>JACCDT010505654.1_pt1 | contig 12465 bp, 10 predicted proteins | sample 7446291 | NCBI WGS metagenome assembly JACCDT01 (sample SAMN15323446, study PRJNA562643) | freshwater metagenome | isolation source: river surface water | place: USA:Blue River Watershed | collected 2017-08-17
ACGGTGAGGAAACCTACACCCGCGGCCTGGATGTCCAAACGACCTTGCGCACGCAGGACCAGATGGCTGCCTACAAAGCCCTGCGGCGCGGCATCATGGACTTTGAGCGGCGACAGGTCTACCGCGGACCGGAGAAGTTCGTCAACTTGCCCACCAACGCCCAAGAGCTGGAAGACGCCATCGACGAAGCACTTGACGAGCACCCGGACAACGGTGACGTCATGTCTGCTGTCGTACTAGAAGCCACTCCCAAGCTGGTCAAAGCCATTCGCCAGAATGCCGAGGTCGTGGAGATCACCGGGGACGGGCTCAAACCGGCACAGTCGGGGCTGTCAGAAAAAGCCCCTCCCAACATCAAGATTCGCCGGGGCGCTGTCATTCGCGTCGCCAAAACCGCCAAAGGCGGCTGGGAGATGACGCAGTTGCCGGAAGTGGAAGGCGCGTTTGTGGCGTTGGACCCACGGGACGGTTCGATCAAAGCCCTGGTGGGCGGCTTTGACTTTGCCAAGAACAAGTTCAACCACGTCATCCAGGCACAGCGCCAGCCAGGCTCCAGCTTCAAGCCATTCATTTATTCGGCTGCTCTGGAAAAAGGGTTCACGCCGGCCACAGTGGTCAACGACGCGCCCCTATTCTTCAGTGCCGGCGTAACAGGCGGGCAGCCCTGGGAACCCAAAAACTACGATGGCACTTTCGAAGGTCCGATGACCTTGCGCCGTGGCCTGGCCAAGTCCAAAAACATGATCTCCATCCGGGTGCTGCAGTCAGTGGGGACCGAATACGCCCAACAGTGGGTGGGCAAGTTTGGTTTTGAAGCGGAAAAACACCCGGCTTACCTCACGATGGCGCTGGGCGCTGGTACTGTCACCCCCATGCAGATGGCCACCGGCTATGCGGTGTTTGCCAACGGGGGCTACCGCGTAAACCCCTGGGTGATATCCAAAGTCAGCGAACAGCGCGGCAAAGTGCTCGTGGAGTCGTCTGCGCCCGTGCTGGAGGAGACTGAGCGTGCGATCGAACCACGCAATGCCTTCATCATGTCCAGCCTGCTGCAGGAAGTCACCCGCTCCGGCACTGCCGCGCGCGCGCAAGCCACACTCAAGCGCCCCGACCTTTATGGCAAGACCGGTACGACCAACGACTCCATGGACGCTTGGTTTGCAGGCTACCAGCCCACCCTGGCCGCAGTCACTTGGATTGGCTACGACACCCCACGCAAGTTGGGCGACCGGGAGACCGGTGGCGGCCTGAGTCTGCCGGTGTGGATCAGCTTCATGGAAACGGCACTCAAAAACGTGCCAGTGACCGAGGTCCCCGTACCCGAGGGGGTCGTTCACCAAGGAGGCGAGTGGTATTACGAGGAATTTGCCAAAGGTGCGGGCATCTCCTCGCTGGGCTTGAGTGACGCGCCTGAGACCGAAACCATCCCAATGCCAGCAGCCGAGGAAAAGAAAAAAATCCTCGATCTATTCAGCCAATGATCAGGCTGTGAACACCAGTGCCATGCCGGCCTGCTGAGTAGCGTTGGCCGTCAATGCCGAGAAAAACTCGCCCTGCCCTTTCGTGTCCAGCCACTCGCCGTCCAACCAGCGGTAGTGGTAGCCGCCGGACTTGGCCGCCATCCAGACCTCATGCAGCGGTTTTTGCAAGTTGATAATGATCTGGCTGCGGTTGGGAAACGTCAGAGTCACCATGCCACCCACGCGCTGGTTGTCGATGTCGGCGTCCGAATCATCATTGATCCGGTCGCAGCAGACTTCCACTGCCTGAAGCAGCGCTTCTGCGCGATCCATGAATTCTTGGTCGGTCATTACAATTTCAGCATGTTGAAAGCAGCACGAATTCTAGTCAGACACCTTGCCCTTGCCCTCAGTGTGCTCACTGTGGCCGCCTGCGGCCAGACCGGCTCACTGTACTTGCCCGCCAAAACCGCCCCCCGCAACACGCCTGCCGCAACGCCTCAGGCGCCCACAGCTAGCCCCTCCAGCAGTACATCCTCCACACCATGAGCCACGCCCCCCTGCCCGGTCACCCCTTTATTCACTACGCCGACAACGGGCAATTGCATGTAGAAAACTGCGCCGTCGATGCGCTGGCAGCGCAACACGGCACCCCCCTGTTTGTGTATTCGAAGGGCTCCATGCTAGCTGCGCTAGCGGCCTACCAGAAGGGCTTCGCCGGCCGCAACGCGCAGATCTGCTACGCCATGAAGGCCAACTCCTCGCTGGCCGTGCTGCAGCTGTTTGCCAAGGCCGGCTGCGGCTTTGACATCGTCTCTGGCGGCGAACTGGCCCGCGTGCTGGCAGCAGGCGGCGATGCGGCCAAAGTCATCTTCTCCGGCGTGGGCAAGACCCGCGCGGAAATGAGAGAGGCATTGGAAGCCGGCGTAGGTTGCTTCAATGTGGAGAGCGAGGCAGAAATCGACGTGCTCAACAACGTGGCGGTGTCTATGGGACGCAAGGCCCCCATCAGCATCCGCGTGAACCCCAACGTCGACCCCAAGACCCACCCCTATATCTCTACGGGACTGAAGGGGAACAAATTCGGCGTCGCCCACGAGCGCACCCTCGCTACCTACCAGCGTGCCGCTGCCCTGCCGGGCCTGCAAGTGGTCGGGATTGACTGCCACATCGGCTCCCAAATCACCGAGGAAACGCCCTACCTGGACGCCATGGACCGCATGCTGGACTTGGTGGAGTCCATCGAGAAGGCCGGCATCCCGATCGAACATATCGACTTCGGTGGTGGCCTGGGGATCAACTACAACGGCGATACACCGCCCGCGGCCGATGCCCTCTGGGCCAAGCTGCTGGCCAAGCTGGACGCGCGTGGCTTCGGCCAGCGCAAGCTGATGATCGAGCCCGGCCGCTCGCTGGTGGGCAACGCCGGCCTGTGCGTAACCGAGGTGCTGTACCTCAAGCCCGGCGAACAGAAGAACTTCTGCATCGTGGACGCCGCCATGAACGACCTGCCCCGCCCGGCGATGTACCAGGCCTTCCATGCGATCGTGCCGCTGCAAGCCGCACCTGCCGGTGCTGACAGCACGGTCTACGACGTAGTAGGCCCAGTCTGCGAAAGCGGGGACTGGATCGGCCGCGACCGCAGTCTGGCCGTGCAGCCGGGAGAGCGCCTGGCTGTGCTATCGGCCGGAGCCTATTGCATGAGCATGTCCAGCAACTACAACTCCCGCCCCAAAGCGGCCGAAGTGCTGGTGGATGGTGTGCAGGCTCGCCTGATCCGCCAGCGCGACACGCTGGCAGACCAGCTACGCGGTGAAATGCTGCTCTGATTTACTATCAAATCAGGAGCTGCTCATGCAGTATCCATGAGGGCTAGGGCCTATTTATCCTCAAAAATCGGCACAAGCGCCAACCCAACAGCAACGCGATGATGAGCGCGTAAACCGCGACCTCGGCAAAGTTGTTCTTGCCCGCGCGCATCCAGAAGAAGTGCAACAGCGCCAGCCCGGCCACCGCATACACCGCACGGTGCAGCGCCTGCCAGCGCTTGGCGCCCATGGCCTTGATCACGCGGTTGAACGAGGTGGCTGCCAGGGCCAGAAGCAGCATCAGCGCCGTAAACCCCACCAAGATGAACGGTCGCTTGGCGATGTCCTTGGCGATATCCCCCACGTCCAGCCCCATGTCGAACCAGCTGTAGGCCAGCAGGTGCAACAGCGCGTAGGCAAAGGTCCACAGCCCCAGCATGCGCCGCAGACGGGCCAGTGAGGGCCAACCGGCAATCGTCCGCAGTGGTGTCACCGTCAACACCACGCAGAGCAGGCGCAGCGTCCAATCTCCCGTGGCACGCACCAGAGCTTCTGCAGGGTTGGCGCCAAGACGGTCCGCAAAGGCCGCAAACACCAGCCACGCCAGCGGCAAGGCTGCCACGGCAAACACCACTAGCTTGGCCGCGCGGCGGGCCAGCCAGGCATTCACGAAGGCCATGCCTCAGTAGAACTTCTTGAGGTCCATGCCGGCGTACAACTGCCCCACCTGCGCTTCGTAGCCGTTGAACATCAGCGTCTTGCGCTTCTTGGCAAACAGACCGTCTTCGCCAATGCGGCGCTCTGTAGCCTGGCTCCAACGCGGGTGGTCCACATTCGGGTTCACGTTGGAATAGAAGCCGTACTCGTTGGCCGCCGCCTTGTTCCAGGCGGTGCCGGGCTGCTTCTCGGTGAAGCGAATCTTGACGATGCTCTTGCCGCTCTTGAAACCGTATTTCCACGGCACCACCAGTCGCACGGGGGCACCGTTCTGCTTGGGCAGCACTTCGCCATACATGCCGAAGCTCAGCAAGGTCAGCGGGTGTAGGGCCTCATCCATGCGCAGACCTTCCACATAGGGCCAGTCCAGAACACGCGAACCGACAAAAGGCATCGTCTTGGGGTCAGCCAAAGTCACAAACTCCACGTACTTGGCACTGCCTAGCGGCTCCACCTTCCTGATCAGCTCGGCCAGCGAGTAGCCCACCCACGGAATCACCATGGACCAACCCTCCACACAGCGTAGGCGGTAGATCCGCTCCTCCATGGGGCTGAGCTTGAGCAGATCCTCCAGCGCGAAGCGGCCTGGTTTTTTCACCAACCCCTCGACCTCCACCGACCAGGGATCGGTCCTGAGTGTGTGGGCGTTGACAGCGGGGTCCGCTTTGTCGGTACCGAACTCGTAAAAGTTGTTGTAGCTGCTGGCATCCTTGTAAGCAGTCACCTTTTCCATCGCCATGGCACCTGCCACCGCAGAGGCTTTGGAAGGCAATGCAGCCAGTTTGCCAGGCGCTGCCCCCCAAACGGCACTCTGCGCCAAAGCGTCCCGAGCCGCCCATTGCGCCATGCCAACACCTGCAACACCTGTGGCCAAGTGCTTGAGCATTTGGCGACGTGACTCGTAGACGCCACGCGCGGTGATCTCGCTGGCGATCGGGTGCTCAAAACCGGAACTTGTGGACTTGATCAGCATGGGGACTCCTTGGATGGTCATTGGTCGTCCGACCATGCCGCTTCTTACAAAGTTCCGTAGCTGTGCAAGCCACTCAGGAACATGTTGACACCAATAAAGGCAAACGTGGTCACTGCCAGCCCTGCCAAGGCCCACCACGCGGCCACGGTGCCGCGCAGCCCCTTCATGAGACGCATATGCAGCCAGGCCGCGTAATTGAGCCACACGATCAAGGCCCAGGTCTCCTTGGGGTCCCAGCTCCAGTAGCCACCCCATGCCTCAGCGGCCCACAGTGCACCCAGCACGGTGGCGATGGTAAAAAACGCAAAGCCGACCGCGATGGACTTGTACATGACGTCGTCCAGAATTTCAAAGCTGGGCAGCTTGGCCGCAATCTGCTTGCGCCCCAGCAAAATACCCGCTACCACCAGGGCCGAGACACCAAAGTACACGGCCCAGTAGTCACTCATTCCGCCGCTCGCAGACCGACGAAACACCAGGGGCTCAAAGCACAACACAATACCCAGCAACCATAGAGGAGCGAGTTTGTACCAGCGGGTTTCTGTAGCCTGTTGCTTGATCAGGTAGGCAAAGGCCACCATGGCGGCCAAGGCAAAGGTACCGTAGCCAATGAAGTTGGCCGGCACATGCAGCTTCATCCACCAGCTTTTCAGCGCAGGCACCAGAGGCTGGATTTCATGGGCCTGGCGCACCACCGTGTACCAGAGCAAGAAGCCCACGGCGGCGCTGATCACCAGCATCACAAACGCTCCCAAGGAACGGGTCTTGTATTGGGCTTCAAAGTACAAATAGAACGCGGCCGTCATCCAGCAGAACAGAACGAAAACTTCGTACAGATTGCTCACCGGGATGTGCCCAACGTCGGCCCCCAGCAGATAACTTTCGTACCAGCGCACCATGGTGCCGGTCAGTGCCATGGTGATGGCCACCCACACCAAACGCGACGCCACCAGTTCCATGCCGTCGGCGCGGCCCTTGGCAAACACGCCAATCCAATAAAACACCGTGGCCATGAAGAACAACATGCTCATCCACAAAATGGCCGACTGGCTGGACAAAAAGTACTTGAGCCAAAACACCGTCTCAGCCCGCTCCAGCGCGCCTTGATAAGAAAACACGGCCGCCAGCGACAGCCCGGCCACCACCAGCATCAGCGCCTGCAAGGGTCGCCAAAACCAGCCTAGCCAGATCACCGAGGGAATCGCCGCCAGCAAAATGCCTTTCTCATACACATCCATACTGTCGGCATAGCGGGTAAAGGCAAACAGGCCACCCGCAACCACCAACAGTGCAAACAGCCAGTCAAACCAGGTACGCCGGGCAAAGTAGCCCACATTCAGGCTGATAGCGTCCGCGGACGCTTGCTCCAAAGTCTCGTTGCGGGTTCCGGTCACTGCGTTCATATCTCTATTCCTTCCACGCCAACAAACGTGTTTTGAGGTGCTCAAACTCTTGGTCACTGTCCAGGGTCTTGCGATTGGTCGAGAAAGCCATGGACGCCCGGGTCGTCGCGCCACCGGGCTCTGGTGCCAACCATACCCACACGCGACGCTCACGAACGTAGAGCATGGCAAATACCCCAATGATCAGGAGGGCACACCCCAGATACACCACCGTTTTACCGGGCGCACGCGCCACTTGGAACACACTGGCCTGTACCTGCGCGAAATCGTCCAGTGTCAACACGAAGGGTGCAGGATACAAAGGTACATCACTCAGCGCCAGCACAGCCTGGGTCATAAAGGCTTGGCCACGTGCATCGGGCGCAAAGGCCGGCAGCCCGGCCTGCTCACGGGCCACTTGCTCCAACTCAAACAAAACACCATTCAAAATACGCACCAATACTTCACCCGCTTTGCTGCGCTCGGTTTGCGGCACATTAGCCTCAATAAAGTCTGAAATGGCTTGCAGCCCCGCAACGGCAGTCACCTGCTCCCCTACGGACACGCCTGCAAACAAGGCCAACGCACGTGCAGCAGAAGCACTGAGCTGCGCTGACAACTCCGGCCGCTTGCCATCCACCGCCTTAGCGGCATACCGTTGCACGGCCTTGTCGCGCATCGCGGGATTGGCCAGTGCTTGGCTCAAGCGCATGAAATCATCCATCGAGCCTTTCTCGTCCGCAGGCACACGGATATAGCGAAAGGTGTCTGCCGGCGTCTCTCGCATTCCTAGCAAAAACACAGGCACACCCTCACCCATGTCCACCGGCAGCATGTAATTGTGGTATTCGCGCGCCTGGCCGGCACCATCGCGCAGCTTGTAGGTCACGCTAGGGCCCACATTACGCAGATTTTTTTGGTCTTTCGTCTTGTTGGCAGCGCCCATTTGGGCGTTCATGGCCTCGCGCAAATCCACTTTGCGAACATCAATACCATCCGCCGGATTGCTGCCGAAGTTCTCCACATTGATCACGCGCAGACTGGTGTACTCCACTGTCAATTGATCGCCCGGCAGACCAACTTGGTTCGTCAATTGCGAGCTACCGCCGACCACCCCCTGTAGCTCAAAGGGGGGGCTACGACCGGTGAGCGACTGCGCGCGCAAACGCAAGCTGGAGCCGCCATCGTCAAAACTGCTTTGAAAAATCTCGATGCCACGGTGCTTGACAGGGTGGTTCACCTCCGTGCGCGCCTCAATCTTTTCACCGGTCACTTTGTCGTGGATCACGATATCGCTGGCGAACAATTTGGGCATGCCTGTGGAGTAATACTCCACGATGAATTTTTTGAGTTCAATGGCAAACGGCAAGTCCTGCAGCAACACGCCATCCGATTGGTTCAAGATGGCCGTGCTGGACTGCGTGCCCTCTGCGACCAGCAAATTGCCGCGGAAGGTCGGATTACGCTCGCTCAGACGATGCTGCTGCGGCACGTCCGCAATCAGTCCTCCACCCTTGTAGACCTGCTTGCCATTGAACAGCATTTGGGCCCGCACGATCAAGTCCCCGTCCAGCAAACCACCCAAACACACCAACACAATCGCGCTATGGGCTGCGATATACCCCAACTTGTTGGCGGCGCCCGCTTTGGCCGCCACCATCCACCCAGTGCCTTGTGCAGTTTCACGCCTTTGCAACTTGACACGCCAGCCACCGCTGACCAGCAAATTGCCAATCCGGTGCGCAGCTGGCTCTGCGGGCTCTGCCAACTCCGCCTGTGCCCGCTGCCCAAAGGCTTGCAAGCTTTGCTCGCGGATGTTCTCTTTGTACGAACGAAGGTCAGCCAAAATTTTTGGCGTATTGCGCGCGACACACAAGGACGTGCTCGTCACCAAAAACGCAAGAATCAACAAGAACCACCAAGCGCTGTAGACGCTGAAAAGGCTGGCCATGCCAAAGACATCGGTCCAGAAAGGCCCGAACTGGTTGACATAGTTGTTCAGAGGCTCATGCTGCTTGAGAACCGTACCGATGATGGATGCAATGCAAATCACCGTGAGAAGTGAAATGGCAAAACGCATGGACGACAGCAACTCGACGGCAGAGCGCCAAGCCTGCGAGCCCGTCTTTAACGCCAAGCCTTGGGTAGAAACTGTCATGGGCAGCTGTGAAGATTCAAAAAAAAAGGCAGGCCATCATGGGATGGTCCCGCCTGTTGGGGTGGTTACGGTGCGATTGGTTCCGTAGAACCAAGCTCGCGCCGAAAAATAGGACTTAGCGCAGGCCGGCGATGTAATCCGACACAGCCTTGATTTCACGGTCGTTCATCTTGGCGGCCACTTGGCTCATTTGCAAACTGTTCTTGCGTACGCCGTCACGGAAGGCGACCAACTGGGCCACAGAATAATCCGCATGCTGGCCGCTCAGGCGCGGGTACTGGGAAGGAATACCTGCGCCGTTGGGGCTGTGGCAACCGGCACATGCGGGAACTTGACGATCAGCAATCCCGCCCCGGTAAATACGCTCACCCAATGACACCAACGCCTTGTCTTTGGCGAAACCGGTCTTGGCTTTTTGCGTAGTCAACCAGTAGGCAATGTTCTTCATGTCGGCATCGCTCAGCGCTGATGCAAAACCCTTCATCACGGCGTTGTTGCGCTTGTCAGCCTTGAATTCCTGTAGTTGCTTGACCAAATACTCGGGATGCTGCTGCGACAGTTTGGGATAGGCAGGCGATCCCGCGTTGCCATCCGCCCCGTGGCAGGCGGCACACACTGCGGCATAGCTGGCCTCACCCTTGACCAGGTCAGGCTTGGCGGCTTTGGCAACCTCTGGCTTGGCGTCTTCTGCGAAGGAAGGCGCAGAGAAGGCCACAAAAGAGGCCGCGAGGAGCAGGTGTGCAATCAACTTCATAGGAATGTCGTGTCTGGTGAGCAAAACAGCGCCATTCTACAATGCAGCTCTGGGTTTACCTTCACATTCAATGACCAATACACCAAACCCACGCGCCACAAGCGCCACCAACACCCCCGCACCCGGCGCAGAAAAGTCGGCGGGTGCTGTGGCCATGGGCTGGTTGCACACTGCCCGTTTCCTCACAACAGCGCCCCAATTGCACTTTTTGCCGGAGCTGGACGTACCTGAAATTGCCTTCGTAGGCCGCTCCAACGCGGGCAAATCCACCTGCATCAACATCTTGACCCAGCAAAAGCAGCTGGCCTTTGCCTCCAAGAAGCCCGGCCGGACCCAGCACATCAACCTGTTCGCCTTGGGCAAACAGGGCCAAACCGATGCAGTGCTGACCGATTTGCCGGGTTACGGCTACGCGGCCGTGCCCAAACAGGACAAGATCCGCTGGCAGCAGGTCATGGCCAATTACCTGGTTACGCGCAAAAACCTGCAGGCTATTGTGTTGATGTGCGATCCGCGCCATGGCATGACCGAGCTCGACGAAATCCTGCTCGATGTGATCCGCCCCCGGGTGCAGGAGGGTCTGAAGTTTTTGATCATCCTCACCAAGGCCGACAAGCTCACCCGCAGTGAACAGGCCAAGATTTTGTCCATTACCAAGCTGCAGGCAGGTGGCGGCGAAGTCATGCTGTTCTCGGCCCCCAAACGCCAGGGCATTGAAGAGGTCGCCCAGCTCCTGTGGAAATGGGCCCACCCGAACGGCACCACAGGCGCCGCGCCTGCCGACGCCGCACCAGCCACCTAATTAATTAGTAGGGCGGAGCCTCTCCATTGGGGCGGTCTTTGAAGCGTTTGTGCACCCAGTAGTACTGGGCGGGCATGGTGTCGATGTAAGACTGCAGCTCCCGATTCATGCGCTCGGTATCCGCTTCGAGGTCTGCTGTCGGAAAGTTGTCCCAGGCTGGCAAGACGTCAATGGCGTAACCCTGTGGCGTCATGCGGGTCACCACAGGCACAACCTGGGCCCGCCCCAGCTTGGCAAAGCGTGACAAAGAAGGCACGGTCGCCGCAGACACGCCATAAAAGGGCACGAACAGTGACTCGGACGGATCAAAGTTCATGTCGGGCAAAAGGTAGAGAGGCTCTCCACGACGTACCGCCGCCACAATCGGCTTGGCGCCATCCAGTCGCGCCACCATCTCCGGCTGTCCGAAGCGTTGTCTGCCGGCCAGGACCCAAGCATCGACGGCGGGGTTGAGCTGGGGGGAGTAAATCGTCGAAAACCGCCGTGGCACCTGCTGGGTCAGCGCCGTCCACGCAGCATCCAGACCCATGAAGTGGGGAGCAAACAAGACAGTCGGGGTAGCGCCAGCCAGTGAATCCAGCGCACCGTTTAGTTGCAAGCGCGCCTGCACCAGCGATGGTGGTGCGTGCCAGAGCCACCCCCGGTCCAGCCAGGATTGGGCGAAGTGCACAAAGGTCAAAACACATTGCCGCCTACGCTCGGCCGAGCTCCACGCAGGAAAACACAAGGCCAAATTGGTCTGCACCACATGCCGCCGGGAGGGAACCAGGACGTACAACATCGCGCCCAACACCCATCCCAAACCACGCAGTAGCGGCAAAGGCAGTGCCCCCAGCAGCACCAATAGCTTCAGCATCCAGCGACTCATCATGGCCTAACTTTGGGCACCTCAGGGCGTCGCACGCGGCGCCTTGTAACGGGCATAGCCCCACAGGTACTGCGTCGGGCACTGGAGGATGAGCGCCTCCATCGCTGCGTTGATTTGGCCTGCAGCCACAGTCAAATCGGGGGATATGGGCGCATCCAAAGGCCGTACGTGTACGACATATCCCTGCCCCCAAGGCAGGCGCTCACCCCAAGCCACCAAAACCGTTGCACCGCTTTGGATCGCCAAACGGGCAGACAAGGTCATGGTGTAGGCATCTCGGCCAAAAAACGGAGCCCACACACCCTGCGATTGCGGCGGCACTTGGTCCGGCAACAAACCCACGCAATGACCTGCCTTGAGCGCCTTGAGCATTTGTTTGACCCCAGCCAGCGTGGTGGGAGCGGTTTCCATGCCGGGCCGGGCACGGCTTTGCGTCACCAGGGGCGCGAGCCACGCTTGCCGGGGCGGACGAAACAAGACCGTCATGGGCCGCCCCTGCTGGCCGAAGGCCTGGGCATAGGCCTGGGCCGTAATCTCAAAACAGCCGAGGTGGGGGGTCAAGAACACCACACCACGCCCCCCCTGCAAGGCGGTTTCCACATGCTGTCGCCCCCGCCATACCACGGGCACTGGCGCCCCCAGCCACAAGCGCGGCAGCTCCGCCACCAACATTCCGGATTGGCCCACAGCGGCACGCCGCTGCGCCGCACCCAAACCCGCTTGGCGTGCATTGGCGACAAAGCGCTGGCGGTACGTAGGCGACAAGAGAAAGGCCAACCATCCCAGCACCCAGCCCGCGCCGTGCAATAGCCACAAAGGCAGATAAGACAGCAATTTGAAAACCAGGAACATGGGTGGGCTAAAATCGGCAGCGTCGCTGAGTTATGGAACTACTTGCAGGGCGACGCACACACTGGTTTGCCTCCCAAGGCCCGCCATTGTGCCTTGTCAAATTTTTGACGAATCTGCTAAAGCGTTCGCTGTAAGCTCCAAAGCCCAAGCAACGCGACTTGATGTTTATTTTGGAGACCCAGTTATGGCGAACGATTTTCTCTTTACCTCCGAGTCTGTGTCTGAAGGTCACCCCGACAAAGTCGCCGACCAGATTTCCGATGCAATCCTGGACGCGATTTTCAAGCAGGACCCCAAGTCCCGCGTGGCTGCCGAAACCCTGACCAACACCGGTTTGGTCGTGCTGGCGGGTGAAATCACCACCAACGCCCATGTGGACTACATCCAGGTCGCGCGTGACAGCATCAAGCGCATTGGCTACGACAACACCGAATACGGCATTGATTACAAGGGCTGTGCCGTGCTGGTCGCCTATGACAAGCAGTCCAACGACATTGCCCAGGGCGTGGACCACGCGTCCGACGACCACCTGAACACTGGCGCCGGTGACCAAGGCCTGATGTTTGGCTATGCCTGCGACGAAACGCCCGAGCTGATGCCCGCCCCCATCTACTACGCGCACCGCCTGATGGAACGCCAGGCCCAGCTGCGCAAGGATGGCCGCCTGCCCTTCCTGCGTCCAGACGCCAAG
>JACCDT011383551.1_pt1 | contig 12463 bp, 7 predicted proteins | sample 7446291 | NCBI WGS metagenome assembly JACCDT01 (sample SAMN15323446, study PRJNA562643) | freshwater metagenome | isolation source: river surface water | place: USA:Blue River Watershed | collected 2017-08-17
GCAAGATCCGCGACGCCTTTTCCGGGCTGTTCGGCGGCGGGCTGGACGGCGCTATCGAGTTCGAGGCCCAGCTATCCAAAGTCGCGGCGAAAGGCGGCTTCACCGCCGCCGAGATGGCGAAGCTAAAGCAGGCCGCGACGGAAATCGGCCCAAAGTTAGGATTCACCGGGACGGAAGCCGCGCAAGGCATGGAGGCGCTGGCAGCGGCCGGCCTGAACGCCACCCAAGTCATGCAGGCCCTGCCGCCCGTCTTGGTGCTCGCCAAGGCGGAAGGGCTGAGCATGGACGCCGCCGCCGAAAAGCTGTCCGACTCGCTGTCCGTGGTCGGCCTCGGCTTCGATCAGGCCGGACGCATGGCGGACGTGCTGGCCAAGGGCGCGAACGTCTCAACCACCAGCGCCAGCGCCTTGGCCGTGGCGCTATCCATTGCGGGCGGCATCGCCAAGACGGCCGGAATGGACCTGGAGGGCACCGTCGCGGCGTTGTCCGCCCTGGCCAACGCCGGCATCAAGGGCGAAAAGGCCGGAACGGCGTTGGCGGCCATCCTCACCCAACTGATCGACCCCGCCAGCGCCGCCAGCAAAGAGCTGTCCGCCCTCGGCATCACCAGCCGCGATTTCGGCGAAGTCATCGCCCAGCTCAAGCTGAAAGGCGACGCCAGCAACGCCGCGATTCTGGCGTTCGGCGAAACGGCCGGCCCCGGACTGCGGGCGCTGATCCAGACCGGCGCCGAGGGCGTGGCGGCGCTGGAAACCCAACTGCGCAGCGCCGACGGCGCGGCGGAAGCGGCGGCGAACGGGATCAGCGGCAACCTCAAAGGCGCGCTGTCCGCCCTGCAAGCGGCCTGGGCGAACGTCAAAACGGCGCTGTTCGATCCGGTGCTGGAGCCGCTCACGAAACAGGCGGTAGATCTGGCGACCGCGCTGAACGAAAAACTCGCCTCGGGCGCGCTCAAGCCGGTGCAGGACGCGATCCGCGCCTTCGCCGACACGGCCATCAAAGCCGGGCGGGATTTTGTGGCCGGCTTCGACTTCAACGCCGCGCTGCAATCCTTACAGGCGTTCGCCACCGGCGCCAGGGACGCTTTCACCGGCATCAAGGACGCCGGCACCACGGCGGCCAGCGTGGTGCAAATCGCGTGGAACGGGTTGACGGCCGGAGTCAAGACTATCGGCGCTTCACTGCTGGCCGTCGCATCTTCGGCGGTGTCCAACATCGCCATCATCGAAGCGGCAGCCAGCAAGGTCGGGCTCGGCAGCCTGGAGCGCGCGGCGGAACTGCGCCAGACCGCGAACGAACTCGCGGCCAAGGCCGGCGAGCTGACCCAATCCATCGCGAAGGACGGCGAAGACATCAAGGGCGCCTTCGACCGCTTGGCCGGGTCCGCCGACGGTGCGGCGGGCGGGATCAAGCAAGTCGCCGACGAACAAAAGAGACTGGCGGACGCCAGCCCGGCGAAAGCCATCGCCGAAGTCGCAACCTCGCTAAACGAATACCGGAAGATCGCCGATCTTGCCAACGCCGCCAGCGCCAAAGCCCGCAGCGATTTCGAGAGCGGCAAAATCTCCGCCCGAGACTACGGCGCCGCGCTGCTGTCCGCCAGCGATGCCAACGCCGCTCTTGCCGCCGCCGCCGAAAAGCAAACCGCATCCGCGACAAAATCTGCCGAGGCAAGCAAAAAATCGGCCGTTGCACTGCAAGCCGCCGCGAAATCGGCGGAAGACGCCGCCAAGCGCCAAGGCGATTACGCCGCGCAACTGCAAAAGACCGGCGACGCCCAGGCCGATGCGATCCGCGCCGAAATCGATCTCGCCCGCGCCAAGGGGGACTCGGCCGGCGCCGCCGCGAAAAGCATCGAACTCGCCCGCGTCGAAGCCGACACCGCCCGCAAGGTCGCGGAAGCCAAGCAACAGGAAGCGGCCGATCTGGCGAAAGCGGTTGCCGCCCAGCAAGCTTACCTCGCATCGATCAACGGCGGCACGGCCGCGCAGCAGCAGGAACTTGCGACCCTGCAACTCAAGTTGCAAGCGCTCCAAGCCGAAGCCGCGCAAGCCGGCACCACGGCCCAGGCCAAAGCCCTGGCCGCCACGCAAACCAACAAAGCCGCCGATGCCGAGCGCGGACACGCGAAAGCCAGCGAAAAATCAGCCGAATCGTCGGGAAAAGCCGCCGAGTCCGGCAAAAAGCAAGCGCAGTCCTACACCCTGATGGAAGACGCCGCCACCGGCGCGCTGCGGCAATTGTCCGGCCTGTCCAAAGGCATGAACCAACTGATATCCGCATCGCTCGGCCTGCAAGACATCGGCAAGACTTTCGGCGCTCAGTGGACCGGCGAACTGGGCAAACTCAAATTGGCGCTGAATCAGACCGAAGCGGCGATCAAGCACAACACAACCGGCGGGCGCGTCTTGGCCGGCGCGTTTTTTACGAACGCGAACGCCGCCAACGCTGCCCGCAAATCTTATCTTGAACAGACCACCGCGGCGGAAAGTTTGGGCGCTGAACTGGCCGCGCTGGCAAAAAACACGGGCGCGAACACGCAAAATCTGATCGAAATGATCGGCGCGGCAGAATCGGCCAAGTCCGGCATGGGCCTGCTGGACAATGCCAGGCTCGATAAGCTCCAACAAGCCATCGACGCCGCAAACGCCAAGCTGCGCAAGATGCAGGAAGAGGCGCAGTCCGCAGCCGACCGCATCGCCGAATTGAACGCGGAAATCGCGGCAGAAAAGGGCGACACTGCCGCCGCCGACAAGCTCAAGCTGGAACTCGAACAAAAACAGGCCCTGGCCGAGGTTGACGATAAGCTCGCGGAAGCGCAGCGCGCCCAAAACCGCGACTTGATCGCCCTGTACGAAGAGCAAAAGCGGAAATTGCAGGAGCTGTTCGACTTGAAAGAAAGGAATCTGGAGCAGAACCAGCGGGAGCGGGAACAGACCGCCGCCGACGGCAACACCGGGACGACCGGCCGGGCGCCCTCGAAGACCGGCGGCGGCACCTCATCCACCGGCGTCGCCAAGGTCTACCAACTCAACCTGCTGGGCGCGGGCGGCAAAACCCTGACCGCCACCACCGACAGCGACCCCAACGACTTCCTGGACGCGCTTGAGTCCGCCAAAAACCGGAGTCTCCGATGACCATCGCCGTATCCGATCTCAAATTCTTTCAAGCGGAGCGAATGACAGACTTCGCCGATGGCGGCGGGCGAATGACCGATAACGCCATCGAATCGGGCGTCGAGAATCAGATCTTTGACGACGTGACAGACCAGGACCGCGCGGCCGGCGATACCTCCATCCGCAAAGTGTTCGCCGCCGTCACCAGCGCCAATACCGACAAATACCTCGACGCCGGGGTCGCGGTGCTCAGAGAGCCGGAAGATCCCGCCGTGTCCGTGCTGGCCTTTTCCACCGGCGATGGCTACGACGAGCGCGCCGACCTGCAAGCCCGCATCGAGCAGACCATCACCCGAGGGCCGCGCTACAACGGCTGGCTGTACGGTCAGCATCTCGCCGGCCAGCGCGCCCTGCTGCTCTGGCAGCGGCCGGAAGCGCCGTTGCTGCCCGCCGGTGGGCGCGTCGAGCTGGTCGCACAATCGGGTGCGGTGGAGCAGCACTCGCAATTCGCCTGGGTGACCAGGGTTACGGATGAAGTGCGAACCCAGTATGAAGTGGTGAACACCGTCACGATCCAATATCAGGTCCGCGTGCTGACCTGCGAGATCGCCGAACCGCTCGCGGGCGATTACGCGGGACTGGAGCCCTCCAGGGGCGACCCGACCCCCGGCAATGCCACCGCATTGGTTTACGAGACCCGCTACAACGCCGAGGCGGTGCCGCTGTACGGCGTGCGTCCGCTGGCCGAAAGCGCGGCCCTGGGCGATTTTTCGGTGATGGTGGACTCGCTCTATTCGCCGCTGATTCCCACCGCGTTCGCCGAAACCGCGCTGCCGGACGTGACCCCCGGCGCGGATTCCGCCGTTCTGGTCGCCGCCAATGCCGCGACGGTGAATTTCACCACCGCGACCCAGTGCGTAAAGCCCGACGCCAGCCTGTTCCTCGGCACCGCCTGCACGCCGGGAACGCTGTCCATCGCCGTGTCCGGCGCCACCCTGACAGACGATAACGGCAACGTCAAGCTGGCGACCGCCGTGATCGGAAACATCGACTACGGCAACGGCGTTTGCCGCTTCAACTCGTCCTGCCCCAATTACGGCGCCGCCAGCAAGACCGTCACCTTCAAGCCGGCCGGCCGGCCGTTGCGCGTGGCGGACACCGCCTCGCAGGCGGTCACGACCGAAAATCGCGGCTATGTCTGGGTGCTCACCCTCGCGCCGATCCCGGCGCCGCAAACTCTCCGCGTGTCCTACCGGGTCAACAACCAGTGGTACACGCTGACCGATCAAGGGGGCGGGGTGTTGCGCGGCGCCGATTCAAGCTATGGCAGCGGCAACCTGAGTTTCGCCACCGGCACGGCGACGATCAGCACCGGCGCCCTGCCCGACGTGGGGTCCGAGATCATCTACGCCTGGGGCACGCTGGCCCAGTACTCGGCCAAGGGCGGGTCCGCCGTGCCGCCCGCAGTGGTCCGGGGCACCGCCGCGCACACCGGTCTCGCGCCCAACTCGGTCACCCTGGAATGGACCTACAACAGCGTCACTTACACGCTGAACGACAACGGCCTGGGCGCGCTGACCGGCACCGGCGGCAGCGGCACGGTTCGCTACGCCACCGGCGAATGGACGGTGACCCCGACCGTGCTCCCCAGCCTGAACACCGAATTCTCCCTGAGCTACGACCACGGCACGCCCTACGAAAAGGCGTTCGCCCACCCGCTGCGCGAACCGAACGGCCATTTGGCGCTGACGCTGGACCACACCAATGTCCGGGCGAACACGGTCGAGGTGGAGTGGAATTTGCTGGTGATCGATTACGAGGCCGCGCTGTCCACCACCGTGGAATTCATCGCCCCGCCGATGCGGCGCTTTGACCCGATCAAGATCGCGCGCGACAACGGCGCGGGAGCGCTGACGATTTCGGGCGGCACCAACGGCACGGTCAACTATGCCGCCGGCACGCTGGATTTTTTGCCCGACGTGTCCGTTTCGCTCCCCAAACCGATCTACAGCCCCAAGCTGCTGGGCACCAGCACGACCTCATCCGGCGGCGGGACGCTGATCGTCAACACCTACCGCACCACGTTCGACGGGTTCGAGTACATCCCGGCCGGCGCCGAGTACCCGCCGGACGAGAGCGGCTACGTGAAGGTGCGCTACCGCACGGTCGGCGGCGATTCGGCCGCGACCGAAACCGCGACGCTCGCCCAGCTCGAAATCGACTTGACCAAAGGCTACGCCGAAACCGCCGTCCAAGGCTCGCTGCGGTTCCGCATCGGCGCCGACCTGTTCGCCGACACCGCCGGGCAGATCTACCGCAACCCGGCCCCGGACACCGGCGCCGGCACCTTGGCCGGGAGCCTGGACCCCAGTTCGGGTATCGCCCGCATCGACAACTGGACGCCGGGCGCGAGCAACGCGGTGACGCTGGAAAGCCTGCTGACCGATCTGGCCGCGCAGCCGGTGGATCAGGTCGTGTTCCGGGCGCCGATTTCGCCGCTCAAGTCGGGCACCTTGCAACTGCGCTACAGCGCGCTGGACGGCGAGGCAAAATTAAAAACGGTGGACGGGACCGGGCTGCTTGAAGACTCCGACTGCACGATCCGCGCCGATTATCAGTTGGGCGTGATCCGCGCCCGGTTCGGGCGTTGGCGGGTGGACTCGGAGTTGACCCTGGACGAAAAAGCCGAGGTCTGGTACGACCCGGCCCACCGCATCGACTTCGCCGGCACGCTGAAAATCTGGCAACCGCGCCTGGTCGCGGCGGATTCCATCGTCTACAACGCCGTCGCCCAAACCTTTCTGCCGCCGGATTCGGCGCTGCTCGGACTGAATGCCGCCCGCTTGCCGCCGGACGGTAAGGCGTTGATCTTCAACAGCGGCCGACTGGTGCTGGTGCATCACACCGCCACCCTCGCCCAATCCAGCCTGTCACCCACCCAGGTCATCGATTGCGGCCGGACCCGGCTGTATCGGGCGGTGATCGAAGACGCCGCCGACAAGCGGTTGGGCGCCGATCAATACACCGTTGACCGCGTGGCGGGCATCGTCGCCATGTCGCCCACCCTGAACCTGACCGGCTTTTCGGCGCCGTACAAAATCGTTCACACGGTCGCCGATCTGGCGCGGCTGGTCGCGGTGGATATTTCCGGCAAGCTGTCGCTCAACAAAGCCCTGTCGCACGCCTACCCGGCCGACGCATCGCGCTGCTCCGCCGTGCTGCCCATCGGCACGATGCAAGCCCGCGTGTCCAACCTGTTCGCGCAATCGACGTGGACCGGCGTTTGGTCCGACGAGCTGATCGGCTCCGAGCCGCTGGCCCAGTACAACGATGCACAATGGCCCGTTGTCGTGTCGAACCTCGGGGCCAACGCCGACCGGATTCTGGTCCCGTTCACCAGCACCACCGCGTTCCAGGTTATCGGCGAAAACCTCGGTTTCATCGGCGTCGGCGACACGACGCAAGACTGCGCCCCGGTCAACAGCCTGACCGGCCAGCCCTATTTCACCATCCCTCACCAGGGCTGGGGCGCGGGCTGGGCGACCGGAAATTGCCTGCGCTTCAACGTGAACGGCGCGAACTACCCCATCGCCCTGATCCGCGCCGTGCAGCCGTCCGACCCGACCGGACAAGATATTGATTCGGTCGAGCTTTTACTGATAGGAAACGTTGATGCTTGATGCCAGTGTCCGATATTACGACTCGACAATGGCCGGCGCACCGGCGCTGTCCGGCACGCCCGGCGCACTCATTTCGGTGCTAGACGCTTGCCTGAAGGACGGTTTCGGCACGGTCACCCTCAACTCGCTTGTCGTCGCCGGCAACGTCGCCACCGGCACGGTCAACGCCGGGCACGGTTTCACAATGGTCGGCGGCGCGGTCGGTCCCGTGATCACGATAGCCGGCGCCACCCCGGCCGGGCTGAACGGGACTTGGCGCATCGCCAGCGTCCCGAACAGCACCACATTCACCTTTGCCACTTCCGGCATCGCCGATCAGACCGCAACCGGCACGATTACCGCCAAGCGGGCGCCGCTCGGGTTTTCAAAGGTGTTCAGCGGCACGAACAAAGCCGTCTATCGCGCCGATGATGTGGCGAGCAGCCGGATGTATTTGCGAATAGACGACACCGGGGCAGGTTCAGCTACCTACGCGCGCGTCCGTGGCTACGAATCAATGTCCGATGTCGATACTGGAACCGGGCTTTTCCCGACCGATGCGCAATTGTCGGGGGGCGGCTACGCGCCGAAATCCTCTGCGGCAAGCTCGGCCGCGCGTCCGTGGCGGTTGATCGGCGACGCTATGGGATTCGTGCTGATGGTCAATTATGACGCCGGGGCGAACTGGGTAGGTTGGTTATTCGGCGATATCGCAAGCGAAAAATCGCCAGATGCGTATAGAACACTACTCATCGTCGGCACAACGACGACATTGGCGAACCAATGCCGAATACAGGCTTGCAATTATAACGACGGGCATTTTATGCCGCGCGCGCACACGCAAACCGGAACGGCAATTCAGGTCATCAAGCTCGGTCACGTCATGTCATATAATTGGATGGGATATTCCGGTATCCCTTATCCGGATTCGATCAACAATCGTCTGTTGTGTTCGTCTGTTGATGTGTGGGAGGGCGGGACTCTATATAGCAACGTCGCGACGTTTCGCGGGGTGTTGCCGGGGATCTACGCGCCGGCTCATATCGCGTCGTCGCTGGCCGAGGGATCGTTCCATTCTGCCATATCCGGCCTGGAGGGGAGAACGCTGATGGTGCAAAAACCCGTATCGGGCGGCACAACCTACGCTTTCCTCGTCGATATATCGGGGCCGTGGCGATAATGGCCGGAAAACTGATCGGCCCTCTAATGGTGCGCGGAATCGATACGCTGTTTGGCGGCCAGCACCGAGCTAGAGGAGTTATTACGGTCAGCGGAGCGCAGGCACGGCGCCGCGTTATCGTGTTCGACCGAGCAACCGGACTTCCGCTGCGCGAAATCTGGAGCGCCGCGAGCGGAAATTATGAAGCGAAATATCTGAAGAACGTGCCGCAGGGCTACGTGATCGTCGCATTCGATAGCGGAAACAATCCGAAAAATGCCGCCATCGCGGACCTCGTGACGCCGGAGCCGATGCCGTGAGCGACCTGATCCGCTTCGCCGCCGCCCGCCGCACGGCCCGCGCCGAGCTGCATTCGGCCTGGCTGGACGGCGGAACGCTGTCGATTTACACCGCGCCGGTTCCGGCCACTCCCGATACCGCGATCACGACGCAAACCAAGTTGGCCGAGTTCGACTTGCCCGATCCGTTCGGTGTCGTGACCGATGGCGTGCTGACCGCCGACACCATCGCCGCCGCGCTGAACCTGGCCACCGGCACCGCCGTTTGGGGGCGGGCGTTCGATGCGCTGGGGGCGGTGATCGGCGACTATGACGCGGGCGAGGTCGGTAGCGGCGATGCCATCGAAATGGATAACCTGGCGCCGGTGGCCGGCTCGCTGAGCACCATCACCTCGTTCGCCGCCGCCGAGGGCTAGCCCGTGGCGGACTACGTTCCGCCGGTCGGCATCGTCAACCTCGATTTAACGGGCGCTTACACCCCGCCGGTCGGCATCGTCGATCTCGATTTGACGAGCGGCAGCGATGATCGGACCCTTGCCGTTGCCGCTCGCACCGGCGGCGCATCGGCGGCCATCCGGGTCCGGCTGTCGGTCAGGGCGACGATAGCGGCCCGCACCGGCGGCGCCCGCGCCATCGCGGCCATCGCCTACGATCCAAACCTGCTCTCCGCCGTTCACGCCATCACAGCCGAAGACTGGCGCGAGGCGGACGCAGCTCCGACCGGCCGGGCGCTGGCGTGGCGCGATTCGGCGCGCTTGCCGGGCGCGGCCGTGGATCGGTGGGCGGCAGGGGCGACCGGCCGGTCGCCCCTACTCGTCGGCGGGTCGTCTGTGCGGTGGCGCGATTCGGCGCGGCTGATCGGCTCGGGCGTGGATCGGTGGGCGGCAGCTCCGACCGGCCGGCCGCCCCTACACGGTTCGGGCGTGGATCGGTGGCGGCAGGGCGGCTTCGTCGCGCGCGCGGGATTCGATGCGTGGCGCGATGGGTACGGGCTGCGGCGCGGCGAATCGGCCCATTGGGTCATGACCTTGCCACGCCTGACGCCGGATTGGCGGGCGCCCTGGGCGCAGGGCGAAGCGCTGCAAACATCCCGGGCCGACCGGTTCGGCGATGGCGCGTTTTTGACGGTGGCCGAAATCGAGCGCTGGCGACAGGCGGGCTATCCGGCCAACGCGCCGAATCCGGGACCGCCGCAGCCGCCCGTCGATCCGCCCTACAAGCCGCCGGTCGGCATCGTCAATCTGGACTTACGCTGTCCGCTGCCCACATCGCCGGGGCCGATCAACCTCAATCTCGGCCGCTCGCCCTGCCCGCTGTGGCCTGCCGTCAACATCCCTGCCTTGAAGGTGTATCGCGTGCTCAATTCCTGCTCTCTGGTGCGCTTGCCCGACCGGGCGCCGCTGGCCGTCACCGGCATGACCATCGAAACTGACGCGGATAGCTGGTGTTGGGCGCTGTCCGCCACTCTGGCCGGCCCGGAGGGGTGGACGCTGCTGCAACCGCAACCGCCCGCGTTCCTGCCGGTGGAGGTGGAGGCGACGATCAACGGCCACGTCTGGCGCTTCTTGCTCGACTCGCCCAGCGCCAGCCGAAAATTCAACGAAAACCGGCAATCGCTCAAGGGCCGCAGCCGTTCGGCGTGGCTGGCCGACCCGTTCACGGCGCCCTCGGCCGGCGTGGAATCCAGCCCGCGCACCGCCCAGCAACTGGCGGAACAGGCGCTCGACAATCTGGGCTGGACGCTGGTTTGGGGCTTGCCGGCCGCCTGGCTGGTGCCGGGTGGGCTGTACTCGTGGAGCGGGACGCCTATCGATCAACTGGTCGGGCTGGTCAAACCGGTGGACGGCTGCCTGTACACCGATCCGAGCGCGGCGATCCTCACCGCGTACCCGCGCTATCCCACCGCCGCGTGGCTGTGGGACGGGCAGACGGCGGACGTGGGGATCCCCGAGGCGGCGGTGATTTCGCTGGATCGGTCGCCGGAAAACCGGCCGCTGCTGAACGGCTGCTATGTGTCCGGGACGCTGCACGGCAACGTGGCCTGGGTGAAAATCGCCGGGACAGACGGGGCTATCGTGCCGGCCGAGCCCATCGTGGACCCGCTGTTGTGCCATGTGGACGCCTTGCGGGCGCGAGGTATCGCGGTGCTATCGGCGGCGGGTCCGGGCCACGGGTTGGATGCCGTCCTGCTGTTGACCCCGGAAGGCGGCACCGGGCCGGGTCTGTTGCGGCCGGGCTTGCTGGCGGAAATCGCCGGGGTGCGGGGCATGGTGCGCAGCGTGCGGGTCACGGCGTCCTGGTCGGCCGGGCTGACGGTGCGGCAAGCGGTGGGCATCGAGCGGAAGGAGGTGGAATCATGACCTGGCGACGCAATCCGTGGAGCCGGTACGTGGCGCTGTCCGGGTCCGATCCTTTGATGGTCGGCGAGGTGCTGGCCCACCGTGGCGACGGGTCCAACACCAGCCTGATCGAGCTGCCCGGCGGCGGGCACCTCGTCGCGAGCGGGCAATCGGTGCCGGTCGGGCAAATGGCGTTCGTGCGCTCCGGCAAGGTGGAAGGGCCGGCGCCGGCCTTGACGGGGATCGAAATCGAGGTGTAGGGGCGACCGGCCGGTCGCCCCTACCCTGGCAAAATCTTAACCGTGGTCGGGATGCGGAACCCAAGCGCGCGGTGACGTTCGACGGCGCAGCGCTCCCTGGTTCAGGGCCTCAGAATGCGACGCTCAGGCCGCGACGCGGGATTGCGTTGACGCGGGCGGCGATGTCGGCGATGGTCCAGTGCATGGATTCGAGCAGCAGCCGCATGGCGCGGTACTCGACCCGCGCGCCCTCCACGTCGTGGCCGTCCGCCGCGAGTCGCGACAGCAGGTTGGACAGGGGCAGATCGGAGGACTCGATCCGGGTCAGCTCGTCCCAGGTGAGCCAGCCGCTGCGACCGGCCCGGTTGGTCGGCTGCCAGAAGGACAGCGGGAAATGGTATTTGCCCTTGGGGGCTTTCAGCAGCTCGCCGTCCAGGGGCAGCCGCGCCACCAGCGACAGCACGTCGGGGAAGTTCGTGGCGGGCACCTCTTTGTAGCTCACCCCGAACTTGCTCTTGACGGCCGACCAGCAAGTGATGGCGGCCTTGGCCTGCGCGCCCTGCGGCAAGATTTCGACGCGCGACTTGACCAGGGCCTTGATGGCGTCCTGCTGCTCCACCGTCAGCCCGCCGGGCAGCGCCTTGCGGGTCTTCTCGGGGCGGAACTTTGGGGCGATGTACTGCCCGGTCTTGCGGATGGTGGGCAACACCTCATCGCACACCCAAGACTCGAACCGCTCGGCTTCTGGCTTCCGGCTCTTGATGATCAGCCGGTACAGGTTGCCTTCGTTGATAAAAGTCATTTCTTGCGAAAGACGGGCGCGGGATGTGCCGTCACCATTCGTTACATCACTTTCGGTAGGGGTGTCGCGATTCGCTACCCCCTTTGCGCGACAATGATCGGCAACCGTTTTTCTGCTGTTGGCATATCCAAGCACATCGCACACATCCTTGGCGCAAAACCAAGGCTCTCCAGCTTCATCGGCGAAGGTGCGAACGGAAAGAGAATCGAACGAGAAAGAGACAAGACTGGTGGACATGAAACGGACTCCGTAGAACGATTGGAGACCGCCACTTCTGGGTGATAACAGGATGGTGGCGGACTGTACAGGGTTATCACCACCGGCTACGGACCGGCCCACTTTGCAGTGGCCCCGCACAGCCCACCATGGAGGGCACAAAAAAAGCGCCTCTGGGTGGCGCTGTCGCGCCGTAGTTCCGGGGGTGATAGTCCCGGCTCCCGATTTTGCGGGAGCGAGGATAGTGTGGACCCGGAGGGGCGCTGGGTCAAGCGGGGCTCAATAGCGGTAGCGCAAAGCTCGCATCGCCTCCGCCTGCTCTTCCATCGCTGCTGCCTTGCGCCGTTCGACGTTCAGCGCCTCCACGCGCCGATCTTCCGCCTTCCCCTCTTCGATCACTTCGGCTCGGCGTTGCTCGGCCGCGCGGTTGGACTCGGAAAGCTGCTTGGTCACGGCGATTTCTTCCGGCCGCAAGCCATCACCGCTCGCCTTGAGCGGCTTGACCTGCATCGCTTCGCCGCCACCCTGGGGCGAACACGGCATTTGCTGGATGATCGGCGGCGCTCCCGACGTGGCCGACGGGCACTTGTAAATCGTCTGCCCGGTCGCGGCAACGGCGAACAGGGCCAGCAAA
>JACCDT011866075.1_pt1 | contig 12463 bp, 8 predicted proteins | sample 7446291 | NCBI WGS metagenome assembly JACCDT01 (sample SAMN15323446, study PRJNA562643) | freshwater metagenome | isolation source: river surface water | place: USA:Blue River Watershed | collected 2017-08-17
GGCGGCCCGCGCGGACTCCATCCCGTGATGGAGACCCGCAAGGTTATTGGGCAAAAGGCGGGCCATAAAATCGTCGTCGTCGGGCACCGCGGCCAAGTGCACGAGGCACGACACCCCCGCCATCGCCCGATCCAACGCCGCGCGGTCGCCGAGGTCACCGATCTGCGTGAGCGGCTCCGGCAGCGTCACCGACGGCACGAGATCAAACCCACGCACGTCACGGCCGCGGCGCCGCAACTCCGCGACGGCGGCGCGACCCACGCGCCCCGAGGATCCGGTCACAAGAACGGTTGCCATGATCCGCAACGCCTAACCGCCGGAGCCCTCGGGTGTCCACCCGAATGGGACTCCGGCCACGCGAGGCGGCGAGCCCGAGGCGGTGACACGATTCCGCCAGCTTCCGTCCATCCGAGTCATCCTCCCCGCGACGGAGCATCGGACAGGCTGATGCAATGGCCTTCCCTCCGCCCGCTCATTCATCCACGGTGCCTTCCATGCGTGATGCTGTCTGGCCCCTACCCCGGGCGTGGCAAGTCTGGTGCTTCCGCCGGACCGTCGTCGCCGCGCTTCTCGTCCTGACCGTCGGCCATGCGGCCGTGCCGCTGCCCTCGATCTCGGTCACCCGCACGTTGACGGGGCCATTGATCGCGCCGGAAATGCTGCCGGGCGACGAGGGCCTCAGCATCAACGGTCCCTCGCTGATCCGCATGCCCCCTTGGGTGGAGAAGCCTGGTGGTCGCTACCACCTGTACTTCGCGCACCACAACGGGAAGTACATCCGTCTGGCCTTTGCGGATCGTCCGGAAGGTCCGTGGACGCTCCACCCAGGCGGCATCCTGCCCATCAAGGAGCAACGCGCCCTCCGGGGCCACATCGCCTCGCCCGAGGCGGTAATCGACGAGGAAACCCGCCAGATCTTCCTCTTTTCCCATGGCGTTCCCCGCGACGGCGGACCGCAAGTCACCTCGGTGGCGGTTTCCCGTGATGGTCTCGTTTTCACGGATCTGGGAACGATCGTCGGCCCCGCGTACCTTCGCGTGTTCCGGCACGAGGGCGCATGGTACGGGTTGAACCACTCGGGCGTACTGGGCCGAGCGCCGAAACTCGGCGACCCCTTCGAGCCGGTCGCAACCATCATCGGTCCGGAGATCCAGGCCGCCGTCGATCCCGCGCTGCGCGGCGAACCGGGCGCTCCCCCCGCCGCGGGACGACCGACGAGCGGTGACGCGCGCTATGGGATCCGGCACGTGGGGCTGGACCTGCATCAGGGGCGTCTATTCGTCTACTTTTCCTGCGTCGGCCATCGTCCGGAACGCATCCTGTGCACGGTGGTGGATCTCGCCGGTCCTCCGGAAACCTGGCGGGCCCGCGGCGTGATCGAGGTGCTCCAGCCGGAATTCCCCTGGGAAGGGACGGACCTGCCGCTCGCTTATTCCCGCGGGGGAAGCACGATCAAGCACGGCGATGCCCGGGTGCGCGAACTGCGCGACCCGGCCGTCTGGCGTGAGGGCGAAACCGCCTGGCTCCTCTACTCCATCGCCGGCGAAGCGGGACTCGGCATCGTCAACCTGCACGTCACGCCCCCGCTCACACCCGTTCGCAAGTGACGTCGCGGTGGGGCCTTGACGCCTCGCTCCGCTGAGGCGGTCAGGGTTCCCCGCGCCTCAGCCGCCAAGCTGAAACGGAAGCGCGGGGGGCACCCCGTCCCCGCTGGCTTTCCTGCGTACGTGTAGTGCATTACGTGGATACCCCAAGTTGACGCCTGTCCAGACTTACCGACATTGTTCTCATATCTCCGGGCCCCACCTCGGTCGAATTCTTCGCTCGCCCAATGGCCACCCGCCATCCACCCATCGAGGTCCGCGCTGGACGCGCCCGCATTCTCGTGGTCGATGACCATATCATCAGCCAGCACGTCGCGGCCGCAATGCTCAAGAGGTTCGGTCTGCGCGCCGACTCCGTCGCCAATGGACAGGAGGCCCTCCAGGCTCTCACCAGCCTTCCCTACGACCTCGTCCTGATGGATGTGCAAATGCCGGTGATGGACGGACTGGAGGCCACGCGCCGAGTCCGCAACCCGAAGTCGAGCGTCCTGAACCACCGGATCCCGATCATCGCGATGACCGCCAACGCCATGCCCGGCGACCGCGACCGCTCACTCTACGCCGGGATGAATGATTTCATCGCCAAGCCACTCCAGATCCAGCGTCTGGCCGACCTTCTCGAGGCCTGGCTTCCGCGGGAAGGCAGGGCATCCGCAGCGACGACTGGGAGCGTGACCCGCGATCCCGACGCCGCGCCGCGCGAGACGAGGCTCGTCATCTTCGATCGCGAGCGCTTCCTCGCCTGCCTCGGCGAGGACCGTGGCCTCGCGCGCGAGATCCTCCGAGCCATTCTCAATAAGTTGCCCGGTCAGATCGACGAACTGCGCGCAAGGATCGAGTCCCAAGACGCCGCCGGGGCAGTCCTCGTGGCCCACAAGATCCAAGGAGGGATCGGTACCGTGGGCGGCGACGCCCTCGCCGCGCTCGCCCGGGATCTCGAACGAGCCGGGCGACTCAGCGACTTCGCCGCACTGGAAAGGGGACTGGCCGAACTGCCCCAGCACCACGCCCGCCTCCGCGAGGCCATGGAGGCAGAGCTCAACCGCGAGGCCTGACCTTCCCGGACGTCGCTGCGCGGCCCCCCGCTAGAATCGCAACGGAACTTCGACGCGGCAGGCGACGGGCGTTCCAGCCTTGATCTGCGGCAGGAACAGCCACCCACCCATCGCGTCACGTACGGCTGATTCGATTTCGGCGGAGGCCGCTGGGGACAATCGCACGTCCTCCACGTGACCCTCCGCCGTCACGCCAAACGAGGCCGTGATCGGCGTCGTTGGCCGGGTCGCGTCGGGCGGCAGCAGCGGTTTGACCGAGACCACCGGCCTCGCGGGCGCATTCCGCCCCGCTTGGGCGATCAGGTACTGCTTCAGGACCGTGGCCAACTGCAGCTTCTCCAGCGACGCATAGTAGGACCAGCCCTGCCGCGCAAAAGGCGTCAGGATTTCCGCGCCGTCCTGATCAAAGACTTGCACAAAGTACTTTTGACCCGGAGTGAAGGTGAACATCTTCGACGTCACCCGCACCGGCACCTCGACGCCCGCCGGGAGCGGAGGAAGGGCATGCACCACGATCTGCGGCTGAAAAAGGGCCGCCTCGCTGGCGAACATTGCCTCCGAATAGAGCACCACGGCGATGAAGCCTTGCGGCATCGCCTGCTTCGCGGTCACGGAAGCACGGAACTCCGCGAGTCCACCCTGATTGCCCGTCACCGGTCCATTGGTGCGCTGCTCCCCGTCAACCGTGACGAAGATCTGCACTCCGCCGAGCGACACGTTCCGCAACGCAATCTCCGCCGGACTGTAATCGGGGATGCGCTGCGGTTGGTAGGTCGGTTCCGTCCGGATGCGCTTCTCCTTGCCGTCAACCAAGACCACGGGATCGCTGCCGATCAACTTCACGACCGGAAGCATCAGATCCTTGTACTTCACGGTCAGCATCGTGGGATGCGGTCCCGCCGCGGACAGCGAAGTCACGGCCGCAACGGCAAAACAGATCAACCCGCGGAGGATTCGATGAGGCATCGTGGAGACCCTAGCGCGGAAACCCGCTGGAGTTCAAGGAGGCGCGAAACCGGCCCCGAAAGGTCTCAACGGGCCTTACCCTGCACGTAGAGCTCCTCCACCTTCTTGCGCGCCCAGGGCGTTCGGCGGAGGAACACGAGGCTCGAGTTGATGCTCGGGTCAAAACGGAAGCAGCGGATGTCCACCCGCGCGGCGAGTCCGGTCCAGCCGTGCTCCGCGACCAGCTCAGTCAGCAGCTGCTTGAGGGTAACGCCGTGCAGCGGGTCCTTGCTCGGAGTGGAATCCATGCCGCTACGGTCGTGAACCCGCCGTCGGAGGCAAGCACGGGTCTCCACGGCTGCACCGACGGGATCGGCCCCGCCGGTCCGCCAGCCCTCGCGCGTCACCCCCGGCTCAGGAAGCGGACCCTCATCCATCCGTCGACAGTCCCTCGCCCCGGCTTCCGTAGAGTTGACCCCGAGGGAGGCCGCCCACCTGATGCCTTCGTCGGCCTGCACGCGAACCATCGACCATGAGCCTGAGACCTGCGTCCCTGTTCGTCCTCGTCGCCGCGACGTTTCTCCAGTCCGCCTGCCAGCCGAGGGAGTCGTCGGTCGAGCGCGGCATCCGTGAGCAGGTGCTGCACGCCGGCAATGGCGTCGAGCCGTCGACTCTCGACCCGCAGCGGAACTCGGGATCGCCCGAGGCCTTCATCATCAACGAGCTCTTCGACGCCTTGGTCGTGGCTGATCCGGACAACATCAACGAGGTGCTGCCGTGCGGCGCCGAGCGTTGGGAGATTTCCGCGGACGGGCTGGACTACACGTTCCATCTGCGGCGGGACGGCCGCTGGTCCAACGGGGAACCGGTCACCGCCGAGGATTACCGCGCGTCGTTCGTGCGGATCGTCGAGCCCGGCCTCGGCGGAACGCTCGCCAACCTCGCCTACCCGATCGCCGGCGCGGAGGATTACCACCGGGGCAAGTCCAAGGACCCAGCGACCATCGGCGTGAGCACGGATGGTCCCTACGTCCTTCGGATCCGACTCCGCGCCCCCTTGCCGCAGCTGCTCAACTACCTCGAAACGTACCCGTTCGTCGCGGTGCACCGGGCCTCCATCGAGGCGAACGGCGGCTGGACCAATCCGTCGGGGCTGTGGACAAAGCCCGGCCGGATGGTCAGCAGCGGTCCCTACCGACTCAAGGAGTGGCAGCCCAATCACCCCCTCGTCATCGAACGAAACCCGCACTTCCGCGACGCCGCGCGGATCCGGCTGCGCGAAATCCATTTTCACCCCATCGAGAGCCTGGACACGGAGGACCGCGCCTACCGCACCGGACAGCTTCACTCCACGTCGGGCGTGCCGACGACCAAGTTGCCGGTCTACCGGAAGCAGTGGCCCGATCAGCTCCACGTGGCCCCGCGGCTCGGTCTGCACTACCTCAACGTCAACACCGAGCACCCCGTCCTCCGCGACCCGCGCGTGCGTCGCGCGCTCGCGTTCGCGATCGACCGTCAGCAATTGGCGGACAAGGTCCTCGGCCGCGGCGAAATTCCCGCCCGATCGCTCGGCCAACCCGGCATGGGCAATTACCAGCCGAAGAATCAGATCACCGAGGGCGCGGCCGACGCACGACGCCTCCTCGCGGAGGCGGGCTTCCCCGGCGGCACCGGTTTTCCCAAGGTCACCTACCTCTACAATACGTCCGAGCGGAACCGCGAGGTCGCCGAGGCGCTGCAACAAATCTGGCGACGCGAGCTCGGGATCGACGTCGAACTGCGCAACGAGGAGTGGAAGGTGTTCCTCGATTCGCGCCGCACCGGCCGCTACGAACTCGCGCGCGCGGGGTGGAATCCGTTCACCCCGGAGTGCGCCGAGTTGTTCCTGCTCTGCCATTCCACCAGCGAGTTCAACGACTCGCGGTGGACCAACGCCACCTACGATCGCCTCTACGATCAGGCCGCCTCAACGATGGACCGGACCGCACGCCACGCCCTCTATCAGGAGCTGGACCGGATGATCCTCGACGAAATGCCGGTCATCCCCCTCGCCTACAACACCGTGATCCGACTGGTTCATCCGTCCGTACAGGGCTGGCGGGACAACCTCCGCGACTCCCGCCAACTCTCCAGTCTCGGACTCGCCGCTCCAGGGGGCGCCCCCTGACGCGCAGTCGCCGCTCGCCGCGTCGCCGCTTCAGCGCCGCTCGCGCTCAGTACGGGATCGGGTCGAGGAAGTGCACCTCGACGCCATGGCGCTGGGCCGACTCGTGGAAACCCCGGATGACGTCCCGCTCCCCCGCGTGATTGAACACGAGCACCGCCTTGCGACCCGGCTGAGCCTCAACAAGCCGGGAAAACTCCTGCGGTGTGTCGACCTTCTTGATGTTCCCGTAGGGGCGGATCATCCAGTAAACGAGATCTCCTCCCCAGACGGCTTGAGCGTAGACCATGCTCTCCGGTGAGGCCCGCGCCAGATCGATCGCGGTCTGGGCCGTGTCGATCGCGAGGCGGTGCATCTTCTGGTAGTGAACCATCAGCCGCAGCGGATCCGGATCCCGGGTCAGGTCGTTGATGAACGCGGGACGTCCCGCCAGATGCCTCACGTCGAGACCGACGTACAGCACCAGACCCGCGATCACGCCCGCCCGCACGAAGCCCGGGACCGACGGCGGAAAACGCGGATTCGGTGACGAGGGGCCGAGGCGGGCGACACGCTGCAATCCCCGCACCGCGGCCTCCGCCGCGACCTGCAGCCCGGCGAAGGTGAGCAGGACGTAGAACGGGAAGAGCACGTAGGAATACTTCAGGTTCGGCCCCCCGGCGGAGAGCACGGCTTGACAGAGCACGACCGTCCACGCCGCGATGAAAAGCTCGGGCCGACCTTCGCGGCCACGCCCCAGCAACCCACCCAGCAGACCCAGCACGTAGAACGCCGCCAGCGGCCAGAGGATGTACGGCTGCTCGAACGCCCAGTGAGTTTCGTCGATGATGAACTTCCCCTCGTACTCCGAAGACCTCGTGAGCCAGATCGGCGAAGCCCACGTCAGCCCCAAGCTCGACCACGGACTCAACCCCTTCGCCAACGAATAGGTCCCGCGGCTCACAAACAGGCCCAACGGCGTCTGCGAAACCCACAGCAGCGCACCCGTCGCGGCGCCGATCCCGAGGAAGCACGCCACCGGCATCCGACACTGCTGCAACTTTTCCCGGATGCTCGAACCCGGCCGCGTGGCTACCTCCAGCATCAGCGCGACGAAGAGCGCCGCCGCCAGGGGCCGAAACGCGCTGTAGGTCATGACACCCACCAGCAGCACACACCCCACGCCCCAAACCAAGGAGCGGGAGCGTTGTGAGGCCGTGCGCGCGTGGAAGGAGCGCACCAGAAAGAAGAGAATCAGCGCGGCCAGCGGTGCGCTGAGGTAGTTACGCGTGAGGACCTGATTGTAGTAGAGGTTGACGGAGGAAGCGGCGAAGATGGCGGACGCGGCGACGCTGAAGAAGCGCGGCAACACCCGGCTCGCCGCCGCATAAAAGACGAGAACGCCGCCGACGAATACGACCAGGTGCAAGATCCGCAGCGGCGTGACGTCGTAGCGGCCGGGGCCGACGAAGAGCCGGTTGAGGTAGATGCCGGCGGATTCCACCGGTTCGCACCAGCGGTCCTGATGCGCCGGCGCGAGGTAGTGAAACGTGTTGAACGGCAGATCAACCGTCTGCAGCAATTCGACCGCCTCGTCGTTGAGAAGGTTGCGCTGCGGCGCGATGATGAAGTGGGCCCACGAGGAAAGCAGCAGCGCTCACGCGGCGAGGAGCAGGGCCGGCCCCCAGCGAACGAGAAGAGGCCGCTCAGTCAGCATAACCCTGCCTTCCGAGCGGACTCACCGGCCCAAGCCGCACCGCAGCGCAACGCGGGTCAAGGCAGAGGTTCGATGGTTCAAGACTCACCACTCCGCAGGCAAAACCCCGCCACACCCGCGGTCAATCCATGAGTCATCCGCAAGCCCGGCAAGCAGTGATGACTCGGATACCGCGTCGTTCGCCACGTCTCACACGCTGCCACCCATAGTCCGCGAAACGCACCGCCACGTACCCCCGCGCCGACCGCCGAGCCGACCGCAGCCCACGGTCGAAAGGCGTCGGAATGCGGACCGTCCAGCGGGCCTTCACAGGCCTGTCACGGGCGCAACGCCCCCGCGATCACTGCCTCCAGCACCGTCTCCGCCAGGCGCTCCGCCGCGTCCGTCTGGCCGATGTTGGTCAGGATCACCACGCCCGCCGACGGATTCGTGGTGAAGCGGACGTGGCTCGTGAAACCCGGGGTGCCTCCCGACTTGGAGAAGTACGTCCGGCCGTTCCGGGTTTCGACCGAGAAGCCCAACGCCATTTTCCGTCCGCCGAGGTCGAACTGGACCGTCTGCGAAAGCGCCACGGCGTCCGCCAGGGTCGCGGGAGGCGCGAGGTTCGCGGCGATGAAGGCGAGCATGTCGGTCCCCGTCGACCGAAGCGCACCACTCGCCTCCAGCGTGTCGATCTGCGAGGGCACCACGGCCCGGCCCTGCCGTGAACCGCGGGCAAGGCGGGCCTCGCTCGAGGCTGGGACGTTGACCCGCGTGTCTTTCATGCCAAGCGGATCCCCCAGGTACTCCACGAAGAGGGCGTCATAACTGGCCGACTTCGCCGCGTCCTGCAGCGCGACGCCCAGCAGGCCGAACCCGAGGTTCGAATAGGCCATCGCCGCACCCGGCCGCGTCCGGAGCGTCGCCCGCCCCAGGTAGTCGAACAAGAGAGCCCGCGTGTATCCCGCCGCTGGATTGGGCGGCGCTCCGACCAGATTATCCGGAAAGTCCGCCAAGCCTCCCGTGTGCGTCGCGAGGTGCACCAGTTGGAGGGGCGCGCCCGGGGAGGTGGGCAAAACGGCGTTCGGCAGAAGGCGACTCACCGGATCGTCCAGCCGCATACGTCCTTTCACCACGCCGTCGGCCAGGATCAGCCCCGTCATCGGCTTGGTGTTGGAGCCAATCTCGAAAAGGGTGTCACCACCCGGCGCAACCGTCGATCCGAGCGCACTCACGCCGTAGCCGAGGACCGTGCGCACGTCGGGACCAATGATCCCCACCGCGGCGCCGACGATCTTCCCGCCTGCGCCAGTGGAGTCGATTTCCGGAGCGACGAGCGCGTCGATCTGCGCCCGCAGCGCCGCCGATGCCTCCCGCGCCGCCTCTGGGACGGGTCCCGGGGCGACGTCGGTCAGGTCATACACTTCCACCAGCGCCTCGCCGGTCCTCCCGGCGACGCCGCTGACCTGCAGGGTGTATCCGCCCGGGGGCAGCCGCGTGATCAGCGCCGCGTCCAAGCTACCCGTCGGCAGCGCGAAGGCGCCGCTCTGCTGGAACGCGACGCGCAGCCCCTCCGCCGTCGCCGCAGAGGGGCCGGAGGGGGCGCTCCAATTGTCGTTCCCGGCGATCCGCGCGCCACCTTGGAACAGGTCAAGCTTCGGGTCGGCGAGCAGGCCCGTGACGCCGAACGGTTCCAACCCCGGGCCGACGGCCCGGACCAGCAACCGGCGGGACGTCGCCCCCGGCGACAGGACCAGTCCCGGAATCAAGATCGCTTCCCCCGAGCCCACCCGGGCGCGGGCCGAAAGATTGGTCAGGGGCGTACCCGCGGCACCCACCTCGTAGACCTCGACCAGCGCCGTTCCCCGCGCGCCGACCGGACCCGTGACGTGGGCGGTGTAGCTCCCAGACCCGAGGCGGGCGACGATCGCCGCGTCCTTCGATCCAGCCGCCAACGCAAACGCGCCGACCGCGCTGAAGACAGGCGCATCCGTCGCCGCATGGTCGTCATTCGCTCCGATCCGGCGTCCCCCAGCCGCGAACAACTCCAGCCGTGGGTCCGCCAGCGGAGCCGACACCCCGAACTGTTCCAACGTCGGACCCACCGCGCGGATCAGGACGGTTTTTTCCGCGCCCCCGCCGACGTTGAAACCGACGATCAGCGGCGCCTCCGCCGCCGCCTCCGCCCGGATGGCCAGGTTCGCCAAACGCGTTTCCTGCGCCTGCGCCGCCGGGGTCCCCGCGAGGATCCACCCGAGCGCGGCGCCCAGCACAGCGGAGAACGAACGCATACCGCAGGAACACAGGGACGAACGCGACATGTCAGCCACAAGAGACGGCGACAGCACCCCGCCCGTTACACGTGCGCCCAAACCGGAGCCCCCTGCGCCTTCGCCGAGCCTTGCATCTGCCAGATCATTTTTTCGCCCGCAATAACCCCGAAACACGTCGGCTGCGTCTCAAAGGGTCCTCACCGAACCCGACCTCACTCCTCCGCGTCGATCCGCGACCCGCACTCGTTTTCTCCTGCTTTGAACCACTCCACCATCACCCGCGTCTCCTGCCGGCTGATGCCTGCCAGAAACACGTGCAGTTTTCCCACCGGTTTTGCGCGCATCACCGTTAACTATTCCGAGCGTCAGACGCAGACCGCACTGACCATGAGCAACATGGGATGCAAACTCCTCCGTCACGACCTCATCCTTTCCGGAACCGGACCGGCCGTCGGGGCTCCCGCCGTGAGCGAAGCCACCCCACCTCTCCGGCCGCCGCAAGGAACACCGCGGAAAGGAATCGGAGCAGCGGCAGGCGCCACGCGAGGCGACCCCTCAGGACAGACCGCAAGTCGCACGCGACTTAGTCCGCGGAGAGGAGTACGCGCGCTCTCGGTGCAGCGCCGCCGGGGCGTCCGCGGCGAGGCCGAGCGTCTGGGATCGGGCGGTACAGCAAGCCTGTTTCAATTTTCACCCCAATTCCGCGTCCAGGAGTGCAGCGCATGAGCCAGGACTCGCCACCTGTACCACCGCCGTCTGCCATTCCACCGCAAGCTCAGGCTCTCGCAGGCGTGCGTGTGCTGGAGATGGGCCAGTTGATCGCGGGCCCATTTGTCGGCAAAACCTTGGCCGAGTTCGGCGCCGAGGTGATCAAGATTGAGCCCCCCGTGGAGGGGGATCCTCTCCGGCAGTGGCGCCTCCTCGAAGGGGGGACGTCACTCTGGTGGCAAGTCCAGTCGCGGAATAAGCAATCGCTCGCCCTCGACGTCCGTACCCCCCAGGGCCAGGAAATCGTCCGCCGGCTCATCGGTGAGTGCGACGTGCTGATTGAGAACTTCCGGCCCGGCACCATGGAGAAGTGGGGCCTCGGTTGGGATGTGCTCCAGGCCATCAATCCCAGGGTGATCATGCTCCGGATTTCCGGGTATGGCCAAACCGGGCCCTATCGCGATCTGCCGAGCTTCGGTGCGATTGGCGAAGCCATGGGTGGACTGCGCCACCTCACGGGCCAACCAGGACAGATTCCGGTGCGCTGCGGCATCTCCATCGGTGACACGTTGGCCGCGTTGCACGGCACCATCGGAGTCCTGATGGCTCTGCACCACCGCAATGCCAACGGCGGTACCGGCCAGGTCATCGATGTGGCCTTGCATGAATCAGTCTTCAACACGATGGAAAGCATGCTGCCCGAATACGGCACACACGGCGTCGTGCGCGCGCCCGCCGGTAGCGCCCTACCTGGGATCGCACCGTCCAACGCCTATCGCTGCCGCGATGGATTGGTTCTGATCGCCGGCAACGGCGATGCGATCTTTGCCCGCCTGATGACCGTGATCGGTCGAGATGATCTCGGCCTTCGGCCCGACCTCGCCCAGAATCAAGGTCGCGTCAAGTCAGCCAACGAACTCGACCAAGCCATCGGCAACTGGACGGAGCGCCACACGGTCAACGAAGTCCTTGCGAGGATGGGTGCGGCCAGCGTGCCGGCCGGACGGATCTACGACATCGCCGATATTGCCCAGGATCCCCACTATCGAGCGCGCGACATGATTCTTACTCAGCGCACGCGTCAGGGATTCGACGTCGTCGTGCCGGGCATCGTGCCCAAGCTCCTCTCCACCCCGGGCACGATCCACTCGCCGGCACCGTTGCTCGGCGAGCACACCCGAGATATTCTTCGCGGACTCGGCTTCACCACGGAACAGCAGGAGCAACTCGCGGCCCAGGGAGTCATCGCATGACCACGTGGACCGGCCAGGGCGTCGAGGTCCACGTGCAGGAGGTGGCGCTGCGCGACGGTCTGCAGAGCCAGGCCACGCTCGTTCCGACCGAGAAAAAAATCGAGCTGATCGACCGGCTTTCAGCCAGTGGGTTAAGGAAGATCGAGGTCAGTTCGTTTGTCTCTCCCCGCGCGATCCCGCAACTGGCCGACGCGGAGGCCGTCTTCCACGGCATCACTCGCCGGCCAGGCGTGATCTACGCGGCATTGGCGCCCAACGTCCGCGGGATGGAGCGAGCGATCTCCGCCCGCGCCGACGAAGTGAACCTCGTGATGTCGGCCAGCGAAAGCCACAATCGCGCCAACCTTCGCAGCTCGAGCGAAGCTTCGTTCCACGCCATCAAGGAGGCGGCCGCTCTCGCCGCCACCGCCGGAATGCGGATCGCCGCATCACTTTCGTGCAGCTTCGGCTGCCCACTCGAGGGCGAGATCCAAGCAACGGCGATTCTCAAGTGGTGCCAGCGCCTGCACGAGGAAACAGGGATCCATTCGATCAGTCTGTGCGACACGACCGGTATGGCCTACCCCGCGCTCGTCCAGCATCGCGTCGGACTCGTCCGCAAATCCTGTCCGGCGGTCAGCATCGCTCTGCATTTTCACAACACACGCGGACTCGGTGTGGCCAACGTGTTCGCTGGTCTCGAAGCCGGCGTGATTCACTTCGACGCCGCCTTGGCCGGGATCGGCGGATGCCCCTACGCCCCCGGCGCCACCGGCAACATCTGCACCGAGGATCTGATCCACGCAC
>JACCDT011931480.1_pt1 | contig 12463 bp, 14 predicted proteins | sample 7446291 | NCBI WGS metagenome assembly JACCDT01 (sample SAMN15323446, study PRJNA562643) | freshwater metagenome | isolation source: river surface water | place: USA:Blue River Watershed | collected 2017-08-17
CAAAAAAAACTATCCAAGCGATCTAATATACCGCCATGTCCAGGTAGTATAGTGCCAGTATCTTTTACAGCCACAATACGTTTAAACATGCTGATAGCAAGATCACCTGTTATTGCAGCAAAATATATTGCTAAGCTTATTAGCAACCAAGATTTTAAACTTGCAGCGTTATTAAGTATACTGAAGTTATAATACAATATTTGAGCGCTAATGCATAAAAAAAATAGCCCCCCTATCGCTCCCTCAATAGTCTTACCTGGGCTGACATTAGGAATTAGTTTATACTTGCCAAACAATCTACCACTAAAATATGATCCTGTGTCAATTGCCCAAACTAAAATCAACAAGAATATAATGAACAAATAGCCATTAGCATTTACTGTTTTTAAATAATTTAAACAGATAAAACCAGGGGTAATAATAAAAGCACCCAAGATAAAGCTGAAAACAAAGACGACAAGATTTATTTTTGCAATCTGGTAAGGTTTAAGATTGTAAACAACTACAGACAACGCAAGACAGAACCACAAGATAATGACCGATAATAAAAAATAATTATCTATAACGGCATTAGACATTAATAGCAAATCAGATAGAAAGTAAACAACGAAAACATTAGTAGCAACAAACATCCATGCCAAAGCGCTTTTTAATTTCACGAGCCTTGACCATTCAGAGCTACAAAAGCACATAATTAACAACGATATATTCAAAAATGCTTTATCACTGGTTTTGATAATCAAGATTAAAACTAATGGAATAGCGATGAGTGCTGTTAGGAGGCGTAGAACCAGATTGTTATTAAAGAGATTTTGCACAAGTTTTCCATTCTTTATGTAATTATTAACGTACGCGTTCAGCTATTCGAATATTTGTCGTAAGTGTCCAGCTTAGAGATAATGAACAGAGTGATCTTCCCCTCAGGGGAAGTACCTTTTGCGTAGCAAAAGGGGATGGGGTTGCCTAAACATAGCACGACTTAATTTTAATAAGGTTGTGCAAAACTCAAACCACCCCTTCCCCCTCGTTGCACTCGGGTACTTCCCCTGGAGGGGAAGATCCTTCGCTCGCTATCTGTGTAGTGAACACTTACTATTTGTCATATATGGTGAACGCGTACTTTTATTGAAACTTTGTGGAGATAGCCAGAGTACGACTCTAATCATGCCTCTTCCGCTATCTCACTACTCTCAACCGCCAAACCAAATCGCCTGCTTCTTGTCGAATAATACTGCAGTGCTAAATCAAAGTCATCTGCGTTAAAGTCTGGCCAAAACTTAGAACTAAAATACAACTCAGTATAAGCAAACTGCCATAACAAAAAGTTACTGATTCTTTGTTCGCCGCTGGTACGAATTAATAAGTCTGGATCAGGCAGGCCAGCTGTTGCGAGATTGTTTTTTATATCTTGTTCAGTAACAGCAACTATTGTAGTAGTATTATCTTTATTTTTTTCTAGAAAGTTATTAACTATTTTATTACAGGCCTGGGTTATATCCCAGCGACCGCCATAATTTAAAGCTATAGTTAAAAAAAGACCTGTATTATCTTTTGTTAAAGTCTCTGCTGCAACCATTCTGGCATTCAGCTCCTCACCGAAAAACTTTAAATCGCCAATAAACTTTAATTTTATATTATTTTTATGAAGCTCATCGAGACGTTCGGAAATGTTTTTATAGAACAATTTCTTTAAAAAAACAATCTCTGCTGGTGGACGTAAAATATTTTCACTACTGAATGCAAATAAAGTTAAATAATTTATCTTACTCTTTGCCGCCGCATTTATAGCACGCTCAGCTGCTTTACCACCTTCAGAATGCCCCTTATAACGCGGCAAATGACGCTGAGTTGCCCAGCGACCATTTCCATCCATGATAATAGCGACATGATTAGGTAAACGATTGGATGCCATTAATATTAATACTTATATAAGTGGATTAAGCCGAAACAGATCTTATACTTCCATTAACTCTGCTTCTTTACTTGCAAGCAGCTGATCAACTTCTTTAATAAATCTATCAGTTAATTTTTGAATCTGGTCTTCTGATCTTTTTGCATCATCTTCGGTAATTTTTTTATTTTTTAGCAAATCTTTAGCTAAATTGTTAGCATCACGGCGAACGTTTCTGATAGCAACTTTAGCGTCTTCTGCTTCACTACGCGTAATCTTCACCATCTCACGACGACGCTCTTCATTTAATGGCGGTAACGGGACTCTTACCCCATTACCAGAACTTGCAGGATTAAGCCCAAGACCCGCTATCATAATAGCTTTTTCAATAGCTGAGTTAAGATTTTTTTCCCATGGAGTAACTAATAACGTTCTAGAATCTTCAACTACTATAGTAGCAATTTGTTTCAGAGGCGTATCAGTTCCATAATAAGGCACCTGTATGGCTTCCAACAATGCAGGATTAGCCCTGCCGCTACGAATTTTAGTAAATTCATGCTTCAATGATAGAATGCATTTTTCCATTCTAGCTTGAGCATCAGTTTGAAGATTATTAATCACTATTACCTCTCTAATTTGTAACTAGAGTACCTTCATTATCTCCATGAGCAACTCTTACTAGCGCTCCAGGAATATTAATATTAAATACTCTTATTGGCATACCGTAATCACGGCATTGACAAAAAGCGCCAAGATCCATTACTCCAAGTTCTTTTTTAAGAGCTTCTTGGTAACTGATTGTCGTATATTTTGTTGAATCAGGATTTTTGGCAGGATCGGCTGTATAAATACCATCAACATTTGTAGCTTTCAGAACCACATCTGCCGAAATTTCTATACCACGAAGACTCGCTGCTGAATCAGTAGTTACTAAAGGATTACCTGTACCGGCTGCAAATATGATAACACGGCCAACTTGCATCTGATGAATAGCTTTTCTTCGATCATAATGATCGACTATGCCACTCATCGGAATAGCTGACATAATACGTGTTTGGACACCTATATTTTCTAAAGCTTCACGCATGGCTAGAGCATTGATGACGGTTGCCAGCATACCTATCTGATCGGCTGTAACACGCTCCACACCAGCCTGCTGTAAAGCAGCTCCGCGGAAGATGTTACCACCACCGATCACGACACCTAATTGAATTCCAGAAGATACAACTTGTTTTATTTCACTAGTTAAACGTTCTAATACAATAGGCTCGATACCAAAAGCACCTTTGCCCATTAAGGCTTCACCACTCAACTTTAGTAAAACCCTTTTATATGGCAAATTTGTCATAATACTCCATTACTAATTAAAATTAATTAGCCCCTTTTACTTGAGCCATTACTTCGGTTGCGAAATCATCTTGTTTTTTCTCGATACCTTCACCAACCTGATATCTAACAAAGCTCTTAACTTTTGCTCCTGAAGAAGCAAGTAATTTTGCAATTGTTATATTAGGATCTTTAATAAAAGCTTGACCTAATAAACTAACTTCATCAAGATATTTATTGATTCTACCTACGATCATTTTTTCAATAATTTCTGCAGGTTTACCACTTTGTTTAGCTTGAGCACTGAAAATCTCACGCTCTTTAGCTATCACATCAGCTGGTACATCATCCTGGCTAACAACTATTGGAGCAGCTGCGGCAACATGCATTGCGATGTCTTTAGCAAGATTAGCTGAACCACCTTCAAGTTCAACAATCACACCAATACGGTCATTATGGCTATAACTGCCTAGCGAACCAGATTCAGTTGACAACTTAGTAAATCTTCTTAAGTTGATGTTTTCACCAATTTTAGAAATCAGATTTCTTCTTGCTTCATCAACAGTTTCGCCATTATTGATTTTTTGATCTAATAATTGTTGATCTTCAGTAACGTTTTTATTTAATGCTGCTTCTGCAGTATTTTTTACAAAGTCAGTAAAGCCAGTATCACGAGCAACGAAATCAGTTTCGCAATTGACTTCTAACATAACTACGTTTTTATTATCGGCATCATATTTAATGAAGATAATACCTTCCGCAGCTGTACGTGACGCTTTTTTATCTGCTTTTGCATGACCTGCTTTACGCATGTTTTCAATGGCTACTTCGATATCACCATTTGATTCTGATAATGCTTTTTTACATTCCATCATACCTGCCTGAGTTCTATCACGCAGTTCTTTTACCATTGCAGCTGTAATCGTCATAATTAGTTGCTCCCTTCGCTGTCGCTCTTTTTAGCTTTAGTAGCTGTAGTTTTTGCTGGTTTTTTAACCGCAGTAGCTTTTACAGCTGGGCGTTTAGTAGTTACAGTTTTTGGTGCTGCAGCTTTAACTTCTTTATCGCCTTCGTCACTAGAATCTAGATCTGCAACAACAAGATCATCAGCTGTCAATAAACTATCAGCATCAGCCCGGCTTATTTCTTGCACTAAACTATGTTCGCGATCACTTTTGGCTTCTAGAATAACATCTGCTATGGTTGAAACATATAATTCAATAGCTCTTTGTGCATCATCATTACCTGGAATCACATAATCAATGTTATCTGGGCTATTATTAGTATCAACTACACCAACAACAGGGATACCCAATCTTTTTGCTTCTTTAATAGCGATATGTTCGTAACCTACGTCAATAACAAAAATTACATCTGGCAAACCAGTCATATCTTTGATACCACCAAGTGAACGATCAAGTTTTTTTAATTCACGATCGAACATTAAAACTTCTTTCTTAGTGAATTTATTAATAGTGCCATCTTGGAACATCTTTTCTAATTCTTTAAGACGTTTAATAGACTGACGAATAGTTTTGTAGTTCGTTAACATCCCACCTAACCAACGGTGATTAACATAAGGCATACCACAACGCTCAGCGTGAGTTTTGATGATTTCTTGGCTAGAACGTTTTGTGCCTACGAATAAAATCTTTGATCTGCCGGTAACTTTTTTACGGATAAATTGCAGTGCTTCCTGAAAAAGAGGCATAGTCTTTTCAAGGTTGATAATATGAATCTTAGAACGGGCACCGAAAATAAATTGTTCCATTTTAGGGTTCCAAAAACGCTTTTGGTGACCAAAATGAATACCTGCGACTAGCATGTCACGCATGCTTACATTAGCTTTGCTCATGAGTTTTCCTCTGTTTTAGGGTTGTTTATATTAACATATTCACAATCTCACTCACCGTACTATTAAGCTAGGCACCCAAGCAAGATATAACTGGAACAGCTCGAATATATTGTTATTTGTTAAGTTATATTTAACCTGAACTTTATAACATAACCTGATGATTATTTCAATAAAATTGATCTATTAGTCATAGTATCTTTAGTAATTGAATTCGCTATATATTTTAGTTATAATTAGTTATGCCGACCCGCTTGATTTATAACCAATTATAACCTAAACTAATTATTAAGAAGTAATAATAAGTTGTTATATGTCGTACACATTGTTGATCAAAAAACAGGCTAAAAAAGCACTACAAAGTGTACAACAACCTGATAGAACTAGGCTCGCTGAAAAAATTGTATTATTAGGTAAAGATCCCGACAACCAGAGCTTAGATGTAAAAAAATTACAGGGCGAGCCTTATTTTCGGCTCCGTGTTGGACAGTGGCGAATTATTTTTGATAGAGACAACACCGTAAAAATTATTTCGATTGAGAAAATTAAACCTCGTGGAGGTGCTTACAAATGAACTTACAAACAATTAAATCGATGGATGGCAAAGTTGAATATGTGCTCTTACCTATTGCTGCATATGAAGCTCTGCGGCATCAAATCGCTAAACAGCTGAAACAGGTTAATGAAGAACAAGAATATGAGCTATTTAATCCTGCTGATTACATAGATAATCCGGTTGCTTTAGCACGTATTCAAGCTGGTATAACACAAGAAGAGCTAGCTAAGCTTATGGGGGTTACTCAGGCTTATATAAGCAAGATTGAAAATCAAACCAAAGTTACAGCTAAAATAATACAAAAAGTTATCAAAGCAATTCAGAAATAAGTGCTTCGCTGTGTTACTTTTGGTATTGTACAACTTGGTAATAGCAGCTTCTACACCTTAATTTACTGAGTTTAAGCTTCTCTAATCGAGTTACATACTATATAATCAACACTTTATTAAATTTTACTTAGTTTAAGCATGGTTTAAGCATGAGCATCAGTATAAAAACTCCTGAAGAAATCGAAAAAATGCGCGTTGCTGGCAAGCTTGCCGGTGAAGTTCTATCTATGATTGGCGAACACGTCCAAGTAGGCGTCACAACTGAACAATTAGACAAAATCTGCCATGATTACATTGTTAACGTCCAAAAAGCTATTCCAGCTTGTTTAAATTACCGGGGCTTCCCAAAGTCAATTTGTACATCTATAAATCACCAAGTGTGTCATGGCATCCCTAGTAACAAAAAATTAAAATCTGGTGATATCATCAATATAGACGTTACAGTCATAAAAGACGGTTATCATGGTGATACCAGCAAAATGTTTTGTGTAGGCAAAACCTCAATTCTTGCTGATAGACTAGTCAAGATTTCTCGTGATGCCATGTTAGCTGGGATCAAATTAGTTAAACCAGGCGCCAAATTAGGTGACATTGGTCATGCCATCCAGAGCTTATCTGAGGCTCAGGGTTTTAGTATTGTTAGAGACTATTGTGGGCACGGCATTGGTCGAGTCTTTCACGAGGATCCACAAGTTTTGCACTATGGTAAGCCCAACACAGGTTTGACTCTTAAAGCCGGTATGACGTTTACTATTGAACCCATGCTTAACGCAGGTAAAAAAGAAGTAAAATTAATGCCCGATGATTGGACAGTTGTAACTAAAGACCATAGTCTGTCCTCACAATGGGAGCATACTATCTTAGTCACTGAGACCGGCTTTGAAATCTTAACTCTCAGAGAAGAAGAAAAGTCACCTGATTATTATAACCATTTATAAATCATCTATTCATACATATTATATATTAAGGCCTAGTTATGCACAGCAATGAACAAGCATATCTGCAAAACCTCTTATCTACATTAAAAGAGAATATTGAAACCAGTTTTGAAGACCGTCAAAATATAACACCTAGTAATGTTGATCCAGAGTTAAGATCCAATATTGATATGGTATTGACGTTATTAAACAATGGTAACTTACGAGTTGCAGAAAAAGTTAACAATAAATGGCAAGTAAACGAATGGCTTAAAAAAGCAGTCTTGCTGTCTTTCAGAGCCAATGATAATGCTGTTTTTGATAACCATCACTGCCAATATTTCGATAAAGTCCCCTTAAAATATTCAGATCTGTCATTACAAGACTTCACCAATTCAGGGGTACGGGTAGTCCCTGGTGCTATAGCCCGCTTTGGTAGCTTTATTGGGTCTAATACTATATTAATGCCAAGCTTTGTAAATATTGGTGCTTATGTCGACACAGGCTGTATGATAGACACTTGGGCGACTGTTGGCTCTTGTGCACAGATTGGTAAAAACGTGCATCTCTCAGGCGGCGCAGGCATAGGGGGTGTTTTAGAGCCTTTACAAGCCAATCCTACTATTATTGAAGACGATTGCTTTATCGGCGCGCGCTCGGAAGTTGTTGAAGGCGTCATCGTTGGCCAGGGCTCAGTTATCAGCATGGGCGTGTTTCTAGGTCAAAGCACTAAAATTTATAATCGCATAACCAAAGAAATCTCTTATGGCTATATCCCGCCGTATTCTGTAGTTGTGCCTGGCAGTCTACCCGCAGATGACAATACTCATAGTTTAAATTGCGCTATTATTATTAAACAAGTGGATGAAAAAACCCGTAAAAAAGTGAGTATCAATGAGCTCCTCAGAAGTTCTAGCAATAGCTAAAGAATTAATCAGCAAACCCTCGGTTACTCCCCATGATTTTGGCTGCCAAGTCTTTATCGCGGATTATTTAACCAATCTCGGTTTTTCTGTTGAACACCTCCCTAATGGTGAGGTCAGTAACCTTTGGGCTGTTTATACTAATTCTGGCCCGCTGGTTGTACTAGCTGGTCATACTGATGTGGTGCCCCCAGGCCCACTAGAACAATGGGATTCCCCGCCATTTGAGCCAACTGTAAAGAATAATACATTATATGGTCGCGGAGCTGCTGATATGAAAAGCAGTGTTGCTGCTATGATGGTTGCCGCAAAAAACTTTATAGTTAACAATAAAAATAATCTTCATTGTTCTTTAGGCTTTTTAATCACTAGTGACGAAGAAGGCCCAGCTATTCATGGCACCCGCTATGTTGTTGACATACTAAAGCAACGTGGGATTAATATTGATTACTGCATCATAGGCGAAGCATCTTCCGAAGAAGCACTGGGCGATATCATTAAAAATGGCCGACGTGGATCTTTGACTGGTGAACTGATGATCTATGGCACACAAGGCCATGTAGCCTACCCTACCCGAGCTAATAATGCTGTACACACCAGTTTAAATTTTCTGCAAGAACTAGTTAACCATACATGGGATAATGGTAATGAATACTTCCCACCAACTAGTTTACAAATTGTTAATATTGAAGCAGGTACAGGTGCAACTAATGTTATTCCCGGCACCTTAAGCGTTCACTTTAATTTACGTTATGCAAGTTGCTCGTCTTTTAGTAGCCTCATTGAAACGATTGAGTCCATGTTAAATAAGCATAAATTAAATTATAAAATTAATTGGCAATATTATGCTGAGCCCTTTTTAACCAAAAAAGGCACTTTGACATCTATAGTACAGGCAGCCGTCAAAAAAATTACTAATAATGACTGTAGGCTCGCTACGCATGGCGGTACTTCAGATGGCCGTTTTATTTCACCCGCTTTTAACTGTGAGCTTATAGAATTAGGACCATTAAATGACTGTATTCACAAAATTAATGAGCATGTATCAGTAAACGATTTAGAACAGCTTGTTAAGATTTATGAGGAAATTTTAATTGGCTTAAATTCAAACCATATATAATTTAGGAGTTGTTAATCATGAATAATCCACTTAATCATTCCCCGGGTTTTACTAGTTTAGTCTCAGGCCTAAAACAAGAAGTACCAGAAGTTACCGTTGAAACAACAAAAAACTTAATTGACAACGCCGATCAAAATAATCTGACGTTAATTGATGTAAGAGAATTAGATGAATGGGATAGAGGTTTTATTCCAGGCGCCATCCATATCTCTAAAGGTGTGCTAGAAAGAGATATAGAAAAGGCTGTGCCCAATAAAGACACCAAATTAGTCCTCTATTGTGGTGGCGGTAGCCGATCACTCATTTCTGCTGATAACCTTCTTAAAATGGGTTACAAAGATGTTAGTTCAATGACTGGCGGCATGCGCGGCTGGCTCGCTGCTGGCTACCCAGTAGCTGAAGATTAAATCTCTTTAACGTTATTGATAATAATTCTCATTAACAATATAATGAATACATGTTTCTAAACCAACTTGTATTTATTATATGGCGAACAATAAGTTGCAGCGCGATAAAAAATATATCATTAAAGGCTACGATAAAAATATTAACAAAGACTATCGTCAGCATTTATTAGTAATGGGATTAATCCCAGGGTCTACTTTTTTAGTCAAGCGTTTTGCGCCCTTTTCGCGTACGGTTCAAATCGATTTAGAGCAATTTAGCTTAAGCTTAAGAGAAACAGAATTACAGTCAGTCATCATAGAACCAAGCTATGTCTAAATCTAAGTCTAATTTCGATCTCATACCCAAAGCATTTCAGGTGGCTTTGATTGGTAACCCCAATTGTGGCAAAACCACTATATTCAATAATCTTACGGGCACCCGACAAAAAGTTGGCAATTGGCCTGGCGTAACAGTCGAAAAAAAAACTGGTCATTATCATTATAACAAACAAGATATCGTCATTACTGATCTTCCTGGTTTATATTCGATATCACCCGCCCCACAAAACAACTCAATTGATCAAGAAATCGCCAATAATTTCATCAAAAATAATAATACTGATTTATATATTAATATATTAGACGCCAGCAATCTTAAACGAAATCTTTATCTAACCCTACAGTTACGAGAGCTCGGTTTACCTTGTTTAGTTATTCTTAATATGACAGACAAATCACAATTTGCTAAGCTCAATCTAGATAAAGATCTTTTAAGTAAAAAATTAAGTGAACTTTTAGGCTGTCCTGTTATTACTGCTAGCGGCACCAAAGATATTAAAAACAATATTGTTAATATCAAAGCTCATATTGCTCAAACTTTAAATAAACAACCTAATACTACTCAACCGCTGATCTTTAACCAACATGACTTCGCTGAATTAAGCAATATTATAGCTGATTTGAGCAAGCTATTAACTGCAAAAAATAGTTTTAATAATTATGGCTTAGCATTAGGCTATATCGAATCAGAGATCACACCGCAATCAGCTGTATACCCGCAAATTAAATCTATTTATCCACAGATTCTAGCAGCTAAGCAAGCAGTTACTGACCATTATCAAGATGATCCAGATATCATTATTGCTGATTTGCGTTATAAAATAATTAATCAAATTTACTCAGCATGCATTGATCAACAACAAAAACAATCAAACACCCAAACATCAACAACAAGCGTAAGTAATAAAATTGATAATATAGTTCTTAATAAATATTTAGGAATCCCCATCTTTTTTCTTTTGCTGTATATCGTATTTGAGCTAGCTATTAGCCTAGGCGAAGAATTAAAGCCTTTATTTGAGATTCCAAGCAGCTATATTGTCAATTACTTATCGCTATTTTTAAGCAACACTTTATCTTTACCTGATAATATAGCAGTAAATTTAAACTATGGCCTAAGCACGGGATTGGCAACCGTTATGGGTTTCATCCCACAAATAGCTATTATTTTTATTTTATTAACCTGTCTCGAAGACTCTGGTTACATGGCCCGCGCTGCTTTTGTAATGGATAGATTAATGCTCGCCGTCGGCTTACCCGGTAAATCATTTTTACCATTAATTATTAGCTTTGGCTGCAATGTTCCGGCTATTATGTCAACACGCACCTTACATAACCATCAAGACCGAATCTTAACTTGTTTAATGAGCCCATTTATGTCGTGCAGTGCACGCTTAGCTATTTTTATAGTCTTTGCGAGTGCCTTTTTTCCTACACGTGCCGCTTTAATGGTCTTTATTTTATATCTAACCGGCATCGTTATCGCTTTAATTACGGGTCTAGTTCTTAAAAAAACTATACTGCTGAATAATAAAACTCCGTTTATATTAGAGTTACCTAGTTATAATTTACCAAATGCAAAAACTATTTTAATTACAAGCTGGCAGCACATTTATGGCTTTATCACCCGTGCTGGTAAGTTAATTATCCCTATCTGTATAGTATTACAGTTCGTTAATAATATAAATTTACATGGCCAGTGGCTAAATCAATCTGAGATTAACTCGCATGCAGATCAATCTGCGTTAGCCCAGCTTAGTAAAACTATAACGCCCATTTTAAGTCCCATGGGCATAGAACAAGATAACTGGCCAGCAACTGTGGGTTTGATTACAGGCAGCTTAGCCAAAGAAGTAGTTATAGGTACGTTAAATACTTTATATACTGACGCTGATAAAGTCATAGAAAAAAATTCAACTGTCGATTTGTTAAACACAGCAAGCATTGAAGATTTTAGCAGTACTAGTTATCATAAATTAAGCCAAGCATTCCCAAGTACAGTAGCTGCTTTTGCTTATTGCTTGTTTATTTTATTATACATCCCCTGTCTCTCTACTTTTAGTATATTAATACGGGAAATTGGCAGAAATTGGGCTGTGCTGTCTTTATTATGGAGCTTAGATATAGCGTATTGCAGTGCGACCATTGTCTATCAATCATCGACAATATTATCAAATCCATTTAGATTTATTAGCATTGTGGGCTTTATTATTATTACCCATCTGTTAGCTTATAAATATTTAAAATCTGGTAAATTAAATAATTATTTTAATCTTAATAATAATGCTCACATTACAACAGCTTAAAACTTATTTACAGACCCATGGTCAAACAGCTCTAACCAAGTTATCGTTGGAATTTGGCGAAGAGCCTAATCAAATCATGTTAATGGCTCAGCATTATATTGCTAAAAATAAAATTTATTGTGAGCGCAGGACAGTGAACTGTGGCTCAAAATGTAACAATTGTTTTGCGAGTCAATTAGTGAAGCTGAGCTGGGTTGATACTGAGCCTTGTGGGGCCTGAGTTATAGCAAACTCATTAAATAACCTACATTTCTCATCCCAGCAAAGTGGCTGTTATTTAATGTTTTTGGTGGTATAATTCAATCGAAGCCCCTCCTATGGATAATATCTCCTATTCTTGAAATAAATGAATCACCTGAAGACGTTTGGATACTTCCAGGAGGAACTATCCCTCCCGACTTCCGCACTTTTTGCGCTAGTCGAACGCCGAACCCCAGGTAGAATGCGGGGTTCAGATTTTTAGGCACTACATTTTTTTATTTTTTAGATTAAAGGGCAAGCATCAAGGTTACGTTCTA
>JACCDT011555084.1_pt1 | contig 12461 bp, 10 predicted proteins | sample 7446291 | NCBI WGS metagenome assembly JACCDT01 (sample SAMN15323446, study PRJNA562643) | freshwater metagenome | isolation source: river surface water | place: USA:Blue River Watershed | collected 2017-08-17
CCCCCAGATCATCGAGGTGCAGTGTGCCCGCGAGTACGAGGGGAAGGGATGCCATCCCAACTACATCGGAGCGGGAGTGATCGATGGATTCGAGGAGTACTCTTTCACGATGGAACCGGGCGGCCTGCGGGGCCTCCGCGAATTTGCGCGGACCTCTCCCCTCTACGCCGGCGTCTGGACCTGGAGCCGGGGGGGCGGATGGCTCGGCCCCTACACGAAGAACGAGTTCTGGTGCGCCCTCAATGCCTGGGTCATGGCCCAGTGGGGAAACGATCCCAGGCAGACCGAGGAGGAGGTCTTTGCCCGCTACTGCTCTGAGGTGCTGAAACTATCGTCTGAGGACGCGGTAAGCTTCCGCGAACTCTGCCTTCTCTCGGCAAAGGCGGTCATCCGGGGCAAACGCACCACTCAAAATGACATCCGACCCTGGTGGAGCCGCGACCAGTACATTCGCGAGCCCGATCTCCCGAAGGATCCCGAAAAGCGCCTCCGTGTCCTTGCCCAGAAGCGCGAGGCAGAGGAGATCTGGGGTAGGATCTGCAACCTTGCCCGGACGATCTCCTTCGCCAACGAGGAGACACGGGAATTCGTGGTGGTCTCGGCCGATTACGGCCGCTTCCTCTACAGGCTCTTCAGGATCAACTTCGAGATGAAGGAGACGGAGGAACACTTCGATGCCGCGACAGCCGCCCGTCTTGTCGCCGAGCATGACTCAACCTGGGAGGAGTGGCGGGCCTACGCCGCGAAGCATCCTTCCTGCCCGTCCCTCTATCTGGAGGATTCCTTCCGCTACACACCGGGCAAGGGAGCCTCCGGTGATCCGAAGCACGGCATTGGCGCGTTGGCGGGGAGACTCAGAAAACGGCTCGGAGCCTGAACCCTTCTCCCGGGGTGAAGCCCCTTACTTTTTAGCGGGTGGCTTCCTGTCGTTGATGAGGACTTTTCCTGAAATGCCAAGATCCTCGGAGGCATCGGCATGGAAGAGGAGGGTCACCGAGTGATCCTTTGCCCCCGGGGGAAGGGGGATCTCCATCGGAGCCGGGGTGGCCTGCTCCTTCTCGGCCACCTTGGTGCCATCAAGCCAGATTTCGGCACGGCCCACGATTTTTTCAAAGCTGATGATGCCCCCCTTGTCCGCCACACGCTCGATCGGATGGAAGGGCTCGCTCCGCATCTGGCACCAGCCTTCGGACTGGGATTTCTGGACCGAGGGCAACTCGACGACTTCCCAGCTGTTCATGTCGCTGTCGGGGATGGGGGCCAGCACATCGGGACGAGACGCGGAGCATGCGGAGCGCTTCCAGCGTGAGATCTGAAGATCCGCGACCGCCGCCGGGACGAAGGGAATGGCGGGTACCCCGCGCACGTTGAGGGTCAGCGACGCTTCCTTGAGTCCGGGAGAGGAGACCTTGAGAACCGCCGGCCCCTTGCCTCCCGGAACGGACTGGAGGATGGCCTGACCGAGACCATTGAAAAGCGAATGGGAGTTCGCCTTCTCGGCCTCGTGGCAGTTAGGATCGCCGTTGCCGAGTCCGATCTGGGCCACCGGGCCCTCCACGGCGAAGGAAACCATCGGAGAGGCCGTCGGGACGTGACGCCCCTTGGCATCCACGACACGCACGGTGACAGGCACGGCATCCCTCCCGTCGCCCGCAATCTCCTTGCGGTCGGGGATCAGCTCCAGCGCCACCCCGTCTCCGGTGGTCTCGACCTTCGTGCGGGCCATCTCCTTGCCATCCTTGCTGGAGACCGCTTCCAGCACTCCGGCCTCGTAAGGCACCTCCCAGCTGACCATGGCGTAGGGATCGACATCCTTCTCCCCGAGGGATTTACCGTTGAGGAAAAGCTCCGCCTTGGGAGCATTGGAGATCACCATGACGCGCACCGGCTTGCCCTCCATCCCCTTCCAGTTCCAGTGGGGGACGATTTCAAGAACGGGACGATCCTTGATCCAGTGGGCCTGGTGCATGAAGAACGCCGCCTTCGGAAATCCACATAGATCCATGCACCCGAAAAAGGATCCGGCGCTGGGCCAGGTGTGGGGCGTCGGTTCGCCTCGGTAATCGAATCCCGTCCAGACGAATCCCCCGGCCACAAAGGGTCTCTGGGCGATGCGTTTCCAGCCGTCGTGATGGGTCGCCCCCCACGGGGCCCGCTCGTCATCGTAGCTGGCGATGATGTTCCGCGACTTGTCGGTGACATATTCCCCGCGCGTCATGAAGGCGGAGGTGTCCTCGGAACTCATGATCGGGATCTCCGGATGGGCCTTGTGAAAATTGTCGTAGCCTGCCTGCCCGTAATTGAAACCGACCACATCGACGACCTGGGAGACATTGAACGGGGCGAAATGCCCGCCGCTCATCGCCGCGGTCACGGGACGGGTCGTGTCGAGTTCCTTCACGGCGGCCGACATGCGGCGCACCATCTCGCACCCCTGCTCGGTCGCCTGCATCGGCTCCTCGTTGAACACCGACCAGAGGATCACCGAGGGATGATTGCGGTCACGCCGGACCATCCAGCGCATCTGGTCCATGTACTCGGGAGCGCAGTTGAAGTTCCGGGACTCGTCCATCACCAGCATCCCGAGGCGGTCGCAGGCGTCGAGGAACTCGGCGGGAGGGGGGTTGTGGGAGCAGCGGTAGGCGTTGGATCCCATCTCCTTGAGCTTGCGGATCCGGAAATCCCAAAGCGAGTCGGGCACCGCCGTCCCCACCCCGGCATGGTCCATGTGATTGCAGGTTCCCTGGATCTTGAGAGGCTGGTCGTTGATGAAGAATCCCTTCTCAGCATCGAAGCGGATCGTGCGGAATCCGCAGTGGAACGCAACCTGATCGGCATTCCCGCCCGGGGAAGTCACGGAGGTCTCGACCTTGTAAAGAGCGGGATGATCGGGAGACCAGAGGAGAGGATTCTTCACGGGGATCGAAAACTTCACGACGGAGCGTCCCAGCACCGGCACGGTCGCCTTCCCGCTTCCGGACGCGACTTCCTTGCCGTCGGGGGAGAGGAGTCTCATGGTGACGCTTCCCTTGGCGGGCTCCTTGCCGGAATTCTCCAGGGTCACCTCGGCCGGGATCTCCCAGGTTCCCTTGGACTTTTTTACCGGCTGGGCAAAGACGCCGTCTGTGACGATATGCAGCGGTGGACGCTTCAGCAACCGGGTGTGACGGTACATGCCGGCTCCCTCGTACCACCATCCTTCCTGCTCCTGGGCGTCCACACGCACGGCGACCGTGTTCAGGGCATTGCCGAAGCGCGCGAACGGGGTCAGGTCGACGGTGAAACCGGTGTAGCCGCAGTTGTTATGATGCACCTCGGTGCCGTTGATCCAGACCGTGCAGTGGGTGCTCACCCCGTCGATCTGAAGTTCCAGATGCTTCCCCTTGTCGGCGGGATCGATCCGGAAGCTCTTGCGGTACCACGCGAATCCCCGGTGCCGGTATCCTTGGGAAAGGTTCGCCTCCTTGTCAAAGGACCCCTCCACGGCCCAGTCATGGGGCAGATTCAGAACCCTCCACGAGGTGTCGTTGTAATCCTTGGCGGCGGCCCCGGAAGCATTCCCCGCCTTGGCATGGCCGTAGGTGATGTTGTGTCCCTTGATCTCCGGAAACGGAATGTCTCCCAGATGAAAGCGCCACCCTTCGTCGAAGGAGAGCACCTCGCGCTTCACGGCCACGGGAGCGGTGGCGGATGGGGCTGTGCCGACGGGGGCATTCGTGCCGGCTGCAGAAGCGCTTCCTGTGGCCAGAAAGAGTGCGAGCACCACAGGGAGGGAACGGAATGTCGAAATGTTCATGAAAGGATGGGAGCTCCAAATCCTAGAAAATCGGATCCCCAAATGCATCCCCCAATTCCCCTGGCGCATCAGTCGGCCACTGCTTATGCAAAGGCTTACTCAGTCCCTCCCGGCACTGGGTGTTTCAACCCAAAATATGCATTAGGAAGCATCCACTTGGGGCGCCCGAGGAGTTAAAATCGTTAGAATAGTTAAAGCGTTACAACGTGGAGATGGTGATCCAGCAGACTAACGGATGAAGACGGCCACAGAATGCACAAGCGGCACACGAGAGGGCATTATCGATACATGCTGACTGCATGCAGACCATTATAACCCCTTTAACGTTTTAACTTTTTTAACGCTGCAAGTCTCGCCATCCCGGAAAAGCACCCAAACTTATTACCGGCACGCTAACGGATAATCCGGGTTAAATGAGATTTTTCGTCCCGGGCCAGACATGAAGTACGAAGCGCTGATTTCAGACGGTTGAGTCCAAGAAAGCTGGGCGCAAGAAGTTTGGATGCGGGGCTAGGCGCCCAAGCACAGCTGTATGAGACATACTGCAAGCGCAGGGCAACAACGCCCCGCGCCAAAGTCCCAAGCCCGGAAAGCTAGGCCTTCTCGACCTGCCAGTATTCCAGCTCCACGGGCGTGTCGCGGCCAAAGATGCTGACGGAGACGCGGAGCTTGCCCCGCTCGGGGTCGACTTCCTCGACGATGCCCTGCTGGTTCTGGAAGGGGCCGTCGGCCACCTTGACCTTGTCGCCGACCTCGTAGGAGATCTTGGCGGAGACGGTGTCCTCGCGCTCCTTCATCTGGGCGAGCATGCCCTCGACCTCTTTCTTGCGCATCGGGATGGGCTTGTCCTTGGTGCCGGCGAATCCGATGACGCCCGTGGTCTCCTTGATGAAGTACCAGGTCTTGTCGATGAGCTCGTTCTTGTCGTCGAGCAGGTGCATGTTGACGATGAGATAGCCCGGGAAAAACTTGCGCGTGGTCTCGGTCTTCTTGCCGCGCTTGATCTCCTGCACGCGCTCGGTGGGGATCAGGACCTCGAAGACGGAATCGCCGACCTCCTCGGTCTTGATGCGCTTGACGATGTTATCGTGGACCTTCTGCTCTTGCCCGGAGAGGACATGAACGACAAACCATTGATCTTTGGGAGCGAGGGCCATGATGGGAAATTACTGGAAAAATCTGGGGAGGGTCAGGGCTGTGTCAGCCAGCCGACCACATTGATGGTGATGAAATCGAAAAAGGAGATGTATCCGCCGACCAGAAGCATCGCGATGATGACGACCAGGGTGGAATCCCAAAGCTCCTTGTAGCGCTTGAAGCCGCGCTCACTGTCGTCCCACGGCCACTGCACCTTCGCCAGTTCCGCACGCACCTCATGGAAATAGGAGAATATCTTATTGGCCATAAAAAGGTATGCGGAAGGACGAAGGATGCAGAGCAGGCCAGGAGGGACTCGAACCCCCAACAAACGGTTTTGGAGACCGCTACTCTACCAATTGAGCTACTGGCCTAGGCTTGGGATGTGTTAGTCGAGGATCTCGGAGACACGACCCGCACCGACGGTGCGTCCACCCTCGCGGATGGCGAAGCGGATGGTCTTCTCCATGGCGATCGGGGTGATCAGCTCGACGGTGATCGAGACGTTGTCACCGGGCATGACCATCTCGACGCCCTCGGGGAGGGTGACGGTGCCGGTCACGTCGGTCGTACGGAAGTAGAACTGAGGACGGTAGTTGGCGAAGAACGGCGTGTGACGGCCACCCTCCTCCTTGCTCAGGACGTAAACCTCGGCCTTGAACTTCTTGTGAGGGGTGATCGAACCGGGCTTGGCGATGACCTGGCCGCGCTCGATGTCGTCCTTCTTGATGCCGCGGAGCAGAATTCCGACGTTGTCCCCGGCCTCGGCGGTGTCGAGGAGCTTGCGGAACATCTCGATGTCGGTGACGGTGGTCTTCTGGGTGTCGCGGAGACCGATGATCTCGACTTCCTCACCCTTCTTGAGGATACCGCGCTCGACGCGGCCGGTGGCCACGGTGCCGCGACCTTCGATGTTGAACACGTCCTCGATGGGGAGGAGGAAGGGCTGATCCTTCGGACGCTCGGGCATCGGGATGTAGTTGTCGACGGCCTCGATGAGGGCGAGGATGTTCTTCTCCTGCTCGGCATCACCCTCGAGGGCCTTCTTGGCGCTGCCCTTGACGATGGGAATCTCGTCACCGGGGAAGTCGTAGCTCTTGAGGAGATCGCGGACCTCCATCTCGACGAGGTCGAGGAGCTCCGGATCGTCGACGAGGTCGACCTTGTTCATGAAGACGACGAGGGAAGGAACGCCGACCTGACGGGCAAGCAGGATGTGCTCGCGGGTCTGGGGCATCGGGCCGTCGGCGGCGCTGACGACGAGGATCGCACCGTCCATCTGGGCGGCGCCGGTGATCATGTTCTTGACGTAGTCGGCGTGTCCCGGGCAGTCGACGTGCGCGTAGTGGCGCTTCTCGCTCTCGTACTCGACGTGGGCGGTGGAAATGGTGATACCGCGGGCCTTTTCCTCGGGGGCCGCGTCGATCTGGTCGTAGGCGCGGGCCTGGGCCTTGCCGGTCTTGGCCAGCACGGTGGTGATGGCGGCGGTGAGGGTGGTCTTGCCGTGGTCAACGTGCCCGATCGTGCCGATGTTCACGTGATCCTTTTCGCGTTTGAAGGCTTCTTTTGCCATATGGGTGGGTTGTGCTGGTGGTTGTTTTTGTGTGGTGATTCGTTCTTCTGGAGCCCATGACCGGGATTGAACCGGTGACCTCGTCCTTACCAAGGACGTGCTCTACCAACTGAGCTACATGGGCCTGCCCGGTCCGGAGACCGGTCAAGTTATGGAAAGAACAGTGACCCGGACGGGCCGGATCGATCCCGCGGATTCCTTGAAAGCTCCAACCGAGGCGCGGTCCGATTCATAGGGACGCGACGCAACGATGCTTTCCTGAAAAAAGCGGACAGAAAGAATGATTCGGCGAAGTTCCCATGTCAAAAGCAATTTTAGGGGTGCCCGGAGGGAACGCTTGCGGCATGATCGGGTGATGACGAAGAACGATCATCCCGACATCCTCGATGTCGCCTCGTTCCGCCGCGACTACCATCATGACGAACTCCGCAGGAAGGACCTGAGTCCCGATCCGATGGAGCAGTTCCACCGGTGGCTCGACGAGGCCACCGCCTCGCCCGCCATCATCGAGGCGACGGCGATGGTTCTCTCGACCGCGTCCCCCGAGGGGGAGGTCTCCTCCAGGGTGGTCCTCCTCAAGGGATACGATGCCCAGGGCTTCCGCTTCTTCACCAACACGGGAAGCAGGAAGGCCTCCCAGTTCGCCGGTAACCCCTCCGTCTCGCTTCTCTTTTACTGGGAGGCGCTCGAGCGTCAGATCCAGATCAACGGGACGGTTTCCCGGCTCCCGCTCTCGGAAACGGAGGCCTATTTTGCCAGCCGCCCCAGGGGAAGCAGGATCGGGGCCATCGCGTCGCGCCAGAGTTCCGTGATTCCCGACCGTGAGACCTTGGAGCGCCGCGTCGCGGACCTGGAACGGGAACTGGAGGGCAAGGAGGTACCGCTTCCTGAATTTTGGAGCGGTTTCGTCGTCCAACCGCGCCGCATCGAGTTCTGGCAGGGAAGACCCAACCGCCTCCACGATCGTTTTCGTTACGAGAGGACGCAGGATGGCTGGGCTATCGACCGCCTGAGCCCCTGAAACATCTCCCTTCTTCACGTCTTTTGGAATGCCCGCGACCCGCGCCAAGAAGTGGCTCAGATCCCTCTGGAGGGTGATCCGCGAAACCGTCGTCATCTATGGTCGCATCGGGGGGGAACAGAGCGCCGCCTCCTTCGCCTACTACGCGCTTTTCTCGCTGGTGCCGCTGGTGGCCCTGCTGCTGACGCTCGGCTCGTACATCTTTCCGGGGGACACGGCTCTCGAAACGATCCAGCGCTTCGTTCCTATGGGTGAAGAGCAGCAGGAGCTGCTTTGGAGCATGGTGAGGGGACTGGAAAAGGCACGCGGCGGTGTCAGCATTGTCTCGATCCTGATCCTGATCTGGGCCTCGCTGCGTTTCTTCCACGCGCTGGTCCTCTCGATCAACCACGCCTGGGGGACGCGCCGCCTCCCGTGGTGGCAGATGCCGGTGAAGAACCTCCTGATGATCCTCGCGATGGCCGGCGCGCTCCTCCTCGGAACCATCCTCCCGGCCGTGCTTCAGGGCATCGGCAGGGTATTGCACGTGCTGGAGTCCTTCATCCAGGAACATTTCCCGCTGATCGATGTGGAGCACCTGCTCGCCGTCGTCGATTTCAGCCGCTATGTCGGCGGCACCCTGGTGCTCTTCTATTCCTTCGCCATCCTCTACATGCTGGCACCGAGGCACGCGGCCAAATTCTCACAGATCTGGATACCGGCCCTCCTCGTCTCGGTCCTGCTGCAGGTGGGTCAGGCTTTCTTCGTGCACCTCGCGCCGACGCTGATCAACTACAACGCGATCTACGGCGCCATGGGGAGCATGATGTTCCTGCTCCTCTGGGTCTACGTCGCCGGGGTCATCATCATCGGTGGAGGCTGTCTCTGCGCCGCCATGGCCCATCTGCGGGGACACGCCTACATCAACCACAACCGGATCGGCTCCCATCCGGCGGAAGCGGATCACCCGGAGCCCTGATCGTCACAAAGTGACGGCAGGCCATAGGAAATAGGCTATAGGCTATCGGAAAAGACGCAGATTCTTTGTCTTTGGAGGAAATCTTACCGCCACCTATTCCCGAAAAGCGATTGCCGATCCCCGATCACCAACAAATGTTACTCGATCCAGTCGAGGATGTTGAAATTCGCGGAGATCAATACGGCTACCAGAGCCAGGGCACCGAGGATGTGCCCCACAATAGCCAAGGGGAGCAGGATGGTAATCCAACGCACGATGGCATCCTGAAGGGCGACCTCCTTTTCGGTCGGTTCCGCGGGAAATGGAAAAGTCTTCATTGCCGATCTGAAGTAACGGGAGAGCCCATCCGTGTCAACGACGGGGAACCTTCATCCTGCGCCCCGTCGGTCCCTTGACGGACTTTCTCTTGGCGACGGATTTCCGGCCCTTCTTCACAACCGGCTTGCGACCTGGCTTCCCGGGCGGCTTGCGGGGGCCGCGTGGCTTGGGGAGAGGCATGGAAAGCGGCTCACCGAGCGAGTCCCCGGATCCTGCCGACTTACGCGGCGAGGCCTTTCCCTCCTTCTTGCGATCCTGCACCTCTCGGGTCTCGCGCCCCTTGAGGCGGAGACGGATCGGCAGCCCCGGAAAGGGCCAGCGGGCGCGGAACTGGTTGAAAAGGTACTCCCGGTAGGAATCGGTGATCAGATCGGCATCATTGACGAAGAGCAGGAACTCCGGCGGATGAAAGGGGCGGTGCACCTCGGGCACAACCTGGGTGGCGTAGAGAAGCTTGAACCGCTTGCCCGACTTGGATGGCGGCGGATGCTGCTCGAAGACATCGCGGAAGAAACGGTTCAACTCCCCGGTGGCGATTCGGGTATCGGCCTCGGTCCGCACGCTCTTGAGTGCCGAGAAAATACGGCTGAATCCCTGCCCGGTCTTGGCCGAGATGCAGACAACCGGCGCGTAATCGAGGAAGAAGAGGTCCTTGCGGATCACCTCTGATTGCTCTCCCTGCGAGGCGCGCCCCCCGTCCTCCTTGCGAACGAGATCCCACTTGTTAAGCAGAATGATGCAGGCTTTCTGCGACTCCTGAAGCATCCCGGCAATACGCTTGTCCTGACTGGTGACGCCGCTCTCCCCGTCAATCACGAGGAGGCCCGCGTCGGCGCGGCGGATGGCCTCCTCGGAGCGCATGGCGCTGAAAATCTCCACCGAGGTGTCGGGACGGGATCTGTGACGGAGCCCGGCGGTGTCCACAAGGACATAGGGAGAGCCTCCGAGATCGCAATGCACGTCGAGCGCGTCGCGGGTGGTCCCGGCGATATTGCTCACGATGCTCCGTTCCTCGCCGAGTAGCTTGTTGAGCAGCGATGATTTGCCGACATTGGGCCGGCCCACGATCGCGAGACGAGGGGCCGAGAGCTCCTCCTCAACCTCCCCTCCCCCCTGCTGTATGCCACCCAGCTTCTCCGCGATCCTTGCAAGCAGGTCATGGGTGCCGCGGCCGTGGGCCGCACTGATGGTCAACACCTCGGGAAAACCAAGCTGGAAGAAATCGGCGGCCAGCGACTCGTGCATCTCCTGGTCGATCTTGTTGATGATCAGGATGAGGGGGCGGCCACCGCTGCGGAGCATGCGGGCGAGTTCGCGGTCGAGGTGGGTGAGGCCGGTGCGGCCGTCGACGACAAAGAGAAGCAGATCGGCGCTGGCGATCGCCGCCTGCGCGGCCACATGCGTGGCCTCGGCGAAGTCGGGGTCGGGGGCATCCCCGATGCCGCCCGTGTCGATGATCTCGAAGGGAACGGGGCCCGTCTTGCAGATTCCGGCCAAACAGTCGCGGGTGACGCCGGGTTGGTCATGCACGATCGCCACGCGCCTGCCCATCAGGCGGTTGAATAGGGATGATTTGCCGACATTGGGCCGGCCGACAATGGCTACGCGTCTCATGAAAACGGGATCAGTCTTGGGATTTCGGGGAGGCCTCGCGCTTCTCCGGGTGAGTATGGCCCCCATCCTGCAGCAATCGGATCCCTTCGGCAATGTATCCGAAGCCGCTCATCAGCGTCACGGCCCCCGAGATCCAGACAACGGGCTCGCAGTGACGCCACTGGATCATCACCACGGCGACGGTGAGCATCTGGAGGAAGGTGGACGCCTTGCCCAAAAGGGAAGGCTTTACCTCAAGATGATCGTTGAGGAGGCGCAGGACGCCGCATCCGGTGACGATGATGATATCGCGGGCGATCACCAGGACGGGATACCAGACGGGAAGCTCATAGGGCCACTTGGTGACGCTGAGGGTGATGATCGCCGTTAGCATCAGCCCCTTGTCCGCGATGGGGTCCAGAATGGCGCCGAGCCGCGACTTGAGATGAAAGCGCCGGGCCAGCCACCCGTCGATCCCGTCGCTGAGGGCCGCCGTCAGGAACACCGCGATCGTGGCGAGTCGCAGATGCTCGTCGGGATGCCCCGAGGCGGCGCTTTTCCCGTAGTAAATCGCAAGCACCACAAAGACCGGGATTAGCAGGATCCGGGCAATGGTGATCTGGTTGGGAAGGGTCATGCTTCCGCCACCTTCCGTGGCGGAGGAAAAAGCGAAAAGCTAAAAGTTAAGGGGTGAAACCGGGTGCCGGAAGCCGATAGCCTCCCATCCAGCATTCCGATGGAACAGGCCCCCTCATTCCCAAAACCGCTGCATCTGCCCAAGGGAAGCGTCCCGCGGTCCCGCTCAAACCTGGCGGCAGGCCTGCTCCTCCTTCCCCCGGTAACCAGGAAGGATGCCTTTCTGTTCCATGATTTCTGCCGACACGTCGATGACATCGCCGACGATCCTGCACTCTCCGCACAGGAAAAGCAGCAATCCCGCAATGCCTGGCTCCATGCGCTCCATCCGGAGCATGCGGCGGATCTCCCTCCGGCATTCCGCGAGATGATCGATCGCCGGAGCCTCGACCGGCATCTCCTCTCCGAAATCGTGAGGGGGATGCTCATGGATACCGAACGGAACCGCTATGCCTCCTTCGACGACCTTCGGCTCTATTGCCAGAGGGTTGCCTCGGATGTGGGACTTGTCAGCGCCGCCATCTTCGGGGCAAAAGGAGCGGCCGTGGAGCGTTACGCCACGGAGCTGGGAATCGCCCTGCAACTCACCAACATCCTCCGCGATGTCGCCGAGGATGCCGCAATGAAGAGGATCTACATCCCGATGGAGGATCTGGAACGATTCGGGGTGAGCGAGGAGGAAATCCTCAAGGGAACCCATACTCCCGCCATGACCCACCTGCTGAATCACCAGGCGGAACGTGCCGATTCATGTTTTGCAAAAGCCGAACTCGCCTGGTCGGAGATGAGCGTCAACCAACGCCGTCTCATGCGTCCCGCACGATTCATGAGCGCCATCTACCGGGAACTCCTGCTACAGATGCACCGGGACCGCTACGATGTATTTGCCAAGCGATACCGGGTCCCCGGCTTCAGGAAGCTGCTGATCCTCCTCCGGGTGATGATCTCCGGTAATTGAGACTATAACGACTCCCGCAGAGACGCGGAGGCGCAGAGAGGTGATTCAAGAATTGGAGCTTAGCATGCATCCCAAACTGGACAGCCCTGAAGAGACGTTCTTTTTCTTCCCCCTTTCTCAGCACCTCTGCGCCTCCGCGGGAGAATATTTTATGAGGCTAGCCCTTGAAATTGTCGGCCCACGCCTTCACGGCGGGATCCATCTTCACGAGAGCGGGCCAACCGCGGGTGTAGCCTTCACCCGGAATCTTCTTCGTGGCGTCGAAGCCCATGTGGCTCCCCATATTCGGGACGGTCGGCGCATGGTCGAGGCTGTCCATCGGGTTCTTGGTGAAGGTGCTGTCACGCTGCGGGTCGGTGTTGGCCATCCAGCGGAAGAGGACCTCGGAGGTGTTCTGGACGTCGCAGTCCTCGTCCACCACCACGATGTATTTGGCGAACATCATCTGCCCCATCCCCCAGAGACCATGCA
>JACCDT010956536.1_pt1 | contig 12459 bp, 13 predicted proteins | sample 7446291 | NCBI WGS metagenome assembly JACCDT01 (sample SAMN15323446, study PRJNA562643) | freshwater metagenome | isolation source: river surface water | place: USA:Blue River Watershed | collected 2017-08-17
AATCGGCCTTGGGCGCTGGGGCCGCCGAGATGTACCTGATTGAAGAACCCATGGCCGCAGCCATCGGTGCGGGCCTGCCCGTGTCCGAGGCTTCCGGCTCCATGGTGGTGGACATCGGCGGCGGCACCACCGAAGTCGGCGTCATCTCGCTGGGTGGCATGGTCTACAAGGGCAGCGTGCGCGTGGGTGGCGACAAATTCGACGAAGCCATCATCAACTACATCCGCCGCAACTACGGCATGCTGATTGGCGAGCCCACGGCCGAATTGATCAAGAAAAACATTGGCTCAGCCTTCCCTGGTAGCGAAGTGCGCGAGATGGAAGTCAAAGGCCGCAACCTGTCCGAAGGTGTGCCTCGCAGCTTCACCATCAGCAGCAACGAAATTCTGGAAGCGCTCACCGATCCGCTGAACAACATCGTCTCGGCCGTTAAAACGGCTTTGGAGCAAACACCGCCCGAGTTGGGTGCGGACATTGCCGAGCGCGGCATGATGTTGACCGGCGGCGGTGCTTTGTTGCGTGACCTGGACCGCCTGCTGGCCGAAGAGACCGGCCTGCCGGTGCTGGTGGCCGAAGACCCGCTGACTTGCGTGGCGCGCGGCTGCGGCATGGCGCTGGAACGCATGGACCAGCTGGGCAGCATCTTCACCAGCGAGTAAAGCGCGGTGCGGGCCTGCCACACCGGGCCTGGCGCTTCATTTTCTTTCATTTGAATCCGGTGCATCTTCACTATGGCTCTGGATACCCTTGAGCGCAGTGCGCCGCCGATTTTCCGGCAGGGCTTGTCTGCGACTTCCAAATTGGTGCTGTTGGGCTTGCTGTCCATCCTGTTGATGGCAGCGGACCACCGACTCAAAATCTCCCACCCGATTCGTGCAGGTATCGCCATGGTGTTGGCCCCCCTGCAATGGGCTTCTTTGCAGCCAGTGCGCTGGGCCCGCGCGGTGGGTGGGTACTTTGTGGATCTGGATGAGGCACGCGATGCGGCGCAAAGCTTTCAGGCCCGCTCCATTGGACAAACCCAGCGCCTGCAGCAGGTGGAGCAGTTGCTGCAGGAAAACGCTCAGTTGCGGGAGTTGCTGGAATTGCGTGCCCAATTCGCGGGCGCATCCAAACCGGTGCAGGTTCTGTACGACACCACCGATGCTTACAGCGCGCGCGTGGTGGTGGACCGGGGTCAGTTGGCGGGCATTGTGCCCGGCTCGGCCGTGATCGACGCGGCTGGGGTGTTTGGACAAGTCACGCGTGTCTATCCCTTGATCAGCGAGGTGACCTTGCTGACCGATCGTGACCAAAGCATTCCGGTCATGAATGCCCGTACCGGGATGCGCCATGTGGCTAACGGGGATCCCGCCACATTGGGCGGGTCTCTGGAGTTGAAGTTTGTCCCTGCCAGTGCGGACATGAAGCAGGGTGACTTGTTGACCACCAGCGGTGTTGATGGGGTTTATCCCGCTGGCTTGCATGTGGGCACCATCGCGCAGATCGATCGCCGCATCGACTCAACCTTTGCCCGGGTGCATGCCAAACCCATGGCGGTGGCGCGTGGGCGGCATTTGCTGGTGCTGACACCGGTGAAAGACTGGCCAGCTTTGCCGGTGCCCGTTGAGACGCCTAAAACCAGCGCCAAACACAAGGCGCAGGCCGCAAGTCGCGCAGCGTCCGCACCCGCCTCAGGAGGCAAGCCATGATCATGCCCGCAGGGCGGCCTTTGCTGTTGCCCGCCAATCCGCGTTTCATCGCATTCACTTTGTTGCTGGCCTTGCTTGTCAACATGTTGTTGGGCTTGACGGGCATGCACTGGTTGCCGGATGTGCTGGCCATCGTGGTGGTGTTCTGGAATGTGCACCAGCCACGCCGTGTGGGGCTGGTCTTGTCCTTTGTTCTTGGCTTGGCACTCGATGTCCATGAGTCCGCTTTGCTGGGCCAGAACGCCTTGTCGTATGTGGTGATCAGCAGCATCGCACTGGCCATTCAGCGGCGCTTGCTGTGGTTTCCTTTGCGTGAACAAGCGCTGCAAATTTTGCCTTTGTTCATCATCGCTGCGGTGGTGGAGTGGGTCACACGTCTGCTGGTGCAAGACGCCTGGCCGCATTGGAGTCAATTGTTGGCGCCGTTCTTGCAGGCGGCTTTGTGGCCGTTGGTCGGGGCTTTGTTGCTGGCACCACAAAGGCGTGCATTTGCGCCGGACGATATCCGACCCCTTTGACCATGGCGCTCAGTTTTCCTTCGCTCGCTGAGCTGCGCAACACACAGGCCGACATCCAGCGCTTTCACAACCGCGTGATCGTGGTGCAGGTGGTGGTGCTGGTTTGCTTTGTGTTGTTGCTGACCCGTCTGGCGTATCTGCAGATCGTGCGCCACGATGATTTGCTGGAGCAAGCGGAGAACAACCGCACGGCGGTCTTGCCCACCGTGCCCCCACGTGGCACGATTTTGGACCGCAACGGGGTGGTCCTGGCCAGCAACTATTCCGCCTACACGCTGGAGATCACCCCAGCCAAAGTGCAGAATCTGGAAGAGACCATCAACGAGTTGGCCGAGTTGATCGACATCCAGGCCAAAGACAGGCGTCGTTTCAAACGCTTGCGTGAAGAATCCAAGAGCTTCGATTCCTTGCCGATTCGCACCCGCCTGACCGATGAAGAGGTGGCTCGTTTCAGTGCGCAGCGCTACCGTTTTCCTGGCGTGGACATCAAGGCGCGCTTGTTTCGCCAGTATCCGTTTGGCGAATTGGCCAGCCATGTGATTGGCTACATTGGTCGCATCAATCCACGAGAAAAAGAACGCATTGAGGAAGACGACGAAGCGGGCAATTACCGCGGCACCGAATACATCGGCAAGCTGGGCGTCGAGCAACGTTACGAGCGGGAGCTGCATGGCATCACCGGTGTGAACCAGGTGGAGACCTCGGCAGGAGGCCGGGCCACGCGCAGCTTGTCGAGCCGCCCGGCTATTCCAGGACAGAACGTGGTCTTGTCGATCGACATTCGCCTGCAAAAAATGGTCGAAGACTTGTTCGGCCCGCGCCGTGGCGCCCTGGTGGCGTTGGATCCCAACACGGGTGAGGTCCTGGCGTTTGTGAGCAAGCCCACGTTTGATCCGAATTTGTTTGTCGATGGCATCGATACCGACAACTGGCAGCTGCTCAACGAGTCCATCGACAAGCCGCTGCTCAACCGCGCCTTGCGCGGCACTTACCCGCCAGGCTCGACCTACAAGCCGTTCATGGCGCTGGGCGCACTGACGACGGGCAAGCGCAGCGCGAGCACGATCATCCAGGACAACGGGGCCTGGACTTATGGTGGCCACACGTTCCGCAGTCACGGTGACACAGGATTGGGTCCGGTGGACATGGTCCGCTCCATTGTGCTGTCGAGCAACGTTTACTACTACTCGCTGGCCAATGAAATGGGTGTGGACATGATCCATGATTTCATGAAGCCTTTGGGGTTTGGTCAGATCACCGGCATTGACCTGCCCGGTGAAGTGCGCGGTATTTTGCCAAGCACCGACTGGAAGCGCAGCTATTACAAGCGTCCAGAGCAGAAAAAATGGTACGGCGGCGAGACGATTTCCTTGGGCATCGGTCAGGGGTACAACAACTTCACCATGCTGCAATTGGCATCGGCCACGGCCACACTGGCCAGTGGTGGGCAAAAGTTCACGCCCCGTGTGGTCAAGGCCACGCAAAACCCATTGACTCATGCGCAAGAGTCTGTGGCGGACAAGACGCCCGTGAATCTGGCTTACAACCCTGACCACATTGCGGTGGTGCGCAATGGCCTGATCGGTGTGGCCACTTCGGGCACCTCGGCGCAGGTGTTTGCGGGCGCCAGCTACCAAAGTGCGGGCAAGACCGGCACAGCGCAAGCGGTGACCATTGGCCAAAAAGAAAAATACAACGCCAGCAAATTGAGCGAGTACCAGCGCGATCACGCGCTCTACATGGCTTTTGCGCCCGCAGAGCAGCCGCAAATTGCGCTGGCGCTGGTGGTGGAGAACGCGGGGTTTGGTGCGGCCCATGCCGCGCCCATTGCCCGGCGAGTTTTTGACTATTGGTTGCTGGGTCAGTACCCGAGCCCAGAAGACATGGCCGCCACCCAAAAAGGCCAGAGTTCACGGCCCATTGGCACACCGCGGTCCAAGCAAGACATTGTGCTGGACGGCAAGAAGACCAACGCTGATTGAAGCGATGTCAGCTTTGGTAAACAGTGTCCAGGGATGCGAAGCCCTTGACTTCAATCGGGTTGCCAAAAGGGTCCATGAAGAACATGGTCCATTGTTCGCCGGGTTGACCGGCAAAACGCAGATGGGGCTCGATCACAAAACGCATGCCCGATGACTGCAGACGCTGGGCCAGTGCCTGCCAATCGTCTTTTTGCAATATCAAGCCAAAGTGCGGCATGGGCACCAGATGTTCGCCCACACGCCCAGTGTTGCTGGTCTTGAAGGGTTCGCCCAGATGCAAAGAGATCTGGTGTGAGAAGAAATCAAAGTCCACCCAGGTGTCGGTGGAGCGACCCTCCTTGCAGCCGAGCACGCCGCCATAAAAGCGGCGCGCTTCGTCCAGATTGGTCACATGAAAAGCAAAATGAAAAAGGCTGCGCATGCGTCAAAGCATAGCAGCCTCTGGCCCGGTTTTGGGGTGCTTATTGCAGCGCCGGGTCCGAGCTCATGGCATCGAACTTCTTGAAATACTGCTTGGCCATTGCCACCAGTTGATTGTCTGTGGGGTGGTCGGTGGCAATGCTGTCCACGATCACTTTGGCGGTGGCAGTCTGATGAGCGTTGCACCAGTCGCGGAACTCGTTGCGGGCCAGTCCGGGGCCTGCCAAGAGCACTTCGCGCGTGCCGGTCAGGGCGTTGCTGACTTCCGAGAAAAATGCCGCCATGTCACCGGCCTTGCCTTGGTGTTTGTGGTGGCTGCGGGATTTGTTGCGTTGTGCCTCAACATGCTCGCGGTCAAACATCAGGACGTGGGCTTCGTTGTGGTCCATCCAGACGACGGCGTGGAATGTGCTCATGGTGTTTTCCTTCTTCAAAATATCAATGGGTTTTTTCAAACGTGGTCTGGCAGTGGATGCAGCGCAATGCAGCCGGGTAGGCGTTCAGTCTTGCTTCCGGAATTTCAACGCCGCAGTCTTTGCATTGGCCGTACTGACCAGCGTCCAGGCGTTCAAGTGCTTGCGCCAGCGCACCCAGCTCGGCGGTTTCGTGCTCGTTCATGGCGAATTCGTCATCCCGTTCGGAGATGGCTTGTGCGTGGCTTTCAACATCGCGCACATCGTGTTCAGCGGCCATGTCAGCGCGAGAGACCAGGCCCCCGCGCTCTTGGGCCATGCGTTGCAGCAATTGATCGCGTTCGCGTAAAAGGCGTTCGCGGTGGAGTGTGTTGGATGAGTTCATAGATTCATCCTAAGCCTCGGGTGTTTGGAGATGTTGATGTGCGTCAAATCCCCCGGGCTTGTGCACGTCAAGCCCCCATGCGCTTGATGTGCATCAAAATTGCGCCGCCGCATGGCGACGCAGTGCACAGATTCAGGCCTTGGCCTTCATGCGTGAGAGCATGAGTTCGGTGTTGGCTTTGCGATCTGCGTTGATCTGTTGCAAGGTCGCCCGCTCGCCCATGCGTTTCATGTAATCGCGCACAGGCAGTTCGGCCAGGAAGTCGCGACCGTAGATGATCTTGGTCGCTCCTGAGATCAAGGGCAAATGCACCACCGCAGCACAGTCGGCCAGGCTCAGGGTGTCGCCTGCGATGAAGGGGGAGAACTTGACCAGTTTTGACAAGGCGATGATGTTCTTCTCGAGCTGGGCGCCGGTCTTTTCCTTGGTGTTGTCGCTGATCTTGCCGCCAAAGAAAGCCTCGGGGTAGAGGTTGCGTGCCACCAGTTCAAGGTGCAGCTCCAGGAAGGTCACCAGTTCACGGACTTTGGCTGCTGCAAAAAGGTCTGCAGGCAGCAACGGGTTTTGCGGGTAGGCCTGCTCGATGTATTCCATGATCACGGCCGATTCGCACAGCGGGCCTTGGGCCGTTTTGAGATAGGGCACTTTGCCCAAGGGGCTGCACTGGGCATCGGTTTTGCCGACCCAGGCCAACTCTTCTTCAAAAGGCACGCCTTTTTCAAGCAGTGCGAATTTGACTTTGTTGTAGTAATTGCTGGCGGCAAAGCCACAGAGTGTGAGCATGGGTGTCTCCAAATGGAATGGGATGCCAACAAGACTAAAGGATTCGACTGGCAAGTCGCGTCACCCAGTTGACCCGAAAGGCGGGGTGCCACGGCATGGGCGCTGGCGGACCTGATGGATAATCGGGGCCATGCAAACCCTGCGCAACGCCCATCTGCTCGCCCGCCTCGTGCTGGTGTGGTTCGCGTTGTTCATCGGGGCTTCGGTGGCTTCACCGCTGGTCAAGCCCCAAGAAACCCAGATGGTGTGCTCGGTCATGGGCATGAAAATGGTCGATGCCGATGGCTCGGGTGACAAGGCGCAGCCTGCCAACAGCATGGACTGTCCGCTGTGCGCACATGTGCTCACGCCACCGCTGCCCCTTGGCATTCATTTTGATGTCTCCAGTGCCTTGGCGTATGCCTTGCGCCCGATTGCCGCAGCCCACATCGCCTGGCTGACTGGCAGTCCTCTGCCGCCACGCGGCCCGCCTGCTTTTTCCTGAACCTGTTCGTTGACGCTGCGCAGTGGTCTGCGTGCGTTCGTCCGTGTTTCGTTTTCAGGAATTTTCATGCGCAAGAACCGCATGGTCTTGGCTCTCGCCATGGCATCCCCTTTTGTCATCTGTGCCCAACAGACTGACAACGCACCCAGCAAAGACGCAGGCGTTGTCACCGTTGTCAGCAAACAACCCACTTCGCTGCCCACCCAGATCCCGGCCACCATGGAGAGCATCACAGCAGCGCAGATTGAGCAACACATCAACGCCACCGACAGCGAAGACGCGCTCAAGTACTTCCCAAGCCTCTTGGTGCGCAAACGCTACAACGCTGATTACAACCACGCCATCCTGTCCAGCCGTGCCTCGGGCACAGGCAACAGCGCCCGCTCGGCGGTGTATGCCGATGGCATCTTGCTGAGCAATTACCTGGGCAACGGCGTCAGTGGTCTGAGCTTTCCGCCCCGCTGGGGCATGGTCACACCCGAAGAGATCGAGCGCGTGGATGTGATGTATGGCCCGTTTTCTGCAGCCTACCCGGGCAACTCGGTCGGCGCGGTGGTCGAGTACACCACCAAGATGCCTGAGAAGCTCGAAGGCGCGGTCAAGATGGGCTACACCCACCAGCCCTTTGACCTGTACAACACCCACGCCACTTATGGCGGCTGGCAGTCCAGTGCATCGTTGGGCAGCCGCTCGGGTGACTGGTCGTGGTTCCTCAATCTGAACCACACCGACAGCCAGGGGCAGCCCCTGACGTTTGCCACGCGCACTCTCAGTAGCGGCACCGCCGGTTCGGCAGGCACGGTGGTGACCGGTGCCGTACCCAGCCTGAGCAGTGCCAATGCGCCTTGGCTGATTGTGGGTGCCGGCACGCAGTACCACACGGTGCAGGACCATGTGAAGGCCAAGCTTGCCTATGACTTCAGTCCCACCGTGCGCGCCACCTACACGCTGGGCATCTGGCAAAACACGTCCGAGGGGCGTCCACAGTCGTATCTGAAGAACGCTGTCGGTCAATCGGTGACCAGCGGCGCGATCAACATCGACGGTCGCAGCTATGCGGCGCTAACGGGGGGTGATCTACCCCTCAGCAACGAAAAGCTTACCCACACTTTGCATGGCCTCTCGGTCAAGAGCCGCACGCAAGGTGTTTTTGACTGGGAAGTGGCCGCCAGCCTTTACGACTACGGCTCGGACACCAAGCGTCAGAACGCGTCAAGCAACACCCTGCCCAATGCGGCGGTGGGCGGTGCAGGCACCATCGCCGATGGCTCGGGAACGGGCTGGAACAACCTGGCCCTGCGCGGCACTTGGCGCCCGCAAGGGATAAAGGGCGAACATGTGCTGGATTTTGGGGTGCAGCAAGACAATTACAAGCTGCGCTACCAGACATCCCACATCGCTGGCAACTGGATCACGGACGGCGCTGGCAGCCTGGCCAGCGAGGTCGGTGGCCGCACGCAGCTGCAAAGCGCATATGCCCAGGACAGCTGGCGCTTTGCCCCTGATTGGCGCGTTGTGTTGGGATTGCGTGCCGAGCATTGGAGCGCCACGCAAGGTTTGACGCGGTTCTCATCGAGCAGCAGCCAGTCATTTGCTGATCGCAGCGAGAACTTCTTGTCGCCTAAAGCGGCCTTGTCCAAACAGATTGCAGAGGACGCCTTCGTCAAATATGCCGTGGGTCGCGCTGTGCGCATGCCCACCGTGTCCGAGTTGTATGGCGCCACATCGACCACCAACTCGCAGTACATCAATGACCCGAATCTGCGTCCGGAAAAATCCTGGACCCAGGAGCTGAGTTACGAAAAGAACCGGGACAAAACGCAGTGGCGCTTGACCGCGTTTGCCGAGGACACGCAAGACGGCATCTACTTGCAGTCGGTGATCGATCCTGCTGCGGGCAACCGCACCATCAGCCGTGTGCAGAACGTGGACCGCATCCAGACCCGTGGTTTGGAGGGCGCATTCACCGTGCAGGGAATGGGCCTGGCAGCTTTGGATGTGACGGGCAGTCTGACCTATGCCGATTCGGTGATCCAAGCCAACCAAGGCTTTGCGACGACACCGGGTGACACCCTGGGCAAGATGCAGCCCAACATCCCCAAGTGGCGAGCAACGTTGTTGGCGACCTACCGCTGGAATGTGGCCTGGACCAGCGCTGTGGCTGTGCGCTACAGCGGCCAGCAGTTCCGCACGCTCAACAACGCGGATGTGAACGGGGATGCCTACATGGGCGTGAGCCCTTTCACCACGGTGGATGTGCGGGCGCGTTGGCAGATCCATCCCAAGTTGGCCGCCGCCTTTGGCATCGACAACCTGAACAACGACAAGTACTGGAACTTCCACCCTTACCCACAACGCAGCTACACGGCTGAGTTGAAAGCCACTTTCTGAACGAGGAACTCACCATGACCCGGAACACCATCGCAGCCTGCGCGCTCATCAGTCTGACCGCTTGGGCCCATGCCCACACCGTGCTCGAATACCCTGTGGCCACGGCGGGCGAAAGCTACAAAGCCACCTTCAAGGTGGGCCACGGCTGTGGCGCATCACCCACGCGGCAGATCGTGGTCGACATCCCGGTGGGCGTGCAAGGCGCCAAACCCATGCCCAAGGCGGGCTGGCGTCTGGAGGTGACCCGCGAAACATTGGCCAGGTCCTACACCAGCCATGGTCGCACCGTCACCGAAGACGTCACGCGCATCAGCTGGACGGCCAAGACCGCTGAAGACATGTTGCCCAATGGGCATTACGATGAGTTCGTGCTGGTCGGCACCATGCCCGATCAAGCGGGCATGGTGTATTGGCCTGTGCAGCAACTGTGCGAGCAAGGGCGCATGGACTGGACGGAGGTACCCAAGGCGGGGCAAAAAATGTCTGAGCTCAAATCACCGGCCGCAGCGCTGGAGCTCATGCCAGGCGCAGCTGCGGGTGCGCACAAACACTGATCAAAAAACCGGATTCAAACCACTCAAGGATGATGAACATGTCGAAATTTTTGAAACTTTCTGCCAGCTTGCTGGCCGCCGCACTGGGCGTGCACGTGGCCGCTCAAACCACCGTCAAGGTGGAAAGCGCCTGGGCCCGTGCCACGGTGCAAGGCCAAAAAGCCACCGGTGCTTTCATGAAACTCACAGCGCCTCAAGCCACGCGCTTGGTGGCGGTCTCCACGCCTGTGGCTGGTGTGGCTGAAATCCATGAGATGAAAATGGACGGCGGTGTCATGAAAATGCGTGCGATGCCCGCTCTGGATTTGCCCGCCAACCAAGCGGTGGAACTCAAACCCGGCAGCTACCACTTGATGTTGATGGATCTGAAGGCGCCCTTGATGAAAGACAGCAGCGTGGCTTTGACTTTGGTGTTCAAGGATGCCAAGGGTGTCGAAAGCAAGCAGCAAGTCAGTGTGCCCGTCAACACAGGCATGCCCCCAATGCCCAGCCACGGTGACCACAAGCACTGAGGCTGTCAGGTCATTTGAAAGCCGATTGGTTTAAGCTTCGCTCACCACCCCCTTGAGGAGACCCCCATGAGCGACACATCCGCCTTCGGCTTTGGCAAGTTTGTGCCCGGTTTTGATTTCCTGCAGAACCTCTCCAAAACAGCGGCGCAGGCCGCCCCCGCTGCCAGCACGGGCGCAGTGCCCGGCATGGCCAGCTGGGTGGCGCCCACGCTGAGCATTGAAGAGATCGACAAGCGCATTCAGGAACTCAAATCGGTGCTGTTCTGGTTGGAGCAAAACACCACCGCGCTCAAGGCCACCATCCAGGCGATGGAGGTGCAGAAGATGACCTTGTCCACGCTGCAAAGCATGAACGTGAACATGGCCGATCTGGCCAAGGCCTTCACCGCCAAGGCGCCCGCGGCTGAACCGCAGGCCTCGGCGCCAGAGCCCGAAGCTGTTGAAGAGGCGTCTGCGCCCGAGCCTGAAGTGGCGAAAGAAAAGTCCGCCGCCAAGTCTTCGGCAAAGTCTTCTGAAAAGGCCTCGTCCAAACCCGCCGTGGACCCGATGCAGTGGTGGGGCGCTCTGACCCAACAGTTCCAGGACATTGCCGCCGCCGCTGTGAAGGACGTGGCTGCCGAGGCCATGAAAGCTGGCATGAGCGCCAAGGGCGCCAGCACAACGGCAGTGGCCAAGAAGACGCCAGCCAAAACGCCAAACAAAAAAGCAGCCAGCGCTGCCAAAAAACCCACTGCCAAAGCGGCGCCTCGCAAAACCACGCCACGCAAGACCTCATGAAGTTGTTTCCCTTCGGCCATGCCACCCATCCCCAGTGGCGCATGGCCGCAGGCTTGGTGCTGGCGCAGTTGCGCGCACAAAAGAGCTTGCCTGACTACGCGTCCCAAGCCCCGCTGGCGCTGGTCTACATCACTGATCACTATGCCCATGAAGCGCAAGCGCTGCTGGACCATTTGCGGCAAGAGCTGCCTGAAGTCACCGATTGGGTGGGCACAGTGGGCGTGGGCATCGCGGCCAACAATGCCGAATACTTTGATGAACCGGCCATGGCGGTGATGCTGTGCGATGTGCCGAAGGACCGTTACCGCGTGTTTTCCGGGGTGTCGCCTTTGCCTGCCGCTTGGGCGGGTACGGCGCTGGTCCATGCCGATCCGGCCACGCCCGAATTGGCCGAGTTGATCGCCGAGATGGCCGGTCGAACGCAGCAAGGCTATCTGTTTGGTGGCTTGACCTCGAGCCGCACACGCAGCGTGCAATTGGCCTTGAGCGCTGACAAGCCGCAGAGTGTGGCGTCGGGTGGCGTGTTCGAAGGCGGCTTGAGCGGCGTGGCCTTTGCGCCGCAGGTGGGCTTGCTGTCTCGCGTGACGCAGGGCTGTCAGCCGGTGGCACCCGAGCGTGAGATCACCGAGGCCGACAAGCACGTGGTGCTCAAGCTCAATGGCGATGCGGCACTTGATGTGATGCTGGATGACTTGAAGATCAGCCTGAGTGAGCCACAAAAAGCCATCCCTGTGGTGCGTGCCACCTTGGTGGGCTTGAGTCCTGCGGGGCAAAGTGGCGTGGGCCGCACAGGCCATTTGGGCAACGATGTGTTGGTCCGGCACATCGTGGGTTTGGACCCGATGCGCCAGGGCATGGCGGTGGCCGAACATGTGGAGCCGGGCATGCGCCTGACGTTTTGCAAGCGCGATGTGCACACTGCCCGGGCCGACTTGGTGCGTGTGTGCGCCGAAATTCGCGAAGAACTCGAACCCGAGATGCTGTCCATCGAGGCCATCAATGGGCTCAGCGATGACCCGGTGGCGACCCTGCCACAAGCAGGCAAGCGCATCGCAGGCGCGGTGTACGTCAGTTGCACCGGTCGGGGTGGCCCCCACTTTGGCGGCCCCAGCGCCGAGCTGCAAATCATCCGCCACGCCTTGAGTGATGTGCCGCTGGTCGGCTTCTTTGCCGCTGGCGAGATCGCGCGGCACCACCTGTATGGCTACACCGGCGTGCTCACGGTCTTCACAACCGATTGACGCCTGTAGTTTTGTAGGTCGGTGGCTTTAGCTCCGACATGGTTTGTGATGGGGGCCCGTCGTGTCGGACCTGAAAGTCCGACCTACAAATTCACACGCCGCGTGCCCGATCCGACTTGAACTGCGCCCGGAACTGCGCGAACTGCCCCGCGTCCAGCGACTCGCGCACCTCGCGCATCAGGTTCAGGTAGTAGTGCAGGTTGTGGATGGTGGTCAGCATGGGGCCGAGCATTTCGCCGCAGCGGTCCAAGTGGTGCATGTAAGCGCGGCTGAAACCGTCGCGCCCACCTTGGTCCCAAGACACGCCT
>JACCDT010406710.1_pt1 | contig 12458 bp, 14 predicted proteins | sample 7446291 | NCBI WGS metagenome assembly JACCDT01 (sample SAMN15323446, study PRJNA562643) | freshwater metagenome | isolation source: river surface water | place: USA:Blue River Watershed | collected 2017-08-17
GCCCGGGGCGGAATCGAACCACCGACACAAGGATTTTCAATCCTCTGCTCTACCAACTGAGCTACCAGGCCAAGAGGCGGGAGTATATCAAAACATTCCACGTCTGAAAAGCTGCTGCGCTGCAAGGCTATAATCTCCTGATCGACTAAAGCAAGTTCAACTATGAGCAATGACTGTGATGTCTGCGTGATCGGCGGCGGCGCTGTCGGCAAGGCCAGCGCGTTGGCGCTGGCCCGAGAGGGCTATCGGGTCGCACTGCTCTCGCCCGAGGGCCAGCGTGCCGCCTATGCTGGCGGAGGTGACGCGCCGTGGGACCTGAGAGTCTATGCGCTGAATCACGTCGCCCACCGGCTACTGTCCTCGCTGAAGGTCTGGGACGCCATGGACCCCACCCGCATTGCGCCTGTCGATGCGATGTCGGTGCATGGCGATGACGCCGCGCGGGGTCATTTGGGCTTTGATGCGTATGGCGCGCGTGTTGGCGCGCTCGCGTGGATCATCGAGGATGGCAACCTCAATCAGGCGCTTGATAGTGCGCTGCGCTTTGCAAACGGCGTGACGCCGGTCAGCGGCCGCGCGGTAGCGCTCTCGCGCAATGATCAGCGCGCAGAGATCACGCTCGACAATGGCAGCAAGATCCATGCATCGCTGGTGCTGGGTGCGGATGGTGCGAATTCCTGGGTACGTGCGCAGGCCGACATCGGGATGGACTATCGTTCTTACCATCAGCGGGCTGTCGTAGCTAATTTCTCCTGTACTAACCCTCATCATGGCGTAGCGAGCCAGTGGTTCCTCGGATCGGAGGGTATTGTCGCCTTGCTACCCCTGCCTGGGAATCGGGTATCGCTGGTATGGTCTGCGCCTGATGCGCTGGCCGACAGATTGTTAGCGGAACCCGCTGAGCGCCTTGCTGAACGTCTGGCAGCGCTTCCCGGTCAGACGCTGGGAGCATTCGGCATCTTGCCGCCTGCCACACCGCGCGCATTTCCGCTGAGGCTGATACGTTCCCATGCGCTGGTGGCGCATCGGGTCGCGCTCATCGGTGATGCGGGTCATGTAGTGCATCCGCTCGCCGGACAGGGAATGAACCTCGGTTTCGCTGATATCGATGCTTTGCTGTCGGCGCTGAGAGAGCAAGGCCGCGACGTGGACTGCGGTGATGATCGCCTGCTCGCGCGTTACTTCCGTTTGCGCAAGGAAGATGTGCTGCTGATGCAGCTGACCACTGATGGCCTGCAAAACTTATTCTCTTCTCAGCTCCTGCCCGTCAAAATCCTCCGTAATGCGGGCATGAGTTTGTTGAACAAGCTGCCTTTTATCAAGCAACGGCTGGTGTCGCATGCGCTGGGCCGTTCGCATCATTCATCCGTCAAAGAAAGAACCTGATGACACTCATGAATTCATTCAAACGCATTCTTCTCGTCGCCCTGCTGCTGCCCGCGCTTCCGGCAATGGCGCAAGGGGTGGAAGACAAGATCAAGAAGCTGCTGCAGCAAAGGTTGGGTGAAGGCACGCAGGTTGAGTCTGTCGCCAAGACACCCTATAACGGTTTGTACGAAGTCCGGGTTGGCAATGAGATCATTTATACCGACGCGGAGGCTAAATACGTATTTATTGGTCGCATACTCGACACCGAGACCTCGCGCGATCTGACGCAGGCACGGCTGGATGAGATCAACCGCATTCGGTTTACTGATTTGCCGCTGGATCTGGCCGTCAAGAGTGTGAAGGGCACGGGCAAACGTGTAATCGCTGTGTTCGAAGATCCGAACTGCGGCTACTGCAAGCGCTTCCGCAAGACGCTGGCCGATACCAAGGACGTCACGGTCTACACGTTTTTGTACCCGATTCTGAGTGACGATTCGCGCACCAAAGTAAAAAACGTCATGTGCTCGTCCGACAAAGCCAAAGCGTGGGATGACTGGATGGTGAATGGCAAAACGCCGGCAGCAGCGCCCGAATCCTGCAACCCGAATGCCTCTGTCGACAAGGTCGTGGAGTTGGGCAAGAAGCTGAAAGTCACCGGTACCCCGACGATTTTCTTTACCGATGGCTCTCGGATACCGGGCGCGATTGATGCAAAGGCGCTGGAATCACGGCTGGCCTCGATAAAATAATTAAGCGAAGCCGGCATCTTAGTGTTGTAGATGCATCCCATAATCAAAAAAACACGAGGAGATTGTATGTTCAAGGCCATTCTGCTGAACAAAAACGAAGACGGCAGTACTCGTGCTGAACTGACTCAGCTAGACGATGCGCAGTTGCCCGCGGATGGTGATGTCACTGTGGCGGTTGAGTACTCGACGATCAACTACAAAGATGGCCTGGCCATTACCGGCAAATCGCCGGTCGTGCGTAAATGGCCGATGGTGCCGGGCATCGATGGCGCGGGCGAGGTGATTGCATCCAGCCATCCGTCGTGGAAGGCGGGCGATCGTGTGGTGCTCAATGGCTGGGGTGTGGGTGAGGTGCACATGGGCTGTCTGGCCGAGCGTGCGAAGCTCAAGGGCGACTGGCTGATACCGCTGCCGCACGATATGTCCACGCGCACCGCCATGGCGATTGGCACCGCAGGTTATACCGCGATGCTGTGCGCGATGGCGCTGGCCGAGTGCGGCGTCAAGCCGGAGCATGGCGAGGTGTTGGTCACCGGCGCGTCGGGCGGTGTGGGTAGTGTCGCGGTGGCGATTCTGGCGGCGCGTGGCTACAAAGTCGTCGCCTCCACCGGCAAGCTGGCCGAGGCGGATTATCTGAAGTCGCTGGGCGCGGCCGAGGTCATTGACCGTGCAGAGCTTTCCGCTCCGGGCAAACCGATGCAAAAAGAGCGCTGGGCGGGTGTCGTCGATTCTGTCGGTTCGCACACGCTGGTGAATGCGATCGCGCAGTGCCGTTATGGGGCGACGGTCGCTGCCTGCGGTTTGGCGCAGGGCATGGATTTACCGGCGACCGTCGCGCCGTTCATCCTGCGCGGTGTAAAACTGATCGGTGTCGACAGCGTGATGGCGCCACGCGAACGCCGGCTGGACGCCTGGTCGAATCTGGCCAGTGAGCTCAAGCCGCACACACTGGAAAAAATCACCCAAGAGATCACGCTCGCGCAGTCGCTCGACTGGGCGCCGAAGATACTCGCCGGTGCTGTCAAAGGGCGTCTGGTTGTGAATGTGAGCGCCTGATGGCTGCTCGCCGCGAATCGGTGCAGTACCGGATCGTCCCTGTGGATCCGGCGCTGCATCTGTTTGACGTCACGCTGATCATTGCAAAGCCCGCTGCCGACGGGCAGCTCGTCTCGCTGCCTGCATGGATTCCCGGCAGCTACATGATCCGCGAGTTTGCGCGCAATATCGTCAACATGAGCGCCCGCTGCGACGGCCGCAAGCTGCGGCTGACAAAACTCGACAAGCACAGCTGGCAAGCCGCACCGTGCAAGGGTGAGCTGCAGATTCAGTATCAGGTCTATGCGTGGGATTTGTCGGTGCGTGCCGCGCACCTCGACCAGACGCATGGATTTTTCAACGGCACCAGCGTCTTCCTGAAAGTGCATGGCAAGGAATCGCTGCCACACATCGTGGATATTCAGCCGCCGGAAGGTGACGCCTATGCCACATGGCGTGTTGCCACCTCGCTGCCCGAGCACAAGGCGCGCCGCCATCGATTTGGTACGTACATCGCCAGTGACTACGATGAGCTGATCGATCATCCGGTCGAAATGGGTGAGTTCGAGCTGATCCGCTTTGACGCACAGGGCGTGCCCCATGAGATGGCGATCACTGGGCGCGTTCCCGCACTGGATAAGGTCCGGCTTGCAGAAGACCTGAAAAAAATCTGTGAGTCACAGATCGCGTTTTTCGAGCCTGCGTCAAAAGCGGCGCCCATGGATCGTTATGTGTTCCTCACGCTGGCCGTGGGCGATGGCTACGGCGGGTTGGAGCACCGTGCTTCAACCGCGCTGATCTGTGCGCGTAATGATCTGCCTGTGGTTGGTCAGACCGAGATGAGCGATGCCTATCGCGGCTTTCTCGGGTTGTGCAGTCACGAGTATTTTCATACCTGGAATGTCAAACGCATCAAACCGGCCGTGTTCGCGCCTTACGATCTGAGTCAGGAAAATTACACCACGCTGCTCTGGCTGTTCGAGGGCTTCACCAGTTATTACGACGATCTGATGCTGCTGCGCGCCGGCGTGATCGACAGCGGCGCTTATCTCAAGCTGATCGAAAAGACGATCAATAACGTGCATCGTGGCAGCGGCCGGCTGAAGCAGAGCGTGGCCGAATCCAGCTTCGATGCCTGGACCAAGTATTACCGTCAGGATGAAAACGCGCCGAATGCCATCGTCAGCTATTACGCAAAAGGCTCGCTGGTGGCGCTGCTGCTGGATCTGGTGATCCGGCGCGATACTCAGGGGCGTCGTTCGCTGGATGATGTGATGCGCGCGCTGTGGCGGCGCTACGGTCGCGATTTTTATTCCGCCAAGGGCGGGCGCGGCGTAAGTGAACAGGATGTCGAGGCCTTGTTCGACGAGATCACCGGTCTGAAGCTGAAGCCGATCTTCGACCTTGCGGTGCGCGGTACGCGCGATCTGCCGCTGTCCGAGGCTTTTGCTGCGGTAGGCATCGACCTGGCCGACCGCCGCAAGGCGGTAGCACCTTCGATGGCCGTGCGGACTCAGCGCGACGGCAGTCATTGCAAGCTGGGCGCGGTACATGAAGGCGGTGCGGCGCACAAGGCAGGCCTGTCGGCAGGGGATGTTCTGGTCGCCATTGATGGTCTGCGCGTCACCTCCGACAATCTGGATGGTCTGCTACAGCGTTATCGTGTCGGCGACACGATCTCGGTCCATGCCTTCCGCCGCGATGAGCTGATGCAAGTCGAACTGAGGCTTGAGCCAGATGCTGCGCCACAGTTCGCGCTGGAGCCGCGCGACAAACCCGAGGCAGGTGCGAAGCTGCGCAAAGCCTGGCTCAGAAGCCGCGCATAACTCAATGCCAGTCAGTTAAGCCCCAAAGTCCCTGCATTCAATAAAAGACGCTGGGTCCCGGCCTGCGCCGGGACGACGATATAAAGGCCGCTAGCAGCTAAAACGTCATCCCGGCGCAGGCCGGGATCCAGTGACTTTGTATAAAGGCCGCCAGCAGCTAAAACGTCATCCCGGCGCAGGCCGGGATCCAGTGACTTTGAGATTTTCGATGATCAGGGACAATCTGGGCACTTCACTGACTGGCATGAGCGCATAACTCACTTTTCATCTCATTTCAAACAGGAGACCATCATGACCCAGCGCCTGCTCCGTCGTCTGGCATTCGCAACCAGCCTGTCGCTCGGCATCTCTGCCTGCCTTATTGCCGTAGCGCCGACGCTTCACGCAGCCGACTTACCGACTGCGTCACCGCAATCGCAGGGTTTGTCGGCCGAGCGTCTGGGTCGTGTGCGTTCACTGTTCCAGGCAGAAGTCGATGCCGGTCGCATGCCGGGGGTTGTGGTGATGGTCGCGCGCAAGGGCAAGATCGTGCAGGCGGATGCGCTGGGCTTTCAAGACAAGGAGTCTGGCAAACCGATGAAGCGCGATGCAATCTTTCGCGCGTATTCAATGACCAAGCCGCTGGTGTCCGTGCTGACGATGATGCTGGTCGAGGAAGGCAAGCTGCAGCTGACGGACCCGGTGTCGAAGTTTTTTCCGTCGATGGCGAACATGAAGGTGCTGTCGAATTCGACTGATGGCAACAGCGAGCGTGTAGCGGCGGCCAAACCGATCACGATTCATGATCTTCTGCGTCATACCTCGGGCATCAGCTATGCAGAGTTCAGCCGCTTCCCGGCGATCAAGGGACCATATTTGGAGGCGGGCCTGTTCTCGAATGAGGTACAGGGCAAGTGGATCATGCTGACACCCGAGCAGCAGGTCGAGGCACTGGCGAAAGCGCCACTGCTTTGGCAGCCGGGCACAACCTGGGAGTACAGCTTGTCCACCGATTTGCTGGGCCGTGTACTGGAAGTGATCGCCAAAAAATCGCTCGGCGAGCTGATGGATGAAAAACTCCTCAAGCCTTTGGGCATGAAAGACACCAGCTTTGTGGTGCCGGCTTCCAAGGCGTCGCGCATTGCCGAGCCTCTCCGCATCGATCCGCTGACCGGCCAGCCGTACTACCTCGTGCTCGATGTCACGCGCACGATGGGCAATGATTCCGGTGGTGCGGGTATGTCGACCACGGCGGACGACTATCTGCGGTTTTGCCAGATGATGCTGAATGGCGGCACACTCGACGGTCGCCGCTATCTCTCACGCTCCACCGTGGCGCTGATGACTTCCGACCACCTGGGCTCGAAGATCGCGACGCCGGTGCAGCCCGGCGAAGTGCTGATGGGCGTACAAGGTTATACCTTCGGTCTGGGCTTCATGGTCCGGCAGGGCGCGGGTGTCGCCGGCGTGCACGGTTCCGAGGGCGACTATGCATGGGGCGGCTAAGGCGGCACCTTCTTCTGGATTGATCCCAAAGAGCAGCTGATCGGCCTGATGATGGCGCAGACGCCGGGTGCATCGCGGCAGTATTACCGCCGAATGATCAAGACGCTCGTCTATCAGGCACTGGACTGATCTTTGCGCCTGAGTCAAGCGAGCAGGTGCGAGATCAGCGCATCGAATTCGGCGTCATCCACATGCTGATTGTCAAAGCGGCGCAGCGCAGGATGCGCCGGCGGCTCAACCCGGCGCTTCAGGTACTCGTCCCAATGCGCGAGCTTCCACGCATCGCGCGGATCATTGCGCTTTTCTATGCGGCGCTTGGCTTCTTCCGTGGAGAGGTCGATCCACGCGATCCGGCACACGGTACCGGCAGGCATGCCAAGCTGCACCGGATCGAAGAACTTCCCCGCCATGAGCTCACGCGTGAACGGCCCCACGAGCAGGACTTGCGATCCAAGCTCCAGGTTTTCGCGCGTGATGTCGAGCAGGCCGGCGTACTCGCGGTCGCGAAGGTTCTGCAGGTAGGTGGGGCTGTCGCGGTCAGCTGGATTGCCGGTCAGGAGCCCCATCACGTGGGAACTGAACGCGCCATAGGCCGTGTCTTTGTCGAGAAAGAAGAAGTCCTTGCCGCCGCGTGCTGACAGCACAGGCATGGCGCGCTTGGCGAGCGTGGTCTTGCCGGTACCAGCATGGCCGGCGAAAAGCAGTAATCGGGCGTTGGTCATTGAAATTGTTTCCAAATTGGCAGTAATGACAACTTTGTCAGGTAAAGTAGTGTTAAGACATCAAAACTTGTATCATGCAACATCGCAGCGTAATTGGCGGTATCGAGCAGGGATTTCTTTTCAACCCAAGACGATAAAGACACTATGGCTGATACCAACCCTCCCGGTTCCTTGTTTGTCGGAGATGGCGTGTTCATGCAGGGCACCATGACCGTACCTGGCGTAGCCAGCGTCGATGGCAAACTGCAAGGCCAACTCACGGCAGATGTCATTGCCATTCAGACCAACGGCTCTGTTGATGGCAAAACCACGGCCAACCACATCAAAGTGGCCGGTTCTCTGACCGACACCACGGTGGCGAACCGGACGCTGGTTGTCGAATCCACTGGCGTGATCGCTGGCTCCATCACGTATGCCGAGATGGAGATCAAAAAAGGGGGTTCACTTCAGGGCAGCATCCACAAGATTGGCAAGGCCATGCCAAGTCTCGAGGAATTCGCGCCCCCATCGGCGCCTCCTGAGATGCCAGCCGCCGCATCTGTTGAAATACCGGCGGCCGATCAATCCGAAGAGAACACCTGATCTGCTGATCTGACGTGGGTAGCACGCAGACTGCCGAGACGGCGGCCTGCCGTTGCTCACTCTTGCGTGGTGGCTCTCGGTAGCGGCTTTTTCTTAAAATTCCGGAAGTTTTGATCTGGTTACAGGTTTTCTGTTGGAGGCAGTGCGTTAATTACCTTACCTGCACTGACTTCCAAGGAGCGCCCTGATGAACCAAGCCATGATCACACTGCCAGTCATCGCGGCGCTGGCCGCCGGCTCTGTGCTAGCCCTTTCTTCGGCGAGTGCTGCAGACCTGAAGGCGGGGCAAAGCGCCTTTGATGCCAACTCATGCAGCAGTTGCCATGCGCTTAGCGCCAGCACCATCGGGCCGTCGCTCAAGGACATAGCCCGGCGCTACAAAGGCAAGCCGGTGGCGCTTGAGCTGGCGCAGCGGATTCGGGCGGGCAGCGTAGGCCGCTGGGGCGGTGTGCCACATCCTGCTTACGAGGGGCTTGACGAGGACAACGCTGTGATCATCGCTAAATGGATACTGGGCGGCGCGCCCAGGTGATTTTTTGGAGAACAACGTAATGAAAAAAACCTTGTTGGCGATCAGTTTGCTGATGGGTCTCTGCTCAGCGGCCCAGGCCGAATGGGTAAAAGTGTTCGAGAACATCCGCGGCACCTTTTTTTACATGGACCCGGCGACGGTGGAGAACCATGGCCGGCTGCGGCGCGTGTGGGAGATGCAGACCTATCGCAACGCATCGCCCGAGGGCATGCTGTCGATGAAGCTGCACAAGGAATACGATTGTATGGATGAGAAGGGTCGTTTCACCAGCTATGTGGCCTATACAGGCCCCCGGCTGACTGGCGAAATGATGGGAACGGTGAACACGCCCAGTGACTGGCAGAGCGTGAACCGCAATCCGGCGGGCAAAGGCGTGTTTCGTATTGTTTGCGCGGACTACAAGAAATGACCATGCGTCGGGAGATGACTACTGCGGGCACATTGCCTCTGCCATGATGCGGCGGCGAATGTCTGGATTACTTTCCTTTGACAGTTGTTCCATCAGCGTCACCATGCGCTCGCCCTGAGCCTTCATCGTCGGTATCTCTGACATGGCAGGCGTCTCACCTGGCTTGGTGGGCGGCGCCGCAGCTGGCTTTTCCTCATGGTCTGCCGCCAGCGAGCCGAGGCTGAGGCCGAGGCTCAGTGCGGCGATGAGAATGAATGTCTTTTTCATTTCAAGCTCCCCGTCATCGGGCTGAACCCCATTATAGGTGCAGATCATCCGGCATAACATCAGGCATATAATCCCGCAGCATCCTGCCCATGCGTGTCAATGAAACAGCGCCTCAACGATCAGATCAAACTCACGTTCTACCTGTGTCTTTTGACCGCAGGCGTGGTCGCGCTGTTTCTGAGAGACGCGCCGGCTGCCGCGGGCGCACTGCCCTGGGTCTATCAGTTCAGCATCGCAGGCTACTACGGCAGCTTGCTGATCATGACCAGTCTGCTGTTGTCGCCGCTGAATCTGCTCGGTCCGCTGCGCTGGCTGTTGCCGGTGCTCGGGTGGATCTGGCTGATGTATCTGGTCATTGATCTGGCCGTCTTCAACCTGTACCGCTTCCATCTTGACTGGCTGATGGTGCGCATGTTCCTGTTCGATTTTCAAGGCATGGGTATCCCGCCATTCGTACTTGTGCTGGCGGGTAGCATCGCCTTGCTGATGCTGGCTTTGCTCCTGTGGCTGTATGCCGCACGCCGCGCGGGTACGTCGCGCCATCTGCCCTGGTTTGCCGCGGGTCTGTTGCTGATGCCCGCTGGACTCTCCGCCAACTCAGTCATCAATATCTGGGCAGCCCAATTCACCCGTGAAGAGATCACGGGCTATCGTCCGTACATGCCCTTGTACTACCCGGTAGAGAGCGGGCGCCATGCGCAGCACATCAGCGACTGGTGGCCCGAGATGTTCCCGGCTAGCCACGGTCAGGTCACCAGGGTGGCCGAGCAGCCCGGCGGCATTGTCCAGTACCCGCTGCAGAGCCCCGAGTGCAGACCATCACCAACCCCTCCTTCGATCCTGATGATCGTCGTCGAGAGCTGGCAGGCGGACAGCCTGACGCCGGAGATCATGCCCCGTCTGTCGGCATTCGCCGCGCGCGCGACACGTTTCGACAAACATCTGTCCAGTGGCGCGGTCACCGTACCCGGACTGTTCGGGCTGATGTATGGACTGCATCCGAATTATTTCGAACTGTTCAAGACCTCGCCTGCACGTTATCCGAGTCTCTTCACCGAGACCCTGCATCAGCAGGGTTACCAAAGCAGAGTATTCACCTCAAGCAGTCTGGATGGTTTCTCGTTGGGCAAACTATTTTTTGGGCGAGTGCCAGAGAGCCAGATTCATACGGAAAAATCCGATGAGCAGGTCATAGCGAAATACCTTTCATCGCTACAGAACACCACCGCCGCGCCAAGGTTTGATTTTCTTTTCCTGACCTCGTCGCATTCGCCCTATACCTATCCGGAGGAGTATGCGCGCTTCAAGCCACTACCCACATTGAAAGGTGGTTTTGCGCTCGACAAGCAGGCAGATAATGTGCCGTACAAAAACGACTATCACAACAGCCTGTTTTATTCCGACGCCCTACTGGGGCGCGTACTGGAAGCAGCGCGCAAATCCGGTGTGCTGGATACTAGCTGGGTGGTGATCACGGTCGATCATGCCGAAGAGTTCAACGAGAACGGGCTGGGCTATTGGGGGCATGGCAGTAATTTCACGCGTTGGCAGACACAGACACCGCTGCTGGTGATGGCACCCGGGCAGTTCGCTGCACGCCGTGAGACGAAGCTCTCACTGCACCAAGACCTGGTGCCCACGCTGATGAAAGAAGCACTGGGCTGCAAATCACCCGCCGAGGCGTACAGCCATGGCATGAACCTTTTCCATTTGCCCGAACGGCGAGGAACACTACTAGCCTCTTACATGATGCAGGCTTACTGGGTTGATGACATCGTGTTCGACAGAACGACCAACCGCAGCTATGACTGGCGCGACATGAAACAACCCCGCACGCTAAGCGATATGGACGCCGTCAGGGGCTTGATGGACGAGGAAAGACGATTCTTGGTGCGGCGGTAAAAAAGCAAAGAAAAACAAAGGGACACTCACTTTGTTTTTCAGTTCAAACAAAGTGAGTGTCCCTTTGCGGGGGGCGTTGCGGGGAAGACCCGTCAATCAAAGATCTCGGCGAGCCAGGATTTATGCTTGTAATGGCTCTTGTGCGACGAATAGTCTCGTTCGTGATGCCGAGCTTGATACGCGGCCTGCTGATGATGCGCGCTTTGGTACTGCACAGCCGGAGCAGCAGCTTGTGTGGGTGCCTGAGTGGCAGCGCGGTCGAGCAGCTTGTCGAGCTCGCCACGATCCAGCCAGACGCCCCGACACTGTGGGCAATAGTCGATTTCCACTCCTTGGCGTTCGCTCATGACGAGCAAGGCATTGACACAGCTTGGACACTTCATCAGTCAAATCTCCGTGATCATCTGTTTAGTCGTTTGAGCCAATCCCAAACAAGTGCAGCAAGCTGGTGAACAAGTTAAAGAGCGACACGAACAGGCTGACGGTGGCCAGAACGTAATTTGTCTCGCCGCCATTCACGATCGCGCTCGTCTCATACAAAATCAGGCCCGCAGAGATCAGCGCTACAGCACCCGACACGGCCAGTGCCAGTGCGGGAATCTGAAAGAACATCGCCGCCAGTCCGGCGAGCAGCGCGACCACCATGCCAGCGAAGAGCATGCCACCCATCCACTGAAAGTCGCGGCGTGTGATCAACACCCAGGCCGACAAGGCCAGGAAGATCGCGCCTGTTGAAGCCAGCGCCATCGCGATCGTCGTCGCGCCGCCGGGCAAACTCAGCGTGCGGGACAACAGCGGTCCGAGCGAGTAGCCCATAAAACCCGTCAGCGCAAACACCGCAGGAATCGCCCAACCGCTATTTTTCAGCTTGTGGATGGCAAACAGCAGACCGAAATAGCCCCCAAGCGTCAGGATGAGGCCGGGGCCAGGCAGCGCGAGCGCCACACTGAGTGCGGCAACGCCCGCCGAAAAGATCAGCGTCAAGGACAACAGCCCATAGGTGTTCCGCAGTACTCGCTGCGCATCCGTGGGCAGTGCTGCCACGGCATCTGCAAGCCCGGCATGGCGCATGCCTTGCTGGCTTGGCGTCACAGCGAGTGTTTTGTATCTGTCCAAAGTATCCTCCATCGATTGATATCTATTTCGCAACGATGTCGTCGCGCCGCCTTTCGGCAAGACCTGATGATGGGGACGTGAGGATTGTTAAAAAAGCAGGGAATTTCGTATGAACGCTTCGCAAAACTCTGTAGTGCAGCGGGTATTCAAGGGTGGTTCATTGCCGGGTGATCTGGTGGTGTTGAGTAGTAGGCGGATTGGGGCCGGGGGAGGTACCTGGGAGAGCAGTAAATACAGCGGGATGGTGAGGGAGGGGGAAAGTGAGTGTCCCTTTGTTTGCGACTTGTCTCTTTTGCGTGGTTTTGTTAACTATCCTGCGCCTACGAACTTGCACTTTCTCCCGCTACGTTTTCGAATGCCGGCACTGCGCACGGTATCCTCTGACGTGAATTCGATCACAAATGAGTTGCAATGAGGCGTGTCATATCGATAGTGCCAGACATAACCGCGATTTCTGGCAAGTCC
>JACCDT010090583.1_pt1 | contig 12450 bp, 14 predicted proteins | sample 7446291 | NCBI WGS metagenome assembly JACCDT01 (sample SAMN15323446, study PRJNA562643) | freshwater metagenome | isolation source: river surface water | place: USA:Blue River Watershed | collected 2017-08-17
ACCGGTGTTACTTTCCCAACTGGTGCACCAGCAGGATCATGGCTATTACGAATAGATTATAATCCACCACAACTCTATGAAAGAATTAGATTGCCAAACGACAGTTCACCGACTAGCAATTCACCGAGACCGGACGACAGATATGTTTGGAAGTTACATGAAATAGATTACAGAACAAGTTGGCACCCAGCTAACACTGTTCTAACTGGTTTCATAAATAACGCAACAACTGAAACCACATTGCAAGATGGATCCGTAGTACCAGAACGTCAAAATATACGTACTGTAGTTAAAGCTAAACTAGATCCAGACATAATTTAAATAGGTGTACAATGGTAACCAAAGAACAACTTGTTAAAATATTTCCAAGAATTAACAAAGCAACCTTAGATGAAATCTGGGAACCATTAAATGCTGCAATGGAAGAATTTAATATAGATACTCCACTAAGAAAAGCTATGTTTCTAGCACAGTGCGCACACGAAAGTACAATGTTTAGCAGAGTAACAGAAAATCTAAATTATAGAGCAGAAACATTGCTTAAAGTATTTCCAAAATATTACAAAACATTAAACGAAGCTGTTGCACATGCAAGAAAGCCGGAACTGATCGCTAATAGAGTTTACAGCAGTAGAATGGGTAACGGCGATGCTGCATCAGGCGATGGATTTCGTTATAGAGGTAGAGGTTTGATTCAGCTTACTGGTAAAAACAACTACACTGAATGTAGCAAAGGTCTCAATGTCGATTTAATTAAGACACCTGAATATTTAGAAACTGCTGTTGGTGCTGCTCGTTCTGCTGCATGGTTCTGGTCACATAACGGCCTTAACAAATTTGCAGACGCTAGTGACATTGTTGGTGCTACTAAACGTATCAATGGTGGAACTATTGGCTTAGAAGAAAGAAAAGCCTTATATAACATAGCAAAATCAGTTTTAACTTGATTTATTCTTTACAATTTCTGCAATATCTATCACACGTTCCTGTTCTATAATTTCTATTATTTTATTAGTAACTGATATCTCATGCTGAACAGTTTTTAATTTAGACATTAATTTTTCTAATTCTGCATGATAAAACGCCAACTCTTCTTCTTTGCGTCGGCGCATGTTATAGATATCGTTTAATAATATCAATTTAGCAGTCAGTGTAGTACTCCATTGTATTACTGAGTATTTATTACCATAAATATCTCACAGAGGATTTCGCATGGAATATTGGTATACGGAACAATTAAGAAATTATAGATTGCAGTTTATACGTGCATTTAGTAATTTCTCTTACAAAACTGTCAATCCTGACGGCACTGAAACTCTAGTACGAGTTCCGTGTAGATATGGCGACCCTACTCGAATTGCCGAAATGGTAGTTAGAGGTAACAGTGAAAATAAAGTACTTACTGTACCATTTCTAACTTGCTACATTGGTGGCATGAGTATGAGTGCTGATCGAAGACAAGCGCCGCAGTTAACAGAACTTATACAAGTAGACGAACGCGAATATGACGAAAACAATCTTCAATATCTAAACACACCGGGTAACCGTTACACTATAGAACGCTACATGCCTGTACCGTATGTAATGAGTATGCTAGTAGATCTATGGTCTAACAACGAAAGCGTTAAAGAGCAAATTATTGAACAAATAATGGTTCTTTATAACCCTGCAATTGAAATACAAACCAGCAACAACCCACTAGATTGGACTGTGCTAAGTTACATTGAAATGCAGGATAATATCACATGGTCTAGTCGTAGTATACCAATTGGTACTGAAAACCCAATTGACGTATTGACAATGACATTTAAATTTCCAATTTGGATTAACCCACCTGCTAAAGTCAAGCGTCAACAGATTATTGAAAATATTATTGCTACTATTATAGATGCAAATCCAAAAGACCCCGCAGTTGTAGAATGGAGTGAATACGAATTCTTAAATAGAAAAACTTGGTCACCTGGCGATTACAGTATCGAACTAACATGGCAAGGCAACAATACCTATGCATTGAGTTTAACTAGTAGAGCAGGTGATCCCAGAGACTACAGTAACCAAGCAACCGTTACATTTTCTTCTGTTAACCCTGTGTTAGTACCTGGTACAAGTTTTAAATTTAACGACATTGTAATAAATGTTTCGACTAGCAATATATCAACATTTGTAGATCAAGCTGCTGCACAGATGTCAGGTACTAGCTACAATATACAACTGCAAAATTACAACCAGATAATGTTTATAAACAACACTGGCGGTAACAATGTATTTGAAAATGTCAATGGTACACCTTTAGCACAAATAGGATTATTATCTGGTACATATCCTGGTGGTGATCTAGCATGGTGGAGATTACTACTCACTTATGGTACATTGCAAACATATTCGCAATACGGTACTAATGCAAGTCAATTAGCTGTTAAACTGACATTAGACAACACAACTGATCAGGCTATTGGTTGGTTAGATAATCATCCTACAAATCAAAATCTACTGTTATGGCGTGTCGATCCAGAAAGTCTACCAAAGACTACATTGTCACCTATTAATGCAATAGTTAATCCACTAACTAAAGGACCTAATGCAGGATTACCAGAACCCACTGTTGGTCAACGCTATCTCATAACAGAAAAACCAGCAGAAACCAGTGTTGCATGGGACATAATAAATGCCAATGCAGACGATATTATCGAGTTTGACGGTACTGTGTGGTTTGTATCTTTTGATTCAACTAATGCAAAAGACAAAGTCTATTACGTAACAAATCTGTTTACTGGTAAACTGCTTATATGGGACGGTGCGCAATGGAGTGAATATATACTACCTGCTTACCGACCTGCATACTGGCGTCTTGCTCTATAAATATGTCATGCTAACTGAAAAACTTGAAAAATTAAACATAGATAAAGAAAAGTTTGAACAGGTGTTTACACCTGAAGTGCGTAAAGTCGCCGAAGTACTTGAAAAGCATGGATTCGAAATACGAGTAGTAGGCGGAGCAGTTAGAGACTTTGTTATGGGTAAGCCGCCTAGAGATGTCGATTTTGCAACAAACGCTGACCCTAGTGAGATAATCTATATTTTCAATTTAGAAGGCATAGAACACGATGACTGGGGTATAGGTCATGGTACTGTAAAAGCTGTGTTTGGCGATGAAAAAGTAGATGTAACTAGCATAGCATATAAGCTAGAAATAAAAGACGGTAAAGTTAGAATAGTAAGAGGGCAAGACTGGGAACAAGATGCTCAACACAGAGACCTTACTATAAACAGTATGAGTATAGATAGAGACGGTACACTATACGATTACACAGACGGTCTTCGTGATATTCGAAACAACACAGTACGAATGAACGAAATAACTAGAAACAGGCTACAAGAAGATCCGCATTTAATAATGCGCTGGTTTAAAGCATTGGGACAATTTCCTAAAGCTAAATGGCCTAAAAAAGATTACGAAGCAGTGCTGGCAAACATACCAGCACTTGAAAAAATTAAAAACGACGAAAAAACCGAAAGAGAACTTAGCGGTATAATGACTGCTAAACACGGCTTGCGCATTTTAGAATTGATGTGTAAAATGGGTGTAGGCAAATATCTCGGAATAGATTGCAATCTATAATAAAACACAGCACAATTTGTGCATGTTAAAAGATCTCATTATCGGTTGTTTTACAAATTACGACTGGCATAAAATAAAATTCTGGGTAAACAGTATAGACGCAAGTGGCTTTACTGGTGATAAAGCCATGATAATTTATAATTGTGATATACAAACCGCGCAAACACTTGCAAATCGCAATTTCAAAATAATGGCATTTAACCAGGATAAGAACACTGGTAATCTATTTTATGAACAGCAACTCATAATCGTTGTAGAACGATTTTTGCATCTGTGGCAATTTATAAGCAAATTGTCACAAGAGCAGAATTACAGATATGTAATACATACAGACGTAAAAGATGTTGTGTTTCAATTAAACCCTAGTGATTGGTTAACTGCAAACATGGGCGGTGCTAAGATTTTAGCAAGTTGCGAAAGTTTACAATACCAACATGAACCATGGGGAAACGAAAATATGTACTACAGCTTCCCATGGCTGTATGAAAAAATGAAAACACAACCTATCTGGAATTGCGGGGTTCAAGCTGGTGTACCCGATGTTATGAAAGATCTGTGGATTAACATTTATACGTTGTGTAAAGGTAATCGTATACCAAATCCGGATCAAGCAGCATATAACGTATTGCTTAATTTAGAACCGTACAAAAGCATTACAAAATTTACAATGAGCGAAGATGGTTGGGCATGCCAGGCTGGCACAACAGTAGATCCTGCTAAAATAAATCAATTTAAGCCACATTTACTCGAACCGCGACCGCTATGGAATGGAAATTGTGCTACTACAAGTACAGGTAGTACTCATGTAGTTCTACACCAATACGATAGAATACCAACATGGAAACCGATAGTAGAAGCAAAATATGCAAATTAATTTAGATGACTTATATCGTGCTACAGCACAAACGCTATCAGCAATACAGCAACCCAACTTTAAACAAGGGCGTAGTATTGTAACCAGCGTTTATGGTAAAGAAATTGCAAGCGGTTATGTTCTTATGCGAGAACTAATCAGATTAGGTGTAGAGCTACCAATTGAGATATTTCATAGACCGGGTGAAATAACACCAGAACAAGCGTTAATATTACGTAAACCTGCACCAGAACTTATTACTGTAAAAGAAATCAAAGGTAACGCAAAAGACTTTACAACTCCATACGGTACAAAAGCCGGGTGGAGTACAAAAATCTATGCACTGTGGGAAAGCGAATATGCAGAGAATCTATGGTTAGATGCTGATAGTTTTCCTATACAAAACCCATTGTTTTTGTTCGATGACGTAGAATACTGTCAAAAAGGCAGTGTTTTTTGGCGTGATGTATTCAGTACAGATCGTGCAAATCGCTATCATGATGCTGCACCCATGTGGCGTGTGTTTGATGTAAGTCCCAACGACGGCGAGCCGTTTGAAACAGGACAACTGCTTATTAACAAAGTTCAGTGTTGGTTACAATTCAATTTAGTAAAACACTACGCTGATAACTGCGAAATCTATTACAACTTTGGCGGCGATGCTGAAACATTTCGTATGGCATGGCAACACTGTCATTTACGAAATGGCGGTAATCTGCAATACATCAATTACCAGTCCGACCCTGCTGTACCATATGGATTTATGCCCTTTGGTCCGTTTCATAAAGGGCATGCTAACCAATACCGTAAATGGGGCGGGGGTACTGTAATGGTGCAACGTGATCGCAACGGTGCTGAACTATTCAATCATCGCAACATGGAAAAATTCACACTTGGCAACAATCCATTTTACAATGATATTCAAAATGAAGAACTATACCACAAGCACATAGAAGATCTAAGGAAGCTAGTATGATAGACGAAGTAAGCACAATTAAGTTTCCTACAGAATGGAATATGCATAGAGAACCAGCAAGACCGCAGCATTTGCGAATAGATTACTGCGGTGGTATGAAGTTTGATGACAATTTTGACTGGCACAACATGTGGTATGACTGCATTCAGTTGAATGAAACACAGACTATTCTAATAGGACCGCCCCTGTATGATGCAAAGGATTGGTTTATTAAGAACGCTGGATTTGCTGACAGAGACGGTAATTTATTAAACTATCAATTTTATGATTTAGATCGTGTAAGCTACACGCTAGTAATGACTAATCAAATTGACACAGACATTGTGTTGCTGAGTAAAGACACACAGCCTGTACCAATAGAAGTTCGTCACAACGACGGTTACTTCAATGGTCACAAAGTAATGGTAACATTGCAACGAGATAATCCAATTGAATGGATTGAGCAATGGATGGATTATCATTACCGAGTACACGGTATAGATGCGTTTCTCATTTATGACAACAGCAGTAAAACCTATACACTAGGCGAACTTGATCATAGGCTAAGCAGGCCATACTTAAAACTAAAAATAGTACCGTGGCCTTATCCATACGGTCCGCAAGGCAGTGATTATGCACCTTGGGATAGTGACTACGGACAGTACTGCATGCTAGAACATGCAAAATATAGATATCTTAGCAATGCTGCGCTTGTATTAAACAACGACATTGATGAACTAATTGTAACACAGGGTCCTAGTTTAGATCAGATACAAACACAATTAGACACAGGCCCGCATCATTGCTTGTACTATCTCGGCAAATGGATTGAACCATATGATATACCAAATAGAACTAGTGCGCATCTGATAGAAATGCATAAACGCAAATTTAAAGATTATTGTTGCACAGATTCAGATAACAAAACAGGTATAGGCAATAAATGGATGTTGGTACCTAAACACAACATGCAATATCAATGGAGAGTACATCATATTTCCGGACCAGCAGGTCAAAGCACTGATTTGTATTACGGTCATTATCTTGCTATGAATACCAATTGGAGTTGGAAACGTGACGAATACAAAGGTAATACTAAAAACTTAAAACCAGAACCTTGGTTGTATACTGCGTTAAACAAAATGGTGCAACAATGAAATTGTTATTTGTAGTCCATAGATACTATCCATTTCCCGGTGGTAGCGAATATTATGTACAGGCAATGGCAGAAGAAGCAGTGTCAAGAGGACATCAGGTTGCCGTGTTAGCAGGAGAACATCAAGGTAACCAAAATGGTGTTGTTGTTACTAGTCAAGCACAGGTATTAATGGAACCCTGGGATCTTATTGTAGTGCATGGCGGTGATGTTTCTGTTCAAAACTTTGTGCTGAGCAATGCAAAAAATATACCAAGCCCAATACTCTATATGTTAATACTACCTAGCAATTCTTCTGTATGTGTACAGGCATTACATGATTGTGCTTATATAGGATGGAGCACCGCCGATGATTTAGCACATATTGAACGTTACGGTGTTAAACATAAAGCTGTGCAAGTACGTCATGGTATAAAACACATTGAAAGTATAGGCAAATCAGGATTTAAAAACAAATATAGTATAAGTGGTAAGATGTTTTTAAGCTGTGGTGGTTATTGGCCAAACAAAAGAATGCGAGAACTTGCAGATGTATTTGTACAGGCAAATCTAAACGACGCAGTTCTTGTTACAACTGGCTACGATAACCGTATGCAGTTAATGCCAGTTGCAATACCGGATAAAGTAATACCACTTCTTATTGATAGCAAAGAAGATGTACTCAGTGCAATCAGCGAAGCAGACTGTTATGTGATGCATAGCAATCAAGAGGGATTTGGTCTTGTAATTCTAGAAAGCATGCTTAATCGCACGCCGTGGATAAGCAAGCATATTGCAGGTCCGGCTATATTAAAACAATACGGTAAAACTTATCACACAGATGCAGAACTTGTTGAGTTACTTAGATCTTTTGATACTGCACAATTTGATCTTGACAAAGCAGAATCATATGTGCTAAACAATCACTTGATCAAACATACAGTAGACGATATTCTATCTGTTTTAAACTGGCGTAAACCCACATGACATACAAAGTGTACTCATCAGCAACTAAAGTTGGAAACATATTCAAAGCTGCTGATAGTACACCACTTGTACAACGTATTAAACTCGAAGATGTATTCACAACTGTACAGTGGTTAGAGTCTATTACACAATTACCGTTGTTGCACAACTTACTGGGATCAGCAGGTAAAAAATCATCAAGCGGCGATATAGATATTGCAGTAGACAAAAATGCTGTTAGCAAAGATGATTTGATTTCTAAACTGATTGCAGTATCAGATTCCGCTTCGGTTAAAAAGTCTGGTATTAGTGTACATTTTAAATCGCCTATTAATGGTAACAGAGTTAATGGCTATGTACAAGTTGACTTTATGTTTGTAGATGATGTAGAGTATGCAAAATTTGGGTTGTTTTCTGCAGGTGATGCTAGCAAATTCACTGGCGCTATACGAAATTTCCTCTTGCATCATCTTGCTAAATCAGTATCCGATAATATGAAATTCAGTTGGCAAAAAGGTCTTGTTGATACAGACACAAATATTGTTATTACTAAAGACCCTAACAGGATTACAGAAATCATCTTTGGCAAAGGTTACACACGATCAGATGCAAATAGTGTAGAAACAATTATTTCTGCTATTAAAAACAATATGATACATATTACATATTTGCAAATGCTACGTGATACTTCAACGAACAAAGATGATGTAGATGCAGCAAGTTCTATATTAGCAGAACTCAGTCAGACAGTGCATATTGCTTAAGTGTGTCAAGCTTAGAATCGTACCTAGATGCCCACTTATCGACAAAGTTGTTAAACTTTTCTGTGTATCTAGTAAATGCACCAATACCTTCTTTGAGATCTTTTTTAACTATCTTAAGGCTTGGTTCTTTTTGTGTTACAGTTTTAAACTGTGCTTTGAGATTTTCTAGTAGCACTATTAACTCAGGAGTTAGATGTTTTTCTAACTCTGCTATAACTTTAGCATATTGCACAGTTTCAGTTGGTTTTGGATCTTTACTAAGTGTAATAATAAAACTAATTGTATCGACTACACGAGTTCGCACAGTATCTTCTGCTTCGAACAGCGAATGCACATGTTCTTTTGCTTCACTTTTTACTTGTGATTTTAGTGCTTTTATTTCTTCTTCTAACGTTTCTATACGTTCGACTTTTTGAGCCAATTTGGTATAACTCTGGCTGTTATAGCTTTTTAAAGTTGCTACAACTTTGTCAGCATTACGTTCAAACTCAATGTCAGACTCAACAATAGAAATAAAGTTACGCATTTAAATCACTATTAAAAATTAAAAGATTTAGTACTAGACATTGTTGACAGTTCATATTGGTTATACAAACTTAGCTCAACTTCTTCCTTGTTGATCTTATTAAATACCCAACTGTTAACAGTGTCAGATGAAATATTTGCAAAATCTACAAAATTATTTGGATCTGCTGGAGGTACATCTACCATTCCGCTTGATTTAAAAACTGCGCCGTTGTTTGCAGTTGCAACACAATACCATTCAACTCCAGTAATTACATTTTTTAAAAGTTGTGTACTATGTACTATATGAGCTGGGCCTAGTTTCCATTCATAAATCATTGCATTTCTCCTACGTGATATTTATAGTAAAGAAAAGCCCCGGGATTGCTCCCGGGGTGTTTTGTAAGCAACTCTAATATTATTAGAGGAACTTGAGGTGTGCAGTGTTGATAGAAATACCAGCGAGGTAGTCTGCTGCGTTACCCAAGCTGCTTGCAGTGTTGCTGAGCTCTAGGTAGCCGTAACGTGACATGAAGCTGACTACTGGTTCGAAGGTATTTGGATCAATGATAACACCGGATGATGTTAGCGGAACGTATGGGCAGTAGTAAGCTGCTGCGTCGATTTCGCCTGGACCCTTATAGCCTACGAGTACGTTAGTATCGTCTGCTGCATACTGGTTTACATAAACACGCATACTGTTGTTCAAAGTACCTACAAACTTAGTGTTAGTTGGTGCTTCGAATGTACCTTCAGTTGTACGTGCAAATGCTGATGTTGTTGCTGACTGTAGGATTGTGAGTGCTGTTGGGGAAACAACAACCCAGTTACCTGCGCCACGACGTGTACGAGCAGCAATCAAGTTTGCACCACGGTTGATGAGGATCGCTAATGCAGCATGTTCGTCACCAACGAATGTTGCAGTACCACTTACAGCAGCTTGGTCGTATGTCAGTGTTGTACCTGCCAATGCGCCAAGTGAAGTAAGGATTTCCTGGTCGATTTCTGCTGTAATTTCTTGTGCTAGTGCAGCCATAATTTCAGCTTCGATGTCGATGCCTTGTTGTGCTTGAGCATCCTGTGCTGCTTCAAAGGTCCAGCGAGCACTTAGCTTGCGTGTCTTTGCTTCAACAACTTCTTTTAGAATTTGGATGTTCAAACGCTTACCAGCAACACCTTCAAGTACGCTAACAGGAGCGCCTGCAGGAGCAGCACTGTTACCGTTACCTGAATAGAACGAAGCTATTTGGAATGGGCTTAGTGCTTCTGTGTTTGCTGCAACAGCTTGTGGGCTACCGAATGTGTCAGCATAACGAACACGTAGAGTGTGAATCTGGCCTACTGGACCAGTCATTGGCTGTACACCGATGATTTCGTTAGCTATAACAGTTGGCATAACTCGACGGATAACTGGTAAAATTACCTTGTTGAGAGTAGCAATGTTACCTGCACTTGTACTGCCTGGTGTTGCACTTTCAAAAAGTATGCCTGACGTGCTTTGCAAGTCTCTCTTAGTGTTCTCAAGGACAACGTCCATGACCTTCTTGCGATTGCCAGTAAGACCTTCGCAGAGAGCGGTCTTGGTTGCCGTCCAATGAGTTTCAAACAAATTTTTGCTCATTTTAAAGACTTCCTTTTCCTTATTGTTTAATGCCTGCGAGATAGAGAATAGTACCAATGTCTTGGTTATTTTCTTCTCTTACCGCTTCTGACAGCTTGTTTGGCCTGTCACCCGTGAATGCCACGGACTTGTTTTGAGTGCCTTCGGCAAGTTGCTGCTTTGCAACACTCTTAGTTTCACCGTTCATCACGGTTGGTAGATATCTGTTGAAAGCTTCTTTAAGATTCGAAGTCTTAATGTCTCTCAACATCTCTTCCATTACTGCTTTTTTGTCACGGCTTAGAGGTGCAAGCATCTCACCGAGAAGCTCTAATCTTTCTGCACGTTCCTTAGCAGTTTTGACTTCGGCGTTAACACTTTCTACTAGCTTATCTTTAGCTGCTAGCTTCTTTGCTGCCTCATCAATTCTTTTTTGGCTTTCAGCCAATTGCTTTTGCAACTTCTTAACTTCAGTACCTTCTGAAAGGTAACTAGCCATGTATTCCGCTGCAACAGCTTCGAAAATTCTACGACCAAAATTGTTCTCACGAGCAACTTTGATATCATCGCGCCATTGTACAAGTTCGTTACGAATTACTTCGTTAAGAGTCTTATCCAATGTAGTTGTTGCTTTACTAATGAAAGCAGCACGTGATTCGTTGATCTTCTTCTTGCCCTCGGCAGCTAATTTTGCACGCTGCTCAACGAGTGCTTTTTTATCAATTTCGAATTCTGCAATCTCTTCTGAAAGTTTTGAAACAACAAAACCTTCGAGTTTGTTTATACGATCTTGTGTCTGCTTTTTAGCAGATTCGCGGATAGCTTCGACTTCTCGTGCCATCTTCTTGCGCTGAGCTTCAAGGGTCTTGCGATCCTCTACAAACTCGCGTATTTCTTCCTTCATCTGCTTAGCAATAAATGCGTTAAGCAGTTTTAGGTGTCCCGAAACCTTGTTTTCTGCAAGACGCTTAGCAGCAAGTGTTTCTTTACTGAGTTTTGCTTTCTGAGAGATAAGAGCAGCGCGGTCTTCTGCGAACTCTTCTAATTCACTCTTAATTGCATCATTCAGCATCGAATCCATAGCTTCGACAAGTTGGGTCTTGTCTGCGGCATATCTAGCTGCATATTCTTCGTGCAGTTGGGCTTCGGTCTGTTTTACTTTAGCTTCGAACGCTTCCTGGAGAGCAGCCTTGACATCTGGGCCAAGGACTTCGTTCTCTAGGAGTTCTTCTATTTTGTTTGTCATCAAACCGACTCCTTATCGTAGTTTCAACTCGTCGACCCAATTTAGCAGTATCTTCGTTAGATGCTTCTGTGCAGATGCATCGTAACGAACTGCTTCGGCCAATTCTACAGTTTTGTAACCGTATTTGCGGCCTAATATTGACTCGTACATTGGTACAGGGTAAGCATTAGGTGCACTTGGCTTAGCAACGATATCAACAGTCAACATGTCGAAGTCGCTGACCTCACCGTTGTCATTAACATTGCCTGATCCACGACTACTAACACCTAGCTTTACACCGTTTGTTAGTAGGGTAGTAACAATGTTACCACATGGTGTTGGTAATACTTGAAGTTTACCGTAGCCATTACCGCCGTCCATCCACATTTCAGTTATTTTGTGACTTACTCTATCAAGATGAATTTGAAGTTCTTGTGGGTGGTCACACTCACCAAGTACTCCAGAATCTTGTCTAATAGATTCGTTCAACTGTTCAACTGCTTTACGGATTTCACTTACAGGATAAACACGACCGTTATGGTTACGTAATCCGCCCTGTATAAAAATGCCTTTCATATAGACATTCTTCGGTTGACCTTCACCTGTGGCTTCGGTGATGACTTCAGCTTTAGCAGTGTCGTATGTAAGATGTTCGACTAGTAAAGAATTTTTCATCACACTACCTGTTGTTTGGGTGAAATATTTAGTGAATATTTTGTATTATGGTTTAAAATGGTGGTTTTTTCTTTAAAAATACCGCAGACCTTAATCTGCGGTATTTTTATTCTATGTTAAACTAGTTCAATTACTTGCGTGGAGCACGAGTTAA
>JACCDT010363262.1_pt1 | contig 12450 bp, 9 predicted proteins | sample 7446291 | NCBI WGS metagenome assembly JACCDT01 (sample SAMN15323446, study PRJNA562643) | freshwater metagenome | isolation source: river surface water | place: USA:Blue River Watershed | collected 2017-08-17
ACATGGAATGCGTCCAAACCGACAGTTGGGAGAACGTCGTGCGGAAGCAACGATGGTTTCCCAACTGGAAGGCGATAGTCGAGCCGTCCATTGGGAAAAATTGTCCCGTAGGGCGATTTTTCCCAACGGTGGCGATTGGCGAAGTAAAAGCCTTGTGCTGACGTTGAAGTTTAGCACTACACCTGATGGCTTTTATTTTGCCAATTGCGTGTTAGCTGCTGTTTTTTTTCTCTTTGGTTATCAGCACTTTAAAAAATAAATTGAAAATATCTTTGAAATAGTTTGCAAATTCAAAATAATGTTGTATATTTGTATCAACAAAAAAAGTAAACAAAATGACAAATTTAAAAAACATATTAGGACTTAGAAACAACATCGACCAGTTCTCAACTTTAGAAGGTGCTAACAGATGGGCAAACAACTGTATAAAATTACATATTGTAATGCTTGGTGATAACGGTAAATATTGGGTGGCTTGTTTTGCAGATGCTCAAAAACTTTCTAAAATGGGTTATGAAATTGCAGCCTAAAAAGAAAAAAGAAACAAGAGGGGGCACTCGGCAAGGGTCGGGTGCTAAACCTAAATACAACGAAGAAACTAAAACAGTTGCTTTTCGCTGTCCATTGTCAAAAGTTGATGAACTTAAATTGGTTATCAAGTCTAAACTTTTGGAGTGGTCGGTAAAATAGCAGTTAATAGGCGCGCGCTTGGCGTCAGGCTTGGGAGCTTGCTCCAAGCGTGAAGTTGGGCGAAGGGCGCGCCTATTGGGCAAAGGTGCTTTGCGCCTTTTGCCCAACTTGTAAATTGGCTCAACTATTGTGGTAAATTATTAATAATATCAAGGCTTATGATTACCACAATAGAGTTTAAATATGGTTTTATCTATAAAAATGTTCGATATGCATGGAGAGATAAAAAGCTATTTAGACTTCCATTTCAAAGAAATTTAAGAAGTTTTCGATTAAAAGAAATCCCTCAATATGTTTTTAAATCTACTCAAGTTTATAATATTCAAAGAGATAAAATGACAATTTTAAAATTAAAGAAAAGAACTCAAAAGGTCTATTGGACTATAGAAGTATTTCATTCTGATGAAATACCTTTCTGATAATTTTATATAGTATTTTTTTGGTAATACAAGATTTTAATTTTACCTTTGAAGCAACAATCAAGAAAAACAATCAATACCTTAACAAAGTAAATCTTCCATAATTTTTATGAGCAATCAAAAAAACATCGCTCCAAGCAATATTTTATTCTATGCCGATTTCGGTTGCGATACTGGATTTGCAAAAGTGTCCAAAGAACTTGTAGACCATTTATCGAAAGATAACAAAGTCAAGATAACCATATTTGCTATCAATGATTATAGTCCAAAACCCTATCAATACAAAGACAATGTTCAGGTAATCCCTGCTATTTTTGCTAAAAAGGAAACTATGCGAATAAATCCAAAATTACTTGCAGATAGCGACATTGGGGATGTCTATTGCAGAGTAGGGTTTCTTCAACTGTTGTTTCAAAACAATTTCGATTTATTATTCTGCCTTCAGGATGTTGAAATCATGAATCAAATTGCAAAAGACTTGGTCATTGTAAAAAACGAGAAACGCAAACAAAACAAGCCTAGTTTTAAATCCCTGATTTACTTTCCTATAGATTCTATACCTCGAAAATCCGACTTAGAAGTTTTAAGTTTTTTTGATGAAGTAGTAACTTATACTCAATACGGAAAAGAGGTTTTATCTTCCTATTTAAGTAAACAGAAGTCAAGTAAAATAAAAGTGATTCCTCATGGCATCAATACATCAGAGTTTTATCCTTTTACCCCAGAAGAAAAATTAAAGGCTAAGGAAAAGTATTTTGGCTCAAGAGATGTTTTTGTAATAGGCTCTATTAACAGAAATTCCCCAAGAAAAGATATAGCAAGTCTTATTATAGGCTTTTCAAAATTTAAACACAATAAACAGCCTAATGCTATTTTATATTTACATTGCAATCCTACTGATTCCGCAGGCATCAATGTAAAAATATTGTGCGAACGTCTTCAGTTAGAATATGGAGTAGATGTTGTAATTCCAAAAGACTACAATGAAAACAAAGGGTATGATGTGCAAGTTTTAAATGAAATTTACAATTCATTTGACGTTTTTATGACCACAACTACCAGTGAGGGTTGGGGACTGAGTATTACAGAAGCAATGGCAACAAAAACATTAGTAGTTTGCCCAAAGCACACATCGCTTACAGAAATTACCGACGATGGGAAAAACTCGTTGAATTTTATGTTCAGTCAAGAAATAGTTTTTGTAAATGACTTTGAAAAGGTGCGGTATATTACTAACCCGAATGAGGTATGTACTTTGATGGAAGTTGTATATAATTTCAAAAATGAACCCGAAGAAGTTCAAGAATTGGTTAGTCAAATCGTGCAAAGAGCCTATGATAAAATAACCGCTACAACATGGAGTGCAGTTTCAAAAGAATTTAAAGTACTTGTAGATAGACTCTTAAAATAAAGCCCAACAAACGTTTATGGAAAAACCAGTAAGAATATTTAAATGCACATGTAAAGGCAATAAATATCAATTAGCAGGTATTCCCAATGAAAATCCAACCTTGAAAGAAAAGAGAGAATATGGTGAATATATTGCTATGGGTTGCCAAGTTTTAACCATTCCATTAAAGCAATTTTAAGATGAAAAATGGGAATGGCGTCCAGAACATTACAAATCACTTTTAAAGTAAATAAAATCAATTCATATTATGAAATTATTTAGATTAGACACAAAAGGCTTAGGCAGTTTTTTTGTAGTAGATGAACATTCAACAAAAGCAGAACAAAGACTCAATGATTTATTGAATAAAGCACAATATGGCTTTTCACCAGACAGAATTGTGCAATCAATACATTTAATTAGCGAAGAAGTAAAATTATTTGGAGGCAACCCAAAACCAAATTTCACCGATTTAAATCGCCTTATTTTGCCAGAAACTTGCAATTAATAATACAAACAAAAAAAAGAGCTAATTAATTAGCTCTTTTTTTTTTGCCTCCTTTCTAAAATAAAATAAAAATTTACTTTACTGCTTTGTACACCAAAAATGCAAGCAAACCGATAGTAATTGTATTGTGAACATTTACTCCGCCTAGCCAATTCGGGCTGTTGATGTCTAAAAATCCTGTTTTCATACTGATTCTGTGTTTTAAGTTGATTAAATAATGTACAAATATAAAACAAAAAAAGTTTACTTTTACCAAATAAAATTAACGCAGTTTTTTACATGCAAATTTATAGCTTGTTAGTTACGCAAGTCCATATTAAAAACAACATGATTATGTAGTGCTAACAAAATTTAATATATTTGCTTTTTTAAAGGTATTTTTTATGAAAAAAAATCAAATTATTTGGTCAGAATATTATGATGATGGTGGCGTAATAGATTTAAATATCCCTAAAAATATAAGGGATGTAATTTATGACGCTAACGGAAATAGAAAAATAACGCCAAAGGCGATAAAAGTATTAACAGAATATGCAAACTCTCTTCCTCAAACGAAAGAATTAAATACAGACCCAACAACAGGCGATTACACAAAAGACCGTCAAAAACTTCATGTTTCAATCATAAATGATTTAAAAGATGAACTTGTTTGCATTGACAACAAAGAACCTATTGCAATATTAATGGGCGGTTCTCCTGCTAGTGGTAAAAGTACTTTTCTTCGAAAATATGCTCCTTACTTGCTTAAAGACGAAATTCTAAAAGTAGATGCAGACGAGATAAGAGCAAAGCTTCCAGAATATAAAGGATACAATGCTACGCAAACCCATTTAGAAACTAAAGATATTGTAAATACGCTATTAAGTAATAAAACTATTGGAATTCCTTGTAAATATGATATTATTTACGATGGAACAATGAATAATACTAAAAACTACATTCCGCTTATAGAATTACTGAAAAGTTTGGGATATAAAATATTTATTGTTTATATTGATAAAGTTCAAGAATCTATAGTAAAAGAACGCGCTCTTAAAAGGTATCAAAAAAGCGGACGATTTGTTCCTCTTGAGGTCATTGATGACTTCTTTACAAAAGGAAAAACTGCGTTAAATGAGCTTAAAGATAAAGCTGACGGCTATATGATTATTGATGGCTCTGATGCTAATTATAATATTATTGAAACAGGTGGCATAAAATTACCAAAAAGAAGATTGTATTCTAAAATTGGTCAACCAATATCAAAATCCGAAGCATTGGCAAACGGAGGAATAGTGGAAAATGATGTTCCAGATTATTTAAAATTTTTACTTTTTTAGAGAAAGATGACAAACGAAACAAATTTTACAGAAGATAAAGCCAAAGCCACACCCGCAGGTGGAGTATTAATAGGAAAGAGAGAAGGTCAAACTATAATTCACGACGAAGGCACTCTAGGTGGTTATCTCGTTGGTCAACTCCATAAAGAAAATGGAATTAAAGCTATAAATAAATCTACTGGGCAACCTTTGGAGATGCAAGGTGGTGAAATTGTAATTACCGCTCCCGCAGTTTCTGACAACACTAAGCGTGAGTTTGATGGAAAAATGATGACCAATCGTGAAATTCTTTCAAAAATAAACAGCGAAGGCGGAGGAGTTTCTTTTGCTGATGGGGGCGATATTCCTGTAAAAATAAACGTTTCTGATAAAAAACATTTTTTTAAAGGCAAAAAAGTCGATGATATAGAAATAGCACAGCATCTCGGATATAATTCCTCTTTAAAAAACGGAGGACAACTATTTTCCTATAAAGACCAAAGCTATGATATTGACAAAGCATACGATTTGTTATATAAAAACAAACTAGCCTTTACAGTAAAAGAGGTAAAACCTTTTGCTATGAAATATCCTATTTATGATAAAAGCTATAAAGCTAAAGCAGATATGGATTATGGTGAGCCATTTGGAATTATGATAAAAACTCAAAAAGGAGAAGATGTATTAATTGATGGCAATCATAGAATGAATGAAGCTTACAAACTAAAACTTCCTGCCGTAAAAGTATATTATATCTCAGCTCCAAATGCTATTAGTAAATTCAGTACTAAAATATCTTTTGAGTTGGGTGGAAACACCACTGAATTCCTTGCTCCAAATGGAAAGCCTAGTAATCTTACTGCTCTGCAATATAATTTAGTTAGAACGCCAGAATTTAAAGCATGGTTTGGGGATTGGGAAAAATCACCAGAACAAGCAAGCAAGGTAGTTGATGAAAACGGAGAGCCATTAGTGGTTTATCATGGAACAAATTATCATTTTACTCAATTCAATGAAAATAGAAAAGCTCATTATTTTGCGGTAGATAAAAAATATGCTGATTTCGTTATTGAAAATTATCGTGGAAAAAATCATTTTTCTAAAATAATTCCATGTTTTCTAAATATCAAAAAACTTCAAAAAGTAAAATTCCCTATAGAAAGCAATAATGTGGCATTTTATTTAAATGAACATGAATCATTAAAAGAAATTAATGGTGGCTTATATGGATTAGATGATTTAGAACAAAAGCATTTGAAACAAATTAAAGAAAAAGATATAAATACTTATGTATATGTTTGCTTTAATCCGAATCAAATAAAACTTGCTGATGGAACAAATACTACATTTGAAGCTAGGGATAATGACATTAGATATGATGATGGAGGTATGCTTCCCGAGAACGAAGAAATTTATAAAAAATGGCAATCATTAGTTAATATGACTAAAAGTGAATTGAAAAAATTTTACAATTCGCCAGAAGGAAAAAAAGCAGGTCTATCTGCAAGCGAAGCAAAAGCAAAAGGCATCGATAGCGGTAGAGAGAGTAGCAGGTGGATTATGAAAATGAAAGATACTCCTGTTGCCGACTGGACTGACAACATGTGGAAATGGGCTAAAAAACAAATTAGCTTCATTAGCCGTATGAGTGGGAATAAAGGCGGTTTGTATGACGGTAAAGGTAATAAAACCAGAAAACATACATCATTATTGATTTGGGGTCATAATCCAGAGAAAAACACGTTGGAAAAAGGTGGTCATCTATCAGCAGGCAAGTCAATTGAAGATATTGCCCAACTGCATGATGTTTCTGTCGAACACATCAATAATCAAATTCAATTAGGTTTAAAAGTAGAAAGAGAACATACATCAGATACAGATGAGCAACTACAAATTGCCAAAGACCATCTGGTAGAAAATCCTGACTACTACACTATTTTAGATACAGCAGGCTTGGAAGATGGCGTAAATTTAGAAAGCAAATCAAAATATGTTAAATATTTTTATGCTACTGAAAATCCATCTATCGACTTGCTTTTAAAAAAAACTCAACCATTGATAAACGAGTTAATCGTTAAACAGAAAGCTCTTTACTTGAAGCATTTTGAGAAACCTATGTCTAACTGGGAGGTAGAAATGTATGAGATTGGGTTGATATTCAAGATGGTTAATGCCTTAAATCAATATTTAAAATCAACAGATTTAATTACTAATTTTACTTTAACCAGACAACAAGGGAAATTTGAAATTCAAGCAACGGTAAAACGAGACGATAAGCCATATAGTTTTTATACAGAATTGATTCCCGCAGGCGGACACAACATTCAGGAATTTCATTATCGTTATATTACCAAAACCGATTTGCCTAGTAGTTCAGAGAATAATGCTGTAGAAAACTTAAAAGCAAAAATATCCACCATAAAAAAAATAAACACTATTGATGGCGATAGTGACCGAATAAAAAATAACATAAAAAGATATTATAATCAATTAGAGCAAGGATTCGAAATGATGAACGGTAGGGAATACCCTTTAAGCGATTCCCGTATTAGCTTCATTAAAAACAGAATAAAATCGGATGAAAAGGAGATTGACAAACTAAATCAAAAGAAAAGCGATTTAGAATCTGTTTTTGAAGCGTTAAAAGCCGATTCAAATGGAGCTACTTTCGGCAAAAAAGTAAAAGAAGCCATTGGTAGAAAAATTTTGGATAGATTATATGCGAAACAATACAAAGAAACAGGTGATGCTCTAACCTTTAAAACCGAAACACAATCTATAACAGAGCCTATTGCAGAAAATAGGGTAAAGATTTTAGCGGAATTCAATACTATTTCTGTTACAAAATCAGATAACGATAACGTAAATTTAGAAATTGGGTTTGATTTCAGAAAGAAATATTCTGTCATTGCTGAATTTAAAAATATCAGTATAAATGAAATTGCTATAAAAATTAATGACGTTTCAAAAAATAAATTTTTGAGACAGTTAATTTCAATTGGCTCTTTACTAGTCGATAATGACGGTATGGATTATCACGAAAAGATATACAAAATATTAAAATTAGACAACAAACAATTTGAAATTGCTGTGTTTGAAAACGGTAAAGAAAAAAATAGTTGGCTATTACCTATTAAAAACCTAAGTGATTTTAGATTGGCTAATCAGGAAGAAATAGAATTTTACGATAATAGCAAATCAACAAGCACTTCAGAATTTAAAAACGGCGGAAAAATAGAAAAAGAAGACCTTGTAAAAGACGCTAAAGATGGTAACTCCCCATCCCGCGACTTAAACAATTATAATGATTTGTTAGACGTTCAAGCCGACGGTGCAGTAGGCGGAGATAGTGGTATTTATGAAAAAGGCGGGAATTTAGACTTTCTAAACGGTATAGACCAAGCATTTGCCGAAGGTGGAACTATTGGTGGTGAAAAAGTAAATTACATCAAAATAAATAAAATTTACACTAAAAATAGTTATCAGGAATTGCTAAACCAAACCTTTTTAAACTATATAGATTTTGCCGATGCTTTAGAAAAAGCATTTAAAGATTATGGCAAAACACAATCTGCCGTAGGTTTTACAGTAAATGAGAAAAAAGAGCCTTTAGCCCTTCAATTTAAAGATGGTAAAAACACAGTGCTTAATTTCAACCCAATTACAGGAACATACAATGATTTTGAAAAACAATTAATAAGAAGAACGCCAAGAAAATACAGAGTGTTTGATTGGATGGATTTTTACCATAATAACAACCGCCGTGGCGCACCTGCTCCAACTACTCCTGAGCCAAGTTCTACTTCATCAGTAAAAGAAAGAGTAGAGTTTGTAAATGTATCATTTGATGAGGATGGTGTTCAAACTATGAACAATTATTCTGATGGTGAAAAGTTATATAAAAAATTAATTGCTTTGTCATTTGAAAACCCTAATGCTAAAATTAAAGTATTTATAAATCCTCACACTATTAACGGTGCTTTTGGGGAGAAGTATTTTTATATTTCAAAGGAAGACGTTCCGTTCAATCCGTCGCTTGACATTACCAAATTTACATTAGCTAGATTTAAAGATTATCTAAATGTTTTGTTTGGAGGAATTCTTGATTGGAATAGCCTTTTCTTGGTAGATGAGCCTAAGAGTTCTTCTGATAAAACTGTGGTATCAAGTGTAAAACCAAAAAATGCAACTGGTGTTTTAGAAAAATATAAAGGATTTATATTTGAAAACGTTTCTCAAATATATTATGCAATAAAGAATAATTCTGATGAAATTACTGATGATGATTGGATGCTTTTTTCTATTATGGGCAATAATGAAAATTTATTCAAAATAGATTTTACAAATCAGGAACTATCTTCTACTTCAACAGGAATCAGTATTTATGATAATTTTAGCGTTTTTAGGACAAAATTTAAGGATGCTATATTTGGATTTTCTCAATTTAACTGGAATAATTTTCTATATCCCGATGCTCCTGATACCAGTAACACAGAGCCAAAAACTCCAGATACAACCGCAACAGACCTAGCATTTAGGGTTGTTATTGGTTACACTGAGCATGATACCGTTAAGCATCAAATAATTAAATGTGATAACATAAACGAGTTGTTCAATAAATTACAAGAAATCTATATGTTTCAAGGAACAACTGTATTAGCTTGTATTGTCAACATGAAAAATCCAGAAAACAAACAAGATTTTAGAATTGATTTAATCAATCCTGCCACTCGTCGTCATGAAATAAACATGAAAATGGCTACTATTGATGAATTGAAAGGATTACTTATTGATAATACGGTTAATGTAAACTGGACTCAGTTTTTTGCAGAAGCAGGAGTAAAAACAACTTCTACTGCTAACGAAAAAATGCTTGATGATATTTACTTTTTTATTCATAAATATCTTCTTGACGTAATAGATGGAGAACAAAATTTCCCTCAAAAAGACGAGTTTGTTGCAGATATAGTTAATGAAGATACGGGTTCGGGTTATGAATTTGTAATCAATGAAACAAAAAAAACACTACAGGCAAAAAACTTTAAGTCTAACAAATTACTTTTTGAACTAGGGTTTCTGGTAGATAAACCAAAAGTATTTATTCGTAATTTTGCTATGGAGCGCAAATTTCTAACTCAAATCATTAGCGACAATGCCAAAGAAATGGATTTAAAACGCCCTATGCTTTCTAACGAGGAATTAGGATTTTATCAGCGAGAGATAAATGCTAAAATACTTCGGTTACGTCAAGTGGCTAATGATGAAAAAGAACAAACATCGCCATCAGAACGTATTAAAGCGGTTTATTCAGTGAAATGGGGCGATTATAATAAACAATATCCTGAAACAAATTTAATAGCTATAAATGGCAGTAAATCTGAACTTACCGAAGAAGAATATTTTACAGTACGAACACCAGAATTTAAAGCATGGTTTGGCGATTGGGAAAAAGCATATTTAGAAAATAGCTATAGCGGAGTTTCAAAACTTATTAACCCGAGAACTAAAGAGCCTCAGCCTGTGTTTCACGGAACAAACGTCCTCTTTACCGAGTGGAAGACCTATGCTACTAATAATGCCCATTACTTTGCCGTAAAACGCGAAATGTCTGATTATTTTGCAAGCACATGGGAAAACAGAGGCGATAAAGCAGGGGTAGATTCGAAGGTATTGAAAAACTTAAATCCAAACAAAGGAAAGTTTTTATACCGTTGTTTTTTGGATGTAAAAAATCCGATAGATTTTTCACATTTTGGAGTTGAAAAACGTCCAATCAAAGAATTTCTATTATTTTTAAAAATTAATTACAATGTGTCTGATTATGATTTTTGGACAAATATAGGAAAATCAAGCGGTCTTGCTAATGAAAGCTTGGTTTATGCTTGGCAAATTATAAGACTATGGCAAAATTTTACAATGTATATTAAAACCTACACGACCTATGATGGATACATTTTTTATGAGTACATTCCAGACAGAGCTTTTGGAGGTTTAGAAAACGCCTCTTTGTCTTTCTGTGCTTTTGAAAGCAATCAAATAAAATTTTCAGATGCGTATGAGTTTAACGCATTATCAAACGATTCAAGATTTAATTTAGGAGGAGAAATACAGTTATGAAAAATCAAGTAGGAATAATGGTTCAATCGCAATTGAACCGAACTGTAAACGATATAAATTTAGAACAATTTGTAGGTCAATCTGCTATAATAATATTAAATAAAAACTATAAGGTAGATAAAATTATTAGCTATGACCCGCCTTATAAAATGAAATATGGTGACGAAAGAGGCAGAATTAAAGGCGACACAACTATTATTTTTAAAACAGAAAATTATAAAATAATCGGTTGGGAGCGAGTAGACTTAGCCGTAATAGGCGACGGATTAATGATTAACGACAAAATAAGATACATAAAGGAAATAGACCCTGAATTTATAACATTTACTGATGGCTTAACGATATTTCTTCCTGTTGCCGACCCTAGTATAGTTCCTGACCAATTAGCGATGCTAGGCGACATGGGAATAAAAATTCCAGACACTAGCAATGCGCCTTCTACTGACGCAGATTTAGTAACTGAACCAACACCTACAATTATCGAGACTCCCAAAGAAAAAACGTTAGCTGAAAAAATAAAAGAGCTTGAATTAATTCCTTTATTTCCAGACCTTAATTATTTTGAAGGAAAAAGCCCTAACTTTGAGCAGTTTAGAGTGTCTGATGATACGATTAGTTGTTATGTAGCTAGGCATAAAGCCGATTTAGCCTTGTATGTCAGAATGGAATATCAAAAACAAGCACACAAAGGCTATTCTTGTAGTTGGTCATTTTCTGTAGCTAGAATTGACCCTAGCGAAGATTCTTTATTTGAAATTCAGCAATTAAAACCAGAAGCGGTTTATTTTGATAATTTGCCCGAAGTTTTAAATAAATTTAATGAGCTGTACGAGATTACCGCTAAAGAATTTAACAAGCGATTGATGGAGCAAATAAAAGAAGAGCTTGAAAAAGAAAAGCAAAAAAAGAAAGACGAGGAGCAAAGTAAAGACTCTTCTGACGAGGAAAAACAAAAACCAGACAAATCTGACGAAAGTAATGGGCTTTCTGGAAACGACGAGCAAGAAAATGATATGAATTCAGCCGAAATTCAAAGTTTATTAGACGAGCTAGAAGATGACAACCAAGAAGGGCAGTCGTCAGCAGATAATGACACCATAGACTTTGAAGATTTTATTGACCAAGTAGATGATGGAAAAACTGAAAACGATTTTACAGCAAACTATAACAATAAGGAGCTTAAAGATAAAATTGACGAAGAAAAAAAATCACAACCAGAAATAACTGAAGCGTCAAATAATTCTCCTTTCTCGATGCCAACCAAACAAACACCACAAAATGACGTAGATAAAATTTTTAATAATATAAAAAAATTGTTAGGAGTATCAGACGAAGAAATGAAGCGTAGATTTCCAACAAAAAATGCCGTAAAAGATTTTATCAATAGTCTTACAAAAGCCGAAGTAAATTCAATTGTAGAAAAATCTGGCTTATTTTCTGATTTAAAATTTTCAGATGTAAAAAAAGAAATAGCCAATCAAATGATAACCAAAATTCAAAATATCTAATAAGATGAAAAAAGAAGAATTAATAGCAATTATAAACGATACCACTATATCTCAGGATATTAGAGATAACGCTAGTGAACAATTAAAAAAATTAGAATTACTCGAAACTCGAGACGAAAATCAAGGCATAGACCGAGACATAACTTTTGCGGTAAAAGAGTTTAATAAATCTATTGAAAAATTTGCCAATCAAGGTGTCAACAAGAAAGAAGTAGAAGCTATTGTAGATGAACAATTTCAAAAAACAAAAATTGGTAAGAAAAACTTAGATTCTTCTATTTTAGAACTTATTGGTAAAACCCAAACCGTACAAATTGTTAATTGGCAAAACGTTGTTGTTAAAACAAACGATGGCAAAAAACGAAAAATTTTCGATTTAATCTTATCCGATTTTGAAGCAGGAAACAACGTATATCTTTATGGTGGGGCAGGTACTGGAAAAACATTTATAGCCAATCAAATTGCTAAATCTATTAATTATAAATTAATTACGCTTAATTGCAATCAATTTACATCTCCA
>JACCDT011062436.1_pt1 | contig 12450 bp, 16 predicted proteins | sample 7446291 | NCBI WGS metagenome assembly JACCDT01 (sample SAMN15323446, study PRJNA562643) | freshwater metagenome | isolation source: river surface water | place: USA:Blue River Watershed | collected 2017-08-17
ACAAGCGCAACGATGTTGAAGTGGAATGTTGTTTCGAGCTGTGTGTGCTTGTATAGATAATTTAGTACTTTCTGAGGATGTATTCCTGCTTTGAGATCAATAACAATACGGATGTCTTTTGTTGATTCATCGCGAAGTCCTTTGACTCCTTCGACTTTCTTTTCCTGAACGAGTTCTGCAATCGACATGATCAAGTCTGACTTATTCACGCGATACGGAATCGAGGTGATGATGATTTGAGCCATCCCCGCTTTTGTTTCAGTAATTTCAGCTTCACCTCGGCACACAACTCCTCCGCGGCCAGTTGAGTACGCATGCTTCATGTCCTGAGAACCGTACACGATTCCTCCTGTTGGGAAATCCGGGCCTTTGATGAACTGAAGGAGATCTTCTGTTGTAGCATCTTTATTTTCAATCAAGTGGAGAGTAGCATCAACAACCTCGCCCAAGTGGTGCGGAGGAATGTTTGTCGCCATACCAACTGCAATACCCAGCGTACCGTTCAAAAGCAAGTTTGGAACAGCTGCTGGAAGTACTGTTGGTTCTTTTTTTGTAGCGTCGTAGTTTGGTCGGAAATCAACGGTATCCTTTTCAAGATCCTTGAGAAGTTCCATTGAAATTTTAGACATCTTTGCTTCAGTATATCGGTGTGCAGCCGCTGGGTCGCCGTCAATCGAACCGAAGTTACCCTGACCGATGATAAGCGGATATCGGTATGAAAAGTCCTGAGCCATACCAACCATGGAATCATACACAGCCATATCTCCGTGAGGGTGGTACTTACCAAGCACGTCTCCCACCACAGTTGCTGACTTCTTTGTCTTTGCTGATGCAACCAAGCCGAGTTCATGCATTGCGTAAAGGATTCGGCGGTGTACTGGTTTCAAACCGTCACGAACATCAGGAAGTGCACGCGCGGTAATAACCGACATCGCATAGCTGATGTATGAATCTTTCATTTCGCGTGTGATGTCGATCGGAACAACGTTCGCTCGCGGTGTAATTTCTTGAGGTACCTGTGCTGGTGTTTTCTTTGCCATAAAAAGTAATAATTAATGAATACTAGTTGCCTGTTTTCTCCAAAGGCTTGTTTGAATTTCCATCATACACTTCGACAACGCTATCCTTGATGATGGTAAAAGGACTCTCTGCATTATTTTCCGGCGGTGGATTTGGCTTGTCATTTTTTCGAGTAAAAGCAAAACTTACAAGCCATATGAGGATAATCAATCCAGTAACACCGAACGATACTCCAACGAGGATCGCCTTACGCGTTTTAATCGGCTGGGCTCGAAGTCTATGAACTGTTTGCGTAATTTTTTTTCTCATATAAATATAACTAGAATGATAGGACCATTACCTCTGCTTTTTTATCTGCGAGATCTTTTTTCTTGAGAACTAGTTTATCAAGAGCTTCTGTTTTCTCAGCACCCGCCTCTTTCAGAAATGCCTTGAGTGATGCATCTGTGTAATCTGTCGGGATGATAATGCCAGGTTCAAGCGAAACGGCAAGTTTGTATGCAGTACGCGCATCCATTGATCCTTCCCCTTCACCAACTGGAACAAAGAGGATATCAGGGCTTTCCATCCCTTCACGTTCTGATGCCTCAAGCGGCTTCCCGAGTGCGCCAAGAACAGTAACATTCATGCCTTCCATTGCCATGTTATACACGGTATTCATGTATTCTTTTTTATCCAATGTTGTTCGAGTCAAAACACCTTTAATGAAAATATCTTTGACTTCGTAATCACCAGGACCAGTAATTGCTACTGGTTCTTCAGTTCCATACGTTACGGTTTCTATTCCGTTATAGTCAGGATGGTTAGTTGTGGAAAGAACAAGTGCCGAACCGAATCGTGCTACTTTTCCTTTAAAATCTGAATCCTTGCTGATTGGGTTGATGGCTACGACAGTATCTCCTTGCTGCATTTTGAAAAACTGCTTGCCGTGGTACGTGATAATCATGGGGCAATTATAGCATACTTCCCGTTTAAAATTAAAATATATACCGCTTGCATTTTGCCTTAAATATGGTAATCTAACGAAGTTATCAATCGGACTTTAGAGTAACCCTTTGAGGTAAGCAATTACTGAGAAGAAACTAGAGTTAAGTCCGCATTTGGCGGATTTTTTTATTTCAAAAAAATGACAACACAAACAGAAGAACAGGTTCACACATCTAGTGCAAAAGCTTTCTTGGACAAGACACTCGCTCCATTGGAGATCGATACTCTCGTCGAAGGAACAGTTATCGATATCGCTAAGTCATCAGTCTATGTTGACCTCAAGCCATTCGGTACCGGTGTTATCTACGGCCGCGAATTCATCGCAGCAAAGGATATCATCAAGAAAATCAACATCGGCGATACAGTGAAAGCTAAGATCGTCGACCTTGAAAACGAAGACGGCTATGTTGAGCTCTCCCTCAAGGAAGCTAAGCAGGCGCTCATCTGGAGCGAAGCTGAAAAGGCAATCAAGTCAAAACTTATTGTCGAACTCCCAATCAAGGACGCAAACAAAGGTGGTCTCATTCTCGAATGGCAGGGCATCGCTGGATTCCTTCCTGCATCTCAGCTCCGTTCAGAGCACTACCCTCGCGTTGAAGATTCTGACAAGGATAAAATCTTGAAGGAACTCCGAAAGCTCATTGGAAAGAAAATCGCAGTTACTATCATTTCAGCTCTTTCGAAAGAAGGAAAACTCATCTTCTCTGAAAAGGATTCAAATCCTGATGAAAAGAAAGAGATCGTCGGCAAGTACAACATCGGTGATGAACTCGACACAACTGTCGCAGGTATCGTTGACTTCGGTGTATTCTTGAAGATTGAAGAAGGCTTGGAAGGACTTGTACACATTTCTGAAATCGACTGGGGTCTCGTTGAAGATCCTCGCACCATGTTCAAGATTGGCGACCCAATCAAGGCAAAGGTGATCGAAATCAAGGATGGCAAAATTTCTCTCTCAATCAAGGCGCTTCGCGAGAACCCTTGGACAGAGTACGAAGGCAAATTGAAGAAGGGCGACATCGTCAAAGGTGCAGTCATCAAATTCAACAAGCACGGTGCTCTCGTTGCTATCAAGGAAGGCGTTGCTGGACTCGTCCACAATTCCCTCTTCGGTGGAGAATCAAAGCTCCGCGAAAAGCTCGAACTCGGAAAGACATACAATTTCCAGGTTACGCTCTTCGAACCAAAGGATCAGCGCATGACGCTCGCATTCTTGGAAGAAAAGAAAGCATAGTCTCTCAAAAAATCCCGCCTCGTGCGGGATTTTTTGTTGCAAAAAAAAATACCGCAGCAGTGGTTGCAGCGGCAGTGATTTACAAGAGTTTGATATGGTAGTTAGTTAGATGTAGGATTCAGTAGGTAATTGTCTTTTGGGCCGAGCCACACAAATTGTGCGGTGGTAACAGGCTCGTTCGTTGCAAGAACGGTAAATGTATCATTTTGAAAAACATCATAGTTGAAAGCGTTCCACTTGGGATTTTCAAGAGCGATATCTTCCTTCGTAACCACTTCACCAAACGCGAACGCATGCGGCACTCGGCTCTGAGTTTCTCTGATCGTTTCCTGAAAATCAGGTATAACGAAAAACGAAACATCTTTGAGGTACACTTCGTCGTGCTCGGTGTAGGTATTACCTACATACACGCGCCACTTTCCTTTTGATTTATGAACTAGTACTTTCATATAGATTTTTTTCTTACCCTAGCATTACTGAATCAGAGGTGCAACCTACTGCCGTCGTTTCCATTCGTACATCATCACCGCAGCTGAAACCGACGCGTTCAATGATTCAACGCCGTTTTCCATAGGAATGCGAACGAGGAAATCGCAAATCTCTCCTGTTTTTTGACGCATACCGTCCCCTTCTGAACCGACAATAAAACATACCGGCATATCAAGATCCTGTGACCAAATGGTATCTTGCGCATCCTGATGAAGCCCAACAACCCAAAACTTATGTTCTTTCAATGTGCGAATCGCTTCATTGATATTTGTAACTTTAATCAAAGGAATCTTATCAATAAGTCCCACAGCAGTTTTATAAGCAACTCCTCCAACTGGAGCCTGACGATGCTTCGGCATAATAATGCCATGAACACCCGCAGCAACTGCAGTTCGAATGATTGCGCCGATATTATGTTGGTCTTCCAACTCGTCGAGAATCACTACACATGGACGATCGATTTCTGAAACAGAATCAAGCCAGTCTTTCAATTCGATATATTCAACTGGAGCAACAATAGCAACGAGTCCCTGGTGATTCGCGCCGTCAATCATTTCTACCAATTTGCGTTCAGGAACGAACGAAAACGGGACTTTTGCTTTTGAAGCGAGAGCTTTCACTTCCTGGGCAAGTTCAAGATCAAGCGTTTCCTTTATGAAAAGCTTTTCTATGGATTTAGGATCACGTGCCAATTTATCAAGCACAGGATGCTTTCCAAAAATAAGGAGCGTATTCTTTTCTTTTTGAGTGTGGTTTTGTTTTGGTTTCATATTAATTAAATTGTGACATTGCTTTACCGCGCCCGTCAGTTACTAGTACCTCCAATGCTTCACCGATGGTCTTTGAAAGTTTTTTTAATTCTGTCATTTCTGGGTCACGGAATTCTTTCATCAGAAACTGAACACGGTCTTCTCCTGCCGGACGAGCTTTCAATTTGCCGGTTGGAGTAGTCTGGCAGATACCGATTCTAATTCTTGAAAACTTTTGAGACTTCAATCTTTTGATTATTGACTCCATACCGTTATGTCCACCAGAACTTCGGTCAAAAGAAATCTTCAAGCTACCAATGCCGATATCCAGATCATCATAAAGGACAACCAACTGATCTAGTTCCTTTGGAGTAGTAATCAATGGAGCTACACTCGTTCCTGAATTATTCATGAAATTGTTCGGGAGCACGAATTGCACCTTTTTACCGCCGATTTCCCCCTTAGCTGTGAGAGCTTTAAGCTTTACATCATCTTTCCAATCACTAAAATCTAATTTCTTAGCAAGAATCTGTAAAACAATCCGTCCAGCATTGTGGCGGGGCTTTTCATATATTTCTCCTGGATTGCCCAGGCCGACGATAGTTATCATTCGATCACTATACTATATATAGTCACATTGGGGAAGACCACATAATGTGCCTTTGTGTCAATACCAAAAGCAGGTTATAATTCGCCCATGGAAATTGAAACTAAACAAGAGCACGTCCCCGAACAGGAGTCGATCTGGGACTTGATTCGATTCGCGCTCGTAGTTCTGGTTATCGCTTTAGGAATACGGTACTTTATCGCCCAACCATTCGTGGTTTCAGGAGACTCAATGGTACCAACATTCCAAAACAAGAACTATCTCATTGTTGACCAGCTTACCTATCGATTCACCCTCCCGGAACGCGGAGATGTTGTCATCTTCCATCCACCAGGACAGCCAAAAGGAATTTACTATATAAAACGAGTAATCGGGTTACCAGGAGAAACAATTACCGTTAAAGGAGGATGAGTAACAATTACCAATGCCGAACATCCAAATGGATGGACACTAAATGAACCATACATCAGCGCTCCAACAACATTGAATGTCGAAAATAAAAAGATTGGCGATGAAGAATACTTTGTAATGGGAGACAATAGACCGTTTAGTTCAGACTCACGAACTTGGGGAGTGCTTCCAAAAGAAAACATTATCGGACGAGCTTTCCTCAGACTATTCCCTCTTAAATCTATCAGCGCATTACCAGGCGAGTACGAATCGTACACCGCAAACTAACAACCTAACCCATCATCTATATGGATAAAGCAAAAAAAGTATCAAAAGAAGCTCCTGCAGCACCGAAAGGAATGCGTGATATTATGGGCGAACAATATTACCTCTTTCAGGGATTCTTCGAGAAAGCACAAGAAGTAGCGATGTACTACGGCTTTTCTCCAATCGAAACGCCTACACTTGAGCACGAGTCAGTTTTTACTTCTGCAATCGGTATCGGAACAGACATCGTCGACAAGGAAATGTATTCTCTCCGAACCAAAGGAGGTGATCATCTCGCACTTCGTCCAGAACACACTGCGCCTTTGATGCGCGCATATATTGAACACGGAATGCAGAACCAGCCGCAGCCTGTGCTCTTTTATCAATATGGTCCTTCATACCGTCACGACAATCCACAAGCTGGACGATTTCGTCAGTTCTACCAATTCGATCTCGATGCGTTGGGAAGTGAAAAAAGCATTATTGATGCTGTAGTTCTCAAGACTGCCGTTACCATCCTCGAAGAAGCTGGTGCGAGCGATATTTCTATTGACCTCAACTCTATCGGAGACAAAGAATGCCGCCCAGCGTACATCCGTGAATTGGTTGCATACTACAAAAAACACTTGTCTGACCTTCCAGCGATCGACAAGGAACGTTTGAAGACAAACCCACTTCGCATCCTCGATTCAAAAGACCCGAAAACAAAAGCAATTAATGAAGGCGCACCAGATAGCGTGTCATTCCTCTGCCCTGCTTGTAAGAAACACTTCAAGGAGGTTTTGGAATTTTTGAGTGAAATGAATATTCCGTACACAATCAATAAGAACCTCGTTCGTGGTCTTTCGTACTACACACGAACTGTATTTGAAATTATCGAACGCAAAGAAGACGGCAGTGAAATCACCATTGCAGCTGGAGGACGCTACGACTACCTCGGCAAACAGATCGGCAGCAAGAAAGATGTTCCAGCAATCGGAATGTCGATCGGCGTTGACCGCGTCGTCGCATCACCTTGGTACAAGAAGCTTTCTCCACGCATCATGAAGAAGCCAAAGATTTACTTCATCCAGCTTGGAAATGACGCGAAGTTGAAGAGCTTGAATGTTATTGAAATCCTTCGTAAGGCGCATGTCTCAATTGCCCAGACACTTTCAAAAGACAGCTTGTCACAACAGCTCGCTATCGCTGAAAAGCTCGGTGTTCCATACACTATTTTATTCGGACAGAAAGAAGCAATTGAAAACTCAGTTATCGTCCGCAATATGGCGACTCGCTCACAAGAAACGGTGAAGATCGCAAAGTTGCTCGAGTACTTGAAAGAACTTAAATAATCCAAACAGTTGTATGAAGAACGACTCGATTGAAATCGTACAAACAGGACATCCGGTACTCCGCAAGGTTGCACCGGTTGTTCCGCTGAAAGAAATAAATACACCGAAGATAAAAGAAATTATCAGGAAAATGAAAGTTGCTCTTGCCTCCCAAGATGACGGAGTCGCTATCGCTGCTCCGCAGATTGCAGAATCCGTACGAATCTTTGTAGTTTCTGGAAAAATCTTTGATGAGCGTTTCAAACGAGGCAAAGGAATCCCAAAAGGAGAAAAACCTACTCATGAAGATATGGTTTTTATAAACCCTGAAATTATTAAGCTTTCAAAAAAAACAAAGTGGCTTCAGGAAGGATGTCTTTCCGTACGCCCTATTTATGGAGAAGTGAAGCGCTCACTCAATGCTACAGTGCGCGCCCACGATGAACATGGCAAGAAGTTTGAACGTGGCGGAGGTGGATTGCTCGCTCACATCTTCCAACATGAAATAGACCACTTGGATGGCATTCTTTTTACTGATAAAGCGCGTGATGCTCACGAGAGTACATCTGATGAATACTACACCGAATCAGAATCCTAACGAGAATATCAAATTGGCATTTTGGGGCACTCCTGAACTGACTATTACGATACTTGAGAAACTTGAATCCGAAGGGTTTACGCCTGCGGTTATTATTACTGGCCCTGACCGCCCTGCCGGACGCGGACTCGTCATGACTCCCCCTGCGCCGAAAGTCTGGGCGGATAAAAGAAACATACCAGTACTTCAGCCTGAAAAAGTTGATGCTCTTTTTTTGGAAGCGCTTCAGGCTTTCAATATTGATCTTTCAGTGGTTGTTGCGTATGGAAAAATCTTGCCACAGGAAGCAATTGATCTTCCAAAGTTTGGAACGTTAAATATACACTACTCTCTTCTTCCCCGTTTTCGAGGAGCAACACCGGTTGAATCTGCAATTCTCGCTGGTGACACAGAAACAGGCGTTTGTATTCAGCAGATGGTGTACAAGCTAGATGCTGGCGATATTCACGCAAAGGAAACAGTTACCATTGGTGATCACGAAACCTCTCCAGATCTGAGAGCACGGCTAAATATCATCGGTGCTGAACTTCTCGTAAAAACAATCCGTTCAATTCAATCTGGCACCGCTTCCCCAAGTGTTCAAGATGAATCTGGCGTCACTAAATGCGGCAAAATCAGCAAGGAAGACGGCCTAATTGATCCAAATGGTGACCCAATTTTAAATGATAGAAAGTTCCGCGCTTACTATGGCTGGCCAGGCGTGTATTACTTTATCGAGAAGGACAGTAAAAAAATTCGAATAAAAATTACTGATGCAATCTTAGAAAATGGAATCTGGAAAATACTCAAAATAATTCCTGAAGGCAAGAAAGAACTTTCATACCAAGAATATATACAGCAAAAATAAAACACACCATCTCTGGTGTGTTTTATTTTTGCTTATTCCTCTATCCTCTCCCCGACTTTTGAAGTAAACGGATTTCTTTTTGAAAGTCCCTTCAACATTTTCTTTACGCTTCGCGCACCCCGGCGGAATACGGAAATCTGATGATCTTTTTTCTCTGTAATCTGTCGAACAAGTTCTGATGCTGCATCATCGATTGAAGCATAGATGTCTTCAGTCTCGGAAGCAGCATTAAACTTCGTTCCATCAATGACCACGTTTAATTCCGCTTTATATATGTCTTCTTGTTTATGATGATTGGTTGATTTTGCAACATCAACATAGATGCGCTCGACTGATTCCTGCTTTACGAATTTCCGGGCTGCAGAAAGTTTCTTTTCAATGTAGTCGTGCAGTTCATCAGTCATTTCGATATTTGTTGCTTTGATGTTTGTCATAGAACGTCACTCGTTTAAACTTCTAATATATATAGTATACACCTTCTACAATTCTATGTTTATCGATAGTATCTTGCTTGGGCTATGATGTCCGTTCACTAAACGTACTTTGCCCACAGGAACCTTAAAATGCCCTGCAATGAGCTCCATAACCCGTTTATTGGCAAGATTACGCTCTGCTGGCTCCTTAACTGATATTCGAAATGAATCCTCACCGAGTCTGAGAATGGCTTCTTTTTTCGCTCCTGCTGTTACTTTGGCCTTGATAAACATACCTTTGCATTTTAGCACTATTTTTGCTACTATCTCCCAGTAGTTCCAATATCTAGGTGGGACACCGCACATTCCCCTGTAGCTCAGCGGTAGAGCAATCGCCTGTTAAGCGATGGGTCGCAGGTTCGATCCCTGCCGGGGGAGCAAAATTGACAATTTAATATTTCATGCTATTGTTCATGCAATGGTTTTTTTTGACATATGTTTTATGGTTACCAGAGAAGGTAACTCCCCTTTTGTGGTAACCCTAAAACTATAAACACGTGAACGTAACTAAACCAATCACCACTGTTGGAGAACTTGTGAATTTTATAAATGATTTTGTGATCATGTTAGAACTTGAATCATTTGCAAATCCATGCGACCCAACACCTCAACAGCTTGAAGCAGTAGACACATTTTACAATCTCTACAACGCCAAATTAATTCCTACAATTTACCCAGACGCGCATAAAAGCAAATCTTCAGGATTCTTTGCATCCGCTGAAATGGAGTTGAGTACAGAAGCAAAAGAAATTCTTTCTCAGATGCAGAAAGTAATTGCTGAAGCCAACTTTATGGCAGTTGCAGGCATATCTTTAGTGGAGATAGAATTAGTTCAAGGTGGACACAAGAGCCCAAAAGGATACCACAAACACAAGTGCCCTAAATGCGGCAATGTATGGGAACACAGTAATTCATTTTGGGATTTCACCAAAACCCATAACTGCTTTATTTGCGGTACAGAACAGTTGTATCATTACGAAGGACCAGAAAAACCCTCAAACAGATAATTATCGAATGTTAACCCGTAAAACAACTAATTCTATGCCACGACAATCTTGGATTGAATCTGAAACAGCTTGGATTACTAATGAACACAAAGTATTTCAAAAAAATGCATTACGGATTGGTATACCCTTAATTCTCTGTTGCATCGCCAGTGTCTGGATGATGTGGAGTGAACACATAAGTGTATCTATAAACAGCTGTTCCCTTTTAGGAATAGTTGGACCATCCATTATCGGTTTATATGGAATTCTTTTTTACCTCTTCACGAAAAACAAGGAAGTTAAAACAATGATCATATATGGGATCATTGGATTAGGATTAACTCTTGTTTCGGGATTACTCTACATCTTTATATAAAATAAGCGCTGTCATACTATTTGACAGCGCTTTTTGTTTTAAAACAACAATTTCTGGAGTAAGAATATAGTTGACAAATACCCACAATATGCTATACTACCCTTGTAGATGTTCTTTGAAACACGGTTGGATTAGTTATTTTTGCCTCTAAGACTCTAGGGTTTGAGATAACTAATTCAATCACCACAAAAAACAATACCGATGAAAAATGTAATCTCTTCTTGGGCTTTATTTTTAGGATCAATGGTTTTATTCGTTTACGATTTAGCAAACGGAACGAATATTGATCGATTCCACATGTACAATCTACAGATTGTAGAAGCAGTACTTTTAGTAACTTTCGTGATAATTACTTTTGAGAGTTACAGAAAGATATTTACAAATGTAGATCTTCATATGGTGTCTTCGTTGGTAATCTTTATATTGATTACAACAATTAAATATGAGCTCGATTCATCTTTAATGATGTCGATACACTCCATCTGTTACACATACTTGTTTGTAATCCTAGCGATTATTACAAACAAAAACAAAGACAGAATATTGTCTCTAAACAACTAGAAGGTAGAGGAAACATTTTTCCCTAACATTCAAAAGATACCTTTTCAAACGACAGACCCACATCTTACCGATGTATAAGGGTCTTTTTTATTTACCTGTTATACTTACGATATCCATGGATTACAAGTTGATCTTCGCTATCATTTCGACCATTATCGGCACACCATCATTCGCCGCCGCACAGTACAAAAACCAAATTAGTGTAGTTTTGACAAAACAACTTTACGTGCTATAGTGCATTCAATATTTTTTTACATCGTGATTTAGTGACCAGAGGAGACGTTCATCTCTTGCGGTCACTAAACCATTTATACTTATGCAGTTACTGAAACTTTCATTCAACATGTTAATGAATCACTTATGCAGCGAGGTTCACTTTACCAACAACACCACCGCTGCCGACCTAGTTGCCAACTCAGAAAACAGCCGGGCAATACTCGAACGTGGACCAAAGTACCTGCGCGAAATTGCCACGTACATGAAGAACACTTTTCCCGAAAGTGAAGTGCGCACCTGGAAGTCTAAAAACAGGAAGTTATTTCAGGCATGGACGATTATTTTATTACAATTAATAAAAGACAACTCCTACGCCAATGCACCCTACACGGCCCAAACGCCATTACGCACACAAAAACTTAAAGTATGGACGGCATACCTCATAAAGCTTGCTGACGCAGCAGATAAAGAAATATTACAAAAAGGTGCGGTGCTACTGAAAAACGGAAACTGCTGTTACTTTAAACCAGCTAACACTCCATCTGCAACTGTTGCCCCGGAAGATATTGCTCTGCCTAAAGTAAGGATGCATGATGTAGAAGGCACAAGCCGGTACTTAGTAAAAATTCTTGAGCCAGGCTCGTTCAGCACTGAATACCAGCTAGGCCAAAAAATACAGGTAAGCAGCCAGGACTTAGTTCCACTACGCAAAACAGCTTAACACTTACACCAATACGCAGAAATACAACGCAAATCCCACCTTGAGTAATCTCGGTGGGATTTTTTTATCTCTATTGTATTGTGCGAGTTACGCCTGTTCTTCCAATTCAACAGTAAAGTTGAACTTTACTTCATCGCTTACCGTAACACCGCCAGCTTCAATCGCAACATTCCAAGTAAGACCGAACTCACTTCGGATGATTGAACCAGTAAGATCAAAAGAGGCTACACGCGCACCCTGCATGTTCTTGCCGAATCCTTCAAGCGTTGCGGTAAATGAAATTTCTTTGGTAACACCATGCATAGTCATGTTCCCTTTTATTTCATACTGCTTATCGCCTGTTGGCACGAATGAGGTTGACTCAAAAGCCATAGCAGGAAATTTTTCTACATCGAAGAAATCAGCTGATCTCAAATGTCCGTCTCGCATGTCATTATTTGTTGTAATGCTTGCTGGATCTATACTCAAAGAGATCTTTGCATCCTTGAATGAATCGTCCGTGGCAACTACTGTTCCTTCAAAAGTCTTAAAATGTCCTCGAACATTTGAAATCATCAGATGACGAACTGAGAATCCAATTTCTGTGTGTGAATGATCTACTTTCCATGTACTCATA
>JACCDT011751617.1_pt1 | contig 12444 bp, 16 predicted proteins | sample 7446291 | NCBI WGS metagenome assembly JACCDT01 (sample SAMN15323446, study PRJNA562643) | freshwater metagenome | isolation source: river surface water | place: USA:Blue River Watershed | collected 2017-08-17
GGTATGTTAAAGACGCGGCTAGCTGCTTAAGCATATAATCTTGAATAAGCATGTCACGCCCTGCATTGGTCTTCTCAAATTGAGGGGCAATGATATGGTCTTTCTCATAGGGAGAAAGATTAACCCAAAGGTCTTTTTCTGGGAGGGTTAAAAAACTTAAGAAATACTTAACAAGAAGATTCACCTGCCCTTGATCAATGTTATCTAATTTGCTTTGGTCTTGGGTATCCACAATAAAATTGATCTTAAAGGGATCTTTGGGGTCGATAGAAATGGCTTTAAGGGTAGGTAAAGAATAGATGGCCGAGGACGCCATCAGTGTCCCGGGAGGAAGCATAATGGCATTGTGAGGCTCCGACAAAGCCTGAGCCATATCAGCACAAATCAAATGCCCACTAAAGGTCAAAAGGACACTTAAGCACAGCGCTCTAAACCAGCCATAACGTCGAGGGCTGATCAGAACACCCGTTTTAATACCATATAATACTCTTTTCATTAAACAGAGTATATATGGGCAATATTAAACTTGGGTTATGGGTATGTTAATTTCTCGTTAAGATAGAGCTAATGGAGCCACTAGCCTTGCCTATCTTCAGGCTTTAAATACATGTACAGATTCTCGACTTTGGCGCGTGCCCAGGGGGTTTTGCGTAAGAATGTGAGGCTGGATTTAATACTGGGATTGGTGGCAAAACAATTGATTTTGATACGGCTATGCAAGCCCTCCCACCCGTGTTTCTTAAGTAAACGGGTTAGAATCGTTTCAAGGTTAACGCCATGCAAAATATCTTTATGTTGTTGTTCGTCGACCATTAGTTTAAGTAAGGCTTAATGTTACGGTATACACGTTCAGCGACGCGTTTATAGCCTTCATTATTAGGATGAATATCATCGAACATGAATTTCTGATTCTGTTCAATATCATTAATAATATCGGCAATCAGTAAAACGTGTTTTTCTTTAGCAAGTTTTCTAAAATTAATAAAATAATCCTGCATCGCTTGAGGTTCAAATGTCACTAAGACAACCATGGCCCCATGATTTTGGATTTGATCAAACATTGCTGCTAAATTTTTTAAAGAGTCTTCTTGGGAAATCTGTTTTTTAAAATCATTGGCTCTTTGAGTAATGATGACTATTTTAGGGTTATGAGCCAAAACATCTTGAGGCAAACGCGCTAATTCCTGAGGTGTTGTATTCCCATTAACACCTGCATTGATAACAGGTATATTGACCATTTTACTTAATTGAGATGGATAATCATATCCTGGGTCAGCCCCCTTACCTAAAGTGACGCTTCCTCCAAGACAGACAATGGTGGCACCATTTGAATGACTGTTAATAATATCTTGTTTGCAGCCAGTGATTAAAATGATACCGCTGATGATTAAAAATTTTGAAATAAATCTAGTAGTCACGTTTAGATAAAATTTTTAGTTTGTTAGAATGAAATATTAGGGGCATTCTATCATTATGTAAAATAAAATATAGGGAATCAGTAAAAAGAATTTTAAAAATAGACTATAGAGATTACATCACGCTACGCCATTCATTGATAAATATTTGTGGCTGATGTGTTTCTACTTATAAACTCTTCCCATCAAATTGAGTAATTTTAAACTTACTCGAATCGAAATTATCCAAACATCGTACATTTACAGCTGCGATCTTGGTATTGTCTTTCGGATTTATTCCCTCACCAAAAGGACCACAGCCACATTTAGCACAAAAATGATGTTGAATAACCTTCTTATTAAATACATAGGTAGAAATATTTGCTTCAGGTTTTAAGTTTTAATTGTGCGCGTGGGACAAACCAAAGTGTATGACCACGTCGACGGCATATAGAACAATTGCATTCCATTAAGCCTTCTACTTCTCCTTCAACATCAAAAGCAATATTGCCGCAGTGACAGCTTCCGTGATAGATCATTGTTAATCTCCTTGATAATGAAACGCTATTTTATTTCCATCAAATAACTAATGAGCTGTTTGATTTTACCGGATTGCATGATAAAAACATCACAGAAAGCAAGATTCAAATACTCCCCGCTTTTCTTTTGGGCGCGAACTTTGCCTTCGGCGACGACAATATCAGACTCTTCGACTAATCGAGTAAGTGTAATTACGGGTTTACCTGTAAAAGTATCATTCTCGATTTCTTTATCAAAGGCTGCTTTTCCAATTACATGAAACATTCCTGGAATATCCCAGACTACATCATCAGTAAGGCATGACAAAATCTGGGCGTGATCCAATTTATTGAATCCATCCATGTATTTTTCGACAGTTTGTTTATTGATAGACATACACGTATGTTTCACTAGGTAATTTAACGATGCGAACAACCAGGCCAACAGCAGGGCCTACGTTTCCCCTCTTGAAGATTTGAACAACCCCATTCAATGCGCTTGATTCGTGTCTCTTGTCTTTTAGCAGAGGTAAGCCAACATATCCATTCATTGCGAGCAAGTGGTGTAATATCTTCCCAGGTTGCTAACGCTTTGGGATTAGAGGCTAATGCTTTTTTAAGATCTAGAGGCAGTTTATGAACTGTCCCACCTGATATTTTTTCTTTTGTCATACAATTGAGTATAATAAATGAAGAATGATCTTATCGAACTGCTAACTCAGTGAGTATATCCCAGATTTCACTACTATAATCAACAGCCTCAGGACGTCCGCGCCACCCTAATTCATGCTCCGCAGCAGCTAAAAGGTAATACATTTTTGATTGGCTTAGACGAGGCACAATTTTAGCTTCTTCTCCCAATTTAATTGTCGTAATAAGTGTCTTCAATTTCTTGGTGTCTTTTAATTGACTAAAATAAGAATGATTAAGCAATGATTGTCGTAATTCTCTTGTAGAGATTCTTTTTAGATTTAGCTGCGTGACTAAACGTTCTGCCTTGGCCTCTTTATTGGCTTCCCAAAGTGCGGTTAATAGTTTGAGAGGCTTTATGAAGAATTTCCATAATATCCATAAGCAAAAACAAAAAAGCAAAATACCGCTAATTATACTCAGGATGATTTCAATATTCGAATTTTGCATAAAATAAACAATATTTAACTTTTTTATTATTTACTATAACGCGCCATGCCACCAAAACGGTTATCGCAGTCTTTACGGACTTCATCGATATATTTAAGGTTCGTCTTCTGGATATCTTGCTGTTCTTCTTCATTTAACCATGACAAATAACGTTGAGGTTCATTAGGGTCAGGATCAATGACGGTATCTGTTTTAATCGCAGCTGTCACCGAGGCAATGTCGCCTGTTAGCATACCTAAATCTTCTTGGGTCAATTCTTTGTCCGTCTGTAAGCGCTCATTAAGTTTAGCGACTATCAAACGGTAAAAATACCCTTTAGACTGATGTGTGCAATTGACGATATTGTCCATGCCATTTTGGCACGTCGCAGAATTGGGTCCGGCACAGGTCACCTGAGTTCCCCATTCACCTTTAATCGGATTACTGGTTGGTGTTAATTCAAAATTGCCACTACTTCCATTGGTCTCAGCAGTGACGCTTTTGGAACTTGTCCCCGACTTAGGAAGGGATGATGCCATGCTGTCTACTTGCTGCTTCGCTTGTTTGACCTGATTCGTTTTTTGATTGGCTTCATTGATTTTACTCGTCGTCTGATTGACCACGTCCCAAAGACCTGCGTGGGCAGGAATTGATAATGAACATACACATGCTATAACAATAGCCCTTATCATGAAAACCATATTGATTCTCCTCAATTATAAACCTGATGGTTTGCTGTTACATTCTTTGATAATTTTATTATTAAAATCTAAATGCTGCTTATTAATCGCAGCACGCTCGGCATTGCTTACATAATCATACCAGCGGTAAGGATTATTAGGATCTGGCGGTTCAGCGCTGTCCTTACCTTCTGCGGCAGCCGTACGCCATGCCGCAATGTCTTCTTCCCATTCCTTGCGTTTTTGGTCAGAGACACCTTTAGCAGCTTTCAATTTATTCTCAAGCGTATCCGCAGTGACCTTGGCCAAATGACCTTTAAGTGCATCTGCACATCCCGCATCACGACGCAAGGCTAATAAATTCGTTGAACCTCCACGACCTGCATCAAGATCGGCATACACTTTATCAGTGTTGACCTTAGCCTTTTTATTCGCTGGGGATTTAGATCTATCCACTAATCCGCCGCTCTTAGGTGTTTTTCTCGTTGGGCTTGTCTTTTGACATTCGGCCATCATAGCCTGACTTTGTTTGGAATATTCTGTATTAAGCGCCATTTGATCGTCGGTAGAGAGACGCATCAATGCGCGAGCGGGATTATTCGGATCAACAGGTTTAGGCATCATCGCACCTGATGTGGGTAATTCACGGATAGAGGCAATGTCTGCTTCCCAATCCGCGCGTTCCTTACCCGACGGATTCAAGTCATTCATCTTCTTTTCCATCATGTCAGCCATAATCTTGAAGCGAAGCGCAGTAACACCTTTTAAACAGTTAAATGGCTCTTCTTCTTTTGATTTATTCGCACGATACTGCGCAACAGCTTGTTCACAGGTGAGGGTTTGTTGATCTTGCATCATCTCTGTGCGTTTGCCAGTACCCATATGATCGGCACCCATACATTTATTGTAAATCTTCTTATAAAAAGTTCCATAATCAGCGTTGATACATACTTGGTCTTCCTCGGAAAGGCTCGACGCATTATATTTATCAGATTTATTTTTCTGAGCTTCTCTGACAAGAGCTAACTCTTCTTCCATTTTCTTACGCTTACGATCAGTCAAATGTTCTGTATTTATTTTCTTCTCAATTAAATCGCCTGTTAATTTCATGCGATAGCCTTCAAGTGGAGCCATGCAATTACCTGCTAATTCCATGTAATCCATACACGTCGCACTACGCTTTCCCTCGCAGCTGCCTGTTTTATCATGGTCTTCTAAATGGAGTGGTCGATCAGGATCTTCGGTAGATGATGCTTTTTTTGCTTTGGAGTTTTGAGCAGTATTATTAACAGCCTGTGCAGCGGTTTTAAGGCTATCCATAAAGCCTGCATGGGCGAATGAAATGCTAAACCCCGCATAAACTAAAACAGCCAAACAACAATTCCTGATAAGATTCATTTAATTTAGTCCTTTCTTGTGGCGTATAAAAAAATCAATTTGCTCTCGTCATCCCTGTATTTCTGTCGTTAATAATCTGGTCAACGATCCTTCAGGCCATCCCCACACAAACTCACGCGCTTTTAAGCCAACACGTAATGCTTCTTTGCGATTTTCTTCTCGATCATCAATCACTAGGATTTCAGAAGGTTTATAGCCATATGTCTTCAATCGCTTGATCACATGAGGAAATAAATCTTTTCCGCGTTTACTTTTGCCAACCTCCGATGAAAAAAAATTAAAATGATTCTTATTAAAGATGCCTGGATATAATCGATTCAATAACTCCTTAAATATCGGTTCATCGCCATGCATACGATCCGTAATTAAGCCTAAATGAATTAAGGGGTGCTGTTTTGAGAAGGATTTGATTTCATCTGCCAAACGTTTTGCCGTTTGAGGACAGGTGTTAAGTCTGTCAGAAAATACTAGCCGATAATATTCTTCCAAACTAAATTGATGGTTGCTTCCATAAGCCTTTAAGGCGCTATTAGCTTCATTAACATATTCCTGCCCCGTCATTGACCCATCTTGCAAACCATCTAATACCCTATTTTTATCGCTTAAATAATAAATCTTCTGATAAAAATCTTCACCCGTGATCGTGATGTTATAGCGTTCTTTGAGAAGAGCGGAAACATCTTGCCAATGGGCACGACTTAAATTTTGTACAAGGACATTGTCGACATCGAAAAGAATGACTTTAATCTTGCTCATGACTTATTCATGTTTGTTTATTAATTTGCCAAATTGTGTAATTCAGAAACGCTGCAAAACTAACCCAAATTAAATATGGTATAAAGAGCGCCCCTGAAACCCAATAAATTGACCAGAAGCTTATCATAGTTAAAACAATAAAAATCCATAGTAAAATAACATCAACAAAAGCCCATCCAGGATTTCGAAGACCAAAGAATATCAATGACCAGAGCGTGTTAAACACTAATTGAATAAAAAATAATACCATCTCAATGCCAAAAACATGCTGCGTTCTCTCCCAAATCATCCATGCTGAGACAGCCATCAATAAATATAGAACAGTCCATACAGGACCAAAAACCTCCTTAGGAGGATTCCATGATGGTTTCTTGATCGTCGGATACCATGTTTTGAGTGACTTATACGTAAAGATTGAACCTATGAAGGCTGATGCGAAGCAGAGAATAATGAAAATGATTAGTGAAAGCATGGATTAGTATAGCATGAGTGTAGTGCATCATTATAAGAAAGTCGGGATGCATCATGCGACATCTTTATTTGTTTTAATTAGTTCTGATAATGTGGTCCGTTAATTACATGAACAACATCCATCATTCTTGATGAAATATCTATTTATAAATCAAAACAAATATTCCTATTAACAAAATAATACCTGAAACAATTCTTTTAAACATACTCTCTGGAATTTTACCAAGCATCCATACCCCGATTTCAGTCCCAATTACGACACCAATAGTTGCGACAGTAATCAAAGGCCATATATTTTGAATGTCTTTCCATTGCGTAATAAAATAAACTGGCATACGGGCACAATCAACAGCAAGAGCTATACCTGTTGCTGTTGCCACAAACGCTTTTCTGTTAAGATCAAATCCAAACATAGCCGCAGAGCGTATTCCTCCTTGATTACCAACGAGACCACCAAAAATTCCTGACAATGCACCCGCTACCCATACAAAAGGACCACTAAAACGCCATTTCTCGGATATGCCCGTCAAACCCGATATCCCAGCAAAAATTAATAAGCAACCAAAAATAATGTTTAAAACAGTATTTTCAAAAATATTATGGAAAATTGCACCGGTAAGACCACCAAGGGCGCTCGTTAAACCAAAACTAAAAAGAACCTGTTTATTGATATATTGTCTCCACTTCCAAAATCGTAAAGCCGTTCCTAAAAAATGAGCTATGGAAACACCCGCAACAGCAATGCTAGTCCCTACTTTTAACGATAAAAATGGGGTTAAAATGCTTCCGATTCCAAAACCAGAAATACAGGCAATGCTACCTGCTAAAATCGAAACAACAAAAAGTATAATACTAAAACTAATCATTGAACCTACTTATTTGACGGACCACTTCTTAGCAATCCTTTAATAGATCTAGACTTAAGCCTAAAGTGTCCCGAATCTTTGTAAGATTAATTTATTAAGCTGCATTTTGGTTATAAATTATCATCGATACTGCGAGGGACACATCATGCGGCATCTTTATTTGTTTCAATTATTTCTGATGATGTGGTCTGATGATTTTACATTTAGTCTTTTATACATATGCAACTCCTTTATCTGCTATGATTTTAACAGATTAAAATTGTTGCATTAGAACCTTGAGCGCGCAGACACTATTTATTCCACAACTTAACCATCACTAGGAATTCAATGTGGCACCACTTTTCCTTTAATGTGTCCCTATTTTTTTCAATTACTTATTGAGATGTGGTCGCGTATTTTAATAAAACTTATTTATGCCCCACCCCTTAACCAAGACGTCACACCATTCTTAATAAAATCACTAAATCCACCCTTAAAGACTGAATATTCTTCTTGAGTACCCTTCACATTATCACAATGGTCTATAATACGTCTTAAAGCGACTGATCCTGTTCCATTATTACCATTCACTATTTTGATTTCCTTTACCTGAGGCATATTATTTTTGATCAAATCTAGTACATCTATATCAAGAGCGCCAAAACCTATACATAAAATTGATTCAGTAGTTTTAAGATCACGCGTAATTATATCAATGTGGTTGTTGTACACTGGTACATATTTTCCCAATGGTGCTGTAACAGCAGGATAATAACCACGTCTAGGATTTACTAAATTGCCATATGATACACTTGCTTTAATTAACTCTATGCTTAACATTTGCTCGAAATGTGAGTCCGCACCTATTGTTCTCATACCATTAGTATCAATATGTTCAGGAATTTGCCTTAACCAATCTATGGATCCATGGGGCTTAGTGTATTTTATTTGCAGTTGATTATCGGGCGTATGTAGTGCCATATACTCATTAAAATCATCAAGGGTGGCTCTAGTAATTTGTTTAATCGCAGAATCAGCCAAGATATCATAATTTAAATTTATCCATAAGATATTCTTAAACCGTGAACCATTTATCCTTTGTAAAAGACTATAATAATTCGACGGGTTTCCCGCTAGACCTGGCAAATATCTTTGGCCTATTGCATTAAATAAATCAAAAAGATATAGCGGAATAGCCCAAAATAAATCATTGGCCTGACTATGATGCACTCCCATTTGTTTTAAATTAGTCAAATATTTCTCTAAACTCTGAGATTCCCCATCCCCCCTCATATAGAACTCATAGCCTGCTTGGTACGCTAAAGGATGATTTTTTAAACATTCAAGCGTATACGGTTTATGAGTTGCTGTTGTTGGCGACCGCTGATAAAGGAATAAATTTTTTGTTAAAGGAGGCTTATACGATAAATCGCATGGAACTTCTTTTGGAACTACGTCATGTGAAGCCCCAGCTCCAGTTATAAGTAATAAATTTGACATAAACAACCTCGAAAAATCATTGTTTTGGGTTTAATGCAACGGTAAAAATATCTTGCCAATTATCCTGAATAGTTGGTTGTAAAGTACTATTGTGGGTTCCTGTTAAGAAACAAATATACTTACATGCAATTTGGTTATATGCTTCTAAGGTTTTCTCCAATTCTTCAAAAGTAAGCTTAACTCTAGTACCTCTTCGGTCTAAATGAGCGTACACTCTATCAACAAGCGTTTCGGCTTTTTTAGAAAGCTTCTTCAATTTTTTTATGTCATCTTCAATAAGTTCGGATGATATTAATCTTCCATCCTTACTTAAAAGTCTAAATGTAGCTTCTTGCCAAACCCATCCTTTTAATGGGTATACTTTTAAGTAAGAATCATAGGTAAAATCCTTGGCACAGTTTTTCATTTGCTCTAAGACTCTAATCAAGGAAATGCTCTGTAAGTTTGATTTAATATGGCGTCTTATTCCAACCGTAGCGGATACACCATAACACGACATAATAAATCGGCAAAAATAAATCCCATTATATTTCTTAACATGTTCTAAATTTTTATTAGCAACGCTAATAAACTCATTATAAATTTGCTGGTGATTCAATAGATTCATTAGATCAATTTTTATTTGATCAATCCAACGAATCCATTTTTTAAATGTTTGTTTGGTATATTTCATATAAAAAAGTCGGGACACATTGAATTTCTGTTTTTTCACTTAAAAGGCCTGCCATATGTTCTTAGGGGCAATATTTTTCTAAAATTTTTTGATTACTTCTTAGGTCTTTTTCTTGGTTAGGTAAAAATACTTTTCTTACCCAATCTTTATGAGGAGGTAAGATCTTTCCATCTTTTACTTTGGCAGAGAACAGCGGTCGAAAGCCTTGCCAATGGGCATGCTTTCCTTTTTCTAAATATTCATGTGCTTTAGTGATGGCGTCTTCAAGATGTTTGATACGATCAAGGATGATTTTTTCTTTTGAGGTCATATTGATTTCTTTATTAAAAAGATTTATAAGTGCTTCATGCGTTTGTTTAATCTTGTTTAACTTTATACGTGTTCCCCCGTTCGGTCATTCACCCGCCTCTGCGGGTTCATTCCCCATAGGGGCTTTGCCCCTCTGGCGCTCGCTTTGCTCGCTGTCACCCCACGGTGGTCTTGCCTTCAGAAGTCATTGGGAGTTAACACCGTTATTGGCACGACTGCGTTTGCTTAGTTCGACGGTCTCTCGTGATCGATCATATAACAAAAAAAGCCATCTCTGAAAAAGAGATGGCTTTTTTTGTTATATGGCTCCCCGGGGTTGACACAAAACGTGTAGTTCGGAAACTGGCGCAACATAATGTGGTTCAACTACTTGTGAAAATGTATAAATATCCGGGAAGAGGCACAACCATCGTTTTTGACCGGCCTTTGGCCGAACGTAAAGCCCCTCCACCCAAACCTCTCAAGAATCTTATCACAGAAGCGATGAATTTCCACGATTATCTAGCTAATGATCCTCAAAGAACATTTTTCGATGCCAGCCGAGAATTTAAAGTCACACGATCATGGGTATCCCAGCTTATGAAGCTAGCCAACAACCTCCCACCCAACTTCCTCAAAGACATGAAATCCTGCACTAACCAAACCATCATCAAACGCTTTTCCGGCAAAACACTGATGCACATTGCTAAACTTAAAACGCCACAGGAGCGGCAAATAATCATCAATAAACTACTAACTGAATCTACTGCTTAATAACCTCCCAATAATCACCCTCTCAGAACAAATCCTTTTTAATGTGTTATTTTAATTTAGCAAGATTATATATAACACCAGCAAGACGTAATCCTATTGATTAAACCAATTCCTTGGCTGTTATTTTGGGATTTTGGCGTATTAACTTTAAAAACTTCTGATTAGTTTTCAGACTACTACCCTCTAACCCTTCAAACGGATCGACTAAATTAAGACCTCTGACAAATATCTATTAACAAGCTCCTAGCAATATCTGCTAGAAAAAAATTTCCCTTTTTCTATTTCTTGATCGTCAATTCTCTTTCTTCAGTTTAATCCATTTCTACTTTCAAAACAAATTACCTTACCCACCAATTTGAAACATTTCTATCTTATGGATTTGACGGTGTTCTTGATGAATTTGTGAACGCAACTCTGAATAACGATCTTGACGATCTTGCCATACCCCACGAATAAACTTTTCCAAAGAATTTTCTTTTGATCCATTTCTTAACTGATATCGCAAATCTGTTCCTTGAGTAGCAAAAAGGCAAGTGTAAATCTTACCCTCTGCCGACAAACGAAGACGATTACAAGTGCCACAAAAAGGATGACTAACAGATGAGATAAACCCTATTTCTCCCCCACCATCTATAAAACGAAATCTTTCTGAAGTCTCACCATCTTCAGTCCCTCCAATCGCCTTCAAGGGAAAGAACTCGTTAATTTCTTTAATAATCTCTTTAGATGATACCACTTGGGTTAAGCCCCAATGATTTTGATTCCCCACATCCATATATTCAATAAAACGAAGCGTATGACCTTCCTTGCGAGCAAACTTAACTAAATCCATAATCGTAGCATCGTTAATGCCACGCTGAATAACAGCATTAATTTTGATAGTTTCAAAACCTGCTGACTTTGCTGCTTGAATACCAGAAAGGACCTGGTTAATATCCCCCTTTGAACCACTTAATGTTCTAAAAACTTGAGGATCAAGAGAATCAAGACTTACCGTCAAACGCTTAAGACCTGCTTTTTCTAATTTAGACGCTTGTTTGGTCAATAACGAGCCATTTGTCGTCAGGGCTAGATCTTTAATTCCATCGATTATTGTAAGTTTCTGGATCAACTGCTCAATGTTGGGCCTTAAAAGCGGTTCACCACCCGTTAATCTTACTTTCTCTACGCCAAGTCCAACAAAAATCTTAACCACTCTTTCGATCTCTTCAAAAGTTAACCACTGTTCTTTTTCAAGGAATTGATAGGAATGATGAAATTGCTCATCAGGCATGCAGTATGGACAACGAAAATTACAGCGATCAATAACGGAGATTCGTAAATCATGTAGAGGACGCTTAAATTGATCCTTAATAATCATATTACTACTCATAGTTCAACTTTACTTAACCATTCCCTAATTCCTAGTGATAGTTTTCAATAGATATTATTCTAATTTCCCATCTGGTCTAGGCAAAATTAAGATAGAAAAATAATCCGGAGCGTGTCTTCACATCCACTTGCACATCTTCTACTTACGGCAGCTGTGTCCTCTTATTGTAACTTAAAAAACAAAAACCTCTGTAACTATTTATTCACAAAGGTTTAATAAATAGGGGCCGAAACTAGACGGAAACTAGAACGTTTCTCTTGACGTTAGAAATACCTTTCTAGATACTTTTTGACGCTGGTATATTTCTAAGAGCTAACCTTGTTGCGCGAAGTAAATGACAAACACACTGGGTGAAGCCAATAATGACTGCACCCAGTGTGTTTTTGCAATCATCAAATCAACTTTTTATTAAGTTCTCCCTCGTTCCATCCTTCCACGAGATGACCATTAACAAAGACGGCAGGGAAGGTCTTAGCACCGCTATTCTTGGCCTCTTGTGCCATTTCAGGATGCGCCTTAATATTCTTACGTTCGTAATCAATACCTTTAGCACTTAAATAGGCTGCAACTTTTTGGCAGTCGGCGCATCCTCCGTCGAAGAAAGTAACTTGTTTTAACATAATTTTAATCTCCTTTTAAATTGGTTTATTTAAACA
>JACCDT010066615.1_pt1 | contig 12430 bp, 7 predicted proteins | sample 7446291 | NCBI WGS metagenome assembly JACCDT01 (sample SAMN15323446, study PRJNA562643) | freshwater metagenome | isolation source: river surface water | place: USA:Blue River Watershed | collected 2017-08-17
CCACCAAACATGCCAGGCATCACACCCCCACCTCCACCAAACATACCCGGCATCACACCCCCACCGCTACCCATTAGTACCTCCAAAAGGTCGAGGTTCTTTTTTTTTTCCTCTTCGACTTTTTGGATTTCCCACTGCCAAACGCCCAGTCTGCATCCAGGTCCATCTGCGGCGGAATGTAGATAAACTCTTGTATTTCAAAGCGCTCGAGTGTGTAGCGCATGCCTATAAGCACGATAGCACACAAGAGGAGCAACAAAAACATGGACCTCATTTGATCAAGACGAAGAAATTTTCAGGGTCTTATCTTGCAGCTGAGAAAACAACAGCCATGACAATGCCGTGATGTAATCCAAGGAATTGTTCCCCGCATCAAGTGCTTTGAGCAGTTCAGGATAAGGAATGTGCTCCATTTTCACGAGCGCCTTCCTATCTTGATTGATCTTCTGGGCAATGCTTTCAACTTGCAACAGCTTTGTGTCCAACGCTTGCACGCGCTTCAATGCATCCAAAATGCGCTCGATGTACTTGGCGGTCTTGACCACTTTGGCGTAGAACAAGTCTTCGACGCATAGCGCCGGTGCGAGCATGATCTCAAACACAAACCCCAAGTTGTCATAGATAGAGTCGTAGTACGCGGACTTTGGCATGCTGCCGTGGCGTTCGACGATGTGCAACACCGCACCAACGGACCGATACGTCTCCCGCTCCAGAAATTTGGAAAAGCTAAATGCCTCGGCCACCTTGTGAGGGTCTTGTGGCTTTTTGTCAAGCTCATCAAAAAACTTGCGGATAGCGCGGCCGTAACTCGGCAGCAGCCTACGCCGCCGGAGATTGTCGTACAAAACCTTGGTTTCTGTGTACAACCGTCGGTGCTCCACAGGCCAACGCGAGGTCAGTGACTTTCGCGAGGCTGGCGGCAAGGCACTGGTGAATTCGACGATGCGCAAGAAGCTCCACATGCGCTGACGCATGCCAAGCTCGTACTTGGGATAGCACGCCGCCACACGATCGATTTCACACTTGTCTCTCAAGTAACGGAAGACCGAGGCATACACATTGAAGTCAAACATCTCCTCCATTGACCGCTTGAACTTGGCGTCGTGATCGGCCTTGATGGCAACCAACACGTCCTCGATGTGTTTGGGGCAAGTCACATTTATGTCGATATCCGATTTGGGGCTTTGGCTCCCAATGACGTGCGTCTTGCACTCCAACAACGGCGTGCAATGCTTCTTCAGCAGATCCGCAACATATTTGACCCGATACTTGTCCCAAGCCACGAGCTGCGCATTTGTGCCAAACATGACGAGCAGGTCCCATCGTAGCAAAAGGAACACCTTCTTTCCATCTATTCTGTACATCCCTTGTCCCAAACCACACCGATCAAAGAGCTTGTGCTTGCTCGCGCGCAGCTCGAATTCCAGGTCCATTTACTTTTCCATTACAAATTCTTCTGTTAGCACTACTCTTTCCCGTTTTGGCTTGAACCACTCTGTGATCGTGCGGTTGCCGTTTGACTTGTTCACCCGCATTTTGCGCTCGGGATCATCCGCAATGCGCTTCAAAATGGGATCAAACAACAGCCGCTTGACCTCATTTTCACGCAAGGTTGTCACGCGGTCCCGGACTTGGCTCGGCGTCTTGCCTTCGCTCTCTAGCTGCTTGGCAAGGCGGTCCCAGTGGTCCGCTGCCAGCCCGTATCCCTCGAGCTGTTCTAGCACGATGGCGTACAGTTGCAAGACCGGATTCATGACCTGGTTGGTGATGTAAAACTCATAGTCTGGCTGGAGATCCTTTTCCCGAATGTAATCTGGATGCTCGATGCGATCCCCTTGCAACAGCTTTTTAGAGTTCGGGTTGTACACGTACACGTAAGGAATGCGGTCGTTGACTTGCGGCGCGCTGCCGGGACTGCGCTCCTTGATCCGGTCCGCCAACACCTTGTGGGCGATGCGGCTGGGGTCTTTGTAGTGCGCCTTGAGCGTCTTGGAGATGATCAGCTCCTCAAGCGGAAACTTGCCTTGCACCAGATCGGCGAGCGTCTCTCTTAAGAAGCTCACTGACGCCCCGACGTCGTGCTTGTTGAGGATGATGTCTATAACACCGCCGTACACGCGCTTGACGATGTTGGCATTGTCCCGGCGCTTCAAAACGATGCCCATGGAGGTCTGCTTGAATTTGTTGGGGTCAGTGCCGTACTGGTTGGCCACGTACCGCTTCTTGCTAAAGAGGATGAATGGCCAAAACGTCTTTTCATATTCCAGGTCGTGGGGCGGTTTCAGAATGGGCTTGATGGCGTCGGATGCCTGCTTGCCCAGATCAATGGTTTGCTCGAGCGCACCGCGAAGTTTGGAGCAGCCTTCCGTCGCCCCGGGAAAGTGCACGAACAGGCTGTCTGTGTTCTTCAGCAGCATTTCCCCGACGCCACCGTGGAACACGCCTTCGGTGGTTTCTATGTCGTACACGTACTCGCTGTGATTGACCACTCGCGTCACGGATTCCACAACATTGTTCATGGGCAAGAGCGGGAGCTTCCTTGCCAAGGTCACCAATCCCGCCGTGTCTGGGTCGCGCGAGACCAACGTCTGGTAGCCCACCCGGTCCACACACTTGGTGATCAAGTACACGTATTGTGCAAACCGCAGGCTGGAGGTGTGCAGCACCCCTGTGCTCTTGTCCCAAAAGCCATCCACAAAGGCCGCCTTTGTCGCCACACACGCATTGAGTACGGACCTCAAGCGGGCAAAGGCGGCCTCGCCACAGCGGTGAACGTCCGCCATCTCGGCAAAGCGCACGCCCAGCTCGAAGAACCGGTCGTAGCACTGCGAGGAATTCTCGATACCGGATAGATCACCCGCGATCCGCGTCTCGCCGACGACGATCTCCTTGGGCGAGACATTGTCCCCACCCTCCGCAATGAGCGAGTGGTCCTCGGTGACGTCCACGCTGCCATGTGCGGAGTTGACCCTGTAAATGGTCTTTTGCGTCTTGTGCTTGATCACGCGCGCCACCTGCGCCCACTCGCCATTGCACCACACCATCGCCTCCACAAATGCTTCCTCTTTGCCATCTCCCGCCTTGACAAAGCTGCGGTCGGCGATGGGCCGCCACTCGCGCCCCAGGTCCTGGATGGCGACGACGTCGAGCTGGCCATTTGGGCGCTTCACGACCACAGGCGTGTTGCCGGTGACGCTGTCGCCATAGACGATATCGGCTTTGTACTCTTTCTCCAAGAACTCCTTTGCCAGCAGAATCATCTTGCGGCCCGTGGCGGTCGTGCACGCTGCGATATCCTTCAGGTACATCGGGCTCGTGCGCGCTCCCATCTGGCCGTAAAGGGAATTCGCCGTCACCTTGTACGCCTGTTGCAGACCGTCCAGAGTGGCCTTTTCAAAAGCCGAGTAGGCGTCCTCCACGCTCACTACCTCTGCCGGGTCCACGGCCGTGCTGTTTCCGGCAACGTCATACACAGCGCCGTCTTTGTAAAAGCCCACGAGTGCGCGCCCGTCTGCCAAGGTGACGCGCTTGGCCTCAATGCGCTTGCGCGTCAGCTTGCGTTGCTTCAACAGGTACACCAGAATCGTCGGCAAGATGCCCCTTGTGGACTCGTCGCCGCTCTTGGGTTGGGCATAGCGACACACCTTTTCTCCCACCTTGACCTTGTCGCCATCCTCGTTGTGGTCGTAGAGGTCATAAGAGACGTCCAAGTAGTCCACGCCCTCCAAGTTGTCGTATTTCTCATCCAACACCAGGCAATCGTGGGACAAGTTCTCGCTGATCATGCTGCTGGGGTACAGCGAGGCATAGTCGAGTACCGCGATGGGCGTGTCAATGTAGATGCCCGTCTTTGGCTCCAACACGATCGCGCCTTCGTAGCCCTCGGCGTCTTCCTCTGTATCGTCTCCCTTGGAGACCACCGGAATGAGATAACCCTTTGCCTTGCACTCCTTGGCAATGAGACTGAAGATCTTGACGCCTTGGCCGCGCATGAAGATGTAGCTCAGCGGCACGCTGCACACCTTTGCCATGCCGACGTTGTTCGCAACGATCTCCAGCTTCATCACCAGCTTGTTGCACAACGCACAATCCTGGATGCAGTAGTCCGCAATCTTTGCACGATCCTCTGGGTTGCCGCGCTTGTACAGATCGAAAATCTGTTGTGGGGACACATCTTGCTTGTTCATCTTCATGAAATGCGAGGCGACGGCGTCCAGCTTGTACGAGTCCAACTTGTGATCGCGCTGCACCACCTTCATGAGATCGATGATCGTCCGCCCGTGCATGTCCAGGTACCTCAAGATGTTGTCCCCGAGCGCCGAAGAGGACAGCTTGCTCTCCTTGAACGAAGTGCCAAACTCCAGCAGCCGGCCCAGGCGATCAAATTCCTCTGCGCACCCCAGCTCCACACCCCGCTCGTAAATGTATGCAAAATCAAAACCAAGGATGTTGTAGCCCGTGACGACCTCGGGGTCGGCATCCTCAATGAGCTCGCACCACTTTGTCAGCAGCTCGGCCTCGGTGTCGCACACGATGACCTCGGTGCCGGCGACCGCACCGCACACGCCTAGAGACAGCAGCACGCGGCGGCTGACCTCGGTCTCTCCATACCTGTGGAATGTGGTGCCGATTTGGATGATTTCGTCTCCCTTGAGACGAGGCAACGTGGCGTCCAGGTACTTGGCCAGCGTGGACACGACGGCGTCCTTGTCTTTCAGCAGGTATCGCACGAGCTCTTCCACAATGTCCTCTTGATTACCTCTGGCCGCAAACGTGAGCTGTGCCTGCCGGTTCGCGAAGCACTTTTTCAGCCAGGTGTGGACCGCCCGCCTCAGGGCCGCGCTGGACGTCGATGTGGCGCTGATCTTTTCAAAAAACGCCACGCACTGCTCAAAGCACTCCAAGCCACCCTTTTCAAAGACGTCAAGGAACTTGTCGCGCATCGCCACCTTGAGCATGGCGGTATCGCCGGATGCCAACACCCTGACGTGATCTGCAATTTGATACATCTTGTCTTCAACGGCGCTCATCTCCACGCTGCCAAATGGCACGACCGCGCCGCTCTCAAACACCCCCCGCACCAATGCGGCCGCCCGCTTTGCGAATTCGGCCGGGGCATGCGTCGCATTCAGATTGTAGAGATCATTCGCGATTTTCTGGTACCCCTTGCGCGCCACGGGAAAGTCTCCATCCGAGGAATTGCACTCTATATCAAAAGATGCGATGACAAAGGGCGCAATGTTGTCTCGGTCCCTCACGGGCTCGACGTGCTTCCAGTTGACTTGCACGTCCGTCTTGCACCGGCTGGGCAGTATTTCCGCGCGCTTCTCGTTCGCCACTCTCACCCAGCCCACGGAGGGCAGGTCCCGGATGTGCGCAAACCTCAGCAGCGCCGAGATGTTGCTCTCGTACAATTTGAAGGTGCGTTGCGTGTGCCCGGTGATCTTGCCCAGTGGCTTGCTCAGCACGCGCGCCGCTGCCCGCATCGCACGCTCGCTCTTGAAGGCCAGGCGCAAGAAGGGAAACGTCCTACCATTGCTGAATCCCCAAAAGTCCTTTTTAGACAGCGCGCGGGCGTTGATGCTTGCCCGGCTCCACTTCCTCGGCATTTTGCACCGCACCGCTTCCACAAACGTCTCGATTTGCCGCAGGCTCCAAGGTCGTTCGAGCTTGACATAGAAATGGGGCTCAAATCCGCACACGGTCGCGGACACGCTTTGGCCATTGGCGTCCACACCAAACATCTTGATGAAGTACGTCTCCGGGTCGTAGGGCGCCTCCGAGTCGACAACGTCATCCCCCGAGTCTCCATCGTCAACCTCGACGTCTGCAGCAAACCAATTGAGCACTTGGAACACCAGCATGGCGCAGCCCGGTGTGTGTATGGTTTGTTGGATTGGGCTTTAAACGGTTCAAATTTTTGGCATTTGACATTTATTTTGTGGCGCCTTAGTATGATGACGATGTCCTTTGTTGAGATCTTCATACTCGTGATCATTGTGTTGATGCTTGGTATATATGCCAACAATGCACTCAATTCTGAAGTAGAGTACTTCAAATCCGATGTCGACAACCGGAAGTACCTGGTGCGTTCTTTGCCAGACAAGCACATTGCAGCCAACATGCTTGCGGAGATCAACCGCGACTTGATGGCACTCATCAACCACATGAAACAAAAGTACCCCGACTCTGCCGACATCAAACGGCTGGTAAAAAACTACAACCCCGACGCCATGAGCGAGGGCTCGCCCGATTCTGGTTACACCTCGTACTCTGTGAACAAGGGCGAGAAGCTCGTGATTTGCATCCGTAATTCGGACAACAGCTTTGTGGACAAAAACGTCGTGATGTACCCCGCAATCCACGAGCTTGGTCACATCATGACGCACGAGATTGGTCACACCAAGATGTTTTGGGAAAACTTCCAAATCCTCCTCAAGGAGGCGGTCGAAATCGGCATCTACTCCAAAATCGATTTCAAGGAAAAGCCCACGCCCTATTGCGGCATCACCATTCGCAGCTCTGTGATCTAATTTTCACACTTAAGGACACAGTGGCCTAGAGCGTAAAATGGAGGCTTCGATAACAAATCGTCTGTTGCAGATGTGGTCCCCATTCGAGGCAGCGAGCAAGCAAAAGTTGGATTGCGGCATGTCGCTATTGGTAGCGTGTCTGGAGGCCATAGAAGAGGCCGCCCCGTCGGCGATGGCGGGTGCTGAGAAAAAGCAGATCGCGTTGAGCGTTCTAGAGCGACTGGCGGATCGGCCCCAAAGCTTTCCCAAGCCCGTCGTGGCGTTCCTTTTGACCATGCTTGCCAATCCCGAGGTGCTTTCTTCGACGATTGACACGGTGGTGCTGGCATGCAAAGGTGGTGTGCGTGTTAACAAGAGGCGGTGGTTTTCGTGTTGCAAGTGACATAGCGAATGTCGTAATTTGGTTCTTTTTCTTGTCTGTGTACATTAAATGCACGTGGACGACTTGTGTCGCAACATCCAAGAGACGCATGTGTACAAAGTGTGTGTGTGGCAATCTCGCACCAAGAAAAACACATACGTGTTCATTGGGCGCTCTCCCGGCATCACAAAAGTTTTGCTCGACAAGGTCAAGAAGGGTCAGGCTTTAGCAGACAAAGACAAAGCCGCCCTCGCTGCAGCATTTGGGCAAAATTGGAAAAACAAATTGTCTTGGCAGCAAGGCGCCGAGTACATTGGCGAGACTATCTACCGTGACGACAATGTGTCCATGGTCAAAAAGAAGATTGCAACCTACCTGGGCCTTGAAGAGCAAGACATGTACGCATGGATCGAACGCGAGGTGTCTCCACACAATCCTGTTTGGAGGTACGGCTTGGCTACCCACCTGTGCCGCGGGGGCGACAAGTCGGTCAGCCCAGCAGAGGTCACGGAGTCCTTGGGGCATTTGCTTGGCCGGAAAGATATCCCCGTGCTCACAGACGCCACCTCTGTGGAGAGCGTCGCCGCATTCATCAAGAAACTGGATATCACACACATGCTCCAGCCCTTGGAGCTCAAGCGCTTGGACGCGGGGTATGTGTACTTTGGACCCGTGGTGCCTTTTGGGGTTGAGCGCAGCGGCAAATTGGACACATTAGAGACTGTGTACGACTCTAGCAAGCTCTTGGAGACGTTCAGAGTACGGCACAACACGATTCATGTCGCAATGCGGGACGCCGTCCATGGCGATGCGGTGGGCTACTTTTATCGTACCAAAGTCGCTGTGCCGACCCACGATCTCGTCGTCAAGGAAACCGACCGCGTGTGTGCCGAGGTCAGTGCCTTTGCCCCCAAGGCGTCCCAGTTCAACATGGACTGCCGGGTCGGGTTCATGCACTTGCGGTGTAATGAAGGCGCGTCGTCGGGTGTCGAGCCCGCGCTGGACGAAGTGTACAAAAGAATGCACGCCTCCCCGGAAGTGCCATTCTTGAAGTTTGTTAATGCCTTTGGCAACAAGACCTACCGGATGCACAACGAGGCCATCAAGACGCTCCCACAAAGTGACATTGATGCCTGGATTGAGCTGGTCAAGCCCAAGCACCCGGTGGCGGTGCGCGAGAGCATCACATTCAAGGCACGTTACAGCGAAGCGCACACCAGCGAAGCGCACACCAGCGAAGCGAGTCCCAGCGAAGCGCACACCAGCAAAGTGAGTCCCAACCCCAACGGAGCGCCCCAAAACACAAAGTTTGCCACAGTCATACTCTACCCAGATTATCACGTGGACGTCAAATTCCACAGCCAACGGGCGCTTGACAACAGCTTTGAAGACATCGTCACCAAAGGTCTGGCGGCAGTGAACGGCGTGTTGCAGCGCATCAAAGAAGCGGTGCCCGAGCTCGGCGTCACATTTGGGCACATCGAGCGCAATTTTTGGCTGAGGACAGACACCAACGTCAAGGTAGTCAATTTAGTGACGAGCGCGACGGTCGAGTGCAAAACCAACAACCCAAGCACCCGCCAGCTGAGGGAGTTTGCGGGCGGACTTTTCCCATACGTGGCCGTGGAAGAGCTGCCTACGGAGGGTCCAGACGTGCTCGTGCTGTCCTACAAGCGCATCGACAACTACTCTAGTTTGAGCAACGTCGTGAAATTCCTCAACCGCAACCACGCGCTCGACGACGCCGCGCTCGTGGAAAAGCTCCAAACCAACTTTTTCATGTCGCAGGAAGGGGCGCGGTCCGAGGTGGACAGATGGAGGAGCGTGGCGAAAAAGACAGCGGCAAACCAGATTGGGTGGCAGTTCTTTTTGCGCCCCAAAGATGCCACTGGCGCGACGATCAAATTGAGGAAGGCGGGCGTCGCGTACAAGGTCGTGGTGGATGGTGTGACCGACGTCATCTACCAAAAGAGGATCAACAAGCTCGTCAAATTCTTGTTGGACAACGCGGGCAAGGGCAAACAGTTTGATGCTCAAGTCGCCAAGGACTACGACGCGCTCGTTCATGTCCAAGAGGACGGAGACGGGGACGACGACGCGCTCACCCTTTCGGAGCTGGATTCAGACGCTCTCTTGGAAGACACCTATGACGAGTTTGACCTTGGAGACGTCAATTTTGATGACGTAGAGGTAGAACCCGCAGCCGACCAGGACGCCACCATCACTACCACCCCAAAAGAACCCAGCGTAGAAGACACCTCCGACCGCTCCAGGTACGTCTTGGAAAGGTTGAAGTACGCCGACCCAAACCTCTTTGGGGAGGCCTCGTATTCCCGCAAGTGCCAGCAAGTGGACAAGCGCCAACCCATTGTCATCACCGAGGAGGAGAAAAGACACATCGACGCCGTGAGCCAAGGCTCCTACACAAACTACATCGACTATGGCTACAACCCCAAGTCCAAGTCACGCAACATCTACATTTGCCCAGAGATCTGGTGTCCCTTGAGCAAGGTGAGCATGACCTATGAGCAATTTGTTGAAAGGGGCAGCGTGTGTCCGGGTGCGGCGGAACCGGTCATCGATCTGCGCGCAGACTACTGGGCCGATGGCAAAGGCAAGCTCAAGCCCCGGTACGTCGGATTTTATGGCATGAATCAGGAGTGCTTACCGTGTTGCTTCTTAAAAGGACCCAAGGCGAACAATCCCCACCAGCAAAAGATTTCCAAATGCATGGCTTCCAACACTTCCCGCAAGAGCAGCGCCGCCCCTGCGCCTGCCGCAAACACAGAAGACAGCGACAAAGCCTCCGCGCGCTACATCCTTGGCACGCAGTACCCTCTCGAGCCCGGGCGCGTGGGTCTGGTGCCCAATCCGGTTGCCGCCTTTTTCGGCGACAAACACTGCGGCTCGGGCAGCAAAGCCACGGGATTCATCACCGAAGAGACCTCTTGCTTTGTGCGCCGCGGCGTGCCTGCCACGTCGACGCACGACTTTCTTGTGGCGAGCGTGGAGTTTGTCCTCGGCAAAAAAAACGTGCTCGCCTCGATCAAGAAGCACCTCACCGTAGCGCAATTTTTGACGCTCAATGGAGGCCGGTTGTGCAGCAGCTTCATCGACGACACAAAGACGCTCAGCGACCCACAACACTACGCAAAGTTTAGGGCGTGGATCCTGACCAACAAGGCTTACGTGTCAGCTTTCAACCTGTACAACCTGCGGGAACACTTGCTGGTCGCAAGGACGCTTGACAAAAGCGAGCCCCCGCACAAGGACACACTCCGCGAGTTTTTGATCTACAACGCCTTTCAAAAATTCTTGGCCTACTTGGAAGACCCGGCGGTGCCAAAGCAAGACGCTGTCTTGCTCGACCTCTTCAACCTGGAGCAACTCAACCCCAAGGGTATCAACATCGTTATTGTAGAGTCAGACGGCAGCGACGCCTTCGTCGTTTGTGCTCATGACGTGGCCAATCTGCGCCCACACAAACCCTATGCCTTTCTTGTCAAACAGGGCGGGCACTTTTACGAGCCCCTCGTGCGCGTGACCCACGCCGGCCAGCAATCCATCTTTGTAGCCGAGGACAGCCCCAACATTGCTGCCCTGATCCATGCGTACGAGAGTGGGTCGGGGGATGACGGCCAAACCAAACTCAAGGGCGCAGATGCGCGAACGTTGCGGGCGTATTTGATGGCCACGAAGAAAAGGGTGCGGTTCCAAGTGCTCAACTACGACTTTAGCCTGCACGGCTTTGTCCTGCAAGGCGGCCTCTTTGTGCCCGTGCGCAAGCAACCACCCATCTTGGAAAAGAATGCCACATTCGTCTTTGTTTCTGAACTGCGCAAGCACGTCAAAGACACACAAGATTGGGAAGACGCCGCCGAAATGTTCAAGACTTTGCACGACTTGACGAAAGACGATGCGTACAAGGTCAGCAAAGTGTTGTACGAGACTACATCGACTGCGACGAAAAGCAAGGACAAGGAGGTGTTGGCATTCGTGATGCATGGGGACGTGGTAGTCCCCTTGCAAAAGAAACGGATCCCCGTAGAGTCCTATCTAGACAACCTCAATGTGTTCATAGGCTTTGAGGAAGACGACGCGCGTACTGTGTTTATCAATGATAAAGAGCACAGGGAGGCGTTGTTGAGTATCCTCAAGTCCGAGGTGTTGGGTGCGCTCCAAAACGATCCCGGTGTTGTGGACACGGCAAGGCACATGCGGGACCTGCAACAGCGCGGCAAGCTCGAGGATTTGGTCAGGGACCTGGTGAAGCGGTTTGCTCTCGCTCAGGAAGACGCACCGGCTTCGCCAGACATTGCGCCGCCCTCCAAGCCTTGCTCCGGCTTGAGGAAAAACGTGTGTGATGGCGTGTGCACTTGGACTCTCGGGAGGTGCATGTTGCGGGCGTCCACGCGCGACATCGACCTGTTTATTGGCAAGATCGTGGATGCCATTTTGAGGACAAAGCCCCGAGCTCCGGCGAATCGCCGCCTGAAGCAGAGAGTCAATGCCGCGGCATCAGAACTCGTCTTCACCCAAGAAGAAGTGGCGGATGGCAAAGCCTCCGAGTTGATGCTGTCCGTGCGCAATCCGTATGCCTACCTAGACAACATCGTCACCGATTTTGTTGCAGACACATTGAATACCGTGACTAAGAAGACCGTGTTGAGCGAGGAGTGGCGGACCATGCCCTACCCCTTCAACAAGGATATGAAAGCGTTCCGCATCAACATCCAGGACGCCCAATGCGCGCAGTACCTGTTGGACGTCTTTGCGCAAGTCAACCACTTGAAGAATGCCCGGGCGGTCGTGGACCGCAGCACCGTGCTCAAGCTGATGGAGAGCCGCCTGACTCTTGAATGGAACTCCCGGAACCACGCAGAGATCCTGGCCGAGTTGAAGGCTTACAATCCCAGTTTTGCATCGCTCTCAAAAACCAAGCGCGCGCCGACACTGTCGGACACGATGCAAGTGTTCCAAGACCCCGAGTACTGGCCATCCGAGTTTGAGGTGCTGGTGTTGGCCAATCTCTTGCGCGTGAACGTCATAGTCTTTGCGCGAAAAACGCTGCGCAACCCCAACGGCGTCAAGTGCATCAAGCCCACCGTGGCGAGCAAGGACTACGTCTTCTTGTTCCAAACAACGGTCGGGGGACATGATGCGTACAATGTCATCACAAAGGACGAAAACGCCAATTTTGTGATGTCTGAAAAAGAGATTGGAGACGTGTTGCGCGGCATCAAGGACTCTTGCCGGCAATACTATTTGGAACCCATTTGAACAAGAGGAACCGAGCGCTGAGGATCATGGACAACATCAACACGGAATGCGCCGCTTTGAACGCCGCATACTCTGCCTTGGAATTCTTAAAGTAAAACCGCTCTATATTTTTGTAGGGATCGATGTGAAAGTGGTAGGTGTACAAAGTGATGCCACTCACGAGGATCGCGCCCAATGAATAAAAAGCGAGGGTCGTGTCCTCGCCCCCACCCATTTGTAGTATGGCCACAAAATACTCTTCACCGGCCAGCCCTCA
>JACCDT010301741.1_pt1 | contig 12430 bp, 15 predicted proteins | sample 7446291 | NCBI WGS metagenome assembly JACCDT01 (sample SAMN15323446, study PRJNA562643) | freshwater metagenome | isolation source: river surface water | place: USA:Blue River Watershed | collected 2017-08-17
ATTCTAATTCGACGTTTGGCCTGGCTTCCAATGGTCTCTTCGTGGGTAACCATTACAATGGTGATACCTTGTGCATTTAATTCCTTTAAGGCCTTAATAATTTCAACTTCACTCTTTGAATCTAGATTACCTGTCGGTTCATCGGCAAAAATCATTCTAGGTTGATTAATCAGAGATCTGGCAATGGCTACACGCTGTTGCTGACCGCCCGAAAGTTCATTTGGTCTATGATGGGTTCTGGTTGCAAGGCCTACCATTTCCAAAAGTTCTTTGGCCCTTTTATCACCTGAATTTTTACTGGTATACAAAAGAGGAAGAGAGACATTAGCAATGGCATCCATTCTCGGAAGGAGATTAAATTGTTGAAAAATAAATCCCGTTTCATTTCTTCGCAGGAGCGCGAGTTCATCCTCTGAAAGTTTAGAAATTTCTTTACCGTTTAGTTTATAAGAACCCGAACTAGGTACATCCAGTAATCCCAGAATATGTGAAAGAGTGGACTTCCCAGAGCCCGAAGGCCCCATAATCGCCACAAAATCACCCTCTTCAATAGTTAAGGTAACTCCCCGGAGGGCATGAACTGTTGTATCCCCCATTTGGTAATTTTTTTTTATATCTTTAATTTCAATCATTGTTTCTTTGTATCAGTCTTTTCTTTTTTCTTGGGTCTCATGGAAAAAGGGCTATCACTGGTTTTTGCCTTCTGTTTTTTTTCAAGCAATACTTTATCTCCAATTGTAAGTCCGTGAATTACCTCCGTCCGTTTTCCATCTGAAATTCCAATTTTAATTTTTTTATCGGAGATATTTCCATCCGAATCACGAATTAAAACTGAGGGAAATTCGGAATCCATTTTGATAAATTCCGTTGGAATCAACAGAACATTCGCTTTTGTTTCTATATAAAAGGTCACATTTGCAGTCATACCGGCCCTCATAAAATCCGGAGTATCCTTAGGTAGGACATCCACAATATAAGTGGTTACGTTATTAACAGTTTTTGCTTCAAAAGCTATTTGATCAACAATTGCGTCTATTTTAGAACTTGAATAGGCATCTAAAATGATTTCAGCGTCTTGTTTTAATTTGATAAAGGCCATATCAGTTTCATCAACTTGGGCCTTTACTGTTAATCTATCCGACATAACTAAAATTGCCTCAGCATTGGTAAAAGATTGTCCTTCCTCAACATTTCGTAAAATTATAGTTCCATTTATTGGAGCTATTACTGGAGTTGGACGAAAAAGTTGTTCCCAGCGTTTTAATTCTTTTTTTCCTTGTGATCTGGCGGCGTCTATTAAAGCGGCCCTTTCATTTGAACTCATCCAGGCCAATATCTGACCCTTTGTCACCGTTTCTCCTTCTTTAACTAATACCTCTTCTACCCTTCCGGCCACGGGAGGTTTTATCTCTAGACGATTTTCTGGTTGAACGGTTCCTGTGGCCAAAATCATAAGGGAAATATCCCCTTTTACGACTTTGGTTTCTTCATAAGTAATTTTGGTTCCTTGAACTTTATTCCAAATTAGGAAACCCGTTCCTAAAACTAGAACCACTGATATTAAAATAATCAAATTTTTTTTCAAGGAATTACCCCCTTGCCCTGGGTATACTCCCAATTGGCCTCTGCAATAACCCTATCCCTCTTGCTGATAAGATAGGTTTTGGAATAGCGTACATAATCATCCTCAATAATAGTCCAGTCATCAAAAATCAAAAGCCCGTTATTATATTTCCGTCTTGCGATTTCTGCCCTAACTTTTGATGCTTCCATAAAACTAAAATCGACCTTATTTCTGGTGACCGCCTCTATATAATCAGCGTAAGCTTTTTCTAGCTTTGCCAAAATATCCCTACTTACCTCTATTCGGTTGCTAACTGTTGCGGCCCAAGTATTTACTGCACTTTTTAGGCCATAATAATCCCTACCTCCGTTGAAAAAAGGAAAGGTTAAAGTAAAACCAAGGGACCACCGTTCCTCCTTATCCGGCCATAAGTAATCTCCTTGTTTTCCTGCTGTAGCAAAAATATTAAATTTTGGGAAAAACTCGGATCTAGACACTACTTTTCCAGCAGCTGCCCCTTCCTCTTTGAAGGCTGCCTCCTGAAAAAATGGTGTTTCTAGTGCGATTTGTTTAAAATCAGGAGTTGGAGGCGGTTCCAAAACGGGTACATCTCCCCTAATTTTAATATCAGAAAATTCATCCAATCCTAAGGCCCTGGCCAAGGAGGCTGTGGAAACTCTCTCAGAATTTCTAGCAACCAAATTGTCATATTCAGCCTGCTGCAGAGTTGCTCTAGACAGAAGAACCGAGCCTTTGTTTTCCATTCCATTTTGGTAGCGAAGTTCTACAATATTTAAGTTTTCCTTTCTACGATTTATGATTTGGAGGGTGAGCTTTTGGTATTCTTTAGCAAACCGAAGTGTCTCAAACGAAGTTTTCAAATCTAGGCTTAATTTAGCTTTGGTGATTTTAATTCTTTGAATGGAGGCTTTGGTATTTGCATCGGCCTTCTCAGTGCTGGCCAAATCTGCTAATCCGTTAAATACGTTTTGTCTTGCAGTCAATAAGGTCGAATAAGTATTCGTCTTAGTCTTATTGCTTACGCTCCCCGATGGATCCGCCCTCAAAAAACCAATATTTTCTCCTCTGTCATTAACAATATCAGCGGAAAGCTGGGGGAAAAAATTATTTCTGGCAACTCCCTCTTGGTTTTCAAACGAATAAAAACTTTCTTTTGCTGCCCTCAACTCAGTATTGTTTCCTAAAACAAGTTCTATACAATCTTCAAAACTTAAAACTTGAGCTCCCCATAAAAAGGATGGAAAAATTATAAAAGAAATTAGAATGAGTTGTATACAATTCATTTCCAAAAATTGTATTTAATAAATCACGAAGAGAAAAGTGAGTTAGAGTCGTAACCAAAAAAGTCGGACATTTACTGTTCTATCGATTCTTTAAGATTTTTGATAAGATTTTTGACTTCAGTTCTGAGATTTACAAACTTCTTCTCACTTAGCTTAAGCTTACAAAACATACCCATAGGGATTTCTGCAGTTTTTTCCTGAAGTTTTTTGCCTTCCTTGGTGAGCGAAATGATGATTTTTCTTTCATCCTCTGGGGATCTCTCCTTAACGATTAGTCCGCTATCAATTAGTCGTTTTAACAGAGGGGTCAAGGTTCCTGAGTCAAGGAGAAGATTTTCTCCAATATCTTTAAGATTTTGGTGGTCTTTATGCCATAGGCAAATCATCACTAAAAATTGGGGATAAGTAATTCCTAGTTTAGTAAGGAATGGTCGGTAGGCTTGATTCATCAAACGATGGGCCGAATAAAGGGCAAAGCATAAAGCATCATTTAATGGGAAATTATCTAATTGTTTTGCCATATTTTTAATCCTTTTGAGCGTAGCCAATATAGGATAAAAGAGTTGAGCTCGTAAATGAGAAAGAAAAATCTTGGTGTATCTTTCTTGAAAAGAGTGAGCTCCAGAATGCGCGTGTGGCAAATTTAGGCTTAATTCCCATGCAAACCTGGGTTTTAAGGCCCGAGTTAAGGTTCATTTTATTTAGTTCTTTAGGGGAAATAAATAATCTCAAAATATGAAGATTTTTAGGAGTTTTAGGAAGAATCCATTCAACCATCTTAATAACAAAAAAATAGGAAATAATATTTTTACTAAAGGTATGAAAAAAGAAAATACCGCCCGGTTTTAAAACCCTACTTGCCTCCGCGATAACGTTTTGAGGATTCTCGACATGTTCCAAAAAATCCATTGCACAGACCACATCAAAACTTTGATCCGGAAATGGCAGTGAATAGGCATTGGCCAATTGATAATTTACAGTCTTTGTTGAGTCATATTTTTTTGCTACCTTTAAACTTTCTTCAGACATATCGATGCCATAAACCTCATGGCCTGATTTTCCTAGAGCATTGCTTAAAAATCCACCGCCACAACCGATATCCAATACCTTCTTTGGGCCAATTCCCAATTTTTCTTCAATGGATTTTATAACCCATGGATTTTTAAGTTTACTCTCAGCACGCAGGAGGGCAATGGGATCATCATTAGCGATTAACCAGTCTTCCCCTAAATGGTGATAATAATCGTTATTTATTTCAGTGCGAGAGATATTTTTTTCCATGGGATACTCCAATAAAGAATTTGATAACTAAGAAAGGCAATTATAAAAATAAACTGCCCTTTAATAAACATATTAAAAAGGGACATCTCATTAAGACCTAATTGAAAGGTATTAGTCCACATAAGTCCCAAAACAATTAATGTAACAGGATGAATAATAAATAAAATGGAGTGTAGCCATTGTTCCGTTGGCCCACACTCGGCATTATGAACAAATTCATCCTTGGTTATTAAAAGGGAAGAAAAGAACGAAAGGGAAATAAAAATTAAAATATTTTGATAATTTGGCGGTGAATTTAAAATAAAACTGTAACAAACAAGTATCGAGATGGTGTCAAAAGGGTGTCCCAATCTTTCCCACCATCCAAGGCCCCTTTTATGGTGAAAGTAAAATTCATCAAAAGAAATTGCTATTCCCTGAAGTAAAAAAGGAGCTATTAGCAAGGCCAGGGTCAAAGTCATATTTTTTCTCCCAAAAATCCTGCGATGGTAAGTCCTGGTCCAAACGCAACACTAAATATTTTAGTACCAGGCGCAACAGATGAGTCTTTAATTATATTATGCCAAACGTGGGGCAAAGTTGCAGAAGACATATTTCCTCTTTCAAACAATACTTCTTTGGAAAAGCGTACTTGTTCTTGAGAGAGATTAAGAAGGTCCACTATTTGATCTATAATCTTCGGTCCACCAGGGTGAATAGCAAAAATGGTTCGCTCTTTTTCGACATCAAAGTCTAGACCACTTACCGAAAATAGATCTCTAATAAACTTTTCTAAGTTTTCCCTAATAAGAGATGGCACAGTCCGATGCAAAGTCATTTGAAGATTATTTTCTCCAAAACCCCAAGTCATAGCGTCTTCTGAACCAGGAATAATTTTTTCCTTCATTTCCAATATGGATATTCCCTCGCTAACTTTTTTTAAGGAATCTTCTGAAAAAAGTGAATATTTGATGGCGCCATCTGAAAAAAGAGTTTGCACCACGGCCTGTTCTGGTGATTGTGCCATAGGGTCTAAATGGAGAGAACAAAGTTCTGTGTGAACAATATCAATTTGATTTTTTTCACTGAGCCCTCTGGCAATTTTAATTGCCGGCATGGCGGCAAAACATCCCATATGATAAACCTGAGTAAAGCCTGTTTTATCTTCCCAATTTTTCTTTGGAATAATTTTTTGACCTGCGCTGGGGGAAACATATCCCGTACAGGTTACATGGATTATTTCTGATGGAGCCTCTTTTTGGTTTTCAAAAAATTCTTCAAATAAATTATCGACTGTTTCCTGGTAAAATAACGATCTTTCCTTCATTGTAGGGGTAAATTTATTCTCCGGTGTAAATAATTTGGTTTTTCCAAAATCCATCATTCCCAGTTCGTGATTAAAGAAGGATCTTTTGGAGATATAGTTCTTTTTGACCCCAAACATTTTCATAATCCGTTCATCAAATGTTTTAGGTGTAACCAAGGCCTGTATCTTAGACAACCAAAGGGAGATACTTTCCTGATCCAACTCGTTTTGAGGTTTTATAATCTTAAAATTTGAAATAATTTTTCTCACAAGCCTGCTCCATTTAATTGTGTAAAATATAATTGCACAAAACCCAGTTACCCTTTTAATGTCTTTTCGTCAATAAGAGAGCAAAACATTGTAAAATTTTTTGAATTCGGGTAAATACAAACAATTTTTGTTTCAAAAAAAGGCTTTTGTGCGTCGCGTAAGCAAAGATATTTTTATGTTTTTTGGAGGGTTATCCTTGGCCTTAGGGTTTCTGGGTATGCTTTTGCCTGTTTTACCGACAACACCCTTTTTGATTCTTTCGGCCTACTTTTTTTCTAGATGCTCAAAAAGGGCGCACTCTTGGATATTATCTAGACCATATTTTGGGAAAATAATTAAAGATTGGGAAAATTATGGAGTAATAAGAAAGAAAGCCAAAATCCAAGCAGTTTTGGCCATCTTATTATTTTTTACTTATTCAATAATTTTTACAGAGCTAGCTTTTGTATTTAAATTTTCACTGTGCCTAATCGGACCTGCAATTATTTATTTTATAATTTCTAGGCCTTCAAAAATTACTATTTCTTAAAAGGCATCTCGCCTAAATAATTCTTTTTTCCGATATCCACGCCATTATGACGTAAAATAGAGTAAGCAGTAGTTATATGAAAATAAAAATTGGGTATAGAGTATTCGCAAACATATTCCAGTGGAAATAAATATTTACCTTCCCACCGGGGCTGAGAAATTTTTATTTGTTCGAATTCATTGATTTCATTTGGATTAAATGAATTTAAATATTCAATAGTTTTTTCAATACGTGCCCTTAGCTCAGAAAGAGTTTTTTCATTATCCTCATAAACTGGGGCAACTTTTCCGGTAACCTTGGCAATACAGTTCTTGGCAGAGTCACAGGCAATCTGAATCTGGCGAATTAGATTAAACTGATCTGGGGCCAAACGAGAATTGAGGAGAACTTCTACTTCGTACTTTTTGGCTTCAGCATTTTGGGCGGCTTTATCCAATATTGAATTCAAATTTCGTAACATTTTGCTAAATTGCGGAACAGTCATTTCATAAAGCATAAAGTTCTCCTCAGATTCTTACTTGTTTTTTTGCTTTTCTTTCTTTCTGGCTTGTTTTTCTTGGATAGTAAGTTTTTTCTTACCTTTGTTCTTTTCGTTGTCTCTGCCTTTGTCTTGTCCTTTGGCCATGTGTATCTCCTATATTGAGGTTAATAAACTAAAGATATTTTACCGATACATATCCTTAAAGCTAGAACTTTCTATTAACACAACAGGTCTAGGCTCACTTTACCTGAGACAATAATCTACTTTTTATTTTATTAAAACGCTTTTGGTTTTCAATTACTTTGGCGTCCGGTTTTCTCCCTAAACCTTCCAAAATCTTTAGACCTTTTTCAAGGCCAATTAGAATAGAGGAAACCTCTGCCAAATAATTTTCTACCTCGTCCTCTGAAAGAGGTTTTGCGCTGTCTAACAAATCTTCGTAATATTTTGGGCCATTTTGATTAATCATAAAAGCTTCTATATTCCTTATTATCTGAAATCACTAGAACTTTTTCCTTTATATGGGGGGTGCCTGTAAAATAGCCAAATATCAACTCCCAAATAGGAATTTATGTTAAAATATGGACATGAAAAAAAGGAAGAATAAAATTCCTGGAAAGATTGGCCTACGCCAGCTATCCCCCCACTCGATTAAAAGAATGAAGGAGCGGGGAATCTCCGCCTTAGAGATTGAAATGGCGCTAAAATATGGGGAAATAGAAGGGTCAGTCCTTAGATATAAACACCTAGAAATTGTTCTTTCAGATGATAACTCTAAAATGGTGACTGTTTGGAATAATGGAAAAGAGGTATTAAACACCGTAATTTCAAAAAAAGATAAAAAGGATTTATCTTCAAAGATTTTAGGAAGTAGCAAACCAAAAAAAACTGTTGATCCCAAGAAAGTGGTTGAATTTAACAGCTATGAAGATTATTTAAATTTTCTAAAATCTAAACGCTGAATCAAATTCATTTATAAACAAAATAATTTTTATTCAAGGCCCAAAATAAGGTATTATTTTTTTCCTTATCCTTCCCGAAAGGTTTGTACCAACCAAAGGAGTACTCAATGAAAAGTAGGTTTAGTCATGCCAAAGTAGATAATCAAAAATTGTCCAAGGAACGTTTAGCCCTACAAAAGCACCAAGAGAAAAGTCAGAAAAAAAATCAAAATAAAAAAGAGCATGAACTTAAAGCTGAGCATCACGAGGAGGAAGAATAGATTTATAGAAAAAATATTTAGAATATTCTTTGGCCCCTTTTTTTCCACATTAACTCCTAAAAAACAAATTTTATTTACAAAATCAATCTATATTATTTAAAAATTTAGTTTTTTCTACTTGTCTTAAACATAAAATCTCCATTTGTGCTACAATTTACCTATGAAAAAGAAAAGTGGAGTGCACGAAAAAATTGATGTTTTGGGTAGTGATATTAATGATTTGGCTAAAGCGGTTAAATCTAAAAAGTTGGGTATTTACTCCAAGCACCTTTTATTTGAAATAGCTTATTTTGCCAGCTATTTTATCTATCTAGGGTTAGCATTTTTTCTACTTATCGTTTGGGAACCCGAAGCCAGGTCCCTTATTGTCAAATCGGTTTTCACCCTATTCACCTTGATTTTGGCCATTGGTACTTTTGTTTTCCAACAAAATATGGATCAAGATATCGATGAGGATATTAAAGCACCGCACTTTGAAATAAAGAAAAGAAAATCTTCCAAGAGAAAGGCCAGTTAGATTAAAACCTGATATCATTTACTAATGAAACCTATTTTGCTCCTTAGTTCTCCTAATCTTAAAATTAGAGATTTTAGAACCCTTCTTTTAACTCGCGGTTTGCTTACCATGACCCTGCAAATTCAGGCAGTAATTGTTGGTTGGGAAATTTATCAAATTACAAAAAGCGCATTACTTCTCGGCCTTATAGGCCTAACCGAGGCCATCCCGGCCATCACCATGGCCTTTTTTGCTGGACACTTAGTGGACATTTATAAACCTACCAAAGTCTATCGTCTCAGTTTATTGGCCATTATGCTTAATACTTTATTTATCTTTTCTTCTGTGGCCCCATTTTTTGAAATGGAGGAAGGGCATCGTTTGTTTATCCTCTTTACCGGAATTTTTATTTCTGGAGCGGCCAGAGCGTTTTCTTCACCATCGATGTTTTCCTTGCTCCCACAAATAGTTCCCAGAAATGCCTTGTCCTCTGGTTCCGCTTTTAGCAGCACTATCCATACTTTCGCTTCCATTGTGGGCCCCGCTCTAGGTGGTCTTATTTATGGATTCGCTGGGGCTACTTGGGCCTTTGCGATCCCCTTTATCTTAAGCTTAACTGCCCTTTATAGCTCTACTACTTTTTCCGAGGATCTACGTAATCGACCGGTGATAGGGGTTAGAGAGCCAATGTTAAAAAGTATCAAGGCGGGGATGCACTTTGTGCGCAATCACAAGATATTACTCTCCACCATGCTGCTTGATATGTTTTCGGTATTATTTGGAGGAGTGGTTGCCATCTTACCTATCTTTGCAGATAAAATTTTTGGTGTAGGTGCCATAGGGCTTGGATTTCTTCGTGCCGCACCCGCAGTTGGTTCTGTTTTGGTTACGGTTATTTTGGCACTAAGGCCATTGCATTCAATTTCCGGATACAGACTTTCCCAAGTGGTTTTGGGATTTGGAGTTTGCACCATCCTTTTCGCGCTTACTTCCAACTACTACTTGGCACTTTTTTTCCTAGCACTTACTGGGGCATTTGATGGGGTTTCCATGGTTATTCGTGGAACTTTTATGCAGCTTTTGACCCCAGATCATATGCGCGGTCGAGTTTCATCTTTAAGTTCTATCTTTATAACCTCTTCAAATGAAATTGGGGCCTTTGAATCCGGACTAGCGGCAAGTATTTTAGGGCCTATCCCCTCGGTTATTTTTGGGGGATCTATGACCTTGGTGGTAGTTGCATTGGTTGCCTGGATGGCGCCAGAGTTAAATAAAACAGAGATCAAATCTTAAGCTTTCATATTGCTAATAGCGTTCCTGGCAGTATCATGCCTGGCCTTGCTAAGGTTAGAAAGTGTCTGAAATTTTCGGGATTCCATTTGGATGGCTTCTTGAAGAGCAAGAAATTGCATATTCATTTGAGCCATTTTTTCCGTTATGCTCTTTTCAGTTTCTTGGATTTGTCCTTTTAATTTAAGCAACTCAGAAACTGCACAAGCATTATTTTTCTCACATTTAGCAGCTCTTGCCTTAAGACTATTTAGGGATTTATTAAAAAAATCCAACTGTTCTTTTGTGTTTCCATAATTTTTTGCAGCAGAAAGCATTTTAGGGGAATCTTTAAGCAAGGCTTGATGGAGAATATAATTGGAAAGGTCGCTAACATTAACCTTTATACCATCTTTAAAAATCAAAGATAAAAGATTTTTAAAAGATTCATCTCCATTACCATTTTTAGTTTCTTCAATTACGGCCCTTAATTCTGTTCCTCTTTGTTGAATAACATGTGTTAATTCATGAGCAGAAACTGTTGCAACTTTTACCAAATTCTCAAATGGATCAAATTTATTATTAAGGGTTGGTAGGGGACGGATAGTAAGATTTGATAGAACATTACCTCCAGGGATCGCGCCGCCAATTAAAAAAGCTTGCATGGACATAGTGGAATAAGAAAAAGCCATTAGGGCAACAATTATAAAGACTTTCATATTAATCTCCTCGACCTTGACATCTAAATCTTTTTTATAAAATTGTCCAATGGTGGACTACCAATCTATAGGGAAGTAATCCTTAAGAAACTTTCCGCACCAGTGTTTTCCTGTATTTATCCCGTCAAAGAATGGATCACAAACCCTGGCCGCCCCATCAACAATATCAAGTGGTGGTTGAAAATCATGAACTTCTTGTTTTCTCTTGGATAACTCGGCAGGATCTTCGTCTGTTACCCATCCTGTATCCACAGCATTTATAAAAATTCCATCTTTGGCTAAACCTGATGAAGCAGTATGAGTCATCATATTAAGTGCCGCTTTGGCCATATTGGTATGGGGATGGCGCTCTTCTTTTTTAAAGCGATGAAACTTTCCTTCCATGGCGGAAACATTCACAATGTGTTTTTTCCCGGTAAAATCTTTTCTCATTAAATTTGCCAATCTGTTGCATAATACAAAGGGAGCGACAGCATTTACTAGTTGGACTTCTATCATTTCCGTTGTTTGAATCTCTCCTAGTTTTAATCTCCATGAATTGGTTTTTCGAAGATCCACTTGTTGGAGATCAGCATCTAATTGTCCTTCAGGAAATACTTCAGATGCTACCAATGAGTTATCAAAACTATAGGGAATTTGCGAAAGCTCCGCTGAAGCTTTAATACCAATTCCTGGGGCCTTATTATGCCAAGCAACTGGAAGGTTACTATTTTCAGAATGGATCATTTGAAGATCTTGAATACACTGGTGATACTCTTGAAGAAGTAGTGAGACGTCTGAATTTAAATCGCCTGGACCTAATCTTTCATTTTCCATTAGATGACTATAAAAACCAGATGGTCGCCTAACAGTTTGAGCGGCGTTATTAATTAAAATATCGAGGCGATCATATTTTTGCTCAATATAGGTAGCAAAAATTTCAACGCTTGGAATATGTCTTAAATCGAGGCCATAAATTCTTAACCTATGTTTCCATTCATTAAAATCCGGTTCCTTGCTATATCTGATTGCTGAATCTATCGGAAATCTAGTCGTAGCAATTACTGTGGCCCCAGAACGAAGTAACATAAGGGTTGCATGATAACCGATTTTCAAACGAGAACCTGTTATCAATGCTACTTGGCCGGTCAGGTCTGCCCTTTGGAAACGTTTTTGATAATTAAAGTCCCCACAGGATTTGCACATGCTATCGTAGAAATGATGAACGCTTGTGTACATGGTTTTACAAACATAGCAATCTTTGGGGGTGGCAAATTCCAGATCTTCTCTTCCCGGATTTAAATTAGTGATTTGAAGGGGTGCGGTAAAAATCGATGCTTCCCTAGCAGATCTAATCCCAGTAATTTTTCTGGCGGATTTATTAATCGATTTTATATTTTCACGTCTAAATTGTTTAACGTCTTTTTGTCTTTTCTTTATTTCTTCCTTTGAGGGTCTTGAAATAATTCCCGATGACTTTAGCATGCTTACCCTTTGCTCTTCAGTTAAAAGAGTTAGCTGCTCGCTCTTTTGGGCAAAACTTTGCATTACTTTAAGGCAATTCTCAATTTCTTCTGGAGTAAACTCAGTCTTAATTAAGTTGGTTTTATCGGACATGGTTGTCAAATAGCACCCATTTAATTCAAAATCTAGTTTTTTTAGCCTATGGGGTCAATGAATTTGGCCAGCCCCTTACCTACTTCTTCTCCATTAAGGGAAATGGTATAAGAAATTTCACAAACTTTTGAAATCATATAGCTAACACCGCAATACTTGGTAAGAGATGCTTCCACCGCTTTTTGGGCATTTGCAGGTTTAGTATTGCCCTTAAATTTATAATGAAGGTGGATGTGGGTGAAATAAACTGGAAAATTCTTATTTTTTTTATGGTCGATTTCAACATCAAATGTTTCTGGAAGGTCCCGCATTTTCTTTAAAATAACCATCACATCCATAGCAGAACATGAAGCTGCACTACTAAGTAAAACTTCCTTAGGGGTAGGTCCTCTATCTAAACTTCCACTGGCCTTA
>JACCDT010138286.1_pt1 | contig 12428 bp, 10 predicted proteins | sample 7446291 | NCBI WGS metagenome assembly JACCDT01 (sample SAMN15323446, study PRJNA562643) | freshwater metagenome | isolation source: river surface water | place: USA:Blue River Watershed | collected 2017-08-17
AAGCTTTTAAACCAAACTGTCTTTAGCTGTTTTGGTTATATAAACAGTACAAAAGCTTACAATATACAACCGTCTTTAGCTCAGTTGGTTAGAGCACAGAGCTTATACCTCTGGGGTCCATGGTTCGAATCCATGAAGACGGACAATAGATACTCCACGGAGGTACTTGACATTTATGTTCAAATATGCTATCATATAATTAAATTAAACAATTAAAAAAACAGGCAGTATTTGCCACAAGAACGAAAGTTCTTTAAAAATTAAATAAATAAAAATGAAAAAAATGCTAATCGCTGCTATCGCAGCCATGATTGCAGCTACAAGTTGCAAAAAAACTGATGATGGTGGAAATAATCCAGGTACTTCAGGACCAACACTAGCAACTCTTACAAAAGTTCCAGGAGATAGTGTGTTTGCATCAGGTACTAATATACTCTGTGCAAAATTTAGTTTTGTTGTATTAGATACCACAGCAGTTCAGGCTGTAAATGTGTTTAGTTCAAACACCAACATTTCTATTAGAAATGTTAAAGTTGTTTTTACTACTAGTATGAGTAGTTTTAAAGCCCACTGTAGTGATATGGGGACAGTTCCAGAAGGAAGACAATTTATGGAATCTCCATTTAACAAAAGTATGATACCTGCTACATATGCGGTAGAGCTATATGTTGATGTTATAACTTCAACAATAGACTCAACAAATTTTCTAATCAAGCTTGATTGTAGAACACAAAATAAAATCTACAAATTACAAGTAAAAAATCCAAAAACATTTTTTATTACTGGCAACGTGAACACTAAAATTAGTGCAAACACACCAGTTTCAAAAAATGTAGTAGCAGGTACAGGAATCATTATGACAAGTATTAGTACGAGTGTTGCTGGTATAGACCAAACAATGACTAGTATGGATGTTGTTGTAAACAACCCACTGGTAAGTGCGGTAAAAGTTATGAGTGGAGGAGCGGTGCTCGGTACTACGAGTGTATCTGGTACAAATACATATACAGTGAGTTTTAGTAAGTTCCTTGCAAAAGGTACGACTACTGATTTTGATATTGTATATGACTTTGGTAGTTTTACTACCACTACACAAACAGGACTTGCAACGTCTGCTGTTGTGACTAAAATCACTTATGCAGATAATGCGCAAAATGAGCTATCTACATATTCAGGTAACACAATGTATGTATATAAATCATTGATCAGTTTTTCTGGTCCTGCAGTGAATCAAAGTGTTGCAACTTTTGGAAATGATTTGTATTCACTAACTGCAACAACTACAGGTAGTGGAGCTATTAAACAAATAAGCTTTTCTGTACTATGGGGTAAAGCCCCTATAAGTACAGATACACTAGGTGCAATAATTAGATTTTTTGAAGGTTCAGTTGATATTACTAGTCACGTGTATATCACAAATCAAAATGGTGATACTATACAAGGAAACAAAATTACAACAGCAACAAACGTAATTACGGTAACTTGGATTGGAGGTGAAAGTACTGTATCAAATACTAAAACATACAAAATACGAGGAGTTTGTACTGGATTTAAAACTGCAGGGTCTTATATGCAAATAGATTTTGTTCAAGACATCAATCGTATAGTTGGGAGATTATCTTATAATGGAAATTATAAAGTTTCTGTTGCAGGTGTTGCAGTACATACTGCATGGACAGACAGAAGCCATCCAGCACATACTTCTGTAGTAGGTCCTGGCGCAACGCCAGATTATATCTCTAGTGCGGGTATGCAAAATGCCGCAGCTCCAACTACGACAACCTTTTAGTTCATTTTTATTTTTAATTGTTAGTACACAAGGCTTCCTATTTCTATAGGGGCCTTTTTTTATTCAAAATGGAGGGTACCGATATTTTTTATTTTTTCTTCGAGTGCCGGGAAGGCTGCAAGTGTTTCATTTTTGCTCACGATGTCTATCGCACTCTTGCGGGCAAATTCTACGAGGCGAGGGTTTTTGAGGGCTTCCATACCGATGTCGCTCATGCCCCATTGTTTGCTGCCAGTGAGCTCACCTGCGCCGCGCATTTCAAGGTCGTACTCTGCGAGCTCAAAACCATTTTTTGCTTGGAGGAATTTTTTTAGACGTTCTGCACTTTTTTCATTATTACTATCACTAAAGAGGTAGCAGTATGGCTGATGGTGGCTGCGCATCACACGGCCACGGGGCTGATGCAGCTGTGAGAGCCCAAAGCGCTCTGACCCTTCGATGATAATACTAGTCGCATTGGGTACGTTGATACCCACTTCCACGACAGATGTCGCGACGAGTATATCTATGTCGCCTTGTGCAAATTCCTCCATAGCGGCTTCTTTTTTCTCTTTACTCATTTTGCTGTGCAGTATGCCGATGCGGTATTCGGGGAAGACTTGCTCTTTGAGGCGCTTTGCTTCACTTACCACAGACTTCATTATCATCGCTTGTCTACTGTCTTCTGTTGCCTCTGGGTCGCTCTCTGCGATGCGTGGGCAGATCACATAGGCTTGGCGGCCTTCGGCGAGGAGTGTGCGGATATGCGCATACGCTTTTTCGCGCTCGGTAGGTGCTGTGGCGTAGCTGGTGATTATCGGCTTGCGATTCTTTGGCATTTCGTCTATCACACTGAGGTCCAAGTTGCCATAGACAGTGAGTGCGAGTGAGCGAGGGATAGGGGTCGCTGTCATAGAGAGGAGGTGTGGGTAGTGTGTATCTTTTTTTGCGAGGGCTTGGCGCTGGGCAAGACCAAAGCGGTGCTGCTCGTCTATGATCACGAGTGCAAGGTGTTTGAATATGAGCGTCTTTTGGATGAGTGCATGCGTGCCGATCACTATCGGTATTTCGCCGTTTGCAATCCATTTGCGAAGCTGGGGTTTTGATATATCTGTCCAGGGAGTCTGGCTAGAGGCGACCTTGGTAGGGAATTTGCGGCATCCGCTGCCCGTGATGAGCGCTATCTGCATTCCGGTGTGTGCAAAGAGTTCGATGAAGGTCTCAAAGTGCTGGGTAGCGAGAAGCTCGGTCGGCGCCATGTATGCGACTTGGAGATTGCCAAAAGTCTGCTTTTTGTCGTCGACTCCTGGGCGCGACATAGCGGTGAGATACGCTGCCACTGCTGCGACTGCAGTCTTGCCGCTCCCTACATCACCCTCGAGGAGGCGCGACATAGGTGAGTCTTTGCGGAGATCCGCGGCGATGTCTTCTATGGTGCGCGCCTGGGCGGCACTCGGGGTAAATGGGAAACGCGATACGATGTCGTGTATTTCTTTGTCGCCAGCGACTACCTGGTATGCAGATTGTTTTTGCAGTAGCTTTTTCTCTTTTTGAAATGATACTTGTATAGAAAATAATTCTTCAAATGAAAATCGCTTGCGGGCGACCATTGCATCTTCTTTGGTCTTGGGTGTATGTGCCCAGATGAGTGCGGTGTATATAGGGGGGAGATTGTACAGGGTGCGGTATTCCTCAGGGATTGGGTCTGCTACATCTTTGATATGAGGCAAGATTTTTGCGATAGCGTGGGTGATCCACAGGCTCGATACATGCTTTGTTTCTTTGTATATTGGGGTGAGGGTCTGGTCGGCTGTGGTACCAAAGAGTGAGTCTGCGCTATCGATGGCGAGCACTTTGTCTTTTGCAATACTTGGATTCATGAGGGTGCGCTTGCCGTTTTTCTCACTAATCTTCCCAGAGAGCGAGATATTTTGCCCGACAAAAAACATTTTGCCGATATATGGCTGGTTGAGCCAGAGGGCTTCTATGGTGCCGCTCATATCAGAAATAGTGGCGTAGGTGGCAGGGATTTTTGATGTAAATGTTTTTTTGGTTTGGATTTTTTGGATCACACCGTGGATAGTGGTCTGCGTATCAGGTGTGGCTGCAGCGATAGATACGTACTCAGATGCATCTGCATAGCGGGTGGGGAAATGGTATAGCAAATCGCCGACAGTATGAATACCGAGTTTTAGAAGGCCGAGCTTTGTGTCGGACTTGATAGTGAGTATTTGTGTGAGTGGGCTCGAAAGTGTGAGAGCCATAATAATTTAGAATTCTTTGATGCGGTCTACTATTTCGTCGAGAGTGAATTGCGCCTTTATCATAAAATCTGTCGCGCCAAGATTTTTTGCTTTTTCTATATCTGCTGCAGTGCCAAGATTTGAAAATACGATAATAGGGATATCTTTTGTTGTTGCATTTTTGCGTGCTTTGCCGAGGAGGTGGTAGCCATCTGTCCCAGGGAGCATGAGGTCGAGCAAGATGCATTCCGGGTCTTTTGCAAGCTCTGTGTCGAATTCTGCTTCAGTACTTGCGTAGCCTACCTCAAAACCAGCTTTGGTAAATTTGGTAACTTCCATATTTTTAAGAAAAGCATCGTCTTCTACAATCAGTATTTTTTTCATATATGGCTATTGTATCACGAAAATTGTATTACTGGGTATAGGGGAGGGTGAGGGTAAAAGTAGTACCGAGGCCTTCGGTACTGGTGTAGGCGAGGTCTCCATTGTGGTGTTTTGCGATAGTGTAGGCGGTGTAGAGGCCGAGTCCACTTCCTATAGACTCTTTTTCTTTTGCGTTATTTGCCCGGAAGAATTTTGTAAATATATCACCAGAAGCTTCTTTGGGGATGCCGATACCATGGTCGCGGATGGTCACCACTACTACTGAAGGAGTTTGGGTGAGTGCTATTTCTACACCATCACCTTTGCGGCTGTATTTGATAGCATTGCTAATGAGGTTTTGGAATACTACTTTTATTTTGTCTTTGTCCACCTTGCACATGATAGGCGCTGCTGCTTTGGTAAAGAGTACTGGGACACCGCGTTTGAAGCTCTCGCTCGAGAATTCTTTGATCACGGTATCGAGGAGCTCTTCGAGGTCGGTATCTTCCGTTTTGTATGCAAGTGCAGATTCTTCGCTGTGGCTAAAATTGATAAGGTCTGTCACCACCTCTATCATGTGTTCATTTTGTGAAAAGCCCTGGAGGAGGGCATTTTTTTGCTCTTCGGTGATGGGACCAAAGTCGCTATCGAGAAACATTTTGAGCATCCATTTGAGCGAGGTGAGCGAGGTGCGGAGCTCGTGCGCCACGAGCGAGATTACTTCGTTTTTGTTTTGATCCGGATTCATAAAAAAAGTATATCACAAAAGGCGCCCCATATGGGGCGCCTTTTGTGATACTAGTAGAGTATTAGTTCTTTTTTGCTTTGATCGCTTCTCTTGCGTCTTTTGCTTTTTGTTTTGCTGTCTCTACGGTAGCTTTCTTTTCAGTACGAATTTTTTCAATCTCTGCCTTCTTTTCTTTCATTTTTTCTGTCCGAGCTTTTTGTGCTGCTGTTTTTGCAGCTTCCCATGAAGTCTTTACTGCAGCTTCACTTGTTTGTACCTTTGTCTTACTTGTCGCAAGTTTTGCTTTTGCTGCATCTATTGCTGCTTGGTCTTTCGCTTTCTTTGCATCAGCAAGTGCCTTGCGATCTGCTATGAGTGTTGCACGATCTGCTTTGAGTGTTTCGCGTGCTGCTTTGTATGTTGCATCATCTACTGCGCGGATAGGTGCTACTGTAGCGACAGGTGCTGGTGTTACTACTGGTGTTGCAGTGGTCGCTGTATCTTGCGCAAAGCTTGTAGTAAACGCTGCAAATGCGATAGCGGGGATCGCGAGAGACATAATGATTTGTTTTTTCATATTAGTATAAGGAATTAGGTTTGTAATACTACAGACATTCGATATGTGTCTATGGGTATAGTATAGCATTTTAAAAAATGTTCTTTTCCACAACAAAAAATCCCTCGTATGAGGGATTTTTTGTTTGAAATATATAACTAATTAGTTACGCTTTTCACTTGGGCGAGCGATATCAACGAAGATAGTGCGTCCATCAAATTCTGTGTTGTTGAGCTTTGCAACAGCTGCAGAGGCTTCTGCTTCAGTAGTGAATTCTACGAAACCGAATCCTTTTGACTTTCCTGTCATTTTATCAAAAATAACATTTGCGCTAGTTACATTTCCAGCCTGAGCAAAATAGTCTTTTAATGCTTGGTTATCTGTTTTGAAAGGCAAGCTTCCAACGAATACTTTATTTAACATGAATTTTTTTGTCTTAACGCAACGTACGGTATTAAGTAGTACATTACTAAAAACAGTGTATCACAGGGGTGCTATTTTGGGAAATAGCTTGTGAGGGTCTCACTTGTGTATATCTCTTGGCCAAGCTCGCCAAAGAGGTATGTCTTGCCGCCGACAGTGAGCGGTGCACCACCTACTATAGGGCTTGCATTTGGCTTGGAGTTGCCAAAGCCAGTATTGAAGATTGTGATGAGTACTCCAGGAGTCGCTTGGGCTGCAAAGCCTCTACTTTCCCAGTGCGCCTGTACCTGCTTGAGAAAAAGGGCGGTGTAGAGGTATGAGTAGTAGTGGTTTTTGCTATCGGTGAGGCGGTTGTAGAGTGCAGCGTCTTTATTTTTTTGTTCTTCTGGTGTGTAAGCGATAAGAGCACGCATATCTTTGAGTGGGTAAAATGGGGAACTGGTATATTTGATATGATTTTCTATTGCCACAGCCGTGTCTTGCTTTACCCCAGAAATACCGAGAGAAAATTTTGTCATAGAGCCAAGTATCTTGAGTGGTTCAAAGTATTTTTTGAAGCTCTCGCGATTTGCCGTGAAAAAACGCAATTGCTCCGGGGCGACAGTAGCGATGATAAGTCTCGCAGATACGCCTGTTTCGTTTGCGACTCTATTTATGATGTCCTTGTCTTTGATAAGCCCGCTTTCTACCACTACCCATTCTGGTGTTTGGTCCCAGTTGCAGACTTTGTCTGCGGTAATACACGGGATAACTTTTATTTTCTCTGTTTCAGGGCTCTTGAAAAAACTATTGCGCTCCTTGCTTGAGCCGCGGACATTGAATATACCAAATTGCATCCCAAAAAATACAATAGTCATCGCAAGGCCAATGAGCGCAAAGATACAAATGAGTATTTTGCCTGCAATAATAAAATATTTTTTGTACATATGGCTACTATATCGCAGTCCTGCTATTTTGTCATTTTCTATATAGTGGTTATTCCCGCTAGGCAAGACCTAGTGGGAATGTTCCAAAAAGATAATACTTCAATTACAAAAATCTCACAGGTATGACCTGTGAGATTTTGCGAGAATATAGATATTATTTACTTACACAAGTGTTGCAAGTACCGCAATCACCACATGACTTTTTTGCCACATCAGAGTCTTTGCACATGCCGCACCCGCCACAGCCACACATCTTTTTTGCAAGTGAGTATGCGCCTCCTCCAGAAAGGAAAAGTGATACGTTTACGAAAAGGAGGATGAGCGGTGTCATCATCATACCTGCATTACCGCGTGTGATATATACCGCTACGATCATGGTGATAGCAAGGAGTGCTGCAGCTGCGCGAGTCCATACACCGAGGAGTATAGCGATTCCACCGAGGAGCTCTATAAATGATACGAGGTATGCCCAGAAAGCACCAAAGCCCATCTGGCCAAACATACTTACTGTCATTTGAAGGTTAGAAACTTTTTCCCATCCTGCCATAATAAATACAAATGCAATACAAATACGGAGCACTAAAAGCCCTGTATTTACATTTACCCAAGAACATTTTTTGATTTTGTCGTTGAACATGAAATTACTGTTTATTTTTTAATAATATCGCAAGTATACTCCTTTTATATCCAGTGGAGCAAATACGCGAGGAAGAGTAATACTCCAATAATACCGAGGATCTTTTGTACTCTGGTTAGGACTCCAATGATGAGTACTGCGATGATAACTTTGAAAAGTCCGAGTGCGAGAAGCGAGCTCCAGATTGTTTGTATGTACATTTGTATTGTATTCATATGTAAAGTATAGCGCGTATATATGTTGCCGCAATAGGTGTATACTGAGCATCTATGAATGAAGACATCTACACAAAATCACTCGCACTCCACAAAGAGCACCACGGCAAGCTCGAGACGGTGAGCAAAGTACAGCTCGACTCAAAAGAGGCGCTCTCGCTCGCATATAGCCCAGGTGTAGCACAGGTCTCGCGTGAGATAGCTCGAGACCCAAGCCTCGCACGAGAGTATACGCTCAAGCGCAATACAGTGGCGATAATTTCTGACGGCTCTGCAATACTCGGCCTCGGAAATCTCGGCGCACTCGCTGCGATACCTGTGATGGAGGGCAAGGCTGCAATATTTAAAGAATTTGCCGGTGTAGACGCATTCCCAATATGTCTAGAGACACAAGACACTGAAGAGATAATAGCGCTCGTAAAAAATATAGCGCCAGTATTTGGTGGGATCAACCTCGAGGATATAGCTGCGCCGCGGTGTTTTGAGATAGAAGAGCGCCTGCGAGCTGAGCTGTCTATCCCGGTGATGCACGACGACCAATGGGGAGCCGCCACAGTGACCCTCGCGGGGGTGATCATTTCGCTCAAATTGATAGGGAAAACAAAAGAAGAAGTAAAAGTGGTACTCAGTGGTATAGGTGCTGCAGGAGTAGCGACAGCGCGGCTGCTTTTTATCTACGGCATAAAAAACATCGTATTTTGCGATAGTAAAGGGATTATTTATCAAGGGCGTGAGGGTATGACCAAAGAAAAACAAGAGCTCCTCGATGGCAGTATCGCTATTGTAGAAGCAGGAGAACTCGCAGATGCTGTCAAAGGCGCAGATATATTCATCGGTCTTTCAAAACCAGATGTACTGACGCCTGATATGGTCCGCATTATGGCTACAAAACCGGTAATTTTTGCGCTTGCAAATCCCACTCCTGAGATAATGCCTGATGTCGCAATACAGGCTGGGGCATATATCGTCGCGACAGGACGTAGCGACTTCCCAAATCAAATAAACAACTCACTTGTTTTTCCTGGGGCATTCAAAGGTGTGCTCGAAAAAAATATTCCGCAATTCAAAAATGAAATGTTTAGCACTATCGCGCAAGCACTCGCAGATTTTGTACCAGATCCGACTCCTGAAAAAATAATTCCGAACATGTGGGACGAGGGGATCGTAACACTCGTCGCTCGTACAATACAAAATTATAGATAATATAGAAAAATACTTTTAAAAAAAATATTTCTACGGTATACTATATGAGACAGTAGTATGCGAACAACATTTTTGAAAAAAATTGCAGTTGTATTTTTGTGCGTGAACGCACTATTTTTTGCAGTACCACATTTTACTCATGCGCTTGCTGGTGTACCAAATATTATCTCGTATCAAGGGCGACTCACAAATAGCGCAGGGGTACTCCTCGGAGGCGCAGGGACACTGTATCAATTCAAATTTTCTATTTGGGATAGTGCAACAGTGGGGGCAGGGGTAAAGCTCTGGCCAGCAGGTGCGCCAGGGACTTCTACTATTCAGGTTGTTGATGGAGTATTTAATGTAAATATCGGCGATACTGCAAATGGCTACCCCGATACGCTCAATTATAATTTCCAAGATACCGACACAGCGTACCTTCAGATAGAAGTCTCAAGTGATGCAGTGACCTTTGAGACACTCGGCCCGCGCCAGCGTATTATGTCGAGTGCGACAGCAATCAACGCGCAAACACTCCAAGGGCTCACCCCAGGGACTGGCGCAAACAATCTTTTGAAATTGGGTAGTAATGGGGAGATCACGCTCGCAGGTGGTGGTACCTCTACTCTCGGCAATGTATCGCTCGGCACAGTGTCTACTGGTACCTGGCAGGGAGATGCTATCGCAGATCAATACATCACAAAGACTGGCAACTGGACAGGCACTTTTGCAGGGCAAACAGCGAGCTATTATCTCGATGCGGGCAATCTGACCAATTTCTCTGCACCTTTTGATACAGCGTTTGGTCTCAAAACTACCGACAACCTTGCACAAGGTAGTACAAACAAATACTACAGCACATCGCTTTTCAATACTGACCTTGCGACAAAGACCACGACCGACCTCACTGAAGGTAGTAATCTCTATTTCACCAATAGCCGTGCGCAATCTGCCCTTGCAGGACTCTATGAAGTACCACTCACATTTAGCGGGCCGCTTACTCGCACAGCAAACACTATCTCACTCGCACAAGCCACAGGGAGCATACCTGGATTTTTGTCTGCTGCAGATTTTACAAGTTTTGACGCAAAACAAAATGCGCTCGTATCTGGTACAAATATAAAAACTATCAATAGTAATTCACTCCTCGGATCTGGGAATATCTCTGTGGCTACTCTTATCGGCTACACGCCATATAATGCGACAAATCCAAATGCGTATATTTCAAATCTTTCTTCATTTTCTACAACAAACCTCACTGAAGGTACCAATCTATACTTCAATAACACTCGTGCACGCAGCGCTATCTCTGTATCGGGACTCCCGCTTACATACAATAGTAGTACAGGGGTGCTCGGTATCAACCAGGCATCAGGCTCGCAAGCAGGGTATCTTTCGTCTAGCGATTGGAGTACCTTTAATAACAAGCAAGGTGCACTCCCTACATATACACTAGGATCTATTTTATTTGGAGATGGGACAACTACACCTGCGGAAAATAATGCAGAGTTCTTTTGGGATACTACTGGTCACAGGCTCGGCATAGGTACAAATACACCAAATGCATCTTTGTCTATTTTAACACGATATGACACAAATGATCCTATTCAGGTAAGTGTTTTAGGGAGTCATAATGCGAACGATACATTGTTCTTTTTAAATAGAAATGGCTCACTCACTCTTAATTCACTATATGATGACAATAGCGGCACTGTAAATACTCTTGCAAAATTTGAAAGCAATCAAAACGGGTCTTTGTATTTGCGCGGATATACAAATTATGGAAGTCCTGCATACGGCAATGATTTTCTTGTCGTAGAACCAAATGGAAGTTTCACTAGCTATGGTAATGTAAATGATGGTAGTGGAAATACGTTCCAATTCCAAAAGTTATATTCTGCGCCACAGGGGCAATTTGTAATAGGGGGTGTACAAAATTTTGGTAATGGCTATGGCTCGAGCGATACGCTCAATATAGATAATAACGGAGGACTTACTCTGCAGACAGCGTCAAACGATGGCAGCGGAAATATATATAATTTTAATCCGCTCGAAATTTCAAATGATGGGAGCTTCTATTTGCGAACCAAAGGTGCAAGTGCTACGACTAATTTTGACCGATTTAGTCTTGATACAAACCAAGATGTTGTAGATGCTAAGTTCCAGAATTCACGCCTTACAATAGAGGCTACAGGTACTAATCAAGGAGAAGTCGGGCTCTGGTTTGCAAATCCTACCGCCGCTACTGATAGTGGTAACTGGGCAATCCAATCAGACAATACTGGCGTATTGTACGGCAGACTTTGGAATGATGCTCGCAATAGCGCATACGACTGGCTCACTGTAGAGCGTACCGGTTTTAATGCCCAAAATATCCTACTGCAAAGTGATAATGAGATCACGCTTAGCACTCCTACTGTATACACACAAAATATACTACCAAGTACAGATGATGCATATACACTTGGAGATGGATCACATCGATGGAATAATATCCGCGCGACAAATGGACAGATAGACGCACTTACTGTTACAACTATAAACGGTATTACCCCTGGTAGCGGCACAGTGACATCTTTTGGTTTTACCAATGCAAATGGATTTAGTGGTACTGTATCAAATAGTACAACAACCCCGACGCTTTCACTTACTTTACAAAATGCAACAACAAGTCAGAGTGGTCAGCTTACTGCTAGTGATTGGAATACATTTAACAACAAACAAAATGCCCTCACAAACCCAGTAACAGGGACAGGAGAAGCGGGCCAGGTATCTTTTTGGACGGGTACAAACACTACTACAGGAAGCAGTAGTCTATTTTGGGATAATGTAAATAATAGACTAGGTATTGGTGCGGCGAGTCCTTTATTTCCGTTACATATTTCTGGTGCGGGGGCAGGAACTATCAATCTTGTTGGACTTACAAACACAACAACGGGGATTACCGGTAGAATAGGAGTCGGTACAAGTGGTTGGGTTTTTTCTAATTCAAGCGGTGATGTAAAATTTACTATCTCCGAAGCTGCTACAAACAACGCACTTGCTATTGGAAGTGGTCAGATACAAATAGCATCTGGAGTCTCTTTAATTGGTTCAGGGGCAACTGCTGATTTAGTCTTACGTTCAAATACAAGTGGTTCTGTGGGGTATTCAGTAAAACTTCAAGGTTATAATGGTTCAGCATGGCAAGATGTTTTAACACTTCCAAATAAATCAAGCGGTAATATTGACTTGCTTTTAGTAAATAATGGAGGCAATGTAGGTATTGGTACGACTACACCTGTAAGTAAATTATCCGTTACTGATAGTACATCAGCCAGAGGAGCGTTTTTAGATGTTAATACTGTCGCATCGCATTCTGGTCTATGGCTTGGAGCAAACGATCTTA
>JACCDT010278221.1_pt1 | contig 12428 bp, 10 predicted proteins | sample 7446291 | NCBI WGS metagenome assembly JACCDT01 (sample SAMN15323446, study PRJNA562643) | freshwater metagenome | isolation source: river surface water | place: USA:Blue River Watershed | collected 2017-08-17
CAAAAAAAGCTGTTCGTGCTCAATTACCAATTGGTCTTGAGGAAAACCACGATGGGGTAGTAGATCTACTAACTCGTAAAGGTTACAAATTTGAAGGTGAAATGGGTAACAAAATTGTTGAATGTGAGATCCCAGATAATATGAAAGACGATGTTGAAAAATATCGTGCTGAACTTATTGAAAAAATTGCACTTAACGATGAAGTCATGATGAATGATTACCTAGAAGGTAAAGACATTCCAGTTGATAAATTAAAAACAGTACTTCGAAAAGCAGTTATTGATAATGAAATATTCCCAGTTTTTGCAGGTTCTGCTTTGAAAAACAAAGGTGTTCAATTAGTACTTGATGCGGTTGTTGACTATCTTCCTTCACCACTTGATATCCCACCAATAACTGGAGTTCATCCCACAACAGATGAAGCATTAGTTCGTCATGCAGATGATAAAGAACCTTTTGCAGCTTTGGCATTTAAATTAGCTAGTGACCCTTATGTTGGTCAACTTGTATTTTTCCGTGTTTATTCAGGTACATTAGAATCAGGTTCATATGTGTATAACCCACGAACAAGAAACAAAGAAAGAATCGGACGAATCTTGCGGATGCATGCTAATGAACGCGAAGAAGTTAAAAAAGTTTTTGCTGGTGAAATTGCTGCTGCTGTTGGTCTTAAAGAAACTATTACATCTGATACTATTTGTTCAGAATCAAGCCCAATCGAGCTTGACCGTATTGTTTTCCCAGAACCTGTTGTATCACTTCGTATTGAACCAAAAACAAAAGCTGATCAAGAAAAAATGGGTATGGCACTTTCTCGTCTTGCTCAAGAAGACCCAACATTTAAAGTTTCAACTGACCAAGAAACAAACGAAACAATCATTGCTGGTATGGGAGAACTTCATTTGGAAATTATTGTTGATCGTATGAAGCGTGAATTTACAGTTGAAGCTAACGTTGGTAAACCAATGGTTGCATATCGCGAAACTATTACTATGCCAGCTGAAGCTGAAGGTAAATATATTAAACAATCTGGTGGACGTGGGAACTATGGTCACACAAAAATCCGCATCAAGCCAATGGATCTAACTGTTGATGCAAATGATTTACCTAAAAATACAAAACGTGAAGAACATTTTGAATTTATAAATACATTAAAAGGAGGAGCTATTCCATCTGAATACATTCCTGCTTGTGAGAAAGGTTTTAAAGAAGGACTTGATCGTGGAGTTGTTGCTGGATTTAAAATGGTTAATGTTTCAGTTGAGCTTTATGATGGTACATACCATGATGTTGACTCTAACGAAATGGCTTTCAAAATTGCAGCTAGTATGGCTATCCAAGATGCATGTAAATTAGCTCGACCAGTTATTCTAGAACCTATGATGAAAGTTGAAGTCGTTACTCCAGAAAAATTCATGGGAGACATTACAGGAAATCTTTCATCAAAACGTGGACTAGTTGAAGGTATGGAGGACCGTGGTATGAACAAAGTCATCCGCGCAACTGTACCGCTTTCTGAAATGTTTGGTTACATTAACTCACTTCGATCTATGACCGAAGGCCGTGCATCATTTACTATGGAATTCTCTCGTTATGATATTGTTCCACCAAACGTAGAGAAAGACATCGTCGCTGCAAGAAAATAATTTAAAATTTATTTTTAATAAAATCCCCATAAAGGGGATTTTATTTTTAATTTAATCTTTTAGATAAACTGTGCTATATTAAACGTATGAAAGAAAAATTTAAAGCATTTTTAGCTAAAATAGCTATATATATAACAAATATTAAAACTTGGCCAAAGAAAAAGAAAATTTTTGGGGCTATAATTTTAATTATAGTTTTAATGATTTTATGGAATATCATAAAACCAAAAAGAATTGACCCGGATTTAATAACTGTTGTTCCTGTTGAAACAAAAGACTTAATTTCAACTGTTAAATCATCAGGGAGTGTTACTTCTATTACTGATCTTAATTTATCATTTAAAACTAGTGATTTAGTCCAGACTGTAAATGTAAAAGTTGGAGATAAAGTATATCAAGGTCAAGTTTTAGCTACTCTTAAAAATGGTAACGAACTTGGTTCTGTTACTCAGGCTCGGGCAGCGCTTAATTCTGCCAAAGCCTCACTTGCTAAAACTATCGAAGGTTCTACGACCGAAGAAGTTCGTGTTGCCGAAGTTACACTTCAAAATGCAAAAGATTCTTTAATTGCAACAGAAAAAACTCAAAATACTTTGGTAAAGAACGCACGACAAAATTTATATTCTAATTCTTTGTCTGCAACTTCTACTTTTTCTAATAGCGGAACAACTGCTCCAACTGTTACAGGAATATACAAAGGAGATGAACCAACTAAATATACAATTAGTTTGTATGGTACAAATTCCGGAGGGTATGCTTCTTTCTCTAGTACAAATGGGGACAATGGGTCTATAGCAATTTCATCTTCTGGTCCTGTTGCTTTAGGTAAAAATGGTTTGTTTATTCAGTTTCCAGCATCTGTTAGTTATTCAGAATCTTGGGAAATCAATATTCCTAATACTGCAAGTAGTTTATATTCTACAAATTTAAGTACTTACAATAGTGCTCTTGAAACAAGAGATTCTGCAATTCAATCTGCTAATGGGGCTGTTCAGTCTGCCGAGGCAAACCTGGCTCTTAAAAAGGCCGCCGCTCGACCTGTAGATATTGATTTAAAACAAGCTGAAGTTTTGCGGGCCGAAGGCCAATTGCAAAGTGCACTTGGAATTTATGAAAATACAATCATTCGCGCCCCTGCTAGTGGGACAGTTACAAAAATGGATTTAAAGGTTGGAGAATTAGCCAAAGCACTAGAGACAGTAGTAGTTGTTCAAGATGTTAGTAGACTATATGTTGAATCAAATATTAATGAATCAAATATTACCGAAGTTGCAGTTGGACAAAAGGTTGATTTAACTATTGATGCTTATGGGCCTAATGCGTATTTTACTGGAGTTGTTACTCAAGTTGAGCCAGGAGCTACAATTACCGATGGAATCGTTAACTACAAAATCAAAGTTTCTCTTGATGAAAATGAAAGCAATATAAAACCAGGTATGAATGCTAACCTTGTTATTACTACCGGTCAAAAAAATGGGGTCTTAGCTATACCTAATGCATCAGTTACAAAACGTGATGGTCAAAATTATGTATTAGTTATAACTAATGAAAAAAAGAAAAGTTATAAAGAAGTACCCGTCACAACTGGAATAATAGGTAGCGGTAATTTAGTTGAAATAGTTAGTGGTTTAAATATAGGGGACAAAGTTGCATTAGTAGAAAAAGAATAAAAAACAGGATGGATAAAGAAAAACTTAAAAAAGAAAATTCTTTTTCTCAAAATTTAAAAGTTGGGTTTTTCTTAGCGAAAAGAGATATTAAACGGGCAAATATTTGGACAACAGTGCTTATTGTGTCGGTGATGATTTTTACTTTCCTTAATCTTGTAGTTGTATCTGGAATACTTGTTGGGCTTATTGAAGGTTCAGAAAATTCAGCTCGTGAATATGGGTCAGGAGATGTTGTTATTTCAGCTTTTTTAAATAAACAAAATATTGAACATACTCCAGAGATTGTTGACATTATTAAAACTTATCCTGGGTACAAAAGTCATACCGTAAGATACGTTGCATCAGCTAGGGTTTCATCGGACTATCGATCAACTATTAAAGAAGGTGATATTAGAAATGGTGCCGGGGGAACACTTACTGGTATTGATGTTAATCAAGAAGAAGCCTTTTCTGGGTTTTCCAAATTCGTAATTCGTGGAGAAACATTAACTCCAACTGATTTTGATAGTGTGCTTATTGGTAAAAATTTACTTTATGAATTTACCCCAATTGAATCTCCAGGTTTCCAAACTCTTAAAGATATAAAAATTGGTGACCGTGTCAAAGTAACTGTTGGTAAAAATTCTAAAGAATATTATGTCAAAGGAATCCTCTCTTCCAAGGTTGATCAATTTGATAATGTTATTTTAACTGTTGATTCTGAGGTTCGTAAACTATCTGGTCAAGATAATTTAAATGCCGATGGAATTTCAATAAAATTAAAAGATGGATACACTGATTCTGGAATGAAACAATTTTTAGTTGATAGTGATGTTGGTCAATATGCTAGAATCCAAACTTTTGATGAAGCTATACCAAAATTCTTAAAAGACATCAAAGGTACATTTGCAATTTTAGGGAATGCTATTTCTGGAATTGGTTTAATTGTTGCGTGTATTACAATTTTTATTGTTATTTTTGTTAATGCAATTACCAGAAGAAGATTCATAGGTATTTTAAAAGGTATTGGTATTAATAAAAAAGCGATACTATATTCATATATGATGCAGGCGATGATTTATGCATTTTTAGGTATTGCTATTGGGATGGTTTTAACTTTTGGGTTAATCAAACCATTTTTTGCTGTAAATCCAATCGACTTTCCTTTTTCAGATGGGATATTAGTAGCCACACCAATTGGTACAATTAAAAGAGCCATAATATTGTTAATTGCGACTCTTATTGCCGGGTATATTCCAGCTAGAATAGTTGTAAGACAAAATACATTAAGCGCAATTTTAGGAAGATAAAATTATATGATTAAAGTAGAAAAAATTAGTAAAATATTCCAAAGCGGAGAGGTTGAAATTAGGGCCATTGATGATTTATCTTTTTCTATACCTGCTGGTCAATTTTTAACAATCTCTGGAAAATCAGGATCTGGTAAATCCACCCTTCTTTATCAATTAGGATTATTAGATGAACCAACACATGGCAGTATTAAAATTGATGATTTAGAAGTTGTTGGACTTAATGAAGAAGAACGTACAATGATACGGCTTAATGACTTGGGTTATATTTTTCAGGACTATGCAATTATTCCATCATTAACAGCTTTGGAAAATGTAGTTGTTCCACTTTTAATGCAGGGTTATTCTCAAAAAGAATCTGAAGATAAGGCAAAATTAGCAATGGAAAAAGTTGGGCTGGGGGATAGATTAAATAATCTGCCTTCACAGCTCTCTGGTGGTCAACAACAGCGCGTTGCAATAGCGCGAGCGATAGCTCATAATCCAAAAATTATTTTTGCCGACGAGCCAACAGCGAATTTGGATTCCGAAACATCTGACCGTATAATTCAAAACTTTTTGGATTTAAACAAAGAAGGCCAAACCATAGTTATGGTTACTCATGAACCTGAATATGCAAAACTTGCTGACCGAACTATATTTTTAGCTGATGGTAAAATCGTTAGTGATGTGATGAATAGGTAAGTTTCTGCTTTGTTGGAGCCATGCTATAATATACCTATAATAGTTAATATATACATATATGTTCGAAAATAAAAAACTTTTATCAGGTCTTATTATTGTTGCTGGAATTTGTCTATCAATATTTTTCTTAGCCAATGCTTATGAATCACTTAATTTAGATTCAAAAGATAAACAACAAGCAACTATTACAGTCTCAGGGGAAGGCGAGTATTTTGCAATTCCAGATACTGCTATGTTTACTCTTACTGTACAAAAAGAAGGAGCTACTCAAAAAATTGCTAAAGATGAAGGTAGTGAAATCATGAATAAAATTTTAGATACTCTTAAGAAGGATTATCAGATGACAGATAAAGAATTAAAAGTAATTGATCTTTCTGTAAATCCTAAATACGAATATGGTCCAGTATGTTACGGTGGATACTGTCCACAGACTAATCCTAAAATTATAGGGTATACATTTACAAATACTGTGACTGTAAAAATTAGCGACATTGATAAAGCTGGTGAAGTTTCATCTAAATTAGCAGAAATGGGGGCTACAAATGTAACTGGTCCAAACTTTTCATTAAAAAATGAAGATGATGCAAAAAACCAAGCTCGCACTGATGCGATAAATAAAGCAAAAGAAAAAGCAGAAGTTTTAGCAGATCAACTAGGTGTAAATCTTGGCAAGATTCAAAGTTTTTCTGAAAATAATGGCGGCGGGGCATACCCAATGTATGAGGGTGCTATGGTTAGTAGTTTTGCTACAAAATCAGTAATTCCACAACTTCCAGCAGGAGAAAACAAATATAGTTCAAATGTAACTATTACTTACGAAATAAAATAACACTTGAGTAAATACTTGATAGTCATACTACCAAGTAAAATAAAAATAAAGGGCAAAAGCATAGCTTTTGCCTTTTATTTGACTTTTAGGGCTAAAAGGTGTATATTATTTGTACAGGGCCCCGAAAGGGCTTTTAAAAATGCCCGTTAATTTATATTTTATATGGAAAAAATAACCACATATTTAAAGGAGACTAAATTAGAATTAAACAATGTTGTTTGGCCAAAATGGCCTTTAACAATAAACCATACAGCAATTGTTATTGTTGTTGCTTTGGTTATTGGTTATTTATCTGGAGTCTTTGATTCAATACTAAGTGCTGGTCTTGCCAAATTACTTGGCCTTTAATAGTTTAATTTAAATATCATATGGCTAAACAAGGTGAAGGTGAGCGTAGTTGGTACGCAGTACATACATATGCAGGTTATGAAAATGCAGTATTAAGAAATCTCCGTCAGCGTATCGATTCACTCGGAATGCAAGACAAAATTTTTAATGTTGTAGTTCCAACGGAGAAGAAAATAAAAATCAAAGGTAATAAGCGTGTAGAAGTTGAAGAAAAAACTTATCCTGGTTATGTACTTGTGGATATGATCGTAACTGATGATTCATGGTATGTAGTACGAAATACTCCACGAGTTACAGGGTTCGTAGGGGCAGGTGTTAACCCAGTTCCTTTGTCACAAGCTGAAGTTGATAGTTTATTTAAATCAATGAATAAACAAGATGAAGCTAAGTATACTGCACTTTATGCAGTGGATGAGCCAATTAAAATCACAGATGGCCCATTTAAAGATTTAGAAGGGATTGTTTCTGAAGTTGATACAGTTCACGGTAAAGTAAAAGTTTTAGTTTCTCTTTTTGGTCGAGAAACACCAGTTGAGCTTGATTTCTTGCAAGTAAAGAAGCTTTAATTAGCTAATTTGCAAATTTCTTATATTCTGGTATAGTATAACCACTGTTACGCTTCAATTTATTTATAACTAATTCTAGAACCTAAATACTAGAAACTAGAACCTAATTTATATATGGCAAAGAAAATAATTAAAAATGCTAAATTCTTAGCTCCAGCTGGAAAAGCAACTCCAGCTCCACCGCTAGGTCCTGTATTGGGTCAAGCCGGTGTTAACATTGCGGAATTTTGTACAAAATTTAACGCTGCATCACAAGAATATATGGGTGAAACAGTTGGTGTAAAACTAACAGTTTACGAAGACCGAACTTACGATTTTGTAATCAAAACCCCACCTGTAACTGGAATGATTTTAAAAGCAGCTGGTCTTGAAAAAGGCGCTGGGAAACCAGGTACAAGTAAAGCAGGTAAAATCACTCGTGCACAAGCTGAGGAAATTGCAAAACGCAAAATGAAGGACTTAAACGCTAAAGACCTTGATGGCGCGGTCAAAATTGTTGCAGGATCAGCTCGTTCTATGGGTATCCAAATGGTTGACTAATATTAAACAGGGCGCACCGCTACGCGGTGCGCCCTGTTTTCCCACTTATTTTATTATGATATAATATTATTTATGAATAACACACAAAAATTATCACCCAAAGAGATATTCTCGTTCGGTTTCAAAAACGCAAAAAAATATTTTTGGCAGTTTTTTGGTTTTTTTATAGTTTACATGATTTTTAGTTTATTAAGCCCTAGCGTGGAAGAAGGTGAAATGATGACCGCTCTTCAAGGATTAGGTCTACTTGTTAGTTTTATTGGAACAATATATCTTAATCTTTGTTTATATAATGCAACTATTAAAATTGCCCGTGAAAAAAGCGTAACTATGAAAGATTTTTTTACTTGGCCTAAGAATGGGTTCAAAGCAATTTGGACTGGGATCATTCAAATGTTTGCTTTAGCCCCAGCGATGCTTTTTTTGATATTAGGTATTATGTTGATTGCATTTAGTGCAAAATCTAGCGTAATTTTATTTGCTTTAGGTGTGATTTTAGTTGTTGCATCATTTATAGCTTATGTTTATTTAGCTATTCGATTATATTTTTCAAGTTTTTATTCTTTAGAAACAGGTGAATGGGCTTTCCCAAGTATTAAAAAATCTTGGCATTCGACAAAAGGTAGAGTATGGTTTTTGATTTGGCTTTCCATAATTACACTTGGAGTAATTTTATTAGGAATCCTTGCTATATTTATTGGTCTTCTTTGGGCAATACCAACTGGAATCATTGCTTTTACATTTACTTATGCAAAGTTATTTCCTTTACAGCATAAAGAATCTGAAATCATCGTTCAGCCAGTAGAAATTCCAGATAATACTGAAATGAATACTGAAGTAGTCGAAAATAATACAAATAATCAATAAAATAATATGTTTTTTACTAAAGTTTTAACTACAATTCAATCAATCGGTTATGTTTATTTTGCTTTGATCATCATTGCTGACATAATTTTGTGGAAAATCCATCCAGTTCTTGGAGTTTTGGGTGTACTTTTTACTTTTGCTTTTCTTTTAGGGTGGTTCTAGTACATTTTATAAAATATTTTATTTCACTTTTTCTCCCTCTACCTGATAAGGGGAGGGTCGGGGTGGGGTGTAGTTATTTTCCTCTTTTTGTTTTTTAAAATTTTTAAAATTTTTTGTGAAAAAACGCTTTTAAAAAAGAGCGTTTTTTCTTTTTACTTGACGAAGTTTGATATAAATCTTCAAAGTACCAAAATAGGGTAAAAAATAAGTTATCCACAGTTTTTTTAAGTCAAAATTTTGGTATTATAAGAGTCCAAGAGTACAAAATTTTTATTAATTAATAATTAATTTATTATTATCCATGTCCATCTATATCACACACAGAGACGGTACAAAAGAACCTTTTAATGCAGACCACATTAATCGTTCTATTGAAAGAGCGTGTTTCGGGTTAACTGATGTTACTGCTAAAGTAATGCAAATCGCAACCGAAACAGAACTAACTCTGTATGATGGTATAACGACAGACGAGCTGGATATTGCAACTATTAATGCTGCTCTTCAAAATGTCCAAGAAGACATTGAATTCGACAAAATCGCTACTCGTTTACTCTTAAAGGTTATTTATAAACATGTACTTGGGCCTTATGATGAAGCTGATTTTGAAAAGGTTCATAATGCTGGGTTTAAAACTTGTATACAAAATGGTGTAGCTAATAAAGTATTCCACCCTAATCTAATAAATAAATTTGATCTTGATCGTCTAGGTAATTTTTTAAATACTGCAAATGATGAACTTTATTTTTATTCAGGGCTTTCATCAATGCAAAATCGTTACCTAACTAAAGGTATTGATGGCAATCCTGTTGAGACTCCACAATATTTTTGGATGCGTATTGCTATGGCAATGGCTGTAAATGAGTCTGACCCTAATATGTGGGCAGAAAAGTTTTATCAAAAAATGTCACGTCTTGAATACTTATCTGCTGGGTCAACTAATATTGGCGCGGGGACACTACGTTCAAGTCTTTCAAACTGTTATTTGATGGAAGTCCATGATGACATGGAACACATTGGTAAAACAGTTTCTGATGTTCTGCTTCTTTCCAAAGCAACCGGAGGTATTGGTCTTTCTGTTACTAAACTTCGTGCCGAAGGTTCTATCCTTTCATCTAACAATACTCAATCAAGCGGTCCAATTCCATTTTTGCATATTATTGACTCGGCCGTTCGCGCGGTTCAGCGTGGTGGTAAGAAAAAAGGCGCATTGTGTTTCTACATGGAAAACTGGCATCTTAATTTCCAAGACTTTATTGATTTAAAACAAAATGCTGGGGATGATTACCGTCGTGCTCGTACTGCTAATACTGCTGTATTTATATCTGACGAATTCATGCGCCGTGTCAAAGCTGGGGAAGATTGGTATTTATTTGACCCAAATGAAGTTAAAGATTTAAATGAGCTTTACGGGGATGCTTTTGCAAAACGTTACAATGAATACTGCATAATGGCAGAAAATGGTCAAATCAGAAATTGGAACAAAATCCCAGCTACCCAACAATACAAAAATATTCTTGTGTCACTTGAGACAACATCTCACCCATGGTTAACTTGGAAAGATACAATTAATTCTCGTGCACTTAATAATAATACTGGAACAATTCACTGCTCTAATTTGTGTACAGAAATTACACTTCCAACTGACCGCAACAATATTGCTGTTTGTAATTTGATTTCTATTAACCTTTCTCGTCATATTAAAGATAAACAAATCGATTGGGCTCTTCTTGAAGAATCAGTTCGTCTTGCAACTCGCCAGTTGGATAATCTTATTGATGTTAATGAGCCACCAATAGTTGAAGCTCAACGTGCCGATGATGAAAACCGTGCTGTTGGTCTTGGTCTTATGGGATTTACAGATACAATCGAGCAATTAGGATTTTCTTATGAAGACCAAGGAGCTTATGATATTGCAGATAAAGTTTTTGAATTTATTTCATACTGCGCAATTGATGAATCAACAAATTTAGCTAAAGAGCGTGGTAGTTATAAAAATTTTGCAGGATCAGGATGGAGTCGGGGTATGGTACCAGTTGATACACTTGCAACTTTGGAATACGAACGTGGATTTGAATTAACTGTTCCAAAAGTCGCAAATATGATTAATCCAATAGTGGACTGGGATGCTTTGCGTGCAAAAGTTAAAAATGGAATCCGAAATGCAACATTAATGGCTATTGCACCAAATGCTAATATCGGGCTTGTAGCAGGAACATCTCCTGGTATTGACCCACGATTTGCGCAAATGTTTTCTCGTAATAAAATTTCTGGTAAATATTTGGAGATCAATCCAAATCTTGTTAGTGCTCTTAAAGAACTTAATATTTGGGATAAGGTTCGTGATCAAATTTTAACTAACCAAGGTGATCTAGAAGCCATTGAATTAATTCCAGATCATATCAAACATATTTATAAAACATCTTTTTCTGTTTCGCCTTATGCATTTATCGAGGTTGCAGCAAGAGCTCAAAAATGGGTAGACCAAGCTATATCTCGAAATATGTATCTTGAAACTCGTGATATTGATGAAGTTATGAAAATCTACAGCTCTGCTTGGGAAAAGGGTCTTAAGACCACATATTACCTTCATATGAAGCCTCGTCACACAGCTGAACAAAGTACTGTATCCGTTAACAAAGCACAATCTATGGGCAAACTAGGATTTGGAGCACTCAAAGCAAAAGCCACGACGAGTGAAGTTGTTGAAAGTGTTTCAAATATAGAGACACCAACAGAAACCGAAGTTAAAGTTCCAACAAACGATGGACGACCAGCATTAAAGGTCCATGTTTCTGAAGACCCTCAAGATGCATTAATTTGTGAAAGTTGCCAATAATTATAAGTTTAATAATATAAATATATGTTGTTAGGAAAACCAGAACCCAAAGATACATCTCTTCACCCTATGAAATACAAATGGGCATATGATTTGTATCAACAAGCAGTACGTAATACTTGGTTCCCACATGAAATCCCACTCGGGGAAGACATTAAAGACTGGAACGATATGACCGATGACGAGCGTCATGCAGTTAAATTCTTGATGGCATTCTTTAACCCAGCCGAGCTTATTGTTAACCGAGCATTAGCATTGGGGGTATATCCATATCTTAAATCTCCAGAATGTCATTTGTACATTGCTAAACAAATGTGGGAAGAAGCCAACCACTGTGTTGCTTTTGAATACGTACTGGAAACTTTCCCTATGGACCGTGAAGAAGTCTACAAAGTCCACACAATGACACCTTCTATGGTGGCTAAAGAAGACTATATTAACAAATACCTTAAAAAAATGACCGAGGTAACTCTTGATATCGAAACTACCGAAGGCCGTAAAGAATTTATCCGTAACCTTGTAGCTTATAACATTGTGATGGAAGGTATCTGGTTTTATTCTGGGTTTATGGTTATTTTCTCTTTCCGTCAGAGAAATAAATTAAGAAACTTTGGTTCAATGCTTAACTGGGTACTGCGTGATGAATCACTGCATCTAAAATTTGGAATTAATCTTGTATTAAATATTCTTGAAGAGAATCCAGATTTGTTAACTGAAGATTTTGCTGATGAAGTTCGCAGTATCATAATCGAAGGTGTTAATTTAGAACTAGCTTATAACAAAGATTTATTCCCAAATGGAATTTTGGGTCTTAACTCGGAATATGTTAATCAATATGTAAAATATGTTGCTGACCGCCGATTAGAAGAACTAGGTATGGCAACAGAATACAATGTAACTAATCCTGCAAAATGGATGGCAACATCTACTGATGTGTTTGAACTTGTTAATTTCTTTGAACAGCAAAATACATCTTATGAAGTTGACGCCG
>JACCDT010598179.1_pt1 | contig 12421 bp, 22 predicted proteins | sample 7446291 | NCBI WGS metagenome assembly JACCDT01 (sample SAMN15323446, study PRJNA562643) | freshwater metagenome | isolation source: river surface water | place: USA:Blue River Watershed | collected 2017-08-17
ACGGGCGAGGCAGACGTGCCGACGCGCACGGTCTCTTGGCGGGTCTCGCCGGCGGGTCGGTACCCGGCGGCCGTGAGAATCTGCACCGCGGCGGCGATGCGGAGGGAGGCTTTCTCTTGACGGGTCAGCATGGCGTGGGCTCCGTGGTGGGGCCCCGGCGCGAGGCCGGTGGCGTGGTGTTGGTAGAAGGGGTGGGTCTACTTCATGCGGACGGGGACGCTCGCGAAGCAGTGGCCACCGTCGCGGAAGCGAGCGATGACGCCGCGCCAATGGGTCGACGATGCGAACGCCTCGCACTCTTCCTTGGTGCCCGTCTTCCAGATGGTGGCGTTGTTGTCGAGGTCAGCGGCCTTGATGATGGTGGTCGAGAACAGCATGGCGGGTCGGTCTCCGGGGCGGCTCGGCCCTCTCAGTCATCCTGTCATGGCTATACGCAGGCGCTAGCTGTATCTCGAAAGAATCAGCAGAACGCCGATTGGATGGCTTCCATGCCACACTGTGGCCACGGCGCGCAAGTCTCGCGACTACCTGCGGCGGCGGCGCGGCTTCGGTCGCCCGGACACGAGATCGCAGAACAGGGTGATGACCGTCTCGCGATGCTCGTCCGGGACATCGGCGAGTTCGGGGGCTAGCTTGCCCACCAGCTCGAGCAGCCGCCACTCCAGCTTCCTCGCATCGTGCTCGGCCATGAGGGCAGGGCAGTGCTCGCGGGTCGGCACCTTGTAGCCGGCGACCTCGATGGCGTCAGCTCGAGCTGCCTCCCATGCGCGCATCTGCGGCGTCTCGAGCTCCGCGAGGTACAGCTTGTCCGGGTCGGCGATCGGCGTACCATCGTGCTCGCTGGTGAACGAGAAGGTAGCGAAGACCGGAGCGAGCAGAGCATCCACGTCGGCCCGGACCTTGGCGGCGTTCTTCCGTGCGGCGACCAGGCCGCGAACGACGGAGCGGACGGCGGGATCGCGAGCGAAGGCTTCGAGCATGGCAGCGGTGAGCGTGGTCATGATGGCGGGCTCCGTGGAGATGTGCGTCTAGAACTCGATGCCCATGTGCCAGGCGATCTCGCGGTGGACGACCCACGCGCACACCTGCGCATCGGCTGCGCTCTCGTACCGGCCCCCGGCATGGGCCTCCATCGCCATCTTGGAATAGTGCTGGCGTTCCTCTTGGAGCTTGCGAATCTTTGCGACGGTCTCGGTGCTCATGGCGGGTTCCTCTGCTGCCGAAGGCCCGGCCCCTTGCGGGGTGCGGGCCGGTGCCTTCGGTGCGGGTGGCTAGTTCGTCGGGAACAGCTCGCCGCTGTCGAGGTAGACGGTCACCCCGCCTGCGTGCGGCTCGACGGCGCGTACGTGGTAGTAGTTGTGACCCTGGTGCACGTCGTTGGCGGGGGTGAAGCCGCGGTCGCGGATGAAGCTGCGGGCCTTCTCGACCAGGCTGTCGAGTCGCTGCGCCTTGGTGAACCAGTCGTTGTCGGTGCTCATGTTCGTGGTCTCTCGGGGGCTCGGGGTTCGGGGCGGCTCGTCGCTGCCCTCTTCATCACCATGACCGATGGTATACGTAGGCGCTAGCGGCATCTTGCAGAATTCTACAGAACGCCGCTCAGACTATGCTGCGGGCCAGCCTGCGGCCGAACGCTGCTCGAGCACGTGCGCCCGAGCAGCGGTGCGCGCCCCGCGACTACAGGGCGAACGGGGCAGGCTGCGAGTAGCGGACCGCGCGGAACTGGCTCGCGCCCTTCACGATGAGCGACCGGCCGTGCAGGTTCGCGTAGCCCGCGGTCGTGAGGGTCTGCGGCATGTCGAGGCTCGCGAGCATGAGCCGGCCAGCCTTGGCCACGTTCCACAGGCGGGCCTTGAACGTCTCGATGTCGCAGCTCTCGTAGATCGCCGCGTACCAGTCGTACACGGTGTCGATCCGGGCAAGGCCGTCGGAGCCGACGGCGGCGGCGGACTTGAGGACGGCGGCGGCGAACTCGGTGTCGGTCGTGGTCACGAGTTGTTCTTACCATGCCTATACGCAGGCGCTAGCGGTATCTTCCGAAGAATCGACAGGTGGAGATCGCGCCCCCACCTGTCGATCGTTGGAGCGGTGGCTAGCCGCGCTCGGCCCACTGGCTCGCGCCCTTCCATACGACCTGGCTCAGTAGCCCAAGAGGCTGGCCGCTGGTCGCCTCGATGGTCAGAGCCTCCACGCCGTGGGCCTCGCACGCCCCGGTGAGGCAGCCTGCCTTGGGCTTGCAGACGAAGGGAAGGGAGCGGAAGAGCGGCTCGAGCGCCTGACCGAGCGGGCCGTCGTAGTAGGCGAGGGGGAGCGTGCCGCTCTGGCTGTGCATGTCGAGCAGGAGCACGCGGCGGCCCGATCGGAGCACCGACCACACTTCACGCTCGAGGTCGTCACGGCACGCGTCCGGCCCGCCCCACGTCGCGTTCATGTCGCGCCCGTCCTCCATCTCACGGAGGAGATGGCGCAGGCCCCACGGGTTGGCCCCGCCGAAGAGCCGCAGTTCGAACCGGCAGGTCTCGGCCATCTTGTAGGCGGCGGCCATCTGCCATCCCAGCTCGAGCCCCATCGGCTCGTTGCCATGCTGACCGGTGACGACTACGACGATGGGCGCGTCGGCGGCGAGGCCGGGCTTGCGGATGATGGCGTGGTGCGGGGCGTTCTCTTGCGTGTGGCTGGGCACGAGCTGCATCCTAACCGATGCTGTACGTAGGCGCTAGCGGTATCTTCCGAATTTGTGCATGTGGCCTGCGGAACGTGCTCGTCCGGCATGGTAGGCGAGCGTGGTGAGATCCTGGTCGTTCAATGACGTCGCTGCCGAGGCTGTCGGGTTCGAGGCGTGGGAGAGCTCGAGGCTGGGGGCCGAGGATGCGCCGGCTTCGACCGTGGCGTTCACCGTGCCAGGGAGCGACCTCTTCCCGGCGAACATGTTCCACGCCAGGCGCGGCTTGCTCGGCGGCACGCTGGCTCGGCACTGGCTCGCGTTCACGTACGGCGGCGGGCTGCACGTCGTCGACATCTCGCACGGTGGCTCGAGCGCCAACCCGATCGCCTTCGTCGCATCGCTCGCTGCGGCGACTCGGCACACCGTGGCGTTGCCCTCCAGCTCGCGCACAGCGGCACAGGTGGCTACGGCCATCGTTGCCCAGCTCGTCGCCGACGGATTGCCTGCGACGGCTGACGACTCGCTCGTGACGATCCAGGGCGCGAGCAACCTCGTCATCCCGCCGGCTGTCGACATGACCGACACCTCGCTGCGCGGGATGTGGGGCATGCAGCGCGACGACTGGGGCGACGGTGCGGGCGGCCACACGTTGAATCAAGACGGCGGGACGAATGCCGTCGTATGGATGCACCTCGGCACCCTGACCGCAGCGGGCCGCGTCTCCGGGGCGTACGCGTGGTGCAACACCACCGGGGCTCAGTCCACGATGCGACTCGTGGTCGGCACTGGCCCGGCCTACTCGCTGAGCCCCGGCGCCATCACGGTGATCGGTCATGGCACGGCGACCAGCGACGCCGTGACGGGTTTCGCGAGCGTGGCCTTCGATGCTGTGGACGTCGGAGCGAGCACGGAGATCTGGGTCGGACACGCGACCGACACCCCAGGCGCAGGCCTGCGCTTCAGAGCACAGAGCGCTACGCCGCTCGGTGCAGGCGACATCCCGCCGGGGCAGGACATCCTTGTCGACCTGACGCGCAACCCGTCGAGCACCAACGCGTTCGGCTCGAGCGTGACCCCTACGGTTGACGCTCACTACGCGGTCAACTCCGCTCTCGGTGTCGTCTTCGAGTTGCCGGATGGCGATGGCAACTACCCGGCGGACGGCAGCCTGACCGCGGTCATCGGAGACCACAACCCCGATGTCGACCATGGCACGCAGTTCGATGCTGGGCCTGGCATCCTCTCGGGCGAGACCACCCACCAGCGCAACGTGAAGCTCCCATGGAGCGCTGTCGAGGCAACGGAGATCTCTCGCGTCGTCGGAGACACGGCGAGCGGCGAGGACTGCCGTGCTGCGTTCTATAGCTGGACGGACACCAACCATCCGAGCACCACGCCCGCCGATCTCATTGCAGACCTTGGACGAATCGGCGTGACCGCTGGGACCGGGAATCGTCGCATCACCCTCTCGCTGGCCACGCCCGTCGACGTGTCGAGCGATGCCGTCGCCGGCGACTGGTGGTCGCTGGGGTTCAACTACACGACCAGCGACGGATCGGCGATCTCTACCCTCACGCTGCCGGTGTTCCTGGACGGAGTGTCCGGCGACTCGGGATGGCTCAACTGCTGGGAGGACGACCGCGAGGCGTGGCACGACAACGTCCGCGGGGCCAGCGAGTATGCGCTTGATGCCGGAGTGCAGGAGTACCGCACGAGGGTGGCCGCCGGGAACAACGGCATGAACACGACGGACGCTGACTCTCCATGGGTCGACCCCATGGCCACCGATCCGAGCGACGACTCGCCGTCTGCGATCGCGATCGACACCGTCACCGTCGTGCGCCCTGGCTTCGCGGCAGCGTGAGCCGATTCGTGCTGGCCGCCGTGGTAGGTGTGGAGCGATGGCACTGCGCGACCACGAGATCCTGCTGCGAGTCAAGGATGACACCGGCTCCGCCGACCCGAGCTATACGACGCTGATGATCGATCCGAACACCGCGATCATCAGCGTCGGCACGGCGGGCAACGGGACGTGGTCGCTCGTGATCGATCCGGTCGATGGTGCCGCGCTTTCGTCCGTCGACTTCGTACGCGCGTCCAGCGAGAACAGCTCCCAGATCGCGACGGCCTGGGCTGCGGCGATCAACGGCGCGCTCTCCGATGCCGATGGTCCGACCGAGCTGGCGCGATACGTCGTGCGAGCTGTGGCATCGGCGGCGACTGTGCGGCTCACCGTCAAGCGCGGCGCTCCTCGGTTCGGCATCACGGTGACCTCACCCGGAAGCACCGCGACCGTGAGCCCCGTCGACCTGCGATGGCCGATCGCTCAGTACATCCCGACGGGCTGGGGCGGGAACCGCGAGACCACCAAGGTGGTCGTGCGCACGGTGCCGATCGACAGCAGCGGCAACGTCATCCCGGTCGACACCGCGGCCACCTTCACGATGCGGGCGCTCGATGGCTGCGAGCAGGAGGACGGCACCACGGTCATCGCATCGCACGGTGCCGAGGCTACGGGCGTCGCGATCGGCGAGAGCCGGTCGCTACCGTACGGCGGCGGACTGTTCGGGCTCGAGCTGTCGGCCGTCTCGACGCCTCCGACGGGACTCGCCGCTCTGCGCGTGTGGGTGTACCCGACCAACGCGTGATGCCCATGCCGCCTGCGCGGGGCCGACCGTTGGGGTGATCGGTCGGCCCCGCGCACGTCTCCAGCGAGCGACCGATCACTCGCCGCCGCCAGGGTCGTCGCCGTCGTGCAGCGCCGCCTCGAACTCGCGGCGGATCTCCCAGGCCGCAGCTCGCACGCGCTGTCGGTACGCGCGGAGCAGTCGCTCGGGGTCGACCTGGTACGCGATCCCAAGGGCTCGGATCGTGCGCTCCTCCATGGCGAGCTCGACCACGTGATCGGACTGGAGAGCGGCCAGCTCGGCCCATCGCTGAGCGCGGAATGCAGCCTCTCGGATGCGGGGCCCTTGGACGCTCAAGGCGTTGCGGATCATCTCTCGGATCTTCATCGGCTGTCCGTCATCGCCGCGAGTAGCTCGACCGCACGCGACACCTCGGTCGCCTCGTCGCCTTCGCGCTCGATGGTCGTGAGGGTCGCCGATCCCAGGGCGTCGCGCCAGCGGATCTCCCAGTCGGTCGTCCAATACATCCCCCAGCCCTGCCTGTAGGCCAGCCTGGCCGCAGATATTTCGGTTGACACAATCGTACCCCCGGACTCGAGGATCGATGCGACGAGCCCCGCCGCTGTCACGTCGGCAGCAAGGGTGGTTGTCATCAGTCGGCGCATCGGGAAGCAGAACTCCATGGCAGCACTACTCGGCTGCGTCGCGCAAGATTCCGCTGCGCCACTCACGGGTCACGTCCGTCACACCGAGCCGCGCCGTGTCCTTCTCAATCTGCTCCGCGAGTTCCGAGTCCGCGGGTGCCTGACCGTCGAGCAGGAGCCGCATGTGCTGCGTCGTCAGCGAGACCGCCGCTTGCAGCCTCGCGGGACATGAACCGTAGTGCAGCGTCGCGCTGGCGTTGGCTTCGACGTCTATCGTCCATGGACCGCTCTGCTGCCCGTTGGCCTTCGCCCTGACGGCGAGCGTCGGACACCCAACCTCGATCTCGGCGCTCCCATCCTGCCGCACGACGGCGCCGAAGATCACCATGTCGAGCGGCTCCCACCTCCATGCGTACGTGTTCGACAGCTCGAGCACGTGGAGCATCATGTCGATGCGGTCCGGCAGCGACGAGAAGCGCTTCTCGTTCGTCTCCAGCGGCGGCATAGGCTTCGGCTTCCGCTCCTTGACGGGGGCCGCCTTGCTGGCCCTGGCTCTGCCTGTGACGTGGCACGGGCAGCGACACGGCGTGCTGCGACAGTAGCCGCTCTTCGACGTGCATGCTCGGCATGGCGTCGGGCAGATGGGGCAGGAGATGAGCGCGAGCCACGTGTCCTCGGCGCCCTTGCGCTGTTCCTCGCTGCGCGTGTCCGGGTCGTTCTTCACGCTATGCGTGTCGCCGCAAGCGATGCAGACCGTCGATAGCGAAGGTTCGACCGGCGACCGCTTTCCGGCTCGGATCTCGGCCATGCGCTCTTGGATTCGCCGCTCGTGCTCGTCGCGGCAGTCGGGCCGGAGACATCGCGCCGCCTTCCAGCCGACCGTCGGCCACCGGACCCACTTCGAGACCCGCCCGCATGTCGGACACTCAGCTTGCTCTTTCGCCATGGCTGCTACCACCGATCCGTGGTCTTGGACCACTGGCCGAACTCGAAGATCACGAGGAAGTCGTACGTGCAGCTCGAGCCGATGTGCGTCCACCCGCGCCCGTGAACGGTGGCTCCCCATCCGTGCTCGCGGGCCATGTCGAGAGCCTTCGCCTTCGCAAGCCGCAGCTCGTTGGCGGCGAAGTGGTGCTCGTCCCACTTCCCGATGCTGCCCGATTCTCCGACCCACCAGCGGACGACGATACTCGCGGATTCTACATGCTTGCATAGCCACGACCACGAAGGCATCGAGCTTGCGGCAAGACCGGCCTCGTTCCTGAAGCACACGAAGTGGCGCTTCGGGCGGATCGCTCCGCCGCCATCGGTCCATGTCGGCTCCATGCGAACAGTACAGTCCGCGGAGCCAAGCTGTTCCGTCACCGGATCGAGCCGAGCGTCCGCAGCCGCGAGTGATAGACGGCCACCTCGCCGCCGAACTCCATCTCCAGATCCACGTCACCGCTCGCGTGCACCTTGGCCACCAGCGCACGGCGGCCCGTCCACTCGTCGGCGAGCGGCCCGTCCATCGTGTACGCCGGCAGCACCTCCACGACACGGCGGGAGAGCAGAGCCTTGGGGATGCGAGCCAGTGCCGAACGCTCGCACGCATGCTCGAGGATGGCGGCCGCGGCTTGCATGCGGAGGCTGCCTCCGACGCATCGGCGAGGACAGCGAGCCAAGCCGCCGGTAAACCGCAGGCAGTAGCCACCGCCGCCGCAGCTCTCGCACACCGAAGGGGCCGGCTTGCGCTTGCGGCCTCGCGCCTTCGGAGGCTCGGGCCAAGGATCGCACCCCGTGAACGTTGGCATCGGGCCCATACTCACGGTACCAGCGTCACAGCGCCCGCGTTCCATGGCGATCCCGCTGCCAGCTCACACGGGCATCGTAGGCCCCGAGCTCCCCGCTGACCGCCACGCTGGCGCACGTCTCGCGGTACACGTACGGCGCCAGCATGGCCGCCTCCGGGTTGCTGGTCTCCATCGAGAACTCCGGGTTGATCGGGTCGATGCACCGCAGCGTCCGCACGCGAGCGTACGGCTTGCCATCATCGCCGATCGGGTGGGCGTCCTCGATCTCCGCGAGCAGGCGCTCCTCGTGGCGAAGGCCGGACGCGTGAGCCTCGCGGCCCTTGTCGGTCAGCATCCCGGACGCGTAGGTCATCCTCTCCTCTCGGAGGACACGGATCTCCCACTCCTCGGCATCGGCCAGCGCAGCGCTGCCGATCGTCGCCAGCAAGCGCAGTCGCTCGCCTGGACCTTCGGGGATGCCCGGCCAGCAGAGACCAGCGCCGCGCACATAGGCATGTTCTCGGCCCTTGCGGGTGAGCATGTGGACGCCACCGAGGACGGTCCAGAGGGATTGGTCGTGCGCACGCATGGTCAGCCATTCCCCTTGATCCAATAGTCGTGGAGCGCCTTGAACACCGCAGACCCGCTGCACTTACCCGTGCCGTGATCGATGCACGCCCGCAAGAACTCGGAGATGCCGGGGCCCTCGATATTCTTCCCTCCCGATGCCATGAGCGAGTCCTTGATCACGAGCGCCCGAGGATCCTTGGCGAGCGCGGCGATGCACTCGGCACCCGGTTCCGCAGGCACTCGCCCGACGACGAAGCGACCACCATCGACGATTCCAGCACGCACGCACCCACCGGCCTTTCGAGCCTCCATCGAAGCCTCGGACTTCCCGACATGCAGGGATCGCACAGCCGACCGCTTGCAGCGATCGGGAAAGACGGCGAAGAAGACCTGCGCCGGATTGAAGCTCTTGGCAGCCGCCACGGCCTTGCTGCACATGTCGAAGATTCGTTCCGCCATCGATCACACTACAGGAGCAGCGGCGCCTTCATTCCGCATCGGCGCCTCCGGCCACCAGTGCGGCTCGCACGAGATCACGCGCAGCACCGGCGTCACCACGATGCGCTTGCTTGGATCGTCGTGCTCGTGCACCACGCGAACGGAACCCTTGTCCCCGGCTTCATCTTGGGCTCTCCACAGACCGTCTTTCGCCAAGAGCTCGGCTTGCCCATGAGGGTCGGTCGGCATGGTCTCCGCGCTGTAGACTTGCGGCCTCGGCATCGCACCGCCGGCGCCGTGCAGGGTGAGGCCGCAGACCTCGGAGCCGTCGGGGAGCTGCACGGTGAACGTGAATCGAAGCTCGGTGTTCATGGCATCAGTACAACTCGGGCGCCGGTGCTATTCCGGCGCCCGCGCTCACGAGATCATTGTGAGCTAGAAGATCCTGTCGCAGTCCCACCAGCACCCGGAAGCGGCAGGCGTACAGTCCCACGCTCTCGGCTTCGGGTCGGTGCACACTTGCGGCACGCCATCGTACCATGTGCACGATGACGGGCACTGGTCTGTCCATGGCTGCTCGGGCACCCACGGATGAAACACGCACATGGGCATGGCACAGATCGCCTCCGCGACCGGGACGCTCGAGTCGATGTAGTCGAGGTTTGGGCCATGGTTCGGCTCGATGCCAAGAACGAGCGCTAGTACGACATTGAATACAGCTTCCATTTCCATCAATGACCGGCTGACTTGCGGTCTCTCCACGATCTCGAGCCCGCGCCGAGAATGTCGGAAACGGGCCCGAGATACCGCGCGAACGCGGGTCAGTGCTAGACGCAGTGCCAGCGGCACGAGGACGCGGGCGCGATCGTGGTGCACGTGTATCCGCCGCAGGTCTGGGCCACGCCAGCCTCCCAGACGCAGCTCGTGTCGCAGCGATTGGTGAAGGTGCCGGCGGGCGTCTGGTAGACGCAGAGCGGCGAGCCACAGACGGCCTCGGCGATGGGCTCCGACTCATCGGCGAGAAGATCGGTCGGCTCGACGTCGTGCACGCCGTAGTCGGTCATGGGCTCGCACATCGGCGCGGGATCGGTGGTGTCGGTGGCGTCGGCGGTGAAGAGCGCGAGAGCGCTGATGAAGAGATTGAACATGCTGTTTCCTGCGGCCGCCGGCGCAGTGCCGGCCCCTCTTGGGCGTCGTGCCGCAACGACACAATCCCGCCCCGTCCAAGGACGGGAGCGGGCTTCGTTCCGGCGAGCCGCCGGCGGTGAACGACCTGCGAGAGCTCGAGCCGCAGCTACAGCGCGAATGAGCACTCGCCGCGATCGATGGCCCGAGCAAGCGAGCGGCAGAACGTCGCGCCTCTCTCGAACTGCGGGCCCGTGGCGAGGTACAGCAGCCCGCGGTGAGCCTCGGCAGGCACCGACAGCGCCGCCCCCTTGATGGCTCGCTCGACCGTCTCTCGCGCGCCCACGGGACCAAGGCCGCCGCCGCCCGCCTCCGAGATGAAGATCATCCCCGACGAGTGGCGCTCGACGATGGCGGACACGATGCCTCCGCAGTCGGTCCGCACTGCCACGTCACACCGAAGCGTGCCGATGGGCGCGAGCGGTTTTCCGTGGAAGTCGAAGTCGAGAAGGTCGTCGGTCATGGTGCTATCGAAACAGTTTCAGTCGTTAGATTATTTCACTGAGACGACAAAGGCCCGGCGTCTTGCGACGTCGGGCCTTGCAGATCGGTGGCAGCTACTTCCCGAGCATCGCCTCCATGCGCCGGCGGCCGCGGTGGATCCGACTCATGACGGTCCCCATCGGAACACCAGTGCGACGAGCGATCTCGGCATAGCTCAGGCCTTCGATGTCGCACATGCGAACGGCTGTACCCTGCTCGGCGGGCAGAGCATCGATGGCGGCATGGACGACCGCGCGAACCTCGGACTCGTGCTCCGAGCGAAGCGCAGCAGCCTCGGGGCATGAGTGCATGCTGTCGCTGATGGCCACGACGATGGCGAGGCCATCGCATGATCGTCTCTGCGACTCCGTGCTGGCGCAGCGGTTGGCATGCGTGTTGCGCACGATGGTCTTTATCCAGCACTTCGCATCCCCCCTGGAGGGGTCGAAGGAGTTGCGGAAGCGCCACGCGCGAAGCAGGCTGTCCTGGAGCAGGTCGTCGGCATCGCTCGACGAGTGAGTCAGAGCGAGCGCGAGCGCGCGAAGCGAGGACATTTCGGTGGTGATGGTGTCGATCTCAAGAGCGGCGGCGGACATGAGGGCATCATGACCGATGCTATACGACCGCGCTAGCGGTATCTGCAAGAAATCTACAGAACGCCGTCCACAAGGTCGGCAGCGCTCATACCAAGCACTTCGGCGATCGCGCACAGCCGCGACGTCGAGAGCCGGATGACCCCGTGCTCGTAACGCGCGATAGTCGCAGGGGCGCACTCGGCTTCCCCCTCTGCCGCCTCCGCCGCAGCCTCATGCTTGGCCACCGCCGCGGCGAGCTGGGCCTGCGTCCATCCCCGCTCCTCTCGGAGCGCGGCGATCTTCCGGCCGAGCGCCAGCCACTCGGCATCGGTCACGGCCTGCGCTTCGTTCACGACTCCTCGATCCCTTCGGGCAGGCACGCCGCCGGACCGTACCACGAGGGGGCCGACCAGCGGAATCCCGCCGCCCGCAGGCTCTCGATCGTGGCGCGTCCAGGTGCCTCCGAGAACGTCACGATGGCCTGGTCGCCACGCCGCTCGACCCGGCTGCCGCCGGCCTGCTCGGCTGCCGCCAGCTTCGCCTGGCGAGCCTTCACTTCCTCGATGCGCTTGCGGATCCTGCGGATCTCCGCGCCCATGTTCGTCAGCTCATACGCCGCGTGGAGCGGTCGGCCGCCGCAGAGCTCGACCGCCTTGGCAGCGGCGGTCGCTGACCAGCCGAGGCCGACCAGCCCTGCCGCGCCGTGCTTGCGGTAGGCCGCGTTCTCAGCCTTGTACCTCGTTCGGCGGTCTTCGAGAACCTTCGCCTTCGCCTCCAGCGCTTCGATCGCGTCCGGGTCGTCCGAGAAGATCGTGGTCGCGAGCTGCTGCTCGAGGCCGGCTGCTTTGTCCTCGTGGTGCCGTGCGAGCTTGGTCGCTTCGACGGACTTCCGCATGTGGGTGTCGAGTCGCTCGACGTCTCGACGATGGCGGCCCTCGCTGTGGTGCCCGACCTTGATCGGCTCGGCGGTCATGCCGTCCGCCATCGACTGCGCCGCATCGAATCGGCCTTTCGCCTGGGCTGCCGCCTTGCCAGCCCAGCCCCGCCGCTTCTCCGCCTTCGCCTCAAGCCGCTCGCGTCTCGTCGTCATGGCTTCAGTACCGTTCAAACGGCGAGATCTTCCGCTTCAAGAGGCCGCACGCCACGAGGTCGTCGCACATAGCCACGAAGGCTGGCGCCTGACGGATCTCCGTCTCCACCGCAGCACGACGCGCGGCCTTGGCTCCCTTGTGCCCGCAGGCCGGAAGCAAGCGCGACACCAGATCGTCGCCCCACTGATTCGCTGTGACCCAGAACGCGCGCATGATTCGATAGGGAGACTGGTCCTCCGCCAGCGCCTCGAGTTCGCGGCGATGCTCGTCCGCGACCTTGCGCAGCTCTACGATCGCCGCCTCAAGCATGGACTGGTCAATCATCGAATGGCTCCCTCGGTTCCGCCCCGGGAGCCAGCGCGTCCAGCGTGTAG
>JACCDT010242900.1_pt1 | contig 12418 bp, 9 predicted proteins | sample 7446291 | NCBI WGS metagenome assembly JACCDT01 (sample SAMN15323446, study PRJNA562643) | freshwater metagenome | isolation source: river surface water | place: USA:Blue River Watershed | collected 2017-08-17
AATTAGTATACGACACGTTTTTAAATGAGCCCGCCATAAAACACTATAAATCTAAGTGGTACAAAATTATAAAAGATTTAATATGATTCATTTTTTTTCATTTAAAATATCTCGTAGAAATTAAAATGAGTGAATAAATGAAAGAAGAATATTCAACTACAGGAAGTGGTGTTTCGCATTTATTTTAGCCGACAATGACTCCTGAATAAGTATAATTCGTTAGATAGAATTATGAATAAAAAGCAGATGACAATAAATGAAAGTTTACATAAAAATAAATTTCTGATATGTTCTGAGACAAATTTGGAACAGAATGTAAAAGTAGCAAAATTGGTTTAATTGTTCGCGGACAAATTTATAAAACCCCAGAAATGAAAGAAGAAATTAAGAGAATACGCGCATCTATAAAATAACAAAAATAAAAAGATAAATTAGATTAATAGGAAAGAGAGCGTTAGGAAAAGAAACAAGCAATACTATCAAAAATAGACAGAGATCAAAAAGTTCTCGATTTGGTCAGAAGTGAATATTAAAGCGGTAAAAAATCAGATTAAATTTACCAAACATTACGAGAATGGAAAGATTAAGGGTGACTAGATTGGACACCGAGTAAAATTAGTGTTTATCGTTGGATCGAAAAACAAAAGTAGTAAAATTGCATTATTTATTTTTTTTTGTTCCGAATATGTTAGTGATATAAAATCCACTGTAAATTATTTCAAGGGTGTTTTCTGTATAAAATTAATCTGATGGACAGAAAAGCATTGGTAGATTTTCTCAAGCCATTAAAATCACAATTTGATTTTATCGGTAACCTAAATACCACAAAAGAAACTTTGTAAATTTGGTACGATAAAGTTAAAAGTTAACAAAAAGAAGAGCAAAAAGTTTCTGTTTGAGGATCTGGTATTGATGGTGTTAACGCATTTTCTGCAAAGTTACATTGGTTATAAGCTAAAATACTTGCGGATTAATTTGATAACTCTGAACAAGAGAAGGAAGAATTGAAATAAAAAGTCGATTAATTATAGCAAGAAAATTAGTAGTTAAAATAAAAATTGAGAAATTTACCATAATGTATTACTTAAATTATCCCACAGAATATCGAAGAAATTGAAGAAAAATGCAAAACGCCAAAGAAGCCTGTATTCGATGTGTTTCATAACAATTATGAATTATTTGCTTTTGGAAAATATCTTATGAATATTGAGAAAAACCCTGATACTAAACTTGCGATATATAAAACTGAAACTTTGAATAATTTTAACGAATGTTGAAGAATTGTTGATTAAACAATGCAACCATACAAGAAAATTAAAAAACTTTAAAGTGAATTTGAAAATGAATCTTTCCCAACTTTACCAAAGTTTGGTAGTGCTGATATGATTAGTAAGGTTGTTCGCGATAATGAAATTTAATATTCTTATGATTTTGAAATTTTGTACTGGGATATTGAGGCTGTTGATCAATACAACGCTTTTGCAAATCACACAAATTAAACTAGTTATATTACTATGATTCAATTTTTACACAGAGATAAAAAATAAGTTTATACATTAGAAGCTTATTGAAATATGTTCGAATAGTAAGATGACGTCACTTATACTTATTTCTTAACTTCATAGTCAATTGCTGCTAGTTTTTTCGCTTATTTAAAAAAACTACCTTATACTATTTGTGTTGCGTATAACAGTAACAGCAAACAAACTGCTAGCGAAAAATTTGAAAATTATTGCGTTGGATATGATCTACCATTCCTAGTAAGATTTGCAGGTTATACTAGTCTAACTTTCCAAAATAATTTTTACAAACCTTGCGCTGGAGTAAAGTATATTTACACTTCACGAATTCACCAATTTCCAAATATATTCTTTTTGGATCTTTTACCTGTTATACAAAAAGTATCCACTGATAATAGAAAAGCTCAATAAATACCAACGTTTAGCTTAAATAATGTTTGTAAAGCTTATGGTGCTACGGAGAAATTAGATATGGAACATAGTAGAGCGAGAAAAATATTACTAAATCCTGAAGGTCACTATGAAGAATTAACGCAATTTTTCAATTATAGTGTTTAGGATGTTATAGTATTAGAAGACCTTTGCGAAAAGTCAGGTGTTATTAAACTTACCACAGAAATGGCAAAAATGTTTAATTGTTCTTTCGCGCAAATGATTGTTAGTACGCAAACATCAAATATTTTGTGACATATTTAGACTCTCGCGATCAAAAAAGGTATATTACTTAGACAGCAATACGTAAAAACCGAAGGCATTAATGGTAAATATAAAGGAGCTTATAATTACTGCACCGAATTAAATCAATCCCATTAATTTGTCACTTTTATTGATATTTGTTCTGCATATCCTAGTATTATTAAAGCATTTAACATATCCCCTGAAACTTATTGCGGATTTGAATAAGATAATGAATTTTAAAGATAATATGATTAGAAAATTTACAAAGAAACAGAAACTCATTATCACGTATATATAAATGATGAAAATTTAAATTTGTCAGGTTGGGTAAAATTCTCAAAACCAAACGTTATTAGCGGTGTTGTTTAGGAATTCACGAATTATTTATTCGATCAAAAGGCTTATTTAAAAGGTCTTAAAAAAGGCCATGTTGATTATAATCCGACAAAACTCGGCGTTGTTAAAATTGGTATTAATTCGATATACGGCTGTCTTGGGTCTTGCGGCTCCCCAATTAACAACGTTTATGCGGCCATGTCAGTGACGTCATCAGTAAGATTTGTTTTAATGTCAACACAAAAATATGTTGAAAATGTAATTTGCTAATCTCCTGCTTTGTTCGCTAATACAGATAGCATTGGATTTTCTGTTCAAAATATTTCTGGTATTTATAGAGACTAACGAAATTATGTAAATATGACGCAAATACTTAATCACGTTAACGAATTCACAAAATCCGTTTGTCCTGAAATTGTGTTTGATTACGAAAAAAATTATTGAACTATGTATTTCCCAAATACTGTTAAAAACAAGTATATTTATCTTATGCCAAGACAAGAATCAGAAAATCATCGAATTTATGAGAATGGAGTTCATTACGTTAACACTGAAAATTTATCCGATTTTAAACAAATTCATTTTACCACAATTATTGAAAATGTTGACACATATCTACCTGCAATTTCACACAAATATAAACTCGAGCAAAAAGCATTGATGGCTCACAGACTTCCTAATTTCTTCAAAAAATATTTTGAAATTTGTTGTTTTGCTAAATTGTTAGATTGCGCACCAACAGAAAACTGTGTTTCCATCGCCATGTATCACGTTGAAAAATGTGTTAGAAAAGTATTAATTTCTTGTGATCTTAATATGATTCAGTAGTTACTAAAATCGGAATGATCAATTTCAAAAAATGTGGCAATATAACACATGATTCAAAAATATCCTCACATCTAATTTTGTGACAAAGTACAAATCTTGAAAGTTACTGGAAAATGAAATAAAGGTAATTTATATCCATTGGAATTTTTACATGAACTCGCACAAAAATCAATAGTGTCACTCTAGCAAATTTTGAAATGCGCTGATATCACCCATATCGTTAGACCCCTACGATCAGTCATCGAACAAATATTTGGCAAGGGTCAAGTATAAGGAGCAAAACAGTAATACTTCACTGCAAATTTGACCAAATACAATTAGGTGCCTGTCAGAATAGTGCGAGGGAAAAAAGGTAAATATACAAATTTACCAGCTGAAGAAATTTATGAAATTGTGTTATAAAATCAAGATATTATGTATAACGAATTATTGAACGAAGACCAAAATGTTTATTGAATGTTTTTCGATATTGAATGAAAATAGGGACTTGTTAATCTTGATAAAATAATTGAAACTATTGAAAGTCACATTAACCCTGTTATCGCGAGAGAATTTGGAAAAACTTTAGAAAATGTAGTGATTTAAGATTAAACAGGATTGTAACGATTTTGAATTTATACCAATATTGCTTGCGATGTTAACATGCAAAAACAAATTGTTTAGTTAATGTTTCCAAAATCACACTAGTGTCATAACGACATTGATTTTGGTGTTTACGCTTATGGTTGATGTATTAGAATGTGCAATTCACCAAAATACGATGTTGAAGGGGTATTATAAAATTGAGTTTATTAGGCAAACAAAGAAATATTCCCAATGACAGTGTTGTGATGGACTGATAATTGTATCGTTTTACCGCAAGCACTAACTTCACTCGTAAAGTGTTACTACGAAATTGGTAATTTGTAAATTGTGCAAAATGTGGCCTAATATATTGAAACTTTGAAATTTAAAAAATACAGAATCGGAAAATCTCAAAATGGTTACACTGAAATTTTATTCGATAAACAAACTCATAAATGCCCTGTCAGTGGAAAAATTCATAAGAGTAATAATGGTTTTGTCAGCAAAAATGAGTAAGGTATTTACTATCAATGCTGATCAACCTCATGTAATTTTGCAAGATTTTATTTCACTGAAGAAGAATAAAAAGAGCAAGAAGAACAAAAAGATCTAAATTGTTCGTCGAAGGGGCTTTAAAGCCACATCGCGCAAGCAATTGCATAATGAAATATTTAATTCTGTGATATGATGGTAACTCACTCGCAACCATTCCTTGTGAAGAAACACGAAAATGATAATTTCGAAACTATCAAATTTGATACGTGGTACTTTAACAAAAACACTTATATTGTTTCGCCAATGGGTTCTGGTAAAACTGATCTTTTAACATCATGGATTTCTGAACATTTTGAAAATAAAAATATTTTATATGTGACATTTTGAAAAACGCTCACCAATGCTACTTGTGCGAGATTTGGATTTTGAAGTTACGAAGATTTTGATGGCCGCATAACATTCAACGAAAACACAAAAGGTTTAGTTTGTTAAATCGAATCAGTGCCATGAATTACGAATATGTGTGATGTTAAACTAATTATTTTCGATGAAATTGATAGTATTTTAACACACATCGAAAGTAATACTAGGGGTATTGACCCATTCATTAATATTCTAAAAACAGAATCAACCAAAATATTTATGGACGCTTTCATGACGCAACAAACAATTGATGTTATTGAAAATATTTCTAATTCTAATGAATGTAATGTGATTCATAACGATTTCAAAAAAATGCAAAATCACACATATAAAATTTACGATTACACAAAATCTGATTAAAATAAAACCAATGTTGTGACTTCAATTTAAGAATCACTACGCTCTGGACTCAAAGTAGTATCTTCTGTTTCAAATTGAAATATTGCCGATTTAATTCACTAAAATTTAAAAGATGAATTTAAAATATGTTACTATCACGGCGATGAGTATAGACTCGAACAAGAAATGTATCATAGAGAAATTAAAAAGTAACATTTTAAAAATGTGGAATCTTAGTGGGATTAGTGTGATTTACTATTATATACTGGTACATTAACAGCTGGTGTTGATTATTCAAAGTCACATTTCGATAAAGCTATTCACGTTTACGCGCCAAACGGCACCCCAGCAAACTACTTTATACAGTCAATGTTACGCTGCAGAAAATTCAAATCAACATAACACGAATTATATTTATGCAGTTATTGAGAATTGAACAAAACTGAAACACCAAGAAAAATCATGTGAGATTAATCATACTTGTGCAAAAATAAGTTATAAAATTTGTTTAATAAATCTGAACAATTATCTTATGTGTTACGTCACTGATAATAACAAATTAGAAAATTTGCTGCTGAATTTATTATTGATGCAATGATTCACTAAGGCATAACTATCGAATACGCGAAATCTCAACAAATCCAAAATATGTCACAAATTTAAAATGTTCAAATTCAAGATTTGCGCGATTACTTTTCTCGAAACACAAAAATCGAAAAAGAATAATACGAAAGATTAACTGGCGGATCTTATAATTAAGATATTTCTAAAAAGTTAACAGCTGCTGATAAATCTAAAGATACTAGTACGTTAATTGACGTGATGTTAAGAATGCGATAGGCTGGTGTAACAATTGAAAAGTTACAAAAATTCAACGATATGACCGCAGAGTAAAAAGTAGATCTAATTAAAAATTTCGATAAGTATAAATCACTGTACTAATTCTTTAAAGGTCAGGTAATCGATGGAGCCGCAACAAGAGAAATGTTCAGATTCCATAAACTTAACGTCGAGGTTAATGAAAATAATGGTACAAAAATGACAATAAAACAAAGCGAATTAAGAGATACAATGATTGCCTTACTTGTGGCAGAAAAGATAAAAGGCAAAATGGGAACACTCCAAAATATAGCATAGTAAATTTATGATGAGTGTATTTCGAGCAATGACGCACACTGCAAACTTATAATACCAGTAATGAAGAATTTTATAGAAAAACCAAGATCATGCGATAAAATGAAGGCGATGCTCGAAAATAACGGTATAGAAATAGTATGCGAATATAAAAAAGTGAAAGGTACAAGATCATACATGTTCGCAGACCAAGTAAGCTTCAAAGCAATATAACCGTAATACTCCCATTTTTTTTGAAAAAAATAATGTGACTTTTTTAATTACCCCATAAATAATGCCACGAGTAATATGCGGGACTTTCAGGATCCTAATATGCGAAAACACCATTTTATTTTTGTATTTTTCAGTGCCTCCTTCTGTATAATTCTCAACGCTTTTTGTCTAAATGATCAAGATAACTGTATAATCCTAAACCAGTATAATCTCAATAGTGTTCATAACCAATAGCTCCAAAACTCACCCATTTGCCACTAGGAGTTAATGCGTCATATTTTTTTCCCGCATCTTCACTTTTTCAAAAAAAATTATTACTTGATTAATCAAATCTCGCGGACTAAATTTGCTCTTCTGAAAGTAACACTGCTGCCATTTTAGGATCAATTTTTCTTGGTTATGGTATTCACTTTTAAGGGATACGAGCGCCAGCGAGACTGGCTTTTTTCTTATATTCAGTGAAAGTTGATTACTTTGGCGCTGCTGGCACAAACCCAGTAGCAGCTGTTTTTTCTTTTTCCCATCCAACGCGAGGCTAATCTAAAGGCGAGAGAGCTCCTGGTTGTTAAGGTTTATCAATAATTAGTCTTGCTTCACTTGGCATTATTTGACCTTTTGGCAAACCTCCTTTTTTTATTCATTTTGTCTCAATTTATTATTCTGTTAAAAATAATTTATCACTAACTTTTTCGGGCACCAAACCAAAACTGCTTGTCCCTGCGTTGAACATAGGGTCTAAAAATTCGAATGTTGGTTCGAAAACTTTTTCACGAATTGATGCAATTTCTAATTCCGATTTAAGTTCATTTTCACCGAATATTTTAGTACTAACTCCTTTTGTTGCCTTTTCAACCAATGGTAAAGCCACCTTTTTGTTAAAGTAATATATTGTTTGGCCAGTAGTTAGAGGCCCGACAGCTATCGTTCTTGCTATGTTTCCTGGACTGAGATCCCACGGCATGGTATTTATTTATTTTGGTGTTTCAAGTTAAAAAAAAAATTTCACGATTTATTAATATTAAGACTTCGTGAATTGAATTTTATATTAGGGGTGACCTACCGATTATTAACCCTTAACAAATATCTGATCTATAAATAAATCTAACAGATATTTTCAATTTAAAGGAAATGTTCACTGAGGATCTTCCTTGAAACTGCCTGCCAATATATGTGCGCGACCTTTATCATCTGTTTTTAATTTATGTATTTACAATCCGGTATCATTCTCAATTTCTTATAATAAATCTTACAATTTTTATACATTTTCACCAGTTATTCTTAGTCATATTTTATTTTTTGGCATTTTATAATTACCGTTAGGACCAATGTCATGTTCTACTGCTTTTGCTTTTATCACTATTTTTGGAAACTAATCTTTTTTCTTTGAATCTTCGTGACCATTAACTCATACTCCGATAAAATCACCATACATTGTTTACTTTGGTTTAAGTGAAATAAATTTTATAGTGTTAATTTCATCATCCTTAGTTTTTTCCATCTTAATTTTTACAGTATAAATTATATGGAAATTTCAGATACAGATAAAGAAATAAAAATATATAGTGATGAACACGAAATTACAGATTCTGATAAAGATGATAAATTCTTATAAGGTATTGAGCTTTTATGAAACAATATTATTTTGTGCGGACAGTCAATGAGTGGCAAAAGTTCATTGTTGCAAAATATGTTAATTAAAAAATATGTGCATAAAATTAAACCTGAACATATTTATATATTTTCAAAAACAGCAAGTTACGATATGGCTTACTGACCTTTATTGAAATGGTTATGTGAACATGCTAGTAAATAACACGAAGAATGTGTCGGAGGTGTTATTCCTGGTGTTACCCCTAGCACCAATTGGAAACCACACATTTTTGAAAAAATAGATATGAGCGTAATAAATCAAGTTGTCGAGAGTCAAAAATAAAAAGCAAAACTTAACATGGTATCAGATAAGGATAGTTGAAAAAAATTAGAAAGATTACTGTTTATTTACGATGATGTAGTCGGTGACCAATAATTAAAAAGTCATAGTTCCTAATTAAGTTCATTTTCATGCATGTCACGTCACAGTAAAATTACAAATATTTATTTAGTGCAAAGTTATACATCGTTACCTTGCGTGATATGAAGATAGTCACCGCTAGTATTTTTACTAAGTTGTGATGTTTATAGTCCATTAATGATTCAAGAATCAGCAACATAAAATTGAGCCGAACAACTTGCTTAGTTTTATCAGGAATATATATTGGATCCAAAAAATTATAGTTTTTTAGTAATTGATAAATCTGCAAAACATAACAAATGATATATATTGTATGATGGTGATTCAGGTACTAGTTTTTATGTAACTGGAGCAGTCCCACCATAATTCTACAATATTCTATTTTTTTTTAACTTCAATCTTTGGGATAAAATAAATTATGTAAGCTGAAGAAATATCAACAGGATTAGTATTTTAAGAAGGAAAAGCATTTGACCTTACTGACTTCAAACAAGTAGTATGAGTGCAAGATTTCCCAATAAATCAGTATGTAGTAGATGGGGGTAATAGAGCCTTCGAAATAACAATTGCATCGAGTAATGATTATTTAACTGATGTTGAGTTCTGGGTTAAAATGTAGGGAAGAGTGGCAGGAGCTGCTCAGGACGCGTTGTTCTCTGATGTCAATAATAACAGATTTTTGACCGAGATGTCTGAGTTGATCAAATCAATAGAAATTTATGTCGACTCATAGAGACTATTATATATCGATGATGCTAGATATCTACTCAGTATTTTAGCGCAATAAAAATAAAAAGCGCATGCATAAGGAGTGTTTAAAATCGATAGCGATGAACAAATCGTATAAAGAAAAGGTGATTACGTCGCGGCGGCCGGAGTAAATCCTGCTAGAATTGACGACGATCTGGACATAATTGAAGAACTTAAAGGAGGTGCCTCACGAGCTACATCGTGGTGATAGAACGCCCTTGCTGCAAGGCTACTAGAAATTAGGAGATTTGGTCACGTATCAGGTCATGTGTCAGGTGAAACTTACAAAAATAAATTATTACTTTTTAAACTTAGTGACTTGCAAATGTTTTCAAGCTTTCCGCTAATGTTCACGTAATGAGGTATGATGATATGACTGAATCTTAATTTATCACCAAAATCATAAATACAAACCTCGATAGCTGCTGCGGGGGCTGCTGTTACCATAGATAGTTTCTTGCTCACATAGTGTCAGGCCAGAATATACTATTCAAAACCAAGTGAATCACATCTAGTAATGTTACGCGATAAATTATTAGCGAATGGGGTTATGCACAGCCCTTGTTATGTTTGGTCTGGATCATATGACAAGAAACATTCAGCACAAAATAACGCTGACGACATTAGTAGCGGCGCTAGTTTATTGGTCAAAACTTATGTAACTTGGGTAAATGGCTCCGAAAATGCGGCGGCTTCGATGTTCACTATAGCAGAAGGTAGCAACGAATTAAAAGAAAGCGGAGAATACGGTGCCGCTGCCAGCGCTATTGGAGCCCTTCATTCTGCAAGATTTTGCCCAGTTTTTAATAATTTATGATTAAGTATCGCAAATTAAGACTTTCCAAGCGCTGATGGCTTAAATCAAGCAGGATCATTTGAGCTGTTCGAATACACCAAAAATGTAGACAAAATACATCCCGGCACAACTGTTAGTTAGTACAGATCTTACTGATTTTATGTGCCATTTAATTATACTGGTCATGAAAATTTATTTATCACACCAACAATTTCGATCGATGCCGGAGAATGAGTCACTAACAGATTTATACAATTACATACTTCATATGCGCACGCGCCCGTGGGTACAAGTGACGCACATTGTTATATATATCATCTTTCAAAATCTTTAGTTGAGTGGCGTCCAAATCTCGCGATGCGCATTATTCAATAATCGTACAATAATATTTTTTTTGTTCAAAAATTTGTTTTCTGGTTTGAACCGATTTGATATAAATGAGCACTAGTTTTTATAACTTAGTTAGAGACGCCTAAGATAAAACAACTCTGTATAATGTTAATCAATCTATAGAATTGTGATAAATTATAAATGCATTAATTCCATTTATGTGAACAAAATAAGACAAAGATAATCTTTGAAAAGAGTTAATGAAACTTGATGGTACCACTAAAACAGTAATTCGTGAAACTTTGCAAAATAAGTTAATACCGCAACTTTATAAATATTTATATTATGGTTTTTAGTTAGACCCCAATGGTGAAGTATAAATGTAATTTGATCGTCGCGACGATTAAATGGCATAATTAGCGAAAATAGAAGAATAGCTTGGATTAGTTAAACAAATACCAAAATTTGAAGATTTACCTCCAGTGAAAAAATAAATTGAATAAGAAAAATAAATGCTCGAAGAAGCAAAAGCAGAAGGAGTCAGACTCGCACGAGCCCAAAAAGCCGCAGAAAAATAACTAAAAGAAGTAAGAAAAGATAGAGCTCGATAAGATAAAATACAAAAATTAGACGAATAGATACGGAAATAAAATTAACAAATCGGTGAGCTACAGTGAATAAAAGATTATGCGGCCGAATCTTCCAGGTAAGTTCTACCAGCTCAAACACAGAAACTCTAGTCCATAGAAGAATAGTTGTAGTTATAAAATCGATGACAACAAGATTTAATCCGAGCAGTTAACGAAGTTGCTGAGTAAGTTTAGGAGAAAGATTTCGGTCCATCGCCTTCGGAGGCTCCGACTGGGTAAGAAGGTCTGCAAATTGAAGAAGAAAAAGAAGAAGAAATCAAAGTTGACCTAAATCAAAAATTACCCGTTATAAAATTCATGCCTAATCTACCCCCAGCTGGTTTCAACGCAAAAGACTACATACAGTAGCCGGGGTCCGCTGGGGCTTTATTCTCATTTATGTAAAGAGAACAAATTAAAAAAAACTCTACGATGAAACCGGAATCTTTTAAACAAACTCTAAAAGCAATACGTGACTCAGGATCCGTCGTGGCTTACAATGACCTCATTCAAACATATTCAAATATTAGACAAGACGGGGTAGACTCACTCCTGATAAAATAAGAATTTTTAATTGATGAAGCTCTTCTTAGGGGTGCAGCATAGAATCCAGATTTGTCGAAATGATAAAAAGATCTTATCATAAACATGGCTGATGCCGTTAGAGACGGGGATCTGTATTATATAAGAACTGGAGAAAAACTCAGGCAAAGATAACAAACAATTGGAGAAACCATGAAAGGGAAAAAATAAGCCGTGAATAAACCATAATAACCTTGCGAATCTTTTTTTTCGGGAACCCTGCGGGTTCGGAATGTGAAGAATGTGAAGAATGTGAAGAATGTGACGAGTTTATGACCTTGAATCGGCTAAATTTGACTTTTATCGTTTTGACGTGAATTTCTAGAAAAGAAAAGGTCTAAAGAAGGACTTTGCTCAAAATTCGAAAAAAGGTCTAAAAAAGTCTAAAAAAGTATTGGGAAAATATTTCATTTTTAAAACCCACGCGCGAATAGAAACATTCAGAGTTCGAAAGAACAGGAAGACTGTGGTGACAGTGTGAGTCAGGACGAACTTAGAACGATTTGAAACAATAAACTAGGGGGCATCAAAATAATTCCGGCAAAACACTCTCTAAGAAAATAGGTCTTGATGCCCCCTCAAGATTTATCGAATACATTCCGAATACTTTTAGGAAAAAAGTAATTTTGTAGTCAGGAAAAATATTGCAGACATTTAATCGGACTTGTTACATAACATTAGATTTTATAGAAGGCAAACATGCGGGTCCTGGATAATAAACTTAATAATATTTTTTTGTTCTTCAGTGGAGTTATTGCGAGACTTTTTTGCTGCCTAGTTATGACCTTGA
>JACCDT010423797.1_pt1 | contig 12415 bp, 10 predicted proteins | sample 7446291 | NCBI WGS metagenome assembly JACCDT01 (sample SAMN15323446, study PRJNA562643) | freshwater metagenome | isolation source: river surface water | place: USA:Blue River Watershed | collected 2017-08-17
ACGTAGTCGACATGCTCTACTTCCCGCTGTGGACGGGCTACTTGCCGGAATGGCTTCCGATTTGGGGCGGCGACTATTTTCAGTTTTTTCGACCGATTTTTAACTTGGCCGACGCCTACGTAACCGTGGGCGTGGTCTTTTGGTACATCGCGAGCCGCCGACCCGATTGGTGGCCCGCCTAACCCGCTACCTAACTATGCGCACACTTTTTATCGCACTTGGCCTTGCGAGCATTTCTGCTTCGGCCCAACTTGCCCGCCACGTTGCCCCCGAGGTGACCGAGCAGCTCTACCTCCACGAGCGCTTTCTCTCTGGCGACGAATTGGGCGGACGCCTTCCCGGCAGCGAGGGCGGCGCGGCCGCAGCCGAATACATACAAAACACGTTTCGGCAGCTGGGACTCCAGCCGCTCTTTGACGAGCGCTTCACCCAAGACGTAAAAATTCCCGACGCGGCCAAGGTTTCGCTCGCAACCAACGCGCTGGTTATTGACAAAGACAGCGTGCGCCTCACCGCCGCCTACTGGCCCAGCAGCCTTTCGAGCAACGGCAGTGTCGCCGCCAAACTAGCTTGGGTCCAGTACGGAACCGCCGCGGACCTTGCCACCCTACCCAAGGGAAGCATTGCCGTGCTGGTTCGGGACCTTCCCAAAGACGTGGCGGCCAAAGCGGGCAAATCAGCCGGACTTAGCGCGCGCATCGCTGCCGCCCTTAAAGCGGGAGCCAGCGGAGTCATCGTGCTCGCCCCGGTGAACGGAACCCCGCGGCTCGACCTGCTTCGCCGCACGCGCCCCGTGGGCATTCCCGTAGTCGAAGTGCACGACGTGAAGTGGGCCAAGCGCATCGCCAAGTCCGCCAAAAAAGGCAAAACGGCCACCCTGTCCACCGAAATAATTGCCCAGCAAATCACCGCGCCCAACGTTGGCGCCTGGCTCGACCGCGGCAAGCCCCGAACGATTGTGATTGGTGCGCACTACGACCACGTAGGTCTTGGCGCATGGGGCTCGCGCAAGCCCGAACTCGCCGGCCAAGTCCACAATGGCGCCGACGACAATGCGAGCGGCACCAGCGCCCTGCTTACCCTGGCGAAAATCCTCGCCAAAGTGCCTTCGCTGGGCGACGCCAACCTGGCTTTTGTGGCCTTCACAGGCGAAGAAAGTGGGCTTCTTGGCTCCAAGGAATTTGTGGAAACGATTCCGGCTCCGCTGGGCAGAATATCGACCATGCTCAACCTGGACATGGTAGGCCGACTGAACCGCTCCGACTCGCTGCGCGTGTACGGCACCCACTCGGCGACCGAATTCCGCCAAATGCTCGAAACGGTGCCGGCCGCCGGGTTTTACTGGGACCTTCGCGACGAGGTTTTTGGCCGTTCGGATCACGCTCCGTTCATTCAAAAGGGGATTCCCGCGGTGTTTTTCTTTACCGGGCTTCACGAAGACTACCACGCGCCCAGCGACGACCTCGATAAAATCGACCTTGAAGGAATGGCCGCAGTGACCGAAGCCGCCGCCCTCTTCATCCAGTTGCTGGCCAACAACGCCCCGCCCACGTTTAATCCCGAATCGCTTGAGAAATAATGGGTAAAAACCCAAAAATTGCGGTACTTGGCGGTGGCTCGTGGGCTACCGCCATTGTGAAAATGCTCACCCAAAACGAAGATTTCGTCGGGTGGTGGGTGCGCCGCGAAGAAGTCGCGCTCCACATTCGCAAGCACCACCACAACCCCAATTACTTGTCGGAGGTGGAGCTCGAGACCGACAAAATCTATGTAGACCACGACATTATGAGCGTGGCCGCCCAAGCCGAAATCCTAGTGCTGGCCGTGCCCTCGGCCTTTTTGGCCGAAGCCATTGAACCCTTGCGCGACGTGCTGGCCAACAAGTGGGTGATCTCGGCCGTCAAGGGCATTGAGCCCAATTCGCACCAAATCATCGGCGAATACCTTCACGACCGCATGGAGCTGGATTACAGTCGCTTTGGGGCGTTGGTCGGGCCCTGCCACGCCGAAGAAATTGCCCTTGGCCGCCTGTCCTACCTGACTGTTGCGAGCGAAAACGAAAAGCTCTCGGAGGCTGTCGCCCAAAAATTGCGCGGGCCCTACGTCAAAGTGGGCTGCACCCCAGACATCTATGGCACTGAGTACGCGGCAGTGCTCAAAAACATCTACGCCATTGCGGCGGGAATGGCCCACGGACTTGGCTATGGCGACAACTTTCAGGCGGTGCTTGTGAGCAACGCCCTGAGGGAAATGAAGCGCGTGATCGGTGCGGTGCACCCGATAAAACGGCAAATTGTACAGACCGAGTACTCTGGTGACCTGTTTGTGACGATGTATTCCCCGTTCAGCCGCAACCGCCAACTCGGCAACCTGATTGGCAAGGGCTACAGCTTGTCGGCGGCCCGGTCCGAGATGAAAATGGTCGCAGAGGGCTACTACGCCGCGAAACTGATTCGCGAAGTCAAGCGCGAACGCGAAGTAAAAATGCCCATTGCGTCGGCGGTCTACAAGGTGCTGTACGAGAAGGCTTCGCCTAAAAAAACCCTGCGTGCGCTCGCCGAAAAGCTCAAGTAGCCCAAAGGCGCGTCGTACCTTTACCCCTCAACAAAAAAAACTATGGCACTAAGCGTATTTCTAGGCATGGTTGGTCCGTGGCAAATCGTCTTGATTGTGGCCCTGGTTATTCTGCTTTTTGGCGGACGCAAGATTCCTGAGCTCATGAAGGGCCTGGGCGGCGGCGTCAAGGAGTTTAAGAAGGCCATGCGCGAAGACGACGACGACAACTCGAAAGGCGACAGCAAAAAACTGTCATGACCTTCGATCGGATCGAAGACCTGCACCGGGCCCTAGATTCCGGTCAAACCACCTGTGCCAAATTGGCCGAGGAGGCGCTTCGTCGTGCGTCCGAAGAAAATCCGCGCATTAACGCGCTGGCCGAGCTTTTTCACGAAAGCGCTAAAGCCCAAGCCGCTGCCGTTGACGCCCGCAGGGCCCAAGGAGACCGACGCGCCCTCGACGGCGTGACGATGGTCATCAAAGACAATATGGTTTATGCCGGCCACGCCGCAGGGGCCAGTTCCAAAATTTTAACGGGTTTTGTAAGTCCCTACAGCGCCACCGCCGTGCAGCGCGTGCTTGACGCGGGAGCCATCCTCATCGGCCGCGCCAACTGCGACGAGTTTGCGATGGGATCGTCCAACGAAACGTCGATCTACGGGCCGGTTCGCAACCCGCTCGACCTTAACCGCACGCCGGGCGGCTCATCTGGCGGTTCTGCCGCCGCCGTGGCGGCTGGCTGGGTTCACGCCGCATTGGGCAGCGATACGGGCGGATCCATTCGCCAACCGGCTGCCTTTTGTGGCATTTTCGGCGCCAAGCCCACCTACGGCCGCATTTCGCGCTACGGCCTGATCGCCTACGCCTCGTCGTTTGACCAAATTGGCCCCTTCACGCGCAGTGCACGCGACCTGGCCACGATCACCGAAGTGCTTTCGGGCGCCGACGAATTCGACAGCACCTGCAGCGACCGTCCGGTTCCGTCCATGACCGCCGAAGGGCGCGACCCGCGAAGCTTGAGTTTTGGCTACTACCAAGAGGTGCTGGACAACCCTGCGCTCGATCCCGAGCTGCGCAGCGCGTTCATGGCCAAGATGGACGCCCTTCGCGCCGCGGGCCACCGCGTTGAAGCGCTCAACTTTGACTACCTCGACGTGCTGGTTCCGATTTACTACATCTTGACCACCGCCGAAGCCAGCGCCAACCTCGCCCGATTTGACGGCGTGCGCTACGGCTACCGCGCCGAAGGCGTCAAAACCCTCGATGAGCTGTACAAGCGCAGCCGTTCCGAAGGCTTTGGCACCGAGGTGCAGCGCCGCATTTTGCTCGGAACGTTTGTGCTGCGCAGCGGCTACTTTGATGCCTACTATGGCAAGGCCCAAAAAGCCCGTCGCGCGGTGCAGGACGCCACCAACGCCGACTTGGCGAAGGTCGACCTGCTCATCAGCCCGACGACCCCCCACACCGCGTTTGAATTAGGACGCGAAACAAGTGATCCGACCGTTATGTACCTTGAAGACATCTTCACGGTGCAGGCGCCGATTGCGGGATTGCCCGCACTGAGTTTGCCCATGGGGCTGCATTCCAACGGACTTCCGATGGGACTGCACCTCACCGCGAAGGCCTTCGACGAACCCACCTTGTTTCGTGCCGCAGAATATTTGAGTTCATGATTCGTCCCCTAGCGATACTCGCAGCGCTGCTGATCTCAGCGCCCTTGTGTGCGTCGGCCGCCGACGCCGACACGGTGCGCCACGGCCTGGCCACCAAAGTCGACACCATGTACGCCAAGTGGCTGCTCAGCAGCAGCGAGCGGAACTGGACAAGCCAGTTCAAAGGCCCCATTGACACCTTAGCGGGCGCCACGCTTGGGGTCAGCGACGAAGTCATCAAGCAGCGCCTGGCCGCCTTGGACCGACGTACGCCCATGGACCTTCGCTACACCCAAGACGTGAAAAACGCCATCGCGATGTATGTGGTCCGAAAAAAGGACCTCGTTTCGCGCGTTATGGGCCGCGGACGCTACTACTTCCCGATTTTTGAAGCCGCACTTGACCAGTACAATCTGCCCATCGAGTTGCGCGCACTGCCGATGATTGAGTCTGCGCTCAACCCCCTCGCAACAAGCCCTGCCGGCGCTAAAGGGCTGTGGCAGTTTATGTATGCCACCGGCAAGCTCCAGGGCCTTGAGATCGGAAGCTATGTCGACGAGCGGTCTGACCCCGTCAAATCGACCGACGCGGCATGCCGCTACCTGCTCAAGCTACACGACATGTTTGACAGCTGGGAACTGGCGCTCGCCGCCTACAACGCGGGGCCCGGCAACGTGACCAAGGCCATCCGCGCTTCGGGCGGCAAGACCAACTACTGGGAAATTCGGCCCTACCTGCCCCGCGAAACGCGCAGCTACGTGCCCAACTTCATCGCGGCAAACTACGCGCTGGCCTACGGCGGACTGCACGGAATTTACCCCGACATGCCCCCCGCTACGTTTTTTGACGTCGATACGGTCCAAGTTACCGCTACCCTGGATTTGACCCAGGCCTCGAACCATTTTAGCGTTGACCCGGCGTTGCTGAAGGTGCTGAACCCGATGTACAAGCTCAACGTGATTCCGGCTCCGCGCGACGGCAAAATGTATCCGCTCGTGCTGCCCAAGGCCGCGGTGGCGAGCTTCCAGGAGTGCGCAGACTCGGCCTACGCCGCGTCGGCCCCAGGGCGAAGCAGCGTCGCTCCCGCGAGCGAAACCGCAAGCGAGGCCCCGACCGCGAGCACCCCGCCCCCGGCCGCAGCCCCTTCGACCCGCCGCACCCACACGGTGCGTTCCGGCGAAACCCTGAGCAGTATTTCGAAGAAGTACGGCACCAAGGTGAGCGACATCCAGAAGTGGAACGGCCTGCGCGGCACGACCATTCAGATTGGGCAACGGCTTGTCGTGAAAAAATGAACCGTTGGATCGCAGCCGCAGTCCTTGTGCTCGCATTCGTGAGCTGCAGCGACGATTCAGCCCGTGAAGGCGGAACCCCAACCCGGGAACGCCGCACCCTTGCGCCCAGCAACGGCACCCACAACGACCTGACGGTCATTTGCCCCGACGACCTTTGGGAGGCGCACGTAGGCATAGCTGTAGCCGAAATTTTAGGTGCGCCCGCCGAGGGCCTACCTCAGGCAGAGCCGCGCTTTGGCATCATCCACGCCGCACCAGAAAAGGTCAACGACCTGCTTCGCCGCGGAAAAAGTGTGCTGAGCATTTCGGTGATTCCCGACTCTTCGGCTGTCCTCGAAGTGGTTGACGCGTACGCCCGGCCGCAGCTGCTCATTCAGGTCATCGCGCCCTCTGCCGAGGCGCTGCCGGCCCTCTTGGCAGAAATCCTGCCGCAACTGGCTCCGCGCTTTGCCCAGCACGACGCGAAAGTGCTTCAAGCCAACCTGCGCAAGCGCAGCCAGCGCCCGCTGCCCAAAGAGCTTACCAAACTGGGCGTTGCCGACATGCTGCTACCCGAGGGGTTTGTGGTGACGCTGAGCAAGCCGGGCCTTGTAGTATTGCGCAACGAAACCAAAAAATCGCTGCAGTACCTGATTTTAACGCGAACGGCGTCTGACGACTCGCCTACGCCTGAGGCCGACGTGGTGGCCGACCGGGACGCGCTGCTTCGGAAGTACTTTGAAGGGCCCGAAGCGAAGAGCCATTTGGCGACCGAGCTGCTGCTGCCGCCCACCCAGCAGTTTTACACTGCTCCAGGCGGGAACCGCGCCCTTCGGACGATTGGCCTGTTCAAGACCGTCGGCGGTTTTGGTGGCGGACCTTTTGTGAACCACCGCGTTTTTGACGACGCCCGGGGCATAGTTGGCACGGCCGACGCGCTGCTCTTTGCGCCAAGTACCAAAAAACGCAAGCTTCAAATGGAGCTGGACGAGGTCGCTGCCTCGGTGCGCTGGGGCGATGCCCAACCCTGAGTTACAAGCTTCGAAGTACGTCGAGCGACTTGAGTTGCCCCCAGCCCGGGTGCTGGGCCTCCAGGTAGGCAAGCAGGGCATCCAGGGCTTCGTTGCGCGCGGAGCGGGTCAGCGGTTCGCCGTGGAGTGCCGCGGCCAAGGCCGCCGATTCGCTCGGCGTGCAGGCGGAGCTTGCGAAACTGCCGAGGGGAGCCCATTGGCCTTCTGCCGGGTAAAAAAGCCAGAGGCTGGCCTCGGGGGCTTCCAGTTCAAACCCCAAGTGGCGGCAAAGCATCAAGGTCCAGTCGAGCGGTGCCGTCGCGAGCGAGGTTTCGGGGCGATCCCAGTCTTCGAGCATTTGGCGGGCCTCGTCAAAAAATGCGGCGTTTGCGCTGCCGTCGTGCAGCACCCGGCGAAGCACCTCTGACGCGTACATCACGAGCATCTGGGCGACGGGCTCGTCGTGAAGTTTTCGCCAAACGGGCTGAAGGCGGGCCTCTTTAATGCGCCCTAGGGTCCCTCTGCCCCGAGCCGGAACCACCTCGAGGGACGACAAGGGCTGGGCCATGGCCGGTCGAAAGCCGCCCGCGGCCGACCTGAGACTGGGAATGTAGGCCGACCACAGTCCGGCATCGCGAAGCCAAAGGCGAAGGACCACCGCCCGTTCCCCTTGGGGCGTGCGGCCGAGCACCAATGCAGGCTGAACCGCGAGCTCCATTAAGGTCGAACCAAAAGACCTTGAACGACCGCGGTTTGAACGCCGAGCGGATCGTTGATCCAGAACTGGTAGAGTCCGCTTGGCGCAGGCTCGCCCGAGAGGAGCAGCGTATCCCACACAAAATCACCGCCCGAGGCATACCCTTCGGCGACGCGCCGTCCGTCGGCGGTGGTCACCTTCACGTAGCAGCCGTCTGCCAAGCCCGTGATGGTCCAGGGCCCACGGAATTCCGGCCGGTACGGATTGGGAAAAAGGAGGGCATCCGACATTCGGTCCGCGGGGGCGGTCGATGCGGCCCGAAGGGCAAAAAGTCCGCGGTCCGTGGCCACGTAGGCATAGCCCCCCTCGAGGTCCAGCGCGATTCCGTTGATTCGGTTGGTGGGCAGCGGGCTGTTGTCCGCTCGGTAGTGCGCAACCTGCGTCAGGCCGTCTGGAGCGAGCACGAATACGCCCGCCGAGGCGGTGCCGATCCACTTGCGGTTTCCGCCGTCGACCGCGATGGCGGTAATGTCTTGTCCGGCAAGCACCGCCTGCACGCGGCCATCGACCTCCACCAGCAGCTGCTGGGCCTCAAAGGGTCCGCCGGTAAACGCATTTTTAGGCGAATACAGCACGCCCAAGCCGCTCGAGGTGCCGACCCATAGCTTGCCGTCGGGCGTGAACGCGAAGTCGCCGATGCTGGCGCTTGGAAGGTTGCCGCTGCCCGAGCCCGACCCAAGCACACGGGCCGACGCCACGCCCCCCACCACGCGGACCGCCACCAATCCAGCGGTACGGGTCTGAACCCAAAAATCGCCGTTGTCGGCCTGCTGAATCTGGCGAATGGCTTGGCCGTTCAGGGCGCCGACGGTGAAGCCTTGCCAGGTCTCGCTCGCGGGATCGTAGCGGTGGAGCGGAACGTCGGATAGGCTGTTGGTCACCCAAAGCGCGCCGTCTTGCCCCCAAACCAGGCCGCCGCAGCGCACGTCGTTGGGCCCGGCGCCATTCGCCGCCCGCAGGGTCGCGTTTCCCACTGTCCACCGGCGGTACAGTGCTCCACCGCGAAACTCGAGCACGCCGCCGCCCCAGGAAGCGGCAAACCAATGGGTCGAGTCCGACGGATTCGTGCACACTTCAACCACGTCTTTTGCGCCGCCGAGGGCGCTGCCGTCGGTTCCCGTCCAATTCGCACCTGGCCGAGGCAGGCGGGTCAGGCCGCCGTTCAGGTAAAGTGGGGTCCAGGGCCCTTCAACGGCGCCCGTCAAAACGGTCGTCCCGCGCAGGGCGTCCCACCGCACATCAAACGACTGCGAAATACGGGGTCCGCTGACCGCAAAATGCTGGGCGTAGCTCGGGTTGTCGACCAGCGTGATGCCGCGCGTGCGGTTCGCAATCCACCGCATCGGCTGTCCGTCTTGGCCGACTGCCCCACAGGCTACTTCGCGAGGCTGAAAGCCCGAATTGCCAAACAACCCGCCTGAAACGTCTCCGCTGGCCTGGCCCTGCGCACTAAAAAACGCAACGTCAAACTCGCGCACCGCCGCGAGCTGTCCCGCGCACGCGCACAACCGAGTCACCTGCTGCCCGTCGGACGGCGTCGCCAAAAGCGTCCAGCCTGACGCCGTGCGCAAGTAGGCCCGCCCACCTTGGACCGCAGCGAGTTGACCTTGGTGCACGGCCAACGAGGTGAGCACCGAATCGGCAAATGGGCCCGACGCCACCCACGAACTCGGCAGGTAAAGCGGCGCTGTGAGGAATGCGGCCCGAAGACCGTCGTCTGTGGCTGCAAAAACCGAATCGCCCAGCACGGCGACGGCGCGCACCTTGAGGGGCTCGCTGTCTGCACGCATTCGGTAGGTTCCGCGCACCACGTTGAGGTTCAGGTCCAGCTCGAGAAGGCCGAAGTCGGCCGCGGCGAACACTCGGGACGGCGACGCAAAAGCCCATTCGCGCACCGCCGTTCGGCCCTGGAACTGCCCGCTGCGCGGAACGTCGTCAAGGGTGCGTACCTCGTTTGGCGTCCAACGATCAATTCGTCCGTCTTCGTAGCCAATCAGCGCAAAGCGACCGTCGGGGCTCGCAGCGAGCGAGGTCAACCCGACGCCGCTCAGCCCTTCGACCGTGCTGTAGGACGTCAGTACCCGACCGTCGAATTCAAGACTCATCAATCCATACGTAGACATCGCCAGCACCCGGTCGTGCAGCACGGCAACGCGGTCTGCCTCCCGAAACGGCGCGTGAAACTGCCAGGCCTCAACGGCCGTTTGGCCCCAAAGCGGGCCCGCCGCGCAGGCTAGCGTCAGGATCCAGGGTGTAATGAATGATCGGCGTCCCACCTCACAAAGATGCATACCTTCGCAGTATTAAACGTATGCACTCGATTCTGCGCATTTTTGCCCTTTCTGCCGCGGTTTTAGCCGTGGCCTCGTGCGGACCAAGCCCCGAGTTCATTGTCGTTCGCGAACTCGACGGCGAGGCCTGGTACCGCGACAGCATGCTCGTTTTTGAGGTGCCCGTGACCGACACCGCCGCAACCTACCGCGTTGAGGTCGACGTGCGCCACGCCGGAGACTATGCCTACCGCAACCTGTATGTGGGCCGCGATGTGCTCAATGCGCGCGGAACCGTGTACCACGACACCGCCGAGTTTCAGCTCGCAAGCCCCGAGGGCGCGTGGCTGGGCGACGGCATAGCGGGCCTCAAAACCGTCACCCTGGCGTACCGCAGCGAGGGCCTTCGCTTCCCCAAGGCGGAAACCTACCGCTTTAGAATGCAGCACCTTATGCGCGACGAGCCGCTGCAGGGAATTCACTCCGTCGCGCTCAAACTTTACCGAACGGAGCCCCAAGATGGCCAAGACGAACCCCGCTGACTTTCGCCTTTACGTGCGCTGGTTTTGGTACGCGGTGATTGCCGCCCCGACCGGCCTGATTGTACTGCTGCTTTTGACCTGGGCCGGCCTCTTTGGAAGCCTGCCTTCGACCGAAGAAATTGCCAATCCGCGCAGCTACCTGGCCACCCAAATCATCACATCAGACGGCCGCCAATTGGGCACCTTTTTCACCGAAAACCGGGTGCACTCTGACTACAACGAGCTGCCGCCCCACCTGGTCAATGCCCTCATCGCTACCGAAGACGAGCGGTTTTTAAAGCACGGCGGTATCGACTTCCGCGCCCTTGCCCGTGCCGTAGTGAAGCTCGGTCGCGACGGCGGGGGTTCCACGATTACGCAGCAGCTTGCCAAGCAAATGTTCCACGAGCCTGCGCGCGGGTTTAAGCGGCTCTTTCAAAAGCCCAAGGAATGGATTATCGCCATGCAGCTCGAGTCGCGCTACTCCAAAGAAGAGCTGATTGCGATGTACTTCAACCAGTTCGACTTTTTGTACCAGGGCGTTGGCATTTACAATGCGTCGAACGTGTACTTCGGCAAGAAGCCCAACGAGCTGACCATCGAAGAGTCCGCCACGCTGGTGGGCATGTGCAAAAACCCATGGCTCTACAACCCGGCCCGCGAAGGCCGCGAAGAGGCTGCGCTCAACCGCCGCAACACGGTGATTGACCAAATGGAGCGCAGCGACTACCTGACCGAAGAGGAGGCGGATTCCCTGAAGGCGATTCCGATGAAGATCAACTTCACCCCCGGCGGACACGACAAAGGGCTAGCGCCTTACTTGCGCGAGCACATTCGCCAGTTCATGAAGGAGTGGGTCGAAACGCACCGCAAGCCCGACGGCAGCGAATACAACCTTTACACCGACGGCCTCAAAATCTACACGACGGTGGACAGCCGCATGCAGCGCGCGGCCGAAGAGGCGGTGGAACAGCACATGACCCAGCTTCAGAAGGCGTTTTTCAGGCAGATCAAAGGCCGCGCCGCCGGTCCGTTCTACTTTGATAACGGAAACTCCGTGGCCGGAGCCAACCAAATCATTGCGAAGGCAATGAAGCAGACCGGACGCTGGCAAAACCTTCTTGATTCAGGCCTCAGCGAAGAGGCCGCCATTAAGGCCTTCAAGAAGCCGATTGAAATGAAGGTTTTTGCCTGGGGCGGCGACCGCGACACGGTCATGAGCCCTTGGGACTCCATCAAGTACATGAAGTCCATTTACCAGGTCGGCCTCCTCAGCGTGGAGCCCCAAACCGGTTTTGTCAAGGCCTGGGTGGGCGGCGTGGATTTTCGCCACTTCAAGTACGACGCGGTGCGCCAAGGCCGTCGCCAAGTGGGTTCAACGTTTAAGCCGTTTGTGTACGCGGCCGCCATCGCCGACAAAAAATTCTCGCCGTGCATGCAAGTGCCCAATATTCAGACCTGTATCGAGGCCGGCCAGTACGGTCTCGCAGAGTCTTGGTGCCCAAGCAATTCCGACGACAAGTACGGCGGGGTGCTGACGCTCAAGCAGGCCCTCGCGGGTTCGGTGAACACGATTACCGCCTACCTCATGAAGCAAATCGGGCCGGCTCCCGTCGCGCAGCTTGCGCAAAACTTGGGGGTTAAGTCAGACATTCCGATCGTGCCGTCGATTGCCCTCGGAACCGTAGACATGAGCATTTTTGAGCTTGTCGGGGCCTACACCGCCTTTGGCAACCAAGGGTTGTACACGGAACCCATTGTCATCTTGCGCATCGAAGACGCCAACGGCGTGGTACTTGACGAGTTCAGCCCGCCAACCCGCGAGGTGTTCAGCCCCGAGGTTGCCTACACGATGGTCAGCCTGCTTCAAGGCGTAACGCAATCCGGCACCGGCGCCCGACTTCGCTACGGCGGCGGCGGATACCCCGACGGCGTGGCTACCGGCTTCCCCTACTCGTTTGACATGCCTATTGCGGGTAAAACGGGTACCACCCAAAACAACTCCGACGGCTGGTTCGTCGGAATGGTTCCCAACCTCGTCACCGGCGTGTGGGCCGGATGCCAGGACCGTTCGGCGCACTTCGGTTCCACGGCCTATGGCCAGGGCGCCAGCACAGCCCTGCCCGTGTGGGCGCTGTACATGCGCAAGCTGTACGCCGATCCGAAAATTGGCGTGCGCCGCGACGGCTTTGATCGGCCCGCTGTGCCCATGACCATTCCGTTGGACTGCGGCGAGTTCTTCAGCGATCAAGCCGAGGCGCGCGAAGAGGATTCGGAGTTCAACTGAGGCGAAGCCGTAACTAGTCACTAGTTACCTTTAGCTCATGATTCGAAAAGTAGTCGCCAACGCCGACGTAGCCCTCGACGGGCTGGGC
>JACCDT010455991.1_pt1 | contig 12402 bp, 13 predicted proteins | sample 7446291 | NCBI WGS metagenome assembly JACCDT01 (sample SAMN15323446, study PRJNA562643) | freshwater metagenome | isolation source: river surface water | place: USA:Blue River Watershed | collected 2017-08-17
CGGGCTGGCGGCGAGGGGCTGAAGCTGTTCCAGCGCGCGCAGAAGTTCGGCATCGACACGCCGATGGAGACCGAGGACGTGGTCAAGGGCTACCAGAGCTACCTCGGCGGCGGCGTCGATCCGCTCCACGTCGAGAAGATGTTCGCGAGCAGCGCGGACGCCTTCGCCAAGTTTGGCAAGGAGGCCTATGAGTCCTTCGTGCACGGCATGGTCAAGATGCAGTCCACCGGCACGACGACCAAGGACGCGCTCTCAGAGATGGCGCAGGGCGCGCACCTGGACCTCACCAAGGTCTACGCGCACCTGGGCAAGATGGCTGGCTTCAAGGGGGACGAAGACCAGGTCCGCGAGCAGGTGCTCAAGAAGCTCGGCAAGGGAGAGTTCCACAGCAGCGCCGGTCAGTACGCCGCGATGATGGCGATGTCGGGCAGCGAGGACTTCGGCGGCTTCGCCAAGAAGCAGAGCCAGACCCTGACCGGCACCGTCTCGACGATGAAGAGCGCGCTGACGGACCTGCTGCAGTCGGTAAACCTCAGCGACTGGGCGGGCCTCAAGGAGCTCAAGGCGAGCGTCCTGTGGATCACCGAGCAGATCAAGCCCGGCTCGGCCTACGGCGAGCGGCTCCTCAAGGCGATCCAGCGGGTCATCGATGCGCTCTTCGGGGGGCTCAAGGGCATCCGGGAGAGCGGCATCGAGGGGCTGATCAAGCTGATCGAGGACGCCAGCATCGTCATCGCCAAGACCCTGGACAAGGCCTGGGAGGCGATCGGCAAGCTCACCGGACCCGAGGGCATGGGCTCGATGGACAAGCTCCTGGAGGGCGCGGGCGAGATGATCGGCAGCGCGCTGGGCAAGGCGCTCGCCGCGGCCCTGCCGATCATCGTCGCCGAGGTGGTCAAGGCGCTGCCCGGGATCATCGCCGGCACCTTCAAGGGCGCCTGGGGCGCGGGCACGGGCCTGGGCAAGTCCTTCCAGCAGGAGCTGCCCAAGACCAGCTCCGTGATCCGGACGGCGCTCTTTGGGCCGGCGATGGCGGCGGATTGGGCCTACCAGAAGGTCTTCGGCTCGCCGACCGAGAGCTCCGCGCTGCAGGCCTACAGCGGCAAGCCGCGCGGCACGATGAGCGTGGACCCCTCGACGCAGTCGCTCCCGACCTTCGACTCGGGCGGCACGGTGCCCGGCCCGATGGGGCAGCCGCTGCTCGCGTGGGTGCGCGGCGGCGAGCGGTTCGAAGGCCTGGGCTCTCCCTCCCGCGGCCGCGGCGGACCGACCGCGCAGATCGTGGTGAACGTCCAGGTCCAGGGCGGCGGCGGAGACGAAGACTCCATCGAGCGGGCGGTGGAGACGGCCTCGTTCGAAGGGACGCTGCGGGCGCTGGAGCGCATCGGCGTCAGCCAGGGGTTGGCCGATGCCTCTTCCTAGCCCGATCGGAACGGCGCTCGCGCCGCTGACGCTGCGGGGCTTTGGCCCCTGGGACTGCATCACGATCCTGGACGTGACGCTGCTGCTCAAGGGGCAGCCGCGGTATGCCAAGGAGCTGAAGCACGACAAGAAAGGCGGCGGCGGCTCGGACTACGAGACGACGACGGGCAAGGGCTACAAGAGCGCGCCGATCGATATCAGCGTCCAGCTGTGGATCGACACCAACGGCCAGAACTGGCTGCAGACCTACGCCGACCTGGTGCCCCGCATCCTGGCCAAGGAGATCGCGAAGCGATACGCCGTCGTCTGCTACACACCCGCGCTCACGGACATCTTCGGGATCAGCTCGATCATCGTCACGTCCTGCAGCACGCCGCAATACGAGGGCAAGCAGATGTGGAGCGCCGACATCAAGGCGCTCGACGCGCGCAACGTCGGCACGGGCACCGGCAAGAAGTCCGCGACCAAGAAGATGGTCCGCGCCGACCAGCTCACCGCCAAGACCGTCGTGAACCGGGAGGTCATCGCGCCGCCCGGTAGCCCCAACCAGTCCGGCCCGCAGGCCGCGCAGCAGCTGCAGAGCCGCGTGAACACGCCGGCGACGCGCTCGACGACACCATGAGCGATGCGAGCCTCGACGGCGTCCCTATCATGGCCGGCCGCCTCTCGGAGTGCCGGCGCGGCAACTGGGAGCTGGAGTGCCTGCTTGCCACCGCGGGCGAGGAGCAGCCGCCGACCGGCGAGGTGGAGTTCCAGCTGCTCGATACGACCTGGCACGGGTTCGTCCTGCGCAGCGGCGACCCCTACCAGCAGAACCGCGCGTGGGTGACGGGCGGCAAGGGCAAGCTGACCGAGCGCGTCGAGCCGCGGGACTACCGGGTGACGAGCTTTCTGCAGATCGTGCAGGAGCTCATGGACGACGCGGGCGAGGTTCTCGACTTCGAGAACTCGGTGGGCCTGGACCAGATGCTGCAGGGCTGGAGCCGCTTCCGGCAGCGCGCGATCTACGAGCTGGAGCAGCTCGTCGGCCTGCGGCGCGATCTCGATGGCGCGGTCTGGCGGATGCAGCGGGACGGCCGCCTAGTGGTCGCGCCGCCGGTCGTGACCGACTGCGAGCAGAACCTGATCTTCATCGCGGAGTGGCCGCAGCGCCGGCAGCGTCTTTACGCGCTGGAGGACGAGGCCGACGGCGTGCGCATCGCGCCCGGGCAGCGCCTGGAGCCGGGCCTTCTCATCGACCGGATCGACTGGGTGATCAAGCCCTCGAAGCTGCGCCTGTACGTCTGGACGGCGCCGGAGCCGGTCGAATGAACGACGAGGACCGCATCGCTCAACTGGTCGAGCGGATCGTGCTGCGCGTGCTCTCGCTGCCGCGGCTGGACGCCTTTGGGATCTACGGCGCGACGGTCCTGGCGATCCGGCCGAGCAGCGGGAACCTCGATGTCCTCTGCGACAACAAGGACATCGGGTACGTCAACGACTGCGACATCTACCCGGGGATCGCGGGGCTGCAGGTCACGCCCGTCACGCAGTCGAGCCTTGAGAAGGGCGCGCGGTGCCTGCTCCTGTGGCGCGAGGGCAACAAGCAGCTCAAGACGGTCATCGCCTTCGCCAGCGCTCCCGAGAACAGCTTGCGCAAGCTGGCGCTCGAGGTCCGCGAGGAAGTGCTGCTGCGCGTCCCGAGTTTCATCGCGGACGGCGACACGACGACGCAGCGCCTCCTGTCGAACGGCACCGAACCGGCGCTGCCGCTGCCGGGGCCGGCGCTCGGCGGCCCGGATCCGGCCATCACCGGGCTGTCTGGGACGGACATGGCCTTCACGCTGACGATGAAGGCCGCCACCGGGAACATGCCGCCGCCGTCTGTGGGCGTGCTGGCGCTCGTCGCCTTCGGCGGGGGGCTCTTCCCCGGGACGGTCCACCCCGTGATCAGTCCCGGCGCGGGCGCGGGGGGCCTGGGCCTGTCCTGCACCTCGCTCGGCTTCGGCATGGTCATCAGCTGCTCGGTGCCGCCGGTTCCGGGTACCACCTTCAGCTGCAGCGTGCATACGATCGGGACGTCATGAGCACGGACTACGGCACCAGCTTCTCGACGTTCACCAACCCCGACGGGTCGGCGGACCTCGATCCGAACTTCGCCAAGATCAGCGGGCCGCGCGTGATCATCGAGCGGATCGCGCGCAAGCTCATGACCCCCACGGGCTCGATGTTCCGCGCCGGCTGGGGCTACGACGTGCGCGATCTCCTGCAGGGCTCTCCCACGCCCGCGGAGATCGCGGCCGCGCAGGGCGAGATCAAGAAGCAGTGCGAGGACGAAGAGGAGGTCTCGGCCGTCTCCGTCACTGTGAACCTCGGCAAGGATCAGGTTCTCTCGATCGAGGTCGTGATCGCGCTCAACACCGACCAGACCTTCAGCCTGGTCTTCACGCTCACGGCGGACCGGATCCAGGTCGTGATCGGGGCAATCCTTCAGGAGTCCTAAGCGATGGCGACGCTCCAGCAGCTGCTGACGGTGAACACGCCGCTGCAGAACTTCCAGTACCTGCTCACGCTCCTTTCGGGGACCGGGTTCAGCCCGACCGCTTGGGCCACCGGAGAGCCGCCCGAGGCGCTCCTGGAGGTCGACGCCACCAGCCTCACGGACGTCCAGCAGAGCCGGTACAACTTCGCCGCGGGCGGCCTGCTCGATTACGCCGGGACCGTGGTCGCGGCGGATGGCACCACGCCCTGGCTCACGCTCCACGGAGATCAGGTCTACAACAACCAGCGCTTCCCCGCGGTCGCGGCTGAGTACGTCGTGCGCTTCACCGATGCGCTCGGCCTCGGGCCGTTCCCGGTGCCGCCGGGCGGCGCGGGCGTGAGCCGCGGCCAGGGCCTGCCCGTCTACCGCTCGATCAACCCCGCGATCGTCAACATCCCTAACGGCGGCTTCGTCGACATCACGGTGCGCGCGCCGATGCCGGGTGTGGCGGGCCTGGTCCCGGACGGCTCGCTGACCTACTTCGCCTCGGGCGCCTTCCCGGGCGTGACGGTGACCAACCTCGGGCCCGGCGCGCTGGTCGCGGGCGTGGACGAGGAGGGTGTGGGGCCGTTCGTCACGCGCTGCCGCACGAAATGGGAGCTGCTCTCGGGCGGCGCGACGACGGGCGCCTACGTGAATATGGCGCTGTACTCGGGGGCCGGGCAGGTCACCAAGGTCCGGACCCGGCGGAACGTGGAGCTCGGGGATCCGGGGCGCGTCGACCTGTACCTGGCCAACGGCTCGGGTCCGGTGGCGGCCGGCGTGGTCACTGCGGTGCAGGCCTTCATCGACCCGATCGTGCCGAGCGGCGAGCGCACGAGCTCGCGGATCCCGGAGACCGCCAAGTGCGTGGTCAACAACAGCGTCGCCAAGACCCTGCCCATCGCTGGCAGTATCGCGGTCTGGCCGGAGTACAACACCCCGGCATTCCTCGCGCAGATTCAGGACGATCTGCTGCGGTACCAGGTCGATTTCCCGATCGGGGGCTTGGCGGTGCCACCGCCGCTCTCTGGGCCTTCTGGGCACCTGCCGCGCAGCCGCGTCACGCAGCTGCTTCTCAACCGCAGCGGCGTCGCGCTCGGGCCGGCTCAGGAGCTGGCGGGAACGCTGACGATCGACGGGACCACGGACCCCTCGATCCCATTTGCCTTCAACGAAGTCCTGGTGTGGAACGTCGCGCAGCTGGCGCTCATCTCGGTCAAGCGAACGGTCTGAGCCATGCCGGCGAACCTCCCCGATAAAACGACCTACGTCGAGTTCCGAAAGAAGCTCTTGCCGCCGTGGCTCGACGGGCCGTGGGGGCGCGCGTGGCAGACTGCGCTCGGCCAGGCCTGGGACGCCGAGTGGGACAACATGCGGGACGCGGCCAAGGTGGGCTGGCCGCAGTACGCGCCAGCTGACGGCCTCGGAGTCCTGGGCTCGGAGCGGCAGCTCGAGCGGATCTACCCGAGCACGAACCTGACGGGCGAGACGGAGGATCAGTACCGGCTGCGGCTCAAGCGCGCCTGGGGGGAGTGGGGGGCGCCGCTGCCCACGCCGGCCGGCGCCTGGGGCGCTCCGGAGGTGCAGCGCTACGGCCTCCCGCAGGGCATCTGGGAGAAGGGCGGCACGCCCGCCGGGCACAAGGACGCCTTTGGGTGGACCGGCCTCACCAACGTCAAGGTGTTCCGGCAGCACGAGTGGTCCTTCCCGCTGCCGCTCGTCGGCCCCTACTACCAGCAGTGGCAGCAGAAGTGGAGCACCTTCTACGTCGTCGTGCTCAAGCCGCACAACTTCACGCTGCGGCTCTGGGGCGTGGGAACCTGGGGCACGACGGGCTGGCCGACTTGGGGCACCAACGCCACGGTGCAGGAGGTGGACCTCCTCAAGCGCCTGGTGGTGCAGTTCAGCAGCGGGCACAGCACCTGCGCGGCGATCGTCCTGCAGCTCGGGACCGGCCTGCTCTGGGGCGTGGGGACCTGGGGCACGGGCGTCTGGGGGGGCGCGGGGCTGGCCTCGGTCGCGTGGCCCGTCGGCGAGAAGCACTGGTGGGAGCCGGAAACGATCTGGCCGGAAGTCTAGTCGTGCTAGGACTCTGACCCATGAAGAGCCAGCCCCCTCCTCCTCCCGCTCCTGCCGCCGCCGCTCAAGCATCGGCTGCGTCGCTGCCGCTTCTGTTCCAGCTGCACCAGCTCCAGTTCATGGAGCGCGTGCAGCGGCAGCAGGCCGATCACCTGGCGGACCGGGTGGGGATGCTGCAGGCGCAGGCGCTCGATCACCGCGCGCGCACCGCGGCGCTGCAGCACCAGCCGCCGAGCCCCGATCGCGATCAGCTGGTCGCCCGCTCGAATGCGGAGGCCCAGCTCTGCGAGCAGCAGGCGGCCGAGCTCGTGAAGCAGGCGGTCCAGGTGCTGGCCACGCTGTATGCGCCCGGGGGTGCGGCGCACGGAAATGCATCAGCGCTCGCAGGCAGTGGCGCGGCACCCGCTCCTCCGCCTCCCAGACCGGCCTGGCAGCGCGCCGAGTTCTGGGAGGCGTTGTGGAAGTTCACCCAGGGACTGGCCGCCAGCATGCCGCTGGCCGATAAACACAAAGCGACGATCGGCGAGCGGGCTTACGGGGCGCTTCGGCATGCGCACAACCTGCTGGTGAAGGCTTCCGCGCAGGCGCAGCGTGCGCAAGCTGGCGCGGACCTCGGTGCCGAGCTGGCGGAGTTGCTTGGCGAAGTTTGGCAGCGACTGGAATCGATGCCCTGGCACCTGCTTGATGTGTCGGATGGCGTCCATGTCCAGCAAGAGATCAGGGCTCTGACCTCCGTGCTGCCGCCCTACAAGCCCAAGCCTTTCACTCCTGGAGAGACAGCCGAATCCCTCGCGGCCGAGATCGTAGCGGCCATGATGGAGCAGGGGGCCGCGGAGCTACCCAACGCACAGCGAGCGCTGGAACAACTCAAGGCCGGGCAGTTCAAAGAGGCAGAGAAGCGGTTTGCTGCGACGACCCCTCCTGCGCCTCTGCTCTATGACATCCGCCGCTTGTCAGCGCTGCTGTTGAGGGAGCTGACCCAATGAGAGCACTTCGATGGATTGCTCTAACTCTGGCGGTCTGTGCGTGCAGTCCGAGCACGACGATCGATGAAGAGCGAACCGAACTCTCACCAAAAAGGCAGATCGATTTCATCTTTGTGATGAATCAAACCTATCTCACCGAAGCGCCAGCCATCATTGAGTCCATCCAGAGAGATTTTGCTCCTCTGGTGATTGGCAGCACAAAGATCGATCCCATGATCGTGCTGGTCGCTCCCTTTGGAGATGTGAATCGAAACTCTCGCACGGGGTACGGATATTGTCTTTCTCCTCCGCTGGGAGCTAACTCAATCTGTGACAGTGCGAAAGGAACTCTAGATTCTAGCGCAGAGTTCAATCCTTCAATTGCTCCTAGGTCCTGGAGTTCTCTTGGTCGAGATGACATTAGAAAAAAGTATTTGCATTGGTGCACTAACGGCGCCGAGCAAGACGCATTCGTGATCGCGAAGTCACAAGCAACTCATTCCCCCATGGGGACAGAGTTCTTTGCAGACTTCGTAACCAACAAGTGCGTCGGAGGTCCCTCCTCTATGGGGTGGGCACTGCGCCAGAACTCGTTCAAGGTTGTCATTCAGTGGGTGTTGATGGACGGGAGATACACTCACTCCGAATTTGAGGCAGAGCTTTTTAGCTCCTATCGAAATCTTTGGCTTGATTGGGGCAGCTCGGCCATGACCAGAAGATATGTCTGGCACAGCTTCATTGACGTTCAACCCAAATCGAACCCGCTGGTTCCATATGCTGCATATGAACCCGTGGCCACAGGTCGTGCCAGGTACTTGACGTGCTGCGGGGGTTCATCGGCAGTCGCCCAGAAATTCAGCATTGCGACAGGCGGCTTGCGTTTTATTTATCCATATCCCTATGCGGATGAAACGCCACCGCCCTACTACGTCAAGACTTCCTTTGGGGACACGATGAAGGCTGCCTACCGCGCCATCGTTTCCGACGCAGAGACCCGGTAAGAAGAGGACGAGCTTCCATGCCCACGAACATCATTCCAGCCGCGATCCCTCAGTTCTCTCCTGCCAACGGCATGATCACGGGGCCTACGGATGGTGATCCCCTTCTTGCGGCCAGCGTGAACAACGCCTTCATCCCGCTGGCCGATCGATCCGTCACGGCATGGGCTGGCATTCGCGGAACGCGAGCTGCCTACCATCAGTTCGTCTGTGACGACGGGGTGACCTACTACTGGTCCGGAATGGCAGCGGCAAGGAGCACGACGCGGGCTTTTGGAGAGGTGCAGATCGGCGACACCATCGTCAGTCTGGGTCTGACGCTGGCGGCCAATTCGCTCTATTACATCTACGCTCGCGATGTGGGCGGCGTCTGGGACATCGTAGGTCACACGACGGCGCCGGATCCCTATCGGCGTTACATGAACGGCAATGAAGACTATATCTTTCTGTCCTACTTCGCGACTGACAGCGGAGCGAATCCGATCCCCTGGACGCAGTGGGATACCTACTACAGCTTCACCAACCCGCAGATCCTTCTCACGCTCGGAAGCATGGGCGTCTATACAACCATCTCGACGGCGAGCATCCTGCCTCCGTGGGTCGAGCTGACGAGATGGCAGGTTCGTCTCCTCAATACCGACACGGCCGCTCAGTGCATCGCGTCCATCAGCAAAGACGGGACGACGCTTGGAGAGCGCGACATCGTCGCATCGAGAGCCTCCGCAGTCGGTTCCACGTTCTACGCGCAAGCCGAATTGGACATACCGATTAATCCCTCCATCGGACCGAGCTACAAAGTGGTGGGCGGATCCGGACAGCTCTCGGCTTATCTGGTAGGTGCTCACCTGTGAAGACCATCGTCGGCACCGTCCGCACCCTCACCGACCTCGGCTCCGTCACGCCGGTGGTCGGCCGCCCGATCTACGCCGTCCCGACGCCGCTGGAGATGCAGGTGCTGCTCGCGGGCACCTGGTCGGGGATCTGGTCGAACACCGGACTCAGCGCCCCGTACAACATGGGGATCCGCGCCCTGACCAACACACAGGGCGTCTTCTCCTTCTCGCTGCCGCAGCTCAGCGAGACCGAGGTGCCCGGCGGCATCCTCACCCCGGAGTGGGTGATCCTCGACCCGCTCTCGGGGATCACCTACCGCGGTCAGGTCTCCAACAGCATCGTCTCCCCGACCACGCTCAAGCAGCTCGTCGACTCTTTCGGCTGGGTCGTGAGCTCGGGCATCGTGGCTCCCGGCGGCGGCGCGACCCGCCGGGGCCTCGTGCCCTTCAACGTCAACAGCGGCACCGAGGTGGCGGTAGCCATCATCCCGCCGATGCCCTCCGCAGACTACGTGCCGGTCGTCAGCAACACGACGGACGATCTCGGCACGCCCTACTCCGCCTACGTCAAGCAAGGCTGGACCACTACCGAGTTCCGCGTGCTCCTCTCGGACGTGGTTCCCGTCGGCCGGACTGTCAACGTCCCGTACCACATCGAGGGCTAGGGTCTTCACCTGGGTTCTGGTGGCATAGTAAAAAAAAACTTGCTATCAGATCACCTCTTAGCGCAGGGTCCTGCGTGCGGTCGCACAACCGCGAAACGCTCACCCTACAAAAGAGAGGTCCCATGCGAGCTAGCCCCCGAACCCGAATCGCCGTCTACGCAACCGCCCTCGCGCTTCTGACAACCCCCCTGCTCTTGTTCCTCGGCTGCGGCGGGGTCTCCCCGGGCAGCACCCCCTCCCTCCAGGATCCCAGCCAGCCGGCGCCCCCCTCGCGCCTGGTCCGCGAGTCGGATGGCCTCCTTCACGATCGCGCGCTCGCCGGCACGGTCTGCGCCTTCGCGACGGAGACCGGGACGTGCAAGTCCAAGTGCTTCCCCATCGAGCCGCTGTTCAAAGCCTGCGGCGGCGACGGGCAGGAGTACTGGTTCACCAAGCAGTACCTGCTCACGAAGTTCTCCTACGGCGCGATCCTGACGCGCACGGACGTGGACTGCGGGGGCGCCAACACCTACCAGCTCGTCAAGCTCGTGCCCAACAAGCCCGAGACCGCACACGACTGCGCGGACGTGCGCTTCGATCTGGGCCCCAGCCTCAACGACCGGAACTGGTATTTCGCGCGGCCGTCGCCGTATCCTGCGGCCTCCGAAGACGACCTGCCTGCTCGGTAACCCTCACCAGGAGCTCTGTCATGATCCGCATCCGTTCGCTCGCTCTCTCGGCCGCCCTCCTGCTCGGCGCTGCTGCGCTCAGCGCCAGCTGCGGCGACGCTTCGCCCAACGGGCCGCCTCCTGACTCGCCGGCCGACATGGCCGAGCCCTACATCGGGCCGCGCCTCACCCGGGACGCGAACCGGGAGATTCACGACAAGAAGCTGGGCGGCCAGATCTGCGAGTACAAGATGGCCACCGGCACCTGCGAGATGCGGTGCTTCCCCAAGCAGCCGATGTTCAAGGCCTGCGGCGACGACGGCAAGGTGTACTGGTACACCGCGGTCGGCGTCGTCGAGGTCCTGAGCTTCGGCACCGAGACGACGCGCATGGACGCGGCCTGCGGCGGCCAGACCACGTACAAGCTCGTCGCCGTCACCGCCAAGAAGCCGGCCATGGCGACCAACTGCGACACGGGGATGGACATCTCCCCGTCCATCCCGGACCGGCACTGGTACCTGACCGGGCCGACCGATGTGGAGCCGGCCACGGTGTCCGAGCTGCCGCTGAACTAGTCCCCACAACCCCGTCACAGGAGAGAGGCCTATGACCCCCACCCGACGCATTCCGTTCCTGGCGGCCGCCCTCGGCGCCGCGCTCTTGCTCTCTGCCGCCTGCGGTCTCGAAGGCAACCCTGGCGTCCCCGTCGAGTTCGAGCCGGGGCCGAGCGGACCGCCGCCGCCGTCCCGCCTGTACCGAGACGTCGTCGGCAAGCTCCACGATCGCCAGCTCGACAACCAGAGCTGCGACTGGATGATGCCGACCACCTACTGCGATCGCCGCTGCTTCCCGGACCCGCCGATGACGGAGGCGTGCGGCATCGACGGCAAGCGCTACTTCTCCATCGCCAAGGGCGACACGATCCCGCGGAAGTTCGGCACCAAGGTGATCGAGAAGGACTCCACCTGCGGCGGCAAGACCGCGCACCAGCTCGTCGAGCTGACGTCCGTGGGCTCCGACAGGCTGCCGCCGCAGTTGCTCGACTGCAAGACGGCCAAGGATCTCAGCGGCCAGCGCGTGGACCGTGCCTGGTACCTCGCCACCCCGAGCTCGATCCGGCCGGCGAGCGTCTACGAGCTGCCGGTGATCTGATCACGAGCTGCCCGCGCCGCCCGGCTTCTGCATAGACTGCCGGGCATGACCACCCCATCAATCCTCCCGCGTCTCCTCGTCCCCCTTCTCGCTCTCCTCTCGATCAGCTGCGATGTCTCCTGGAGCTTCCTGACCTTCCCCCGGTCCGCGAGCTCGGGCTGCAGCGCGCCCGCTCCAGTCCCGGTGCCGGCCGCGCCCAGCACGCAGGCGCTGACCACGGACTACCTGTCCATGTCGCAGCGCCTGATCCCCAGCGCGCCCGGCCGCGGCCTCGTCTACACCGACAGCCAGACGGGGCGCGTCCGCTTCGTCGACGCGGCCGGCGTCTCGCTGGAGATGGGCACCGCGGACCGCGTCGAGTCCCGCGGCTCGGCGCCGGGCACCCCAAGCGAGGGGCGCTTCTATGAAAGCACCTCGACGCACCTGCTCTACTACCACAACGGCACGAGCTTCCAGGCCCTCGCCACCACGGCCGGCTCGGTCCCTCCCACGCGGCAGATCCTCTGCGGCAACGGCCTGACCGGCTGCGGCGACTTCAGCGCGGACCGCACGATGGCGGTGCTGCTCGCGGCGACGCCGGGGCTGCAGTTCTCCGGCAGCGCCCTGGCGCTCCTGCCCAAGCCCGCGGGCGGCCTGTCGGTCGATGCGGCCGGCGCGTACCTCACCAACACGCAGATCACGCTGACCTGCACGGGTCTGAGCGGCTGCGGAGCCGTGGCACTCGGCGGCACGCTGACGCCGGCCGTCGTCTACGGCACCGGCTCGAACACCGCGACGCAGGGAAACGACGCGCGCCTGGCGCCCGCTCCCTCCGGCGCCGGCAAGATGCTCTACGACAACGGCACCGCCTACGCTGCGCTCGCCGCGGGGACCAGCAGCCAGGTCTTGGTCGGCGGCGCCGCGCCGGCCTTTGGGAGTGTGCCGCTCGCCGCGCTGCCCGCGCACGCCAGCACGCACCTGCCTGGCGGCTCGGATGCGCTGACGACGGCGGCCGCGGTCGATGTGGGCACCGCGAACGCTGCCGGGTCCGCGGCGAGCTTCGCGCGCGCGGACCATGTGCACCGCGGCTCGCTGCTCCAGACCGTAGCCGCGCCGCTCGCGACGGACCAGACGACGATGAGCGCGGCCTACGTCGACC
>JACCDT011067174.1_pt1 | contig 12402 bp, 6 predicted proteins | sample 7446291 | NCBI WGS metagenome assembly JACCDT01 (sample SAMN15323446, study PRJNA562643) | freshwater metagenome | isolation source: river surface water | place: USA:Blue River Watershed | collected 2017-08-17
AAGTCGATGTAGCTGATGTAGATGTAGCTGTGAAGTTTGCAGCGACTACATCTCCTGCAACTGAAAGCTTTCCATATGGTGATGAAGTACCAACACCCACATTACCAGTCACTCTATATACATCCGTACCGTTACTTGTCCAATTACCTGTAGAAGCACCTCCTATGAGATTACCAGCGTAGTACAGGTCACCACCATTTGCGTATAGTCTGTTACCAGTTGCTGTTGGTGTTGTATTGGCAAGATATATAGGACCATTTACTGAAAGTGTATCTGTAGGAGTTGTAGTACCAATACCAACCTTACCATCAGAAAGGATGGAGAGAACACTTGCAGAACCAGCGCCAAAGAATTCAGCCACTTTCCCCGCTCCATTCTGTAGAACATTTAAGAATGTAGTTGATGATGTTGTAGCATTCTGAGCATCTGACCTTAGGAACTGCTCACTTGATAGTCCATCAAGTTTATCTGCCTCAAATGCAGCTGGAACAGCTCCAATCTTCTTTCTTGGAGTCATTTCGCCATCCCAAGTAGGGGTAGTGTTATCAGTACCTATATCTACACCAAGATATAGTGGTTGATTGAAATCAACACCGTCTAATGTAGCTATATCACCCAGCATTACACTGAATAGTCCATCTGTTACACTTACTCTACTATTTGTACCAGTACCATCACAAGTACTACCAGCATCTGGTGACTTACACCAAGTCTCAGACCAGATAGGTGTTGCACCGTCTGCTGAAGTATATAGCTTAAACCTCATATTATAGAATCCATCACTTACAGGATCACCAGCACTATCAAAAAGCTTACCTTGATAATTAATCTCTTTATTTATCGCTGCCCTAGCTACTGAGAAATATATACCGGTACCAAATAAGATCAGTATGACAAGAGAAGCTAGAGCAGCTTTCTTCTTCTTTAGAATAGCTGCAAGGATTAGGACTAGTAGGAGTACTAGAGAAATAACTAATATAAGTATATTGATACTTATATTATTAAAGTATGAAAGTATCTTTGCTCCTTCAAAAACTACCGCTCTCAAATCTCCACTTAAACGCTTCAATCCCTGATTTTTATAGTCTAGGATTATGATATTCAATTTATAGTCCCCACTCTTAAGCAAAGGACCTATAGTTGCAGTATATGCTGTCTTATCTTTATTTACTCTGAGAAGGAATGTGAATACCTTAGTATTATCTTCAGGATCAAATAGGCTGACAGCTATAGTCTTTAAAATCTCCGGAACCTTACCATAAGCAAGACTTATAGTTAAATCCTTTCCTCCATGTATAGGTATAGTCTTATCTGCATGATCTATTAACTTGCCGTCTTGTATAAAATCAAAATCTGCTAAAGTTAATTCACTTATAACCTTATCAACATTCTGAGCGTCAGGAACATTCTCAAATGGATCTTTAGAGATCTGACGTGGTTCTTCACCAAGAACTGGTATTCTGGCTTGAGCCAATACACCAGATGAATATTCACCATTAATATTTTTAGCGAATAAAGCATAGTAATATGTAACACCCGGTACAACGTCGTAGTCTATTGCTCCGATACTACTACCTTCAAAGATAACATCACCATCTTCTATATTTGTTGGATAGAATTTATCAGATCTAATAATTTTTACTGACTCAATATTTGATACTTTTGGATATGACCAATTTAGAGATATTGATTTCTCAAGTGGTACAGCAAAGAACTCAAGTACATTAACCACACTTCCATATGAACCTGAACCTGAAGCACTACTTGAGTGTGTATTGCTTCCTACAGCAACTACATCTGCTTGCTGATATCCGGCTCTATTTTTATAGTTGGTACTATTAGAATTACCACTACCAACCTCTCCAATAGTATCCTCAGAGATATATGAGGCGGATGATGAACGATTACCACCAAAGTTTAAGCTATCACTTTCTAATCTATATTGAGTACTATGCATCACTTGTGCAAATACCATTGCATTAGGAACTAGTACATATGACAACATATATACCACAACTGCAATAGTTGAGATTCTCTTTGTATTCAATATTGTTCTAGTAAATGATTTCATTGTTTTAATTTACAGTTGGCACAAGAACATAAATATAATTATCCTTTGATGCTTTCTTAAACACTGGTGTGATTACTCCCGCAGTACCACTGGCATCTGGATGTATCTCAACCTCATCTGAGAAAGAATCACGAATTCTCTGTTTAGAAATTTCATCAATACTTTCTGAACCAGATGATGGAGCGACAGCTATTCCATTAAATTCACTATCACTAACAGGCTCAACTTTTTCTATCCTTACACCCACAGAGTTATCTATTCCAAGATATGCAAAAACCTTGTCAGAAATATTTCCAAAAAGATTTTGAACGTAAGAAATAATTTTCCTTGTATTTTCATTTGAAATAGTTTGAGTCGCAGCAGCGATACTTACATGTGGAATGTTAATATTTGAAAAGATTGATGGAAAAAAAGTTTTCTGCATAAAACCGATATTAAGAACTATAACTAAAATGAGAAGAGATGCGGCAATTGAATCTCTAGTAAAAATTTCTTTAAATGAATTTGCGGATGCAGATAAATCTTGTGAAAAATCTTTCTTTGAATATGTTGAGAGCGAATCAGAATTAACAGTAGTCATTGCACCAGCAAGTGAGAATGCTGGCATTGTCATGAATACCTTATGGTTAGATTCTACTGATACTGTATTTATTGGTGATACAACTTCTTTTACTATTTCTTTAACTATAACCGGAGCTGGTAGTGCGATAATTGGAGCCATCTTGACAGAACCAATATTCTCTGACTTTTCACAATGCAACTTATGATTAAGAATTGACTCTTCAGAAATGAACCATGAACGTCCCACCATTCTTGACTCAACTTTTCCTTCACGGCACAACTGACCAACGTAATCACGAGTATAAGAAACTAACTTAGAAGCTCGTTTAGCCGAGATATACTTTTTACCTTCAAAAATAAGATCATCTTTCATATTTACTTACTAATAATTATACCCCATCTCGGCTCATTAGATCATAAAAAAGTGTGGATAAAGTACCTACTTTTAGAAAAGTTAAATAAAAAAATATTTAAAATGAAAATGAAAAAGTACCAAAACAGGTTACCGAAAATCCAGAATTAGATCCGAATTAGCAAAATTAATCCTATGTCATCCAATCAGTAGCTCTGTAACTTCTAAAACACTGCAAGTAAAGTGTCGTTAACCATATACCAAGCAAAGTTAGCGTACTTATGGCATACTATATATATGTAACTCGAGCAGCCGAGATCCCCTTATTTTTAGTCATATCTCGGGTCAATCAGTCAAAGTAAACACGCATGGTTTTCTAGACCACAGATCACATAATAAATGTGCATTAACTATGATCTTTGGCAAGTAAGTATAGATGGAATTGTATAGCGCTAGTGCTCCATCTATATACTATATATAGTATATATGAGCATTGACTAATTTATACACAAATTAGTTCTCAATAATAACCGCTCCATATTTAAATACTGGGTAATTACTATTTTTAGTTAAGGATTTTCTTTTGACTTATATACTTATTAAACATTAATATTTATTCTAAATGTATTATAAATTTACTATGGTATGTAGCACTGTTTATTAATGTTTATATAACATTATAGATATGTGTTTTTTGGGAGTTTTTGTGCCCCTGGCCAGAATCGAACTGACATCAGGCCCTTAGGACGGGTCCGTTCTATCCATTGAACTACGGGGGCTCAGTCTACCTTATGTAGACTTTTAAACTTAGTTAATACCTAACTTACTAGCCAACTCTTCTTCATCAAACCCTACCATTACACTGCCATCTATATCTATAACTGGAACACCTAATTGACCACTTTTATCAACCATTATCTTTCTTTGTTCTAGATCACTAGCTACATTATGCTCAGTGTATGTTATATTATGCTTCTTAAAATACTCCTTTGCTAAACCACAATAATGACACGTTGGTGTCGAATAAATTATTATATTTTTCATATGGCCATTGTATCAAACTATTGTGGCCAGTGGAATACTTTGTAAAGTAACCCTCTAGAAGGTGCGGTTGTGGTCGCTTCCACAACTGATGCTTTATTATCAACTATAACCACAACTTTCTCCCCTTCTTTTATTGCTCTAAATTTAGTTCTGATTTCATTCTCGACTCCTTGTTCAGTTTTAAGAAAATCAATGAATGCGGTTAACATTCTCTCTCGTTCAGTTAATCTTCCAATTTCTTTTTTTTCCCTTTCTAGGTTTTCTGAACTTACTTTAGATTTCTGATATACACCCCATACCCCACTTACCAGAATAGATAAGACAATAGCAAGCGCAAGTAGAGTGACTGGCGAATATAGTATCTTTCTTATCTTTTTTCTATTTTGAAAGTCATGCATTGAATTTTTCTTACATATAGTATACTATATTTAAATCATGTTATTCCACCAAAACACAAAAAAGGCACTACGAGTAATAATGTTCATAGTTGGTATTTTAATTATCGTGAGTATGGTAATTCTTTACCTTCCTAATATTCGATAGTCCCCTACTAATCAGACCTCATCATTTTTATAAATACCTCTTGAGGTATAGTTACATTTCCTCTTCCAAGTTCCTTCATCTTCTTCTTTCCTTCCTTCTGTTTTTCCCATAACTTCATCTTTCTAGTTCTATCTCCTCCGTACATATGTTGAGTTACATTCTTCTGCATTCCAGTCAAAGTCTCTGAGGCTATGATACGTCCCTGTGCTTTACCCTGTATCTTTACAGTGAACATCTGTCTTGGTAGTACCTTATGCAATTTTTCCACTGATGCCTTTGCCTCTTCTTCTAGTCTCCTTCTTGATACAACGCGAGTAAAGGCTATAACTGGTTCATCAGCAACTAGTATATCCAGTCTAGCCACATCAGCCTCTCTCATCTCCCCCACCTCATATGATATAGATGCAAATCCAGATGAGGCACTCTTTATCTCATCAAAAAAGTTTCTCATTAGTTCACGTAGTGGCATAACCAAGGTCACTGCATTTCTGTTATCACCGAAGTTTTCAGTTGATGAGACCTCACCCTCATGATTAAAAATACTTTGCATGATTACACCCAAATAGTCTGGTGGGGTTATGATCTTCATCTTAACTAATGGTTCGTAAACTTTCTTAACCTCATGATCATCTGGGAAAAGTGCTGGTGAGTATATGGTTATAGTTTTACCATTCTTTAGCTCTACGTTATATGTAATACTTGGAGTGGTGACCACGAGGTTTAGATTAAATTCTCTCCTTAATCTTTCAGTAATAATCTCAAGATGAAGCATTCCCAAGAAACCACATCTAAAACCTCTACCCAATGTACCTGAAGATTCTTCTTCATGAGTGAACGAAGAATCTGACAATCTTAATCTACCGAGTGCCATGCGTAGTGCATTAAAATCATCTTGGCTCTCAGGATATACCGATGCCCATACAACTGGCCTTGGTGACATATATCCGTGTAGTGGTGCGGTTATATCTTTAATAGAAGCTACCGTATCTCCAACAGAAGCAATACCAGGCTGCTTTATACCCGTAACTATATATCCTATCTCCCCCACACTTAGACTATCGGTCGGTGTGTCATCTGGAGCAAAAATACCAACCTCTAATGATTGGAATTTCTCATCTGAGATCTTAAAGAGGAGCTGATCATGTCTCTTAACTGATCCATTCATTACTCTGATATATACGATAACTCCTTTATGATTTGAATATTGGAAATCAAAAACTAGTGACCTGAATTGATCTGTTTGATTGTCTTCAGGAATCTTTGGCTCAGGAACTCTTTTAATAATTTCATCTAGTAGATTGGTGACACCCTCGCCTGTCTTACCAGACACCCTAAGAACATCCTTTTCTTCACAATCAAGAAGTTCACATACTTCGTGTATTACCTCAGAGATACGTGCTAGAGGTGAGTCTATCTTTGATACTACAGGAATTATAGTTAAACCAGATTCCCTCGCCATATTTAGGGTTGTAAGAGTTTGAGCCTGTACTCCCTGTGTTGCATCAACCAGAAGAATAGATCCTTCTACAGCCTTTAATGCTCTTGAAACTTCATATGAAAAGTCTATATGCCCTGGAGTATCAATTAAATTAAAAATATGATCCTTCCATTTCATTCTAACAGGCTGCATCTTTATGGTAATACCACGTTCCCTTTCTAGCTCCATACTATCAAGTACCTGTTCCTGCATCTTTCTTTTTTCTATAGTATTAGTTAGCTCCAACATTCGATCAGCCAATGTTGATTTACCGTGGTCAATATGTGCGATTATAGAAAAGTTACGTATAAACTTTGGGTTCATACATTTGACTCTACCATATTTCTGTTTTTAATTACAGTACCTATAGTATAGGGTTTTCCGTGGCTACTGGAGTAGGTTCAGATTCTTTAACTTCTTCTACTGTTTTTTCTTCAACAACTACTTCTTCAGTCTTTATAGGTTCAGGTTCCTTCACTTCCTCTTTCTTCTCCTCTTCAACTGATTTAGACACTGATTGTTCCTCTACAACTGGAGTACTTGTTGCAGTATTTGAATCAATCACCTCTTCTGTACTTGTAGCATTATCATTTGATTCTACCACTTCTTCAGTTGTAGTTGACTGATTACTCTCAGTCGTTGTACCGACATTCTCTTTTATCGTAGGTGCCTTAGCTTTAATATTCTGGCTATCTAGTAGATCCTTAAGTTCATCCTCTGTAATACAAGTATTACCAACGCATAGCTTTTCAGTAACTACCTCTTTAGTCTCCACTTTTTCTGCAAATATTGCTTTAATATCAGATGCTACCTTCTCCACCTTTCCATTCAATTCCTTAACAGCAGTAACAAGAAGAGCAACCATGTTTCCATATGATATACCCATAGACCCCTCCTGTCCTTCTACTACCTCAGGTAATACTAGTTTAAGTTCTTGAGCTATGAATCCTATCTGTGGTTTACCTGTACCTTTCATTGTATAGAATCTAGGTTGTATAGATAGGAGTGTATCTAGAGTGTATTTAGTGTTTAGATCTACTATATTCTCCTTGTATGACCTATCTGAAGCATTGGTCCATGCTCCTGCACTATTTAGTGTAGCTGTGTTTAGAGAGCCTGCTGTGTCTCCTCCGAAGAATGAGAGGGTGCCTGAGGTATCTGAGACATATACTGATCTGAAGTCACCATCTGTACCTGCTTGCCAATGACCGTTTGCTGCTGTGTTGGCGGATTGAGTAATGCCAAGTTTTGCAGCAGCAGATGAGGTGCCTATACCAACGTTGCCAGAGTTATACGATATATTTGAACCTGACGTTGACCACTGTGCACTTATCCCTAAAGATGATGTCGCCATATATTGGTATCCACCAGAGTTATTCCCCACTAGGATCTGACCATATGTTGGTAATGTTGTTGTACCAGTACCACCATTATCTACCTGCACACCATAATTAGATGTACTTGTAGCATTTGTTCCAGTATAGCTTTGTTCAATTCTTAAAAATGGTCTCTGAGCAACAGTTGCAGTAATAGTTGGTTCGGCAGAATTAAACCAGAAATCTTTTACAAATGAATATCCAGTAGGAGTACCTACCATATTAAATGTCGGTGATCCCATACCTCCTATAATATTAATACCCCTTGATGAATCGAGGGTAATTCTTGATCCAAAGAAATGACAACCTATAAAATCCATACCTATAGTTACGGCATTGGCGTATAGTCCATCCGTACCATTGTGATTAATATTTACACCAACGAACATTCCATGTCCGTTATTTCCTGGATTATCAATATATATACCAGTAGTGTTATCACTAACATTTCCACCAGCAACTGAAACATTTCCAGCACCAATGTACATTCCAGTAGTGTTGTTATTGAAAGTGGAATCATTAATATTTATATATTCCGCACCAGATTGGGAATTGAATCCATATGAGCTATTGGTAACATTAACCTGACTAATACTTCCGTTATTATGCGCGGAGTTACTACAAACAACAGCAATTCCTGGACCCTTAAAGCTAGTAAAGTTTAGACCACTAATTGACCAACCAATACAGTTTGATCCAGATACTCGTATACCTGCTTCATTTGCATATGTACCTGTTACCAAACCATTACCCTCCAAGATACCACTACCTTCTATTCTCCAATAATCTGTACTTGCTGCTTCAAAAATATCTGATGTTCCATCTGCTCCAGTCTTTCCATATATATGTGATGATTGAAGAATGATATTTTGATAACTTAAAACATCGAGCTGAGCAGTTAACTTATAGTTTCCGGGGCCAATTATTATAGTATCCCCTGCAGCTGATGCGGCAAAAGCAGCCTGAAGTGCTGCACCACGAGCAGTGTTATTATTCGCTGAAGCTCTAAAATATGTAGTCTTAGCAGTAGATGAAGCAATAACCGCAACAATTCCTGAATTCAAAACATCATATTTAATTGTTCCTGTTACCTCTAAAGTTTCTGATGGTGTACTTGTCCCAATTCCCACCTGACCGCTATTGTTTATGATAAATGAAGTTGCTGTCGATGATCCTACCACAAATTGATTTGAGGCATTACCTGCAGTTGGGTTGATGGCTAGGGTGGCGAAAGGAGAAGTTGTGCCTATACCTAAATTTCCATTTCCATTTAGTCTCATAAATTCTGTCATCTGAGTAGAACCGGAACCAGCAGCTCTAACTGCAAACTGTAAATATCCCTCTCTATTACCGGATGTGCTATTCGCCTTCCTACCAGCAATTGCAGCAAAACTTCTATTTCCAGTTCCACCTGTTGTATCGACTCCTCCCAGGACGATAGATGCTCCCAAATCAGCAGCCATGTCATTTGAAGTATATAGACCGAGCACACCATTACCCACTGATGTGGCCCTATTTGAACCCAATATTTCCATTTTATTATTACCACTACCACTTGGGTTTAAAACTGATGCAGTTCCAACACCTACAAATCCACTATTATCTATAACAAAACTCGTAGCCGTAGAAGATCCAACTACAAAAGCAGGACCAGTAATACCATTTGGATTAACAGATAGCTGACCCCAAGGAGATGTAGTTCCAATACCTACACTTCCAGAGCTATAGTAAATATTTGAACCTGAGGTAGTCCACTGACTTGACCCAGAAGAACCTAAAGTTGTGGAGGCAGAAATATATGCAGCCACTCTAGCATCGGTATAGTATAGATTTGTTCCCTCAGAAATATCTGTAGTAGTAAGTGAGGATATAGTTTCAGACAGATTAGAGGTTGATTTACCAGACGCCTCCCCTATAGCTCCAGCCTGTTTCCTTAAAAAATCCTTAGTAACATAGTCTGAAGGGTCAAATGGTGTGTTTGAAGTAACTATCCTCTCTACAGTCTTCACTGTCTCAATAACTGGATTGTTAATATATTGCTTTACAATTTGTGTGGGAGTAGAAGAAGCCATAGGCACTACTTTTTCTTCAATCTTTTCGACACAAGAGATGTCACGTATCCATGATCCTAGTGTAGAGCAGTATACGGAAGCAATCAGTGACTTGTTGCTATATGCAAAACTAGTGCTAAGTATCAAAAGTACAGCAATATAAATCGGAATCAGCTTAGATTTCATACACCTAATTATACCAGTAAATTGAATATAAAAATGGGGATAAACTAGAGAGAATCTTGATCTGGAACAACAACATTAGATTTCCAGAATTTATGATGTAATGTGCTCCAAATTTCTTTAACTTCTCTGTTTTTAAGCAATATTAGTATCAATACACCAATAACTATACCGACTATCCCCGCAAATAAACCTTGGAAGAACACATTCCATGCTTTTGTAAGTGGAAAGAAGATATTAAAGAAGCGTAGAGATAAGAAAGCAATATATCCCATAATCACTGATGCTGCAAAACTTTGAAAAAGAGTAGCAATAACAGGTTTGGTAAAACCCGGATAATCTTTTTCAAACATATGCCAATGGAAATATGTATTGATAAGTACACCGATAGAATATGCAAGTGGTAGGACAAGTACACTAGTACCCATCTGCCCTGAAACCTTAAATAGATCTTCTAGGAAATACTTAAATAACGGATATGCAAAGAATATCTTGGTTAGAGTATATCCGAGGATCACTATAATAACTCCAGATGCAACGTTTACAAATAGCGGCCTTTTTGTCTTCCCTTCTGCATAGTATGCCCTAACAAAAAGCAGAATTAAGCTTTGTCCAATAACGGAAATAATAAAAATTGATAGGACAGCGGCGGTAAGACGAGTATCAGCCCAATCAAACTGACCAGCTCCATATATGGTTCTTACAATCTGTGCACGCAAGACAATGAACATAATCGTGATTGGAATAGACCAAAACACTATGTGTCTGGCAGAATCAATCATCTGTTGCAGAAACTGTCTCCTATTGTTCTCAACAAAAAACTTTGAGAGGGTTGGAAATACTGCAGATGAATAGCTAACACCGATTATGGATAATGGCACTGATTGAAGATTGAAAGCCAAACTAAATACAGATATAGAACCACCACTCATAAATGATGCCAGAGATACCAAGAAGAATGACGCTAATTGATTAGAAGAGAGAGTCACTGTTCTAGGCAATGATACCAACACCACCCTACTAATATCTGACCAGGATATACGTATACTCAAGTTTGGAAATGAATCTTTATGCATAATAAATGGAACTTGTATCATCATATGTAGCAGCGCACCGATAATAACTCCCCAAACTAAGCCGTATATACCAAAAAGTGGATGAAGACAGATAATTCCAATAATAATTCCAATATTGTAGAGTATAGGACTTAATGCATATACAAGAAATCTCTTATGCATCTGTGTAATACTTGATAGGAAGTTAGATAAACCTAAAAAAATCGGTGAGAGTAGTAATATTCTTGATGCTAATACAAGATCCGAAAATGACTGATCATTTACAAAACCAGGCAATAACCATGCGACCAGATGAGGCATTAGAAGGTATGTAATACCACTAATCACAATAATAGCCAAAAAGAATGCAGTAAATATACTATCTATAAATCTCTTTCCCTTATCCTCATCCCTATTAAATCTCTCTATGAAGAATGGAACAAGAACTGATGCAGACACCATTGAAGCAATTGAGACGAAGATAAGATCTGGAATTCTGAAGGCTGCATAATATATATCAAGATCATGACCAGCACCGAAATTAAAAGCTAAAAGCTTATCTCTAACCAGTGCCAGGATTTGTGACAGAAAAGCGAAGAAAGCAAGAAGATAGGCCGCCTCGTGTAAGCCACCTATCTCCTTTCCCATCATCTCTAGGAATCGTTTAACCATTTTACTACTTAGACTTTATAGGTAGACTCTTTCTTTGTTCTGGTTTGCTATCAATAGGCGGCTTTGCATCAGCAAATGGACTCTTACCGGTCTTTAGATTTTTCAGAATCAACGCAACCTCTTCATTATCTGGATTACTTACAGACAAATTCTCAAATTGAATTATTGCATCAGCAAACTTATTCAATCTAGCATAAGACAAACCTAGGAAATATTGTGCATTTGCATACTTATTATCCAACTTAACCGCGTTTGTAAAAGCATCGATTGCTGATGTGTAGTTTTTGTCATTGTAATATAACAATCCTAACTGGAAGAATATTTGTGGATTCTCAGGATTAATCTGACTAGCAACCTGAACAGATGTTATAGCATCCTTAATCTGTCCCTGACTTACCTGAATCTGTGAAAGAAGGAAAATAGCATCTAGATAATTCTGTTTTAGTTGTAGTGCTGATCCGATATTTCTCTGTGCTTCGGCGATCTTGTTCTGTGATGCTTCAACTCGCGCTAAACTTAAATATATTGAAGGGTTGTATGGATTATTTCTCAAAGCATTAGCATATGCATTTCTAGTGGTCTCATACGCATTCTGTATTTGAAGTGAAAGTGCGACCTCAGATATACGAGCCTCAGCAAGATTGTTGTAATAATTTGTTGGATCAGCAGCAATCGCATCTCTTGAATACTGCAATGCATCATCAATTAACTTACCTAGCTGTTTTACAGCTTCAGGATCTGCAGTACCTCCCTTTTGGCTAGCTTCAGCTTGGATCTTCTGGGCGAGAAGAGTGATCTTTGAGATATTTATCTCTGACATAGCCTGATAGTATGTATCAACCTTGTCAAAAGCTAATGCCTTCATAAACTTTGCCTCAGCATCAGCTAATCCCTTACCTTCTGGTAGGTTGAATGAACTTATGCCGCCATGGAAATATCCTAAGGCAATTGTTTTCTTAACGAATACAGCTAACCAGATTATAGAAATGGCAATAATTACAAGAAGTATACCAGGTA
>JACCDT010072583.1_pt1 | contig 12398 bp, 9 predicted proteins | sample 7446291 | NCBI WGS metagenome assembly JACCDT01 (sample SAMN15323446, study PRJNA562643) | freshwater metagenome | isolation source: river surface water | place: USA:Blue River Watershed | collected 2017-08-17
CCACGCACACCGTCAAACACCGTGGGCTGCACATAACAACCGCCGGTGGACTGCAGCACCTGCTCGCCACCGGCCAGTAGCTTGGCACCTTCGGCCTTGCCGGATTCGATGTAGCGCATCACCGTGTTGAGCTGGGTGTGGTCCACCAACGCACCCATCACCGTGTTCTTGTCCAGCGGGTTGGCGGGCTGGTAGGCGGGCACCTTGGCCAGGGCCTTTTCCAGGAAGGCTTCCTTGATGGACGCTTCCACGAACAGGCGCGACGGCGCGTTGCAGCTTTCGCCCTGGTTGAAGAAGATGCTGCCCACGGCGGCTTCGACCGCACGGTCCAGGTCGGGGCAGTCGGCAAAGACGATGTTGGGCGACTTGCCGCCCAGCTCCGTCCAGGCGCGCTTGAGGTTGCTCTGCCCCGCCATCACGTGGATCTGCTTGCCCACGCGCGTGCTGCCGGTGAAGGCAATGCAGTCCACGTCCATGTGCAGCGCCAGGGGGCTGCCCGCCTCGGGGCCGTAGCCGGGCACCACGTTGAACACGCCGGGCGGAATGCCCGCCTCCAAGGCCAGTTCGGCCAGCCGCAGCGCGGTGAGAGGGGACTTTTCAGACGGCTTCAGCACCACCGAGTTTCCCGCCGCCAGCGCGGGCGCGATCTTCCAGGCCGCCATGATCATGGGGTAGTTCCACGGCACGATGACGCCCACCACGCCCACCGGCTCGCGGGTGATGAGCGCCAGCGCCGTGTCGGCCGTGGGGGCAATTTCGTCGTACACCTTGTCCACCGCCTCGCCGTACCAGCGGATGCAGTTGGCGGCGCTGTTCACGTCCACGCCTTTCGCGTACTTGACCGGCTTGCCCATGTCCAGGGTTTCGGTCAGGGCCAGCTCGTCGCCGTGCGCCTGGATGAGTTCCGCAAACTTGATCAGGATGCGCTTGCGGTGCGCGGGGGCCTTGCCGGCCCAGCGGCGGTCCTCGAAGGCGGCGCGGGCGGCTTCCGCAGCGGCGTCGATGTCAGCTTCGGCGCCGCGCGCCACCTGGGTCAGCACGCGGCCATCGACCGGGGAGATGCAGTCAAACACGGCACCACTGCGCGCGGCCACGCGCTGGCCGTTGATGACGGCGCGGCCGTCGAAGTTGGGGGTGGTGGGATGCGTCATGGGTCACTCCTCAATTGGACCCATGTTAACCCTAGTTCCTTGGGAATGATGCAGCCAATTTTGAAAGGCGGCTGGGGGCCGGCGTCCCTGAAAGAGACGGCTACTTTGTGTGGTTTGGTATTTGCTGTTCGGAAGGGGGTTGGCGGTGGGCAGGTGGCGAACCGTTGATGACCCTGACCGATTCAATCTGTAGAAACGGTTTGCAAAGACAGACATCATCGACTCACCAAAGGTGACTGTCTGCGGTCAGTCACCTAGCAGTCATTTGCACCCCGTGTGACAGCGATACATCTCGGGGTCGTGCCCGGTGGGGATGGTTTTGGAATGGACGTCGGCATATCCACGGATGGTGTTGTGTCAGCAGAAGGCAATCATGGGGATGACAGGAGCGGCAAACGCTCAATCGAAGGCCTGATAAGAGGTGCCTAAGTCAGAAGAAATATCCGGAAGAATCCAAGACCGAATTGCTCAAAGACTACTGACGTGGTTTCGTAGAAAATCAACGCACCCCGAACCTGCAAGGACGCGTTGCCGTGCATCTGATCCGCTTGCTATTTGCCCTGCTGGCCACATGTGTGGTGTTGTCTACTCCCGCGACAGCCGACACCGCCACGACCGAAGCTGGCATACCGTTAGAGGTGGGTCAACGTACAGTACACACTTTTCGCGTACCTCTAGGGATGTTCACCCCCGCCGAGAGGGCTGAGGCCGCGCGCCGGCGCATAGAGACGGCGTTCCAGCAGGGAGGAGAGGGCTGGACGTCCATACGACCCACTGAACAAGGGTTACAGGTTGAACTCGACGGGCACGCCCTGTTTTTGGTTCTTCCAGGCGATGCCTTGAGTCAAGCCGGCGAAACGACCGAAGACCTTGCAAATCATGCCTCCCGAACACTGCAAAAGGCTTGGGCGGAGTCCCGAGAGCAGCAGGACCCCCGGGCTCTGTTGAGCGCTGCGCTGAAGGGGGTGCTGAGCACCTCCGTGCTGTTGGTGGTACTGGCGGTAATGGCAAAGTTGTCGTCCAAGGTGCGTTACTTGACGGTCGAACGACTGCGACCGTGGTTGAAACGTACCGCCGATACCGCCTTGAGTGAACGTACCATCTCTCTAGTGCCTGCCTTGCTGGACCGCTTCCTGTTGTTGGTCAGTTGGCTGCTGGCTTTGGGGGTGTTTTTTATTTATCTCACGTACACCCTGGGTCTTTTCGTCGTTACGCGGCCGGCCAGTGAAACCCTGGCCCAATCCATAGGCCAGCTCAGCGGCAACGCCCTAGCAGCGGTAGCAGACGCCCTTCCCGGCTTGTTCATCGCCTTCATCATCTTTCTGGTGGCCTGGGTGGCCACGCGGATTTCGGCCGAGTTCTTCGAGAGCGTGGCGCGGCGCCCGGACGAGCGTTCACCCCTGAACACGCACACCGCACCAGCCACCCGCCGCATTGTCAACGCCACCCTTTGGCTGTTCGCGGTGGCCATGGCCTACCCCTACCTGCCCGGCTCGCACACTGAGGCGTTCAAGGGCCTGTCTGTGATTGTCGGGTTGATGGTGTCGATTGGCGCCTCGGGAGTGGTGGGGCAGATTGCCAGCGGGGTGATGATCGTCTACACCTACGCCCTGAAAAAGGGCGAGTACGTGCGCATTCTGGACTGCGAGGGCACCGTCACCGAACTCGGCCTGTTCGTGACCCGGCTGCGCACTGGCATGGGCGAAGAAATTGCGCTGCCCAACGCGCTGGTGCTGGGCAACGTGACGCGCAATTTTTCGCGGGTGCATGGCGGGCGGGGCTACGTGCTGGACACCACCGTGACCATCGGCTACGACACGCCGTGGCGGCAGGTGCACGCCATCCTCATCGAAGCCACCCAGGGCATCCCCGAGATATTCAAGGACCCTGCGCCCTACGTGATGCAGACCGCGCTGTCGGATTTTTACGTGGCCTACAAACTGGTGGTGTATGTGCAGGCCGATGCGCCGGCCGCCCGGGCCCGCGTGGCCAGCGACCTGCACGCGGCCATCCAGGACGCCTTCAACCGGCACGAGGTGCAGATCATGTCGCCGCACTACCTGGGCGACCCGCCGACCCCGAAAACGGTGCCCCAGGCTCAATGGTTTGCAGCGCCGGCACGAAAACCGTGAAGGTGGAGGCCACTTCCAACACGGTCAAAAGGAGGCGCCACCCCTTCATTTGATAAAATTAATCAGCAATACTGTCCGTGTAGCCTGACTCAGGCCCCAAAGAAAGGAAGGTGAGCATGCGGGCATGGACTCTGTGTTGGCGGACCCTGATCGCCTGCACTGCCCTGATCACATTCCCTGGTGCTGCACAGGCAATGGCCATCGACTGTTCCAAGGCAAATGGCAGCATAGAGAACTTGATCTGCAGCGATGCTGGACTTGGGGCACTGGACCAGGAAATGGCACGCGTTTATGCGGCGGCCCTGCGCAAGGCCGAACATGAACATCCGCCTGTGCTCAAGGCCGAGCAGCGCGGTTGGATCAAAGGGCGCAACGACTGCTGGAAAAGCAATGACCGGCGCCAGTGCGTGGAGGATCTCTACCGATTGCGCCGCGTCGAACTGGAAGCGCGCTACCGGTTGGTTCCCGTAGCCGCCAGTGCGCGGTACTCCTGCGACGGCGACCCGCGTAACGAGGTTCTCGTCGATTTCTTCGAGACCGATCCGCCCAGCCTGATCGCCGAGCGCGGCGACAGCGTCTCGCTGATGCTGCAGCAACCGGCTGCTGGTGGCACGCGCTACCTGGGGCGCAACGAATCCTTCTGGGAACACCAGGGCCAAGCCACCGTGGTCTGGGGGTATGGCGCCCCGACCATGCGCTGCCAGAAGTCACCGGATGGGGAGCGGGCTCAGGCCACGGCCCTGACCGGCACGACCTGGAAGCTTGTCTCCATCCAGTCCATGGACGATGCACAAGGCACCACCCGCATCGCTCACCCCGAAACATTCACCCTGAGCTTTGCCGCCGACGGACGCGCGAACTTTCGGCTCGACTGCAACCGCGGCTCGGCCACGTGGAAGGGAAAACCGTCGGCCGAGTCCTCCTCCGGATCCCTCGAATTCGGCCCACTGACCACCACCCGGGCGATGTGCCCACCCGGCTCGCTCGACCAGAAGGTGATCCGCGCTCTGCCCTATGTGCGGTCGTATCTGCTCAAGGACGGCAAGCTCTACCTGTCGCTCATGGCCGATGGCGGAATCTACGAATGGCGGCCACACCAACCCTGATCCTCGCCACCCGGTCAACGCCGACTGTCCGTTGCGGCTCATCTTCCCAATCTGGAGAACACCCATGACACGCCCCTTTCGCATTGGAGCGCTCACCACCACGCTGTCCGCCCTCTTCATCACGGCCGGATGGCTGGCCACACTGCCCGCCCAAGCCGGCAGTTTTGCCACCGACGTGCCGGCTTTGGGCTACTCGCCCCAGAACATGGACCGCACGGTCGATCCGCGCCAGGACTTTTACCGCTATGCCGCAGGCAACTGGCTCAAGAAAACCGAGATCGCGCCCAGCGATCCCGACGTGGGCGGTTTCACGCTGCTGGCGCACAACCTAGACCAGCAACTGCTGTCCCTGATCAAGGGTGCCGCTGCCTCGGACAATGCAACCAAGGGTTCCCCTCGCCAGCAAGTCGGCGACTTTTACAAGGCGGCCATGGACGATGCCGGCCGCTATGCAGTCGGCTTGAAGCCCCTGCAGGCCGACCTGCAACTGTTGGCAGCAGCGGGCGGCACGCCGGCCGACTATGGCCGCCTGGCCGGGAGGCTGCACGACGGGTTCGGCGGCTCCCCGCTGATCATGGTCGGAGCCATGCCCGATGCCAAGGACAGCAACACCACCGTCATGGTGCTGGGACCGGGCGCGCAGCTGCTCGAACAGGACGAGTACGCCAAACCCGAGCACCAGAAACTGCGCGATCTGTACCGCCAATACATCGTGGCAATGCTGAACGGGGTCGGTGACCCGGTCGATACCGCCCGGGCGAACGCGGCCAAAGTATTGGCCATGGAGACCCGCATAGCTGGTTCGGTGATGACGCCGCTACAGGCACGGGATCCCGCCAACACCTACAACATCATGACGCTGGACCAGGCACAGGCGCTGATCCCGGCGCTCGACCTGCGCGCATTTCTGGCCACCCTGGGGGTCGCCGCGCCCGAGCGGGTACAGGTCATCGATATCAACGCCATGAGGGCGCTGCAGCGAATGTTGTCGGAGTGGCCGGTGGACGATGTGAAGCAATTGCTGCGCTGGTTCCTGGTGGCCAGCCGCGCATCCGAGCTTGGCCGCCCCTACCGCTTGCAGGAAGAAGCGTTCACCACGCTGCGCAAGGGACTGAAGCAGCCGCCGGAACTGGAACGCGTGATCACGCAGCAGATCGGCGCCCAGTTGTACCACCCGCTGTCGCAGTTGTACGTAGAGGCCCACTTTCCCGACTCCACCCGGCGCGACATCACCGAGATGGTCGGGCACATCAAGGACGAGTTCGCCACACGCCTGCGCAGCAACCGCTGGCTGGACGAGGCGACTCGCAGTGCCGCGCTGGAGAAACTGAGCAAGATCGACATCCAGGTGGGCTACCCCAAGCAGTGGATCGATTTCAGCGCGCTCGACATCCGCCCGGACGACCATTTCGGCAACGTGCAGCGCGCCAGCCGATTCGCGTTTCAACGAGAGATGGCACAGGTCGGCAAGCCGGTGCTGAGCAATCGCTTTGCGGTCGCGACCAAGACCACGCCGATTTCGGTCAATTCCGCCTACAACTTCACCACCAACACCATCGACATCACGGCGGCCATCCTGCAACCGCCGTTTTACAAGCCAGGGGCCGATGTGGCCGCCAACTACTGCGCCATCGGCGGGGTGATCGGCCATGAAATCACCCACGGCTTCGACAGCCTGGGGCGGCAATTCGACCCGCGCGGCAACCTGCGCAACTGGTGGACGCCGGCGGCCGACAGCCAGTTCAAACAGCGCACCGACGTGCTGGTCGACCAGTACAGCCACTACGAAATCCTGCCCGGCCTGATGCACAACGGCGCCATGACCGTGACCGAGAACACCGCCGATCTGGGCGGCATCACCCTCGCCCACGCCGCCCTGAAGCGCTATCTGGCCAAGAACCCGACGCCGGACGTCGATGGGCTGACCGCCGACCAGCGCTGCTTCGTGGCCTGGACACAGATGTGGGCCTACAAGGGCCGGTCAGAGCGGCTGCGCTTCCTGGTCTCGGTCGATGTGCACGCCATCGCTTCGGTGCGCGCGGTGGCGCCGCTGCTGCACCTGGATGCTTTCCACAAGGCCTTCGGTACGCGGCCGGGCGACCCGATGTGGCGCGACCCCAAGCAGCGCATCGTGATCTGGTGATGCAGAGTTGAAGGCGCCCCTCATGGCATCCCTGAACGCGAGCACAACCGCAGTCAATGCGCGGTTTAAGCATCTGGAAGATCCCGGCGTCGATTTCCCCTATTTCAACGGCGCACCCACGGCCATCTCGAACCGGCAATGGCTGTTCGTCGTGGCGATGGTCGTTGTGGCCTTCCTGGTGCTGGTCTGGCCCCTACCCTGGCCGAACGGCCCTTTCTGGCCATTCGTCTCCGCAATCCTGTTGCCCGCTATTCCGCTGGTGGCACTGGCCAATGTGGCTCCAGGCCACTGGAAGGCGATCTTTGGCAAGGTCGGCGGCCGTGAGGTGAGGCTGATGTTGGGGTTTGCTTTGCTCAACATCGTCATCAGCTTGTGCGTTGGGTCCCTTGTGCACGCTTGGACTGAGGTCACGCCCAACCCCGCGACGGTGCAACTGGGCCAACTCGACACAACGGAGCGCATTGCTTTTTTTGCCAAGACCCTTCCCCAACTGCTGGGCGAGGAAGTGATCACGCTTCTGCCGTTTCTGGCCTTGCTGCAGTGGTTGACGACACGCTGGGGCATGGGTCGCAAGGGCGCGATCATCGGTGCGTGGCTGGTCACGTCCCTCGTCTTCGGCCTCGTCCACCTGCCCACCTACGACTGGAACTGGATTCAGTGTATCTTTGTCATTGGCACGGCGCGGCTGGTGCTGACATTGCCGTGGATCATGACCAAGAACATCTGGGTCTCCACGGGGGCTCACATCGTCAACGACTGGTTGCTGTTCAGCATGAGCCTGTTGGGGGCGGCTATCGCGGTTGCGGCCTAAAGCGAGCCTGCCAGGCAAGAACCATCTGGAGTACGCAGTGACTTCTGTGACTAGAGCTGCTCGCTGTTTCGTCCCGACTGGCTTAACAAGCTTAGACCGCTCAGGGCCAGTGCGAGCCCGCCAAGGTAGATCGAGCCTGACGCAGCGGTGAGTGCACCGGGTGCCGACAGGGCTACAGTCCCCGCAGCCAGACTCGCGATACCCATGTAAAGCGGAACATGGCCGTAGGCCCAGAGCCGCAGGCGCCGGCCGCCCGCCGCGTCCGAGATGTATCGCTCGCCCTGGACCTTGACGCGGCGGAAATACAGCAGCCACAAAACGAAGCTCAGCGCCGCACCGACCAGCGCTGCCACCGCCGAGGACAGGTGCAGGTGCTCGCCGTGGTCCAGTGCGTGTACTACCGCGGCCATGCCTTCACCCAACAGGATGATAGTGAACAGGCCAAAGCGCTCGGGCAAGTGCTCAGGGTGTGGCGGCACCGCCGCGGTGTGCCGCGCCACCAGCCAGGGCGAGGCCAAGTCGAGTCCCAGGGCCAACCCCCACGCCGACCAGCGCAGCGGCTCGGACACCGCTCCCGCCAGCCACAGCAGCGCCTGCACCGCGTAAAGCGAGGCATACACGCGAATCAGACCTGCGGCGCCGAGCCAGCGACGCTCACCTGCATAGGCCAGCGCCAGCAAGACCTTGAAGGCCGCGACGCCGCAACCGAAAGCCCTGGCGCGATCACCGAGCGGGTCGGACACGCCGTAGCCGATCAGCGCGACCGCCACGATCTGGAAGAAGCCCAGGCCACGCCGACGGTTGCTGTCGTCGTCGAAGCGCGTTGCGTGGAAGGTGTGGCCCAGCCAGCACCACCACATCGCCAGGAAGGCCAGCGCGAACACCAGCGCCCCGGCCAGGTTGTAGTGGTGGGCGTAGGCACCCGAGAGTTGCGCCACCGCCACCACGAACACGAGATCGAAGAACAGCTCGAACCAAGTGGCTTTGCGGCCCTCAGCATGCCGGGGCAAGTTGTCACCGCTGGTCGTCATGGGCAGCCCCTCAGCCACGGCGCAGCAGCCCGAAGGCGAAGCGCCGGCCCATGCCCTGGCGGAACGCGAGGTGGATCCAGGTCATGGCGAACGGCTCTAGGTAGCGCGCCGCCATGAGCGGGCCCATGTCCACCGCTTCGAAGCCGATCAGCGTGGCCAACGCCATCACGCGCTGCCGCGCGTCGGCGTCGTCGCCGCACACCGGCATCATGGGCAGGCCGCCGGCGTAAGTCGCGTCGGCCATGTTCTCGGCGCCGGTGCTGTTGAAGGCCTTGACCACGCGGGCGCCACGGGCCTGCTGCGCCAGCACCTCGGCGCCCGAGGTGGTGGTGCCCAGCGTCAGCCCGGCCAGGCCCGGTGCCAGCGGGTTGGTGGCGTCCACCAGCACCTTGCCCTGCCAGTCGGCCACGCTCTGCGCAATGCCGGCGGTGGCCCCGTGCGGCACGGCGAGGATGACCAGATCGGCCCCGGCGATCGCCTCGGCCGTGCCGGTCAAGCGCGCCCGCTCGCCCAGCGCCGCCACGGCAGCGGCGTATTTCTGCGGCTCCGGCAGGCCGAAGACCACGGTTTCGCCACGCCGTGTCAGGGCTTGGCCCAGCGCCATGCCGACGTTGCCGGCGCCGATGATCGCAATGCTCATGTCTTGCTCCTTGATGTAAGGTTCAGGTCGTGCGGCGCTGCGGGTAGATCCAGCGCGCCAGTCGCCGTGTGACCAGCGGCATCAGCCACCAGGTCATCAGCACCACTTCGATGGAGATGGTCACCAGCAGCCGCATCGGGTACGGCGTTTCGAACGGCAGCCGCGCGAACACCGCGTTGACCGCGCTACCGATCACCAGCACCAGGGTGAACACCATGGCCACCATAACGAGCGCCATGCGCGGGCGCGAGGGCTGGGGCACCACCGTGCCGGGTGGCGGCGAAAACCAGAACTCCAATCCGGTCATGGCCTCCCAGGCCGCGTCGCCCTCGACCCAGTCGCCCAGCCGAGCCAGGTGCTCACGCCGCAGGTCGCTGCGCTCGAAGGCCTGCAGGTTCGCGAGCGAGTCGAAGCGCACCGCGCTGACGTACTCGCGCGGGCCGCCCGGTGCCGGCCGTTGTGTGGTCACGCCCAAGTAACCCGGCAGCTGGCGCGCATCGGCCTGCAGCGCCTGCAGCCAGGCCTCGTAGGCAGCCTCGGCGCCCGGCTTGACCCGACGCCGGATGATCACCGTCACCGGCTCGGCAGCGGTGGCATCGGGTCTGTTCATGTCAGCGGCCCAGCGCCTCGACCACCAGTCGCGCAGTCTCCTCGCCCGAGAAGTTCTGCTGCCCGGTGATCAGGTTGCCGTCGCGCACCGCGAAGCCACGCCACAGGCCGGCCTGCACATAGTTGGCGCCGACCTCCTTGAGACGGTCCTCGATGCGCCAGGGCATCCCATGTTTGTCGCGCGGCAGCAGGCCGTAGCTCCAGACCGCGTTGTCGGCAAAGTCTTCTTCGCAGTTGGCGAAACCGGTCACGGTCTTGCCCTTGGCAATCAGCTCGCCGTCCGGGCCCTTGGCGTAGGCCAGCACCGCCACGCCGTGGCACAGCGCGGCCGCGACCTTGCCCGCGCTGTGGAACGCTGCAAAGGTGGAGTGCAGGTCAGTCGCCTGCTCGAAGCTGAACATCGGCGCCTGGCCACCGGCCACCACGATGGCGTCAAAGGCCGCGACATCGATGTCGGCCACCTTCCTCGTGTTCTCGACCATTGCCTTGAGTTCGGGTGTGTGAATGAAACCCTGACTGATCAGGTCGGTCTTGCTGTAGCCGCTGGCGTCATTGGGGTCGCTCATGCCGTCGGCTTCGCACTTCCCGCCCGCAGGGCTGAACACCTCGACCGCATAGCCGGCCTCAGTGAAGACATGGTACGGATGGGTCAACTCGCTCCACCAGAAACCCACTGGCCATCCGGTGGTGGTGGAGACGGCGGGGCTGGCAATAACGATGGCCACGCGCTTGCGGGCGTTGGGGTTCACGACGTTGGGGTCTCTGAGGCTCATGGCGGTCTCCTGGAAAAGGTGAAGGGGGATCGGGACGGAGTCTCCACCGTTTCAACATCTGGATAAATCCATGAAAATGTGACTATCTGTTGCCATATAAATCAACAATGGAACTCAGCCATCTCGACACCTTTGTAAAAGTCGTGCAGACAGGCAGCTTCACCCGCGCAGCCGAGCAATTGCACAGCCAGAAAGCGCACGTCTCACGCGTGGTCAGCCAGCTCGAAGCCGACCTAGGGGTGCGCCTGCTTGAACGCACCACCCGCTCGCTCTCGCTCACCGAGGTAGGGCGCGACTTTTTCGAGCGCGCGATCGGCATCCTGGGCGCGGCAGAGGACGCGCGGCGCGCGGTGCAGCAAGCCCAGGGGGAGCCGCGCGGCACGTTGCGCCTGACCTGCGGCGTGGAGTTCGGGATGCTCGCGGTCAACGGCTGGGTGCGCGACTACCTGCAACGGCACCCCGGCGTGAACGTGGATCTGGAGATGACCGGGCGGGTGGTGGACATCGTGCATGAGGGCTTCGACCTCGCGGTGCGCTTGGGCCCACTGGCCGATTCGACCCTGGCCGCACGCAAGCTCGGCGACCTGCACTACGGCTTGTTCGCCGCTCCTGGCTATCTGCGGCGACAGCCTCCACCTGTGGTCCCACAGGACCTGGCGCAGCACGCACTGATACGCTTCTCGGGCTCACGCCAGCGCTTGGTCTGGGCTCTCACCCAGGGAACCGAGACGCAGCGCATCGAACCAGTTGCACGCCTAAACGCCAACAACAGCTTCGCCGTGAGAGACGCCGTCATCGATGGGCTGGGCATCGGCCAACTGCCATGGTTACTGGCTGGTCCCTCAGTGGCAGCAGGCACTTTGCATCCAGTGTTAATCGATTGGCAACTGCCTTCGGTACCCGTCCATGCGGTGTTCGCCAGCGCCCGCTATCTAACTCCCAAGGTCCGGTCCTTTATTGACCTCGCGGTGGCTTCTTTTGCCAGTGTGACCGAGAGTTCGTTGACCAGCGACGAAAAATAGTCTCTGCAGGAACGGCTTTTAGCTGAAAAGTAGACCTGCATGCGGGCTGCATGAATGACCGCCTTGGTTGACTGTGGTCGGCCGATCAGGTCGACCCAAAAGACCCCAACCAGCTTTGACTAGACCCTCGAGTAAAAGCTGAGAATTCCGCCCCTTCACGCTGCGGCAAGCCTGGCCCTGTGGAGCACCATTCCGGGGTGGCGGGTTCTGCTGATCTGGGGCTGGGTGCGCCTTTGGCGCACTTCCTCGACGTCGTGTGGAGGCTGGTTGAACCGAGCGTTTAGTAAAAACGCACAGTGAGTTATGCCGCGTCAGGCTAGCCGCAGCGTACCCAGAAAAGTTAAAACGCTCAACCCAGCGCCTTCAACTCCTGCCTTGCCGCCGCTGCCATTTCGCGCTCGCGCTTGCGGGTGCTGCGCGCCACCCAGACCGCGTAGCTGACGATGACCACCGTGACGGTGACGATCAGGATGGTGGCCGCTGCGTAAATGGTCGGGTTGATGCCGCGCCGGGCGTAGCCAAAAATCACCTGCGGCAGCGTGTTCACCCCGGGGCCGGATAGAAACTCCGAGATCACCACGTCGTCGAACGACAGCGTGAACGACAGCAAAAACGCTGCCAGAATGGCTTGGAAGATGTTGGGCAGCGTGACCAGGAAGAACACCTGGTGCGGGCGCGCGCCCAGGTCCATGGCAGCTTCCTCGATGGAGCGGTCCATCTCCATGAGCCGGCTCTGCACCACCACCATGGCGTAAGCCATGCCCAGCAGCGTGTGGCCGAGGATGATGGTGAGCATGCCGCGTTCGGGCCAGCCGAACACGTTCTGCGCGCCCACGGCCAGCAGCAGCAGCGACAGGCCGATGATCACCTCGGGCATCACCAGCGGCGCGTTCACCATGCCGCTGAAGATGGTGCGGCCCGCGAACCGCCCGTAACGCACCAGCACGAAGGCGGCGAAGGTGGCCAGCACGGCCGACAGG
>JACCDT010060646.1_pt1 | contig 12391 bp, 8 predicted proteins | sample 7446291 | NCBI WGS metagenome assembly JACCDT01 (sample SAMN15323446, study PRJNA562643) | freshwater metagenome | isolation source: river surface water | place: USA:Blue River Watershed | collected 2017-08-17
AGCGCGATGTGGCCAAGATCAAAGGCATAGCCCTGGCTGGTTTTGAACCAACCATGGAGCAGATCAGCCCCCTGATCGGCATGACGCGCGGCACCCCGATGCAGGCCGAAGTCGACGAGCTGGTCAACACCATGACAATGGCAAGGCAGTTCCGCCTGATGCCGCCGGCCCAGCAGGAGCAGGAGCTGACCCGCATGACGGTTGCGGCGCGCAGCGGCGAGGGGGTGAAGAATAACCTGAGCACCTTCCAGGCGCTGGTCAAATCCATCCGTGGGATCGAATCCGGCGGTACCGCGGATCCAGCGGCAGCCGTGAGCCCGCAGGGCGCCAGCGGCAGCATGCAGATCATGCCCGACACCTTCAAGCAGTACGCCAAACCCGGCGAGTCCTACGACAACGAAACCGACCGGGTCAATGCTGCGCTGCGCAAGATACAGGACGACTTCAACTTCTACAACGGCGACGTGACCAAGACGGCCGCAGCCTACATCGGCGGCCGCGGCGCAGTCCGGGCTGACGGCACCATCCGGGACGACGTCAAGGATGCGCTGGGCACCACCCCTGCAGCCTACGCCGCCAAGGTGGCCAAGGCAGTATCTGGCGCCGACGCCATGAAGTTCGACGTGAGCATGATCCAGCGCTTCCGCCAGATCCACGACGCCCAGAAAACAGCACTGCGTGAGGACTCGATCACCTTCGCCGTGCGCCAAGGACTCGTGAAAGCCGACGATCCTGCAGTCGCGCCGATCGACCTGAGCAAGCCAGACACCCTGCAACCGGGAAGCCTACAGGCCCGCATCTCGCTGGCGCGCGGCATGAACCGGCAGTATGGGGCTCCAGTCAAGCCCCTGACCACCGAGGAAGTGGCGCTGGCCACCACCGCCCTGCGCAACGCCAACCCGGAAGGCAAGGCGAACCTCTTCGCCAAGATCGCCCAAGGGTCCGGCAACGACATGCACGGCTACAAGGCGGTGATGGCGCAACTGGCCCCGGACGACCCGGTCACCGCAGCCGCAGGGGTGCACGCCGGCAGGGCCCACCTGGTGACCGACGTCGGGGTGAAGCTGGAACCGCAGCAAGCCCGCCGGGTGTCCGAGCTGATCCTTGCAGGCCAGGCCCTGCTCCAGCCCAACCGGAAAGAGGATGGCAAGCCGACAGGTGGAAAACTGGTCACCATGCCGGCCGACACCAAGTTCGACAAGCAGTTCGACAGCGCCGCCAACACCACCTTCGCAGGAGCCCCGGAAACCCGCAACGCATTCCTGCAGACCACCAAGGCGATATACGCCAAGCTGACATCCGACGCCGGGAACCAGGACGGCGATGGGATTGATGATCGCCGCTTCGACACCGCCATGAAGCTGGCCACCGGCGGCATCGACAAGTACCGGGGGCGCTACATCACCATGCCGTGGGGCCATGACTTCGGCCAGTTCCAGGACGGCCTGTACAAGCGCATCGACGACCTCGAGCGCCGCGGCAGCCTGCCGGAGAACGTGGTGGCCAGCCACCTGAAGGACCTGCCGCTCGAGAACGTGGGCGACAACAAGTACGTGTTCCGAAGTGGGGATGCAAGACTGGCAGACAGGAACGGCCGGCCGATCGTGATCGACTTCGACCAGAACCCCATCCAGCCGGTAACCACCACCGCGGCCGTTGTCAGAGGCGACATCAAGATGCCGGTCAAGCCCATGAAGCAACCATGGGACATCCGTAAGGTGGCGCAATGAGCTGGGACCTGCACCCCGAGGAGATGATCGACAAGGCGTCGAGCCTGCCGGTCACCCAGACCCCGGAAGTCGGGGTTTTCCACAACTTCATGGAAGGGGCGGCCAAGGTCGCTATGCAAGGCTTCGCCAAGACGGCGCGCGCTGTTGACCTGCTCGGAGCAGTCGGACCGATCGTCGAGGACTGGGCCACAGATGTGCAGAACCGGCGCGCGCTCGGATCCGTGCCGGCGACCATGCCCAAGACGGTCACCGCCCAGGACCGCTACTTCAAAGAGCACGACGCCATGTTCCAGTCGGCCGTCGACTACTGGACCCCCAGACCGAACGAAGTCGGGGTGGCAGGCGAAGTGGCGGGAAGCCTCCTGAACATGCTGCCAACCATCATGGCAAGCCCAGCGCTGGCCGTAGGCGCCACCCAACTGGCCCAAGGGCAAGACCTGGTGCAGCAAGGGGTAGACCCCGGCAAAGCCCAAGCCGTAGGTGCAGTCCAAGCCCTGGGCCTGGGCGCCGGCATCTGGATGCCCATCCTGGGAACAAACGCGCTGCAGCGCATCGTGATCGGTGGCGCCGGATTCAACGTGGTCCAGGGGGTAGCCACCCGGGCTGCCAGCAAAGCCATCCTGGATGGCGACAAGGCGGCCGAGCAGTTCCGACCGCTGGGTGGTACCGAACTCACGCTCGATATCCTGCTGGGTTTGGCCTTCGGGGGCATGGCCCACATCAACCCGGCCCAACGTGCGCAAGGCGCCAAGGCATGGGAGGACATCGGTAACTTCCTCAAAGACGCACCGCCGAGCGATAAGGCTGCACTTGCCACCCTGCGCGAAGCCCAGCACATCAACCTGGACAGCCTACCAGGAACCCCCCAAACCGCCGCCGACCTGGACGTGCACGTGCAGCGCATGCGCGCGGCGATCGAGAGCCTGGCAACCGACAAGCCCGTCGACGTCGAGAACATAGTCAAGGAGCCGTTGCCTATTCGTCCCGGCGACCCGCGGTCAGTTTTTGCAGCCGCAGAAACCCCAAGGCCGTCTGAGATGGGCGCCGGCCAAGAGGCAACAGCAAGGGACGAAAAGTACGACGTCGACATCAAACTGTCCAAGGATGAGAAGGGCTACACCATCACGGAAACCGATGCTAGTGGCACCAGGTCCGGCGAGATCACGCATGGCATGGGCGGCATCTACTTCAAAGACCTGATCCTGAATATGGAAGGGGAGTTCATCCCGGCAAAAGAGGTTCGCCAGGCCGGCACAGGAGAACCAGATCCAGCAGCAACCCCCTTCAAACCGGACGCATCCAATCGGCAGGCAGTGCTGGATCTGGTTGCGGAAATGGAATTTGAGAGGGCGAGGGGTAACTCAGCAAGGGTCGATGAACTCGCCGCCATTCTGGCAGACGTTGCGTCTGGAAAGGTCAGCGCCGGTGATGCGCTGGCGCGCAGCGCACCTGCCGCACCTGCCGCACCTGACGCCAATCCCCGCTACAACCCAGACATGGCCCGGATCGAGCAGGACACGGCCATCCGCGAGGCCATCCAGGAGCACGCCAAAACAGTGGCGGCCGAGGAAGGGATACCCCAGATACCAGACCGCAAGACCATAGCCCAGACGATCGAGGAGCAACTGGTACAAGCAGGCCGGCCGGCAGAGGAAGCAAAGGCAGGGGCAACCCTGTGGCAAGCCTTCTTCGACACCACCGCCAGCAGATACGGCAGAACCGGGCAAGAGCTCTTCGACCGCTACATGAAGGGCATCACCGGGCAGGCTGGGGAAGGGCCAATGGAGACACAGGCGCTGTTCCAGCCTGCCTACCATGCCAGCCCCCACACCTTCGACGAGTTCAAGCTGCAGCACATAGGATCCGGAGAGGGAGCGCAAGTCTACGGCTGGGGCCTGTACTTCGCCACCAACACCAGGGTGCGAGACTGGTACTACGAGAACTTTATGGCCAAGGCCAAGAACGAGGCCCAGACCACCATTGCCGACCAGGCCGGCGTCGACAGCCTCCTGGCTGCGCGCAAAGACATAGACCCAGCCATGGCCGCCGAATACATGGCAGCGCGCCAGGCCGGCAAAACACCAGTCCAGGCAACCCAAGAAGTGGGCCGAGCCCATGGCCTGCACAAGCAGACATCGAACACCCAGATCGACTGGATCGAGCAATCGATGGAGATCGAGCGCGCCGGCCTGCACAAGATCACCGCCGGGGACGAACCAGCATACAAAACCCCAACCGGAGAGATCGTACACACCAGGATGGGTGGTGAAGCAAAGGCCAAGGCAGATGCCATCGGGCAACTGCTGAACCAAGGCTATGCCGAAGCCGCCAAGACATACGACAATCTGATCATCGATGCAAAGGACTGGGCAACAATCAGTAACCATAAAATATCGCAACATGCGCAGCGCCTGGAGTACGAACTCAATCAGGAATGGGCAGCGCGCCCTCTTGGCCAAGATCGCTTCGAGGTGAGCATCAATGGCGTAGAACACGTCAACAAAATAGCCGCCACCCGAGCAGAAGCGATCGACATGGCGCAGCAAGTCATGCGCGACAAACTAAGCAGGACCGCCATCGATATTCAAAAAAACAACGAGCGCGTCACTGAACTAGAGCGCGCCCGAGCGCTGCTCGATGAGTACACCAGACCAGCACAGGCGGGCCTGAGAAGTGTTCTGCCAAGCATTGAAGAAATAAAGCCCGAGATCAAGAAACCCCGCAAGTACGAAGTGGAACTGGCGCCGGACGAATCGGAATACCTGCCGTGGGAAACTACCCTGGCCGACATGCCGAAGGCCATACAGGACAAGCTGGATGGCACCATCGACCCGCACTACTTCGATGAGCCAAACCTGTACACCGGAAAAGACATTTACAAATCGCTCGTTCGAACTGCAAAGGACATCAAAAACGGCAATGAAGATGACGGGTACTTCGGCCTAGAGAATGCCGGCATATCCGACTATTCGAATATGTCACCGGAAGAAATGGCAAGCCGCGTCCTGAATAATTCCGGAATCCCTGGCATCAAGTACATGGACGGCTTCACCCGCAAGCGTGGCCACGGCACGTACAACATCGTGCTCTTCGACGACAGCAAGGTCACCATCAAGCACATGGAGCAGGCCGGCAACCGCGGGTACATGAACATGGGCCAAGACGGCAAGATGGCGATCGGCATCCTCAAAAGCGCCGATGCCAGCACCTTCCTGCACGAGTCCGGCCACTTCTTCCTCGAGGTGACCAACGACCTCGCCAGCCAACCTGATGCGCCGGCGGGAATGAAGCAGGACATGCAGACCCTGTACTCATGGTTCGGCCTGAAGGATGCCGACACCTGGAACAACATGACGCTGGACGAGAAAAGGCCATACCATGAGCAATTCGCCAGGGGCTTCGAGCGCTACCTGCGCGACGGCCAGGCCCCCACCCCAGTGCTCAAAGGCCTGTTCCAGCGCTTCCGCGACTGGCTCAAGGCCGTCTACCAATCCGCATCACAACTGAACGTCGAAGTATCCGATCAGGTTCGCGCCGTCATGGACCGCATGCTGGCCGAACCGCAACGAACCGAGGCCCCCCCAGAAGCCACCCGTCCTGCTACTCCTCCTCCTCCTCGTGGTGGGGTGGGTGAGCCGATGGGGGAAGCCTCGGTACCTGAAGGAACAGTGAAACCGTTCGAGCCCAAAACCTCGGACGATCCGCAGATTCTGGAAATGCTGCGCGACATGGCCACCAACGAGGCGGGCTGGGCGCAAGTCGGCGGCAAGTGGATGGGCAAGGCCGAGAAGGGCTCCGGAGTCCCGAACTTCACTACATGGATCCCGAAAACAGAATGGTGGAACGACCGGCCAGACAAGAAAATGAACGAGGCCAAGTTCGTCGAGGCAGTCACCAAGCACATGACCGACGAGAAGATGACGCCGGCCGAGAAGCGCGCCGTCGACTTCCTGACCGACATCGCCAACAAGCGCCTGGAAGCGAAGCAACTCTACGACGACGCCGAGTGGAATAGAATCGCCCAGGAAGTCGCAACCGAGGGCATGGACCCCACCACCAAGAACGTGGTCGACGCCGACGCAGTATCGATCGCCATGCAGATCGACGAGGCCCGGGTGGAACGGGCGGCAATCACCGCAGCAGACGACCATGACTTCATGGCCGAAGTAAGGGAGATCATCGATGGATACAAACCCCAACCGGACGCAACAGCTGCTGAACGTAGCGCGCCGCCTGCTGCAAAACCCGGAACCACAAGCCCAGCCGGACAAGAAGCCAATGCCCCAGGAGCCGATCGTAACGCCGGGAACCAGGGGGTAATCGCCCAGCAGGCCCTGCGCATGGTGGCCGAAAACCCCGACCTGCCGATCGCCACCGGGGTGGATGCCCAGGGCAACACCACGTACCAGAAGGCATCGGAGTACCTGGCCGAAGCCAAGGCCATGGCCGACCTAAGACGTCAGGACGTCAGCCTGTTTGAACTCGCGGCGCAATGCCTGCTCGGAGGTGGCCGATGAGCTACGTCAACTGCATCAAAGCCCTGTCCCAGGCCGCCGGCCGGGAACTCTCGGATGCCGAAGTCCAGGACGTATACGAACGGATCCACAAAGCCGCGCTGGACATCAAGGCCGGCAGGTCTGAAGCCGGCACCGACGTCAAGCTGCCCAAACAGATGGGGCTGGATCTGGCAGGCAAGCCCGGAGCCGACGACGCCCAGACCATGGTGGCCAAGGCAGCCGAACGCGCCGCGGCAGAAATGATGGCCGAGGCCGACGCCATGGAGCGCCAGGCGTACCTGCAACTGGTCAGGCTTGGGGCAAGGATGGCCGACGTCGACGGCATCAAGGCCGCCGGCCTGCAGCCGCTGGACGCCGTCAAGGCCACCATCGCCCGGGATTACACCGGCAAGGTCAAGACCGAGAGCCTGGAACAACGCGTCATAGGGTACCGGGACTACCTGAACTCGAAGCTCCTGCCAACCTGGGATGCGCTCGGCAACGACTTTATGGGGTTTGTGCAGGATCGGGAGAAGCTGCTCACCTTGGTCCGGGAGCTCCGCGGCGAGAACACCGGCGACGCGCTGGCCAAGAAAGGGGCAGAGGCTTTCCATAACACCTCAGAGGAAGCGCGCCAGAGCTTCAACGAGAACGGTGGGGTGATCGGCAAGCTGGACGACTGGGGCATGCCGCAGCACCACAGCCAGGAGAAGGTAGCAGCCGCCGGCAAGGAAGCATGGCTGGACTTCACGATGCCGCTCCTTGAGCGCCAGCGTTACGTCGACGACATGGGTCAGGCCTGGAACGACGCCCAGATGGCCGAATTCCTGGGGAAAGCATGGGAAACAATCTCCACCAACGGCATCGCCAACATCGAACCAGGCAAGTCCAACGGAACAGGAAAGACGGCCAACCGCCACGCCGAGGAGCGCCAGATCCACTTCAAAAGCGCCGACGACGTCATAGCCTACTGGGAAACCTTCGGCGACAAGACGGTGCTCGAAGTGCTCCAAGGCCATGTGGAAACCATGGCGCGCGACATCGCATTCGTCGAGCACTTTGGCCCGAACCCCAACACCACGTACAAGACCCTGCGCGACGCCGCGCTGAAAGAGGCGGCGCTCGCCAACCCGACCCAGACCCCCAAGCTCGAGGGCGAAGCCGTGGGCTTGGACAACCTCTGGGACTACGCCGCCGGCCGCATGAAGCCGACCTACCGCCAGAACCTGAAAGCCGTGGCAGATGGGGTGGCGAACCTGAACACCGCCGGCAAGCTGGGTGGAGCAGCCCTGGCCAGCTTCTTCGGCGACAAGGCCATGATGGAAGCCGTCGCTCACCTGAACAACCTGCCCATGTTCCAGCGCTGGTCGACCGAGGTATCACTGCTCAACCCGACCAACGGCGCCGACCGCCGACTGCTGCAACAGCAGGGCCTGATGCTCGACGGGGTGCGCTCCGGCCTGCAGCGCTTCTACGAGGGGCTGGGAAAGACCGGAACGACCGGCCGCATCGCCAACGCCGTGATGCGCATCACCGGCATGAGCGCCATCAACGACATCCGCAAGGGCTCCTTCGGCCTGAGCCTGATGAGCGCGATCGGCGACCAGATCAAAGGCGGGGTGGAGTTCAACCGCCTGCAGGACAGCGACATCCGGACCCTGCGCCAGTATGGGATTGAGGCATCCGACTGGAACACCTGGAAACTGGCCAAGCTGCAGGACATGGGGCACGGCAACACAAACGTCCTGACCCCGGAATCGATCGGCCGGATCCCGGACGCAGCCCTCGAGGCGGCCGGCATTGTCCAGGAAGGGGTGACAGCAGCCCAAGCCCGGAGAGCCGCCATAGTCAAGCTTCTCGGGGCAGTCAACACCGAATCCGAGTTCGCCATTGTCACCCCCGGGTGGCGCGAGCGCGCGACCTTTTACGGCGACTTGCAGAGAGGGACCGTGAAGGGCGAGATCGCCCGCTCCGTCCTGCAGTTCAAAGCCTTCCCCTGGGCCATGTTCCAGCGGGGAATGGATGCGGTGGCCAACGCCGACACTGCGGTGGGCAAGGCAGTGATGACCAGCTACCTGATCGCCAGCACCACGATCCTGGGCGCCATGCTGATCCAGACCCGGGAAATGCTGTCCGGCAAGGACCCGAGGGCCATGAACGACAAGGAGTGGTGGAAATTCTGGGGCGCCGCCTTCCTGCAGGGTGGTGCCCTTGGAATTTACGGCGACTTCCTGTCCAGCACCAACCAGACCAGGTACGGCACCGGACCGCTGGAAGTGCTCGCCGGCCCGACCATGGGCCCGCTCCTCGAGCTCGGACTGGTGCAGCCCATGAACGCCGCCAAGAAGCGCATCGAGGGCAGGGAGACACACCTGGCTGCCCAGACCCTGCAGGACCTGAAGGGCTTTGTCCCAGGCAATAACGTCTGGTACACCAAAGCAGCCCTGGACCACATGATCTGGCAACGCGTCATGGAGATGTTGAGCCCGGGCTACCTGTCAACAATTCGACAAAAGACCATGAAGGAATACGGGCAGGAGTGGTACTGGCGCCCGGGCGAGATGGCACCGGAACGAGCACCTGACCTTGGGAGAGCAATCAAGTGAGACTCTACAACCTCGGACAACGCAATCACGCAGCGGTGGTCGCCATCGACAAACACGAGCCCAACCCGCTGGCCATCGCGCGGCACGAGATCACCATCCTCGAAGCCCAGGTCAAGCACGAGCAGGAGGAATGCCAGCGCCTCGAGCAGCAACTGGCAACCTCCCAGCAACTGGCCAAGACAGCCCAGGATGCACGCGTGCACGACGCCGAGCGGGCAGCCCGGGCAGAGGCCCTGCTGGAAGCCGAGCGCGCCACCTGCGCCGATCTGCGCCAACGGCTGGTCGACGAAGAACAGGAGTGCGAGGACGCCGAGAAGCGCGCCGATGCCCTGGCCCAGCAACTCGCCACCAGACAACCCATGCCAGTGCTGCCGGCGCCGCCAAAAGGCTGGCGCGTGGAACTGCAGAAGGACAGCGCCGGAAACACCCGATCGATGAAACTGGTACCGGAGGACCAATGAGCAAATCCGACAAGTTCGAGTACGACTTTCTGAAGCAGACCTTCAACGGGACGCCGATCACCAACCAGAGCGCCAGTGGCGGTAGCACCAATATCTGGATGGCCCTGCTCACAGCAGACCCGGGCGACGCCGGATCCACGGCAGCCGAGGGTGGCTACGCAGCCTACGCGCGCACGCTGACCGATCGGAGCACAGGGGCGACAGGATGGAACGTGACCAGCGGCACCAGCGCGGCAAATGCAAGTGCCAGCCCGGTCGGAAACGTCGACTTCCCCCAGGTGGCCACCACCAGCACCGGGACGTTTACCCACTTCGCCACCTACCCCACCAGCAACGGGGCGGCAGCCGACATGCTCTACGGCGGCACGGTCACACCCAACATCAACTTCGGCCAGAACGTGATCCCAAGGCTAACCACCGGATCCAGCATCACTGAAGATTAACCAAGGAGAAGCACATGGCAGCCGGCACGTACGCAACAGCATCATTCCGCACTCTTGGCAGCGCGGCCACTCCGCACAACCTACTGACCATCGAAAATACGGATGCAACGGTGCAGGTTCGCATCCGTGACATTTCCATCCAACTTGATGCAACGGCAGTGCTGGTGGCGGTAATGCCGCTGGTGAAGATTTCCCGCGCAACTGCCGTCCCAACAGGCGGCACGACGCTGACAAAAGGCGAGTTCAGCACTGCGGCAACCTCTGACGCGCAAATTGTTGTGCGCGGCGCTACTGCTTCTGATGGCGGCGCTGCCACTGCAATTACAGCGACGGCAGGCGCTACGTTGTGGCAGGAATATCAGATGCGTATGCACACTGTGGTTGGGCAAGTATTAAGCCCGCCGAGCAGGATGCCAGCCATTCTGACAAAAGACTTGATCCTGTTGCAAAACCAAGCCATTCTCGTGCAGGTTGTTGCAGCGGCAGGAACATCAAACCCGGCTACGAATCATTGGTCGGTTTGCATCACATGGGATGAAACCTGAACCGTGGCAATTTCCTTCACAGGGGGCGCGGGTAGTCCCATCATCCTGGGTAACAACGATACCACGCAGACCTTGTTCAGCGTGGAAAACGGCATTGCCTCGCGGGTGAATCTCATCATCCGAGAACTTCACGTATCGCTTGACGGAATTGCCGCGCTAACAGCGGTAATGCCATTGGTTCGAACCAGTCGAGCAATTAACGTCAGCGGCGGCATTACGTTGCCCAAGGCGTCATTCAGTACGGCGCAGACAAGCGACCCGGCTGTTACGGTCCGGAGCGCAATGGACGTTGGTGCGCCGATTGCCGCGACCGCCACAAGCACGATCTACCAAGAGTTCCGCTCCCGCATGCACACCTTGGCAGAGCAGTCCAGAGAATTCAGCGGTACTGGAGACTTGGTGGATTACGGATGCCTGCCTTCCTTGCTGCTGGACAAGGACTTCATTCTCAAGCCGGGTGAGTCACTTATTGTGCAAGTGATTGGAGCGGCCGGAACAAGCAACGCGGCGCTCACGAACAACTGGAACGCGCACTGCAATTGGGAAGAAGATGAGATTGCAACCTTCGCCATCAGCGGCACTGTGACCTTGAGCGGTTCGCCCGTTGCAGGAGCCATCATTACAGTGGTCGAGGCAGACGACACCAGCATGACCAATGCAGTCCTTCGGGAAACGATTGTGACTGGAGCAGGGGGTACTTGGGCATCATCCATTCGCACCGGTAAAGTCGGAGCAGCGTTCGTGCAGTACGAATCAGGCGGCACCAAGTACACCGCACCAGGAAGCCCATACCTAGAATGAGCATCTACACCCCGCCAGCGCTTAATGCCGTCGATTTTGCGGTAGAAAGCTTCACTCCTGCTGACCTGACGCCAGCAGGAAATGCGCTTGCGGTCTACGCCGTCCCGGCCTTGAATGCTGTCGACTTTGCGCTGACAGCATACACACCTCCGACGTACCCCTATGTTGGGTGGGAGCTACTGCCAGGCGCCACCTACGCATCGGGAGCGGCAAGTGCCAATGGCGCAAGCACTGCCATAGCAGTCGGAGAAGATGGCAATGCTGGTGGAACGGTTGTAGCTGGGGCAGCCAGCAGCGCAGGCACCAGCAGCAGCATCATGACTGGCGCCGCTATCGCCACGGCGGTACTGAACGCAGCAGGAACCTCCCAGGCCCAGGCAGTCGGCGCCGCAATAGCTGCAGGGGTGGTCTCCGCTGCTGGATCTGGCGTGGCGCTCGGTGCCGGCGCCTCGATCGCCAGCGCGGTGATAAGCGCCGCAGGTACGAGCACGGCAGAGGCGGTAGGCGCGGAAGCTGGCGGCGCCACCATTGTGGCAGCAGCCGGATCGGCATCCGGCACAAGCACAGCCGAAGCCGTAGGCATCTCCATCACCCCCCACGACTACTACCAGGACGGCTACCGGATCCAGAAGCGTGGCCGCGAGGACGAGGAGCTGATGGCCATGGCAGCCCTGCTCTGCCAGGTGGTCGAGAGCACCTACTACGGGAGCCGCCCATGACCAAACTGGCCACCTTCCTGGCTATCAATGCCGCCTTCGTCGGCGCCAACGTGGTGGCCGCCGGGGTATTCCGGGTACTTGGTGAAGTGGCCAACGGGGCCATCCAGGATGCAGACCTGGTGGTCTGGCCGTGGACCCTGATCGGTATCGCCAGCGCAGGTGCTGCAGTCGTGTTTCTGATCGGCCTCATCGAGGCTGGTAATTCAATGCTCAAAACGATAGGATGGAAACTATGACCACCGCCCAAACTGACCGCCTGGCTGGACTACTCGTCAATTCCGCCATCAAGAACCCATGCGCCGTTGCGACCACGGCTGCCATCACCCTGTCCGGAGAACAGACGATCGACGGGGTGACCACCAGTGGAAGTCGAGTGCTGGTCAAAAACCAGGCATCCTCGATCGACAACGGAATCTACGTGTCCGACACCGGAGCCTGGAGCCGCGCGGAGGACTTCAACGGGCCGCGCGATGTGGTCGAGGGCACTCTTATCAAGGTGAACGGTGGCACTACCACGGTGGGCTACTGGTACGTGAGCACCACCGGCAGCCCGGTACCAGGCACCGATGCGATCAACTTCGGCCAGTCGA
>JACCDT010252980.1_pt1 | contig 12386 bp, 26 predicted proteins | sample 7446291 | NCBI WGS metagenome assembly JACCDT01 (sample SAMN15323446, study PRJNA562643) | freshwater metagenome | isolation source: river surface water | place: USA:Blue River Watershed | collected 2017-08-17
CCAAGTCCTGGACCCATTGTGTCAATACACTCTTTGTATTCTTTATTCATAACTTTATTTTAATTGTATCTTTACCATTGTTCAGTATAACGTACTTGTCCCCATTTTCCTCCACTTCAACATGTACCACAATTCCTAATGATTTAGCATAATCAGGATTTAATAGAATTTTATGTAGTTCTTCCTTACTCATAAAAACTAAATTTTTCTCCGTTATAGGTTATAGTGACTTCTCTTATTGGTGTTGGTTCGTAATATAGGTCATCATAATCTGGCAATTGTTCAAGATTAAAAAATCTTTCCATACCAGTTTCATAGTTATTGTTGAACCAAATGTTATATCTTCTTTCTTCGGTTAACTTTTGTTCTTCAATTTTTAATCCCCACTTTTTGGAGAACTCTTCACCTCTATCACTCAGTTCTCTTAAAGATAGTATGAACCATTCCTTAGTCATTGGTTCATAATAACTTGGTTGCACATCTATATTAGGCAGGCAGTCTTTAGGTGTAAAGCTTTTCAAATAATTCTCATAAGCCTCATCAATGATTTGGTTGTATCTTTCTTTACTCATAAACTTCTATTTTTTCGCTTTGACTATCACATCTGTCAAATGAATAGAGTGGTCATTACATTCAGTACATGCATATGCGTAGTTAAAGATGTTACGTTCAACTGGGTGGGAACCAATAAACCATCCCTTTATTTTGAAATCTCTTTTCCCGTCACCAAATGAGATACTTTTTCTTATTGTAATTTCATCACCAATTCTATACTCTTGACCAGTAATAATTGATTTGAAATAGATTTCTTTATTAGTATCAAGTAATAATTCAAAAGAATCTCTACCATCATTTGTGATAAGTTCCCAATCATCACTATCGGCTACCATTAACAATGGTAATTTGTTTTGTTGTGAAATGCAATCACCGTCAAAAAAATGAAAATAATCATCTTTTTTAACTACTAAGTCATTTGTTTTTCTGTGCTTGTAAATAATTTTACTCATAAATTTTGAATTAAATTTTTCCATTTTTGATATGACTTGGTATTTTCTTTAACATCGTATGGTGAGATAAAACGCGGCACTACGACTTCATATTCAAAAAAAGATGTAGTAATGTATCTTATTGTAATCTCACAAGATGATTTTAACCTTTTACCGTAATCTTGACTGGCACGATTGCAATAATCTTCTAAACCTTGTAGATTACCTTCTTTTGTTGTATATTCGATATAATCTTTGAAGTGGTCTCCAAAATCAAATAACGATTTTCCTACTAATTCTTTTAGTAGATGGTCGAATGTTTTATTATACATAAACCTCTATTTTTTCGTTTTGGTACGTTAGTGTGATTTGTTTGGTTGGAATGTTTTTTACATCATCATATATTTCTTTTAACCTATTTCTTTGTATTGAATTTCCATAATCAATCCAACCAATTAAACCCCATACTTCTCTTCGCCAATCTATGTTAGGTATTGATTTTTCGTCATTTTTAAAATCTTCAAAGGTACTTGAAATAATACCATTTTTTTTCAAATAATCTAATATCAATTTAAGTTTTAAATCGTCTCTCTCTTCCAAACTCAACTCACGTTCTTCAATCTTTAATCCCCACCTTTCGGAAAACTCTTGGTCGGTTTTACATTTGTGGATGAACTCTTCTTTTGTCATTAACCTTGTTGTATGTTGTGATGGGTCATCAACATGATACTCGTAGTCAGGTTCTTCAAGTGAATTGGAGAAATTTATATATTCATCATAAACCTCATCAATTATTTGGTTGTATCTTTCTTTACTCATAAACTTCTATTTTTTAATCTGTTCACCATATTTTTGGTTTTAATATTTTTTAGAAACCATTTACGAGCACTATTACTCATACCAAACAAAGGACTACCATAAGTTATTGTAAAACGAGTTTTAATTGATTTGCATTCAACTTGTTTGGTTTCAAGTTTTAAGTTTATTTCATTCATAAAATTGGATTGTTTCGTTTTGGTATGTTAGAGTGGTTTGTATGGTTGGGATATTTCTTTTATTTAATGAATTAACATAATCTAAAATTATACTAATATCTTTGGTTTTAGGTCCTTCCATTTTTGCCAAATCTAACCTCTCTTCCAAACTCAACTCACGTTCTTCAATCTTTAATCCCCACTTTTCGGAGAACTCTTGGTCGGTTTTGCATTTGTTGATGAACTCATCTTTTGTGCTAGGCCAACCTATTGCAACTAATATGTGATATCCTTCCGATATAATCTTCTGTCCATATTTTTCATAAACCTCATCAATGATTTGGTTGTATCTTTCTTTACTCATTCTATATTTTTTTATAAATTAGTTTTGCATCTGAAAATGATTCAGTTGAAGCAAATTCATGATTAAGATAGTCCACAACTTTTTCCATCAATTCATAATCTCTCATACCATCTTTTTGGTTAACAGTTTTCACCGCCAATGCAATTGCACTGGCCAATATCATTGTTGCATTTTCAAGTCCAATATTTTCTGTGTGAAATATTCTAATATCAACACCACCTCTATCATTCTGTTCAAATGTCACACTGACCTTGGCCATTAACTTATTATTTTCCATTTCAGATATTTTTCTTTTCAATATATTCAAGGGTATTCTCGAATATGGTTCTGAGTTGTTTTGACATACCAAATCTTTGGGAATTAATTTCGATTGACCTTGCCATGTTTCCATCCTTTGTCCTTTCACCAGCGGCTTTCCAATCGAAAAACATTTCCATCAAATCGAATAGATTCATTCCATTGATACCATTCTCATAGTGTTGAGGATGGTGACTATTCACAGAATAATGATGGTCAAGTGCGGGTTTAATCCTTTTGGTTGCTTCGGTATATTCCTCACTACCAAATGTTAACCCACTGAGAAGAGGTGTCACCTCATCAAATGTTGCTTTTTCAGGTTCCTCCAATTTTGATTGGTCATGGTTTTTTGCTCGTTGAAGCAATTCACATGACGCATTAATCAAATATTGGTTTACCTTTCTAATATGTTTTAATGTCTCTGCCGATGAATCGTAACTCATATATTTTTTTACTTGTAAACAACCTTATTTTCTCCTTCTGGAAACACTTCTTCAAGATACTCTCTTTGAATGACAAATCCATTGTGATATCCCCCATCCCAAACATGCAATTTAAAATACTTGCCATCGGATTTCCTTTGTAAAATATAATCCCATGAAGGACCATCGGAATACTTCGAGGTATCGATTTCTTCAATATGGGTATATGTTTCACCATATAATTCATCTGAACTGCCTTTATGATAAAGACCATTCCATAAATCCAATAATTCTTCTTGTGTTGATTCAACAATTTCTCTTTCTTTATTCATTTTCGTTTTGTTTTTACTTGTAAGAAACCTTATTTTCTTCTACTGGAAATACTTCTTCAAGGTATTCATCTTCGATGATATAACCATTGCGGTCTCCAGCATCCCAAACATTGAATTTGAAATACTTCCCATCAGATTTCCTTTGCACAATGTAATCCCATGAAGGTCCATCGGAAAGATGTGATGTATTAATCTTGTCAATATGGGTATATGTTTCACCATATAATTCGTGTGAATTTCCTTCGAAATAAACCCCATTCCATAAATCTTTTAAATCTTCTTGTGTGGATTCAACAATTTCTCTTTTCATATTTTCGTAATCATTGTAATCAATACCTTTTTTAATTACGCCAGCACCCATCAATACTTTTTGTCCATTTTCACCTGACGTAACCCTTTTCAGAATATCTTCATTAAGAAGAAGGGACTTGTACTCACTTATAAAATCTTCACTTTCGAGAACTTGTTTAATCAATTTGTTTCCCAATCTATAAACATATTCAGTCCCAATACCCATTGTATCGCACATCTCTTTTATAGAACTTCTTTTACAATCTATCCAATCTCTTACTTCCCTATTTCTAACCATTAGAGAGTACATCCTATCTTTTTGCTCTTCTGTCAATTTTTCAATCTCTGATGCTATCCACCACTCAACATCACCAATACCAGAGAAGAAATCATAACAATTTTTAAATTCTTCCTCACCACCTAACATAATACTATCACCATAAAAACACCCAATCCAAAATGGGGAGAATCCTCTCCATTCCCTAAGATATTCTCCGTTGTCCAATTTTATCATCCAATCTCTTTTCATAATATAATGTTTAATTTTTTACCAATAAATTCTTCCAAATCTGATTGTTTGGGTTTCATACCCGATGAAAAATCGGTGTATCTCCAAACCCTACCATCAGGTGTTTTCAATTCTGTTCTACCCATTAAGAAATCAACAAGCAGTTGTTCATCAACAAGCATTGTTTCTTTCACTTGTTCGAATTTCAGTTCGTATTGAATACGTTTTTTCATGGTCAATATCGGACCTTCAGAATTCAATAGTTCAATTTTCTGTTTCATTATCGAATATTTTTATGTACTCCTCAACAATATAATCGGGTGCTCGTAGAATCGCAAGTTTATGTGCGATTTCCGTTAAACCAAATTCCTCATTGGTCATTAATTCATTTCTCAATGAATCTACTTCAGGTTTGCCAGGTTCTTCCCAATACCCAGTGAAATGCAAAATGTCAACCATTTCATCTTCTTGTGATGGGTCAAGAACAATTAAACCATATTTAAATGGTGGTTTATTCATATTAATCTTTTATGAGGTGAGGAACAAATCTTGACATATTCCCCGTTACCAATGTTTCATTTTCACGAATACCCATACCTGCGGGTTCTTGTCCAATTACCCAACTCCCCACCAAAGCGTAATTCCCATCGAATTCGGGTAATTCAAACAATTCTTGGTAAACATATCCTTCATTACCATACTCGCCACCCGTTTTCTCCAAGGTAACACCGTTCTTAACAATCTCGATATTGGCTCCTTCTCGTGACAGGATTGGTTTTTTGGCATAATCGACCAAATCACCTTTATCAAAATATGATTTCAATAATAATGGGTGTTCGGGATATAGTTCCCACAGAATCGGTAGAATCGCCTTGTTTGAAAGAATCATCCTCCATGGTGGTTCAATCCAATATGAACGATTATTATCTTCCAAAATGTTTTTACCAAAATCTTCATGTATCATCCACTCCCAAGGATATAATTTGAATATATTCCTGATTTCCTCATCCTCCATATCAACAAACACATTTCTATCAGAATCCCATCCAATGTCATTTATTAATATTAGTTTTGTGTCAATACCAGCTTGGATTGCAGTGTCTCTCAAATATTCAACAGTTGTTAAATCTTCAAGACTTTTCTTAACACATGCGAAATGTAATTTGTATCTATACAAATATTCTTTTAAGTACCCCCAATATTGAATCAATTTATCATGAACTGAGTTAAATTGGTCTTTATTGGGGTCAAAATCTTGCAACCAAAACCATTGAACAATTCCTGTTTCATACAAAGATGTTGGTGTGTCAGCATTGAACTCAAGCATCTTTATTTGTCCATTCTTGACCGCAAGGTCAAATCTACCATAGATTGATGGGTGGTCTTCATTCCATGATTTTTCAATCAATGGAATCATCCACTTTGGTATTTTGAATTCATCGTACAACCCATTGTCTATGACATATTGCACTGCATTTAGACACATTTCCCAAAGGTCAGATGTAGCCTTTTCAATTTTAAGAACTTCATCCATGGTGAATTCATAATATACCGATTCATCCCAATAAGGAACGTTGGTTGAATGAAATCCAAAACCCAAGGATTCGACTTTTTTCTGCCAATTGTTTCTCGGTTCAATTTTTATCCTTTTCATGTCTTGTTTTTTTAAGATATACCGCCCCTATATGAACTTCCAGAATGTGAACCAAAACCACCACGGGTTGTGAAACCATTTGATTTGGTTGTATTAGTTCCAATATTGGAACTTCTACTTATTGAATTGTTATAATATCCCGACCTATGGTATATACCATTGTCATAGTACCCATATGGTCTGAAAGCATAATACCACATATGGTGTCCACCACCAGAACTGTATCTAGCAGTGGAATCACCCCTCATGTAGACATTTTTTTTCCGATTCTTGTGTTCTGATTTTTGAGAACATGATGCCAATAATGATGTTATCAGAACAAGGTTTACTATTTTACTCTTTTTCATTACTTAACGGTTATGTAGAGTTCGTAATCTTTTGGTACGTTAATTGTCTTTGTATTCCCATCCTCATCTTCAAGTACCTCCGTGGTATCACCAAGAGAAGGTATCGTGTCAAAGTTGACAAAAGAATTTATTTGGTTATTTTTAACCCAAACATCTTTTGTTGTTTTAATAACATCAATACCATTCTGATGGATAACTTCTATTTTCATTTCAACTGAACCATTTTTGTTTGGTGTTTGAACCAAACCATCTTCGGACTCATTTTCACATGATGATAGAATTAGACCAAAGAAAAGATAGAACATAACTTGTCTGTTTTTTTTCATTTTTGTTTTTTTTTATGTGTGAAAGATTTACTTAACCAATTTATCAAGGTTTATATCATGGTCTTTAAGAATCTCCCAAAATCTATCATAAACAGCATCCAACAAATCTTCTTTGGTTTCAAACTTGTCCAAAGACCATTCAAAATTTTTTTTGGTGTTGTGTCCAAACTCCCATAATGATAATGCCATATCCATGGATTTGGTCATCCTCATATGTGCATCAATATCGTCTGGTTCGTTTAGGTCGAACTCAAATGTTCCTTTAGCCATATTAATTTTTTTCACGACTCATTAGTACTATACCCGAAAAAGTGTTGTTAGAATGTTCCTTAACTTCTCCATGGTCACCATAGTACCATTTAGAATTTATATCAGCCACGAAAACACCTTCTCTAACTCGGTCAACATGGTCAAACCCTCCTTCATAACCCTCAACCAATACCCTTGTGTCTTCGGGATACTTTTGTAACTCTTGGATAAGTTCTTTAATTGTCATAAATAATCTCTATACAATAATAACAATTTATTTTTGAAAAACAATTTTTCTGCAAAATAAAATATTTATTTATATTAACATTATGAAAAAAATAATAATTACTGAAAGTCAGTTGAACAAAATCGTTTCTAAGGTCGTATCAGAACAAGGTTTAGCAGGACAACAGAGTCCAACCACACCATTTTTCCAATCCATGTTCACTTCACAAGTGAATATTAACCCATATAATTTAAAATTGGGTAACGGTGGTAAAAAAGACCCTAAAAATATTGAAAAAGTAAATCAATTACAACAAAAATTGATTGATTTAGGGTATTTAAAAACGGACACAGGAAAACCTACTGGATATTTTGGACCTTTAACACAAAGGGCGTTAAATTTATACAATAAACAAACGACAGATAAATCCACTAAATCCACTAAATCCACTAAATCCACTAAAACACCTCTTGATTCGACTCCAGCAAAAAAGACCGCAAGTTGTGAAGTTGGTACAACTGAAGTTTTAAACCCTAACGCAAGTTTAATGTTTGACGGTGATAAATTATATTGGATTGTAAATGATAAAACGATTAAATCATGGGACGCAATTAGTGGTTTAACTTGGAAAAATACCCCTTCTAGTGATTGGGTGAAATTACTTGGAAGATATACGAAAAATAGAGAAGAGTGGTCAAAAGAAAAAGAGGCGGGTCCTTTACCTGAAGGTAGTTATTCAGTGGGACCTTTACAAACTCGTACAGGTACACCAGAAAATATAAGTGGGTTGGAAGCTTTTTGGTATAAAATTACTGGACAAGTAGAAACTAGTGATAAAGATAGGGATTTTTGTAAACCAACTATATTAAGTAGAATAAGTTGGGGTAATTACAGGTTGGGAATAAAACCGACAGGTAATCAAGATATGTACAATAGAAGTGATTTTTATATACATGGTGGTTCGATAGAGGGTTCCCATGGTTGTATAGATTTAACAGATGAGATGGATGATTTCGCTAAATTTTTTGGAGTGTGGTCGTCATCAACAAAAAAGAAAAATATTCCATTAGTTGTTAAATATAAAAATCCACTTATGAATCAAGTAATTTCAAAATTAACCAAATTATATTAATTTAATATTTTAACTAATTATTTGATTACATAAATAAGATGACCATTTTTTATATGGTTAATTATTAATTTATTATTTGATTCTGATGTTGCAAAACATCCATAAGACCATGGGTATTTTGTAGGATGAAAAATTATCGCTCTTTTTTCGGCATTACTATTAATTCCCTTATCCAATCCCGAAATTACCATTGAATATCCATATTTTCCTTGTTTTGGATGTTTGGATATATAACCACCAAAAGAAGATTTTTTTGTGTTATGGATATTACTGTATTCATTAGCATATAAAAATCCTGAATTAAAAGCATGTGTAACTCTACAATTGAGAATTACTTTATGGTTCACCATGTCTAAAAGATATAATCTATTAGATGTGAGATTTTTTCTGTAATCTATGATTACAACATAATCTCTTTTCTTTATATTGTAATGTTTCAATTTTTGATTCGCAATATCAAAATACTCATCAGTATTTTTGAAATTATTCAAAACACAACCGAACAAAACAATCAAAGAGAAAATGAATAGTGTTGACTTCTTAAATTTCATGATAATATGTTTTTATTACCACAAAATTATGGAATCTTCACCAACTAAAAAAGAAAATCTGTTAAAATTTTATAAATTATTAACATCATTGATAATCAATGACTTATTAATCGTCATTATCCCTCATCTCGGCAAAACACTTGTAAAGAGTATGTGATTCTTCTAAAGTGAATAATCCTCTCTCTTGTGCGTGCATAATTGCAACTTGAATAATCTTTAATGCCATTTCATTATTCATGGAATTTAAAAACTCATCGAGTTGAACTCCATTCTCAAATTCAAATGTTCCGTCAAAAATTTTGATGTTCATAATTTTGTTTTTTTTATAAATATTTATGTTTATGTCTGTAATGATTAATGATAAGATATTTTCGGCAGAATATATGTCTACACCCGAAGAAATTGAAAGGGGTATGATGGGTAGAAATACATTAGATGGTTGTATGGTTTTTAAATTGAATAAAGGTCACCATTCTTTTTGGATGCGTGATTGTCTTATTCCATTAGACATTGTTTTCGTTCATAATAATAAAATAAGTAAAATTCATCCTAATTGTCCTCCTGCACATCGAAATGACATGAATCCTCAAAGATATACTGGAATTGGTGACCATGTGATTGAGTTCCCTTCAGGTACAACTAATGACTTTAAAGTTGGTGACCGAGTTCGTATGTATCTTGGTTCTCCACAGAATCCTGTTCACTAAAATTATATTTAACTCTTGGGTTCATTTTATGAAGTACCCAAAAATAACTATGATGTTTTCTCGCATGTTCCTGTTTGGTCCACCTTGAACCGAAACTATTCATTCTAACTTTATTATGTAAAACAAATAAATCTTTTGGATAGAATCCAAGTTCCAATGCCATATTCATTATCATACAATGGGTGAAATGATTCTTACCACCAGAAACTGTGTCTTGACACTTCATCACTACATAACCATCCTTCTTACAAATTCGATAGATTTCCTTTAATGTGAGAAAATAATTTTTTGTTAGTTGTTCGTAAGTTGGATATCCTTCAAATCTCTTAGCAATTATCGAACTCCCTTCTCTATTTGTCTTATATGTATTCCCCGCAATTACAAAGGGTGGGTCGTACATGACACTACCCATGGATTCATTCTCAAATGGTAAATTTTCAGAATTAGATTGGATTACATCGGGTGTTGACGGATACAAGTCGGTCTTATGTATAGGTTCAGGTAATCCTTTCCAAAAACTACCTTTAGAGTAGGTACAATCTAAATCGAAACGTTCAATACCATAGAGTGTCATGATATTACTTATACACTCAAAATTGGAATTATAAACACTTTTTACAGGTACAAAATCCTTTTCCATTTACAATGTATTTTTTTTTGTTTACAATGTAATATACCAAGAAAAACTAATAAACAAAAATATTTATAAAAAAAGAAAATTATGGGTGGTTGTGGATGCAAAAAAAAGAAACAAAATCAGGTTCAAGAACCTTCAACAATTAACACGACTTCAGTTCAAACTAATACTCAACAAACAGTTACTGAAGAGGATAAAACTAAAATCGTTGACGAAATTATCAAAAAATTAAAAAGTAGTTAAATTTTTTATGTTAAAAATAACATATAGGAATTTTTTAATATGTTAGTATATATTTATTTATTTTTTATATAAAGATATTTATGTTATAAAATTATATTATGGATAGTCCAACAAAATTGACTAGTGTTAAAATAATCAAAAAAAACTATAACGAATTTAAAAAAGTCACCGTAAACATGGATTTGACTCTTCAAAAATTTGTTAACAGAGCAATTGATTTATATCTGAAAGATGGTGAATTTAAACAAAGAATTGAGTCTCATGAGACTAATGGAATAAAAAATTCTAAGTATTAATTAATGAAAAAAAAGAAAATAATTTTGTTATCAGATGACATGCGCTCTACAAGTGGAATAGCAACAATGTCAAGAGAACTTGTATTGGGTACATGTCACAAATATGATTGGTTTCAAGTTGGTTCAATGATAAATCACCCCGAATTTGGTAAATTGATTGATGTCAGTGGTGAATTGAACCAAATGTACAATACAACCGATATCAATGTTAAAATATTACCATATAATTCATACGGTGACTTGAATTTGATTAGAGAATTATTGAGTACAGAAAAACCAGACGCTATATTACATTTTACTGACCCTCACTATTGGCAATGGTTATATGATATTGAACATGAGATAAGACAACAAGTACCTCTTTTATTTTATCATGTGTGGGACGATTTACCTGACCCAAATTATAACAGAAATTTTTATGAATCATGTGATTGGATTGGTTGTATATCAAAACAAACGTTCGGTATCGTAAATCGTGTTGGTAAATCAAAAGAATCAATCACATATAAACCATTACAAGATTGGCAAATCAAATATGTTCCACATGGTATTAATCCAGATGTGTTCAAGCCAACTCAAGTATCTGATAAAGTTAAAAATTTGATATTTGGTGGTAAAGAATATGAATTTATTATTTTCTTCAATAATAGAAATATCAGAAGAAAAAAACCAAGTGATGTAATATACGCATATAATAATTTTTGCGAACAATTACCATTAGACAAAGCAAATAAATGTTTATTATTAATGCATACAACTGCAATTGATGATAATGGTACTGATTTGTTCGCTGTTAAAGAAGCATTGTGTCCGAAATATGATGTAAAAATTAATGATAATAAAATTTTACAAGGTGAGTTAAATGAAATTTACAATCTTGTTGATTGTACAATCAACATTTCAAATAATGAAGGTTTTGGTTTAACAACTGCTGAAAGTATTATGTCTGGTACACCTGTGATTGTGAATGTGACAGGTGGTTTACAAGACCAATGTGGATTTAATATTGATGGTAAAGAATTTTCTGAATTTGACTATGTAAAATATGGTTCATTACACAATAAGAAAAAATGGGATATGATATCACATGGTGATTGGTCTATTCCTGTTTGGTCATCGTCACAGACATTAAATGGTTCCCCAGTTACACCATACATATTCGATGATAATCTAAATTTAGATGACGTTACTGATGCTATGATGAGGATGTACAATTTGGGTAAAGAACAAAGAAAGAAGAATGGTATAAAAGGTAGGGAGTGGGCTTTAAAAAATTTATCATCAAAAAATATGTGTGATAAAATGATTGAAGGTATTGAAACATGTTTTAATAATTTTAACAAAAGAGAAAAGTTTGATTTATATAAAATAGTATGATTAAACCATTTTTATTATTTAGAGGTCCTGTTGAAACAATCTCAGGATATGGGGCACACGCAAGAGATATTTTGAAATCATTATATGATATTAATATTTTTGATATAAAAATTGATAGTAGTATGTGGGGACACACCCCCAAAACGGCTCTTGATGACAATAATTTATTTCATAGATGGATTAAAGATAATATTATAACACAACTAAACATAAAACCAGATTTTTATGTTCAAGTTACTGTTGGAAATGAATTTCAACCTCTTGGTAAATATAATATTGGAATAACTGCAGGTGTGGAAACTAATATATTACCCAAAGATTGGTTGCAACCTTGCAATGTTATGAATAAAATTATTGTACCATCTGTTTTTTCAAAAGAAATATTTTTATCATCACAATACAAAAATATAGATGTTTTATTCGAAGGTGTCGATACTTCAGTATACAAAAAACTTTCGATAAATGAA
>JACCDT010364108.1_pt1 | contig 12383 bp, 12 predicted proteins | sample 7446291 | NCBI WGS metagenome assembly JACCDT01 (sample SAMN15323446, study PRJNA562643) | freshwater metagenome | isolation source: river surface water | place: USA:Blue River Watershed | collected 2017-08-17
GCAAGGGCAGCAAGGGCAGCAAGGGCAGCTAGGGCAGCAAGGGCAGCAGCAAGGGCAGCAGCAGAGGCAGCATGGGCAGCAGAGGCAGCATGGGCAGCAGCAAGGGCAGCAGCAGAGGCAGCATGGGCAGCAAAATATGACCAATTTGCTGATGAATTACTGAAACTCCTAAATGGTCTAAACAGCGCGGAGGGTGGTCGTGGATGTTAAAAGTATCGGAATTGTACGCTTTTGGACTAAATCGCTAAATTCATCTGTCCTGTTGATATTCTAGACCCCATTTTTGTTGGGGTGTGAAACTCTTTCTTATCTTCCAAAATTTCTTTCACTGTAAGAAACTGAATCCGATCATAAGTTACTCCGTTATACTCATACTGCCCAGCTCTTGCTGCCGCTTCGCGCATTGCCTTAGTTGGCTCTTGTAGGGAAAGAAATCCCGCCATCTCTGTATCAGTCTCATGCGATAACACGCCCTCAAGGTCTCGTACATCCGTAGGCCTCAGCTTCCCGCCCTTGACCGAAAGAACCATTGCCTTGAGGCCGTGCTGTGTTTCAAAATACATTCGGCCATCAATGCCTTTGTCGCCTGTCTTTTTCGTTGGAAACCCGCCAACCCTTTCAACCAGCCAATGCTCAAACTGAAAGGGATCGCGTTTGAAAAGTTCTTCTGCCTGTTCGACGCTTACCGGAATTCCATCAACATCAAAATGCTCACCCTCAACTAAGCGATATTCATTTCCCGTGAGAATTTCACGCATGAGCTTTATAGAAAGGATGGCAATATCGCATCCAATCCATTTGCGCTCATTTTTTACTGCTGCATAAATCGTTGTGCCACACCCGCAAAACGGATCAAATACCACATCACCTTTATTGCTAGAGGCCTGAATTATCCGCTCAAGCAATTCAACTGGCTTTTGTGTGGGATAACCAAGCCTCTCTTTTCCATGCGCCGAAATTGGCGCAATGTCTGTAATGATGTCTTGCAGTGCTGCGCCGCTATGATCGCCATAGTAACGCTTAAAACTCGGTACGCCTCCATTTTTCTTAGGCCAATATATAAGGCCTTGTTTATCTAGTACCTCTAGACGCTCACGAACACTTAACGATGAATAGTTTGGAGGAAAAACAAACCAATCAGGAAGCGCCCTATCTGGCGGCGGCTCCCAATGCCTTCCCCGATCTGTCGGATTGACGCCTCTCCACGGCTCACCGGAGTCGCCTTTCCTAATTCCTGGGCCAGTGATATTATCTACGCGATAGCGGCCTTTTTCGTCATTATACTTATAAAACTCTGTAAGGTAACCTTCGTCTAGTTTCTGTAAAACGCGGTTCCAAGTAAATTTTGGACTAGCTGAGTAGAATAGAATTACATCGTGAACTGGCCCCCAACGCTTGGCACGGTTATGGCTTGATGTGCGTTTCCAAATAATCTCATTCTGAAAATTTTGGTGACCAAAAATTCCATCCATCATTACTTTGATATAGTGGCTCGCCGAAGGGTCACAGTGCAAATAAATGGAACCAGTAGGACGCAATATGCTTTTCATGTGAAGCAGCCTTTGCACCATATAAATAAGATACGCGAGAAGGTGGGGCTGAGTATGACGCAACGCGCTTATCCATAGTCGCCAAAATTCTACGTAATAGTCAGGGACATCATATTCGCGTAATAGTATAGGCATTTTCTTGGCAAGCTCTTCTTTTTCTGCATCCATTTCCCACGTATCGCAAAACGCATCGGCCTGATCTGGCACAGGCTTGCCAGTCATGTTCTTGTAGATAAGATTATAATTTTGCTTAGAATTGAAGGGAGGGTCTAGATATATAAGATCGACGCTGTGTTTGGCCATGTGCTGCATACGGGTAAGATTGTCCCCGTAGTACAAATGGTTTTCGGTCTTCTTTTTAGACTTCACACAGCAACCATCAATCCAATTATATTGCCAAAAGCATTATCCCGATTGCGTGAATTGTACTTAAAGCACGCTTCCATTATAGGCTACTGAGAGATGGCGTCCAGCCGTAACATAGTTTGGGGGATTGGGCTGCTGACAGGCGGATAGCAGCAGTAGCAGGGTTAATGCCCGCATTTCTCTTTCCATAGCTCGTTCTGGTACAAAATCGCCCTCTCCGTCCGGCTATCCATCACGGATTCGTAGACGTAAATCGGGCTGAATAACTGGCAGTAGCTATTACTGGGGACTTTTCCATTTTGAGTGCAAGCGCTCAGAAATGTCAGTATTAGAAAGACGATCAATAGAATCCCTGACACTTTTAGCCGTGCTGAAATCATTGGCTTGCCTTTCATTGGTTTCATGAGCCTTTTTCACTTCTTCCTTAAGAATCGCCACCTGCGAACGGGAATTGATAAGCTGATGGATAAGCCATCCGGCTCCCGCGAGAACCACAGGAACAGCAGCCGCGAAAATTGCTTCAATGACGCCAAAGGTCATATCCCCCTCTTCTCGAATTGCCCCGTTACCGCATCACGGATAGGCCATTTACGGCGCTCCCTGACTAGCTTTGCCTGTGCATCGGCAAGGTCTTTCAGGGAGCGGTGATACAGGTGATTCGTGTCGATATTGGCGCGTGTCAGTGATGCGTTTGTTTTGGTAAGCCTTTTGTTGCTGGAAATCAGCCCCGCACACATCAAAGCGAGCAAAACCGCCGCGCCGAAATTAATCAGCAGTGCGATTTCAAAATACGACATAGCTAGGCCTTAGGCTTCGTTGTCTTAATGTTCAGTGCCAGCCAGTTCGTAACCTTGCCGATTTTCGAGTCCGGCTTTACAAAGTTGGCAAATACGCTGCTGACAAACACGCTTGTTGCACCAGCCACGATAGTAATTACCCAGCCCGGAAGCCCGGTAATGCAGATTTGTCCTAATTCATTCAGTTCCATAAAATTCCCCTATGGTTTGGTTAAAAATAATTTGCGTTCTGCTTCCCGGCGCTTCACTAAGCCGGGCAGTTTGACTTTCACCCCCCGCGCGGTAGCAAATACCCAGCGCATGAATTCATCCGCAGCACCGTCATAATCCCGGTTATTAAGTCGCTTTAGCAGCGTGGAACTGGCAAGGTTTGCCGCCCCTGCGTTGTAGGTAAAGCTGACTAGCGCATCGAATTGACGCTGGTTCAAAAGGACTTGCACGGCCTTGCTGACTGCATGCTCCGCTTGTTTCACATCTTCACGCAGCAACGCACTGGCAAAGGATTCGGGAATCTTAGGCGCAAAGGTTTCTGTGGGCTTAATCATATGGCCGTAACCAATCGTGGCATTGCCGGATGCTTTCTCGCCCGGATTCAGCTTCTTGCCCGTTGCATCGTCATAAGCGGAGTCTCTGAATCCCTCATGCTTCTTGATGAATTCAAGGCCTTCGTAGGAGGTTTGCATTATTGTATCTTACTCCAAATTGCTGCCACTGCTTTCATTGCCACGCCGCCAATCAGGCCAGATAGAATCATGGCAAACGCAAACGCCCCTTTTCCTTTATTCAAAGCTTCCAGAAGCGCGTCTATTTTCTCGTCCATGCTTTCAAAGCGCTCTCGCGTATCAAGTGCGTGTTGTCGCTGTTGCTCACGCAACCCGCGCATTTCTACTTCAACCGCTACCAGTCTTTCGCGGCCTTCGGGGGTATTCGGCATAAAACTCCTAGATGATGGATAATAAGTAGCCAATGCAGCGCCGCATGACTGGGTTAATCGTCTTTTTCTGCGTCAACATTGTAAATGACGGTAGCGCCTATCAAGCGCATGGTCGCCGTGCTGGTGTCAGCGGCATTGGCTGGATCACGGTAAATCTGAATAAAAAGGTAATCCGATTTTGCAGGCGTGTTGGAAGGCGTCATTGCAAGGCTGACCACAACCGGCGTGTATGCTGCTGCAATTGTCACCGTTGCCTCTGTCGCGGTTGGTAACGCAATGTCCGTTGAATCAGTGCCGCTTATAGCAATCGCCTGCGCTCCAAAGACAGCCGCACCTGTTCCAGATGATGTTTCAACCGCAAGTTCCAGCGTCACCGCCCCCGCGTTCCAGCTCTTTGGCATCCTTACAGTTGCGCACGCATAAAGCTTGGTGCCATCCGCAAAGGCCAATCCTCTTGGAATAACGCGCGTTCCATCTGTCGCGCTCGCCGTGACCGCGCCGCCAACAGCCGGATTTGTATAACCAGTGACGTTGAAATCCGTCATGGGAATGAAATACGTGCGCTTCCCCACTGAGGAAGTGTTTTCGACAAACATAGAAACTCCTTAGATTTCGCTGTGTTTAATGGTGAGATTGATGCTTGCGCTGTTCCATGAGGACACGGCATCGAAATAAAGTGTTTGCGCCACTGAACTGCTGAAGAAACGCTTTAGTAAATCGGCATCCAGAACCGTGACTAGGCCGTTTGCCCCTACCGCCTGCGCCGCGACAACTTCCGTGCCGCCATTCGTTGAGCCTATCTTCAGGCCGCCGCTAATGGCGTTTGCTGTCGTGTTGACGATGGTGATGGAATCAATGCGGTTGTTGGCTGGAAGAGACAGTGTAAATGCCGATGTCTTGGCAAGGCCGCGCAAATTGTAGGTCGGAACGGTTTCATTGAGCGTGTAGGTTCCTGCCGTGCTACCCGTGCCGACAATGTTTGCCGCCAGCGTATCACGCTCAAGATTTATAACGTTGATGGTTGTGACTGCGCTCGCGCCTGTGGAATAGACAAGGCCGCGTGTAGCCAGCACCTTCGCGCCGTTTGTGACTTTGCAGCGCTTCAGGTTTACGGTAGCCGTGACGTTGTTATTCTGAATCAGACGAACCGTGTTATCGGTGGCGCTACTATCATATTCAAACTCGCAATCTTCGAAGGTCAGCGTACCGCCAGAGCCGGAGATGTTAAAGGCATAGACAGTCGTTGCGCCAAGGGCTTTGAATTTGCAGCGCTTGAATATCATCGTGCCGTTGGTCAGTGACGCGATGCGCACATCGTCCGTTGTGCTGGTCTGGCTGAGATCAAACGTAGAATCCGAAACCGTCATCGTCTTGCCTGCTACGGCAAAATCAAACATGTATTGCGTCGCAGCACTTACGCCCCAATCACCCGTGAAATCAAGTCGGTTGAAGTCCGCTTCGCAGGAATAAGCTGCAAAGCTGCCGATGCGGTAAGCCCCGCCAGTAATTTGCATGTCATTTACGATTAGCTTTTTGAAATCAGTGGAAGCAGAATTGCCAGTGGCTTCGAAATACGCCTTAGCCGCTGCCCGGTCTTGCTGGTCATGCAGTGATATCTTGCTAAATACATTGATGTTCGGCAGCCCCGTTGTCTGCTCGTAGGCTTGCAGCGTTACAAGGCCAGTCAGGCGCTCACCGTCAAAGTTCGTTACCTTCTCGCTATTGCCACGGAATGCAAAAGCAACAGGGGTAATTGCCCCTGCCGTTAGTGTATAAGGGAACTTGGCGGCGCAATTCTTATAGTGCGTTCCAAGCGCTCCAGCGTGTGAATCAAACGGCTTACCGTTAGAAAACAGGCTGGTTACATTCAGAACCTCTAGCCCTTCTGTTTCGCCATACCCAAAGGCGTTTTCCGGCTGGAAGTGGTTAATGGTGCCACCCGATGAGTAGGAAAGCGCAGACGAGTCGTAAGCAATGGTGATGGTACCTGATGACGTACTACCAGTGCGTGCCGTAACGGTGTGCTTGGTGCCGTTTAATGCCGACATGGTGCCGACGATGCCGGAGAATTCCATACGATCCCCGATTGCCGGGTTATGATTGGCAGAGGAATACGCAATCACCGTAGGATTGCCAGGAGTGATGCCGGTAATCGTTAACGTGCCGCTCTCGAAGAAAATGGTCGTTGGCGTGTGACGCCCGTTGTAGCCAATCTTCCCTTCAATACGCGGGTTGAGGTTAGGGCCGTAGAACGCCGGGTGATAACCAAGTACCGTAACGCCGGTAAGGCCGTTTAATATCTGCTTGGAGTAGGAGCGGTCAATGACGCCCATCGTGCTGGCGTAACGGATACCGCCGCCCCATGCGGATTCAATACGGACACCGCTTCCAATGACGGCGTCACGAATACCTTCAATGGACATCACGAAAGATGGACGCTCATCAAGGGCAACGCCGGTATCGTAGATATCGCCGCTTGCTACGAACGTCACATCATCGATATCAACAACCGTGTCTGTGTTATCGTAGACGCGAAGTTTGCAATAACCCGTTGTCTGAGTGCGCGGAAGTTTGCGCCCCAAGTAAACGTCTGACCCTGAAATACCAAGCGCTTCGGAGATGAAGTGTGTGTAATTACGTTCATCTGCTGATTCGTAACCCGGCAGAAGGTCATCCGAGAAGCTCGATACCATCGTGCCTTGCGGCAGGCTGCCAGGAGGGCTGGCAAGCGTGAGTTTGGTGACTTCTGAGGTCGTGGAAAGGTTTGCGCCCGATGTTGCGGTGGCTATGGTATTGACCGTATAATCGGTCGCTGTCGCAAGGGTGCTGATTCTCAGGTAGCTCTGGTAATCGCCATCCGGAATAACAAGTCGCGTCAAACCGCCCGGAGCGCCGCGCATGACAAACTTATCGCCTGATGTCAGGTTCAGTAACTGCGCGGTTCCATCGTTATATCCGAACGGAATATCGCCAACAGGAAGCTTGTAGATTTTACCGGCTGCAATCGCGCTAGGCGCTTCGGAGAGGAAAGCGGCAATGTTTGCCGCAGCCGTCCCACTAGTAGTCATCGTCGAGAGGAAAACATTCTCGTCCGCGCCTGTGGAATCAATATCTGAATCTTCAAGCAGGGTACTGTTGACATTTCCGGTAGCAATCGATGCGCCGCCCGATGCGCCGTTTGTTCCGAGCTTGTTCCAGCGCCATGAGTTATAATTACTGGAATCGTCATCCTCACGCATGAGGTAGCGCGACTTCTTGGAAAGCGGCGCAGTAAGATTGTTGTTGTCAATATTGTTATATTGCGACGGGTACGTGACTGAATCAGCGCTAAACGTGTATTCCTTTACGCGGATTTCATCATAGGTATTAGTCGTTGTCTGGCCGTTGGAATGAACATGGTTGCCATGAATGATGCAGTGCTGCGAACCCTCCAAGATAATGCCGTTACGGCCATTTTCATACGCATGGCAACCCTGCACGGTTGCATTGATAGACATTTGAAGGCGGAAGCCGATTTGAGTATTGTTGCGGCTGACGCAATTGATAAAGCTGTTGTCGCGGTTGCGGTTAATCAGGCTGGAGCCGCGTTGGTCAGCAAAGCCGTATTGTCCGTTGCCCCACGCATGGCAACCGATATAGGAATTGCCAGCGCTGCCGGTAACGAAAGTAAACCCATTACGGGCATTGTCATAGGAATAGCAGTTTTCAACAACGCAATCGAAGCAGCCGTCAAAGGTAAAACCATCACCACTTGCGCCATGACCGTGAGAGATACAGCCAACCATTTTCAGGCGACGCACGCATTCGTGAGGATCAAAGCCATAAGAGGTGCAATCTTTGGCCTCTACGCTTTCGATATAGATGTCTTCATCGGCAATGTTTGCAAATGCGCGGTTATAAAACCATGTGTAGCCAACCGCATCTGAGGCGGTTCCATTGGCAACGGTGAAGGTAAAGGTAGTCGCGCCCGTAACGGTAACAACGAAGTCACCCGTTAAGCCCGGATTATCACCATTCTTGATATAGTATGTCTGAGCATTCGTAAGATTGTGATTGCCGGAGACAGTGGTGGCCGTTGCTGTCGTTCCAACCACAGATACGGTGATTGCCTCGGCTGGCGTGACGCCAAAGAAGATGGCTTTGTTGTCGCCTGTGCAATTGGCCTTATTGCCGTCAACCGTGAAGTTTTTAAGAGTTACCCTGCGCGTGGGTTCATCAACCGGCGTGCGGATAATCCCGGTAACAGCATTTGAGCCTTGCGCATTGAGCAACTTGATTGTTGTTGCCCCCATGCCAGCGCCAAGCAACGTAACATTGTCCTTGATGCGAATACCGCCATCGGAGGCATCGCCAGTTCCCGTTACGCCGTAGGTTCCCTTTGGCATGTAAACGATGCCGCCACCTGCCGCATAGGCTGCATCAAGCGCGTCTTGGAGCGCTTCCGTGTCATCGGCAGTGCCATTGCCAGCGGCGCTATAGGGCGCATCCTTGACGTTGATGACAAGGTTTTGGCTGCCGCTGGCAGCAGCGGCGTTGTACCATTTGCCTGTATCTGCATCGTAATAAAGCTGCTCGCCATCAGCTGGGCTTGTGATATTGGTATCTGTCAAACCGGCGAGCGTTGACGATCCGCCAGAGGCAGAGGATTTACGGTGTGCCATCTATGAAACTCCTAATTATTCGTATGTGCCGCGAACTGCGGCGCTGAGGTTCGGGCTGGTTCCGCCCGATACGGTTGCGCGAAGCGTGTCTTTTTTGGGGATGACGAGATCGCCGATTGTCCCTGCCGAATCTAATGACACGCCATCAACGGCAATCCATGTGGTGCCGCCATCAGGCGAGCATTCCAGTTGCACGGTTGCGCCATCGAACGTGCCCCATACGGAAAACTCGGCATCTGGCTGGTTGAAGTTCGTAAGAACCCCGTCGCCGCTCCCGTTTGTGGTGCGGTTTTTAAGAAGAAATATCTGCATGATTAACCTACGTCCTGAATCAGTACGTTGAGGTTCATGCCCGATCCGCCCGTTAAGACGCCGCGTACTTTGGTGTTGTACTTAAAGCGGAGCGGGCCATATCCATTGACGTTGGAGGTGAAACTCAGCCCGGAAACCGCAACCCACGTTGTCCCGTCTGGCATGAGCTCCTCTACGGTTAACGTAGTGCCTCCCCATGTTCCCCATGCTTTTAACTCTGCGCCTTTTGCGGCATAGAAATCCAGATTAACGCCCGTACCGTTGCCGGTGCTTTGGCGGGCTTCAAACAAATAAACAGGCGATGGCATGATTCTCCCCTACAAGGTGTTACAAAAGGCGATGATTTGCCTCATGACCGACGACAATTTGTCGGCCTCGAAGCTGGTGTGATGCTGCTTGATGAAATCAGCGGAAAATTCCCGAAACGGCTCGCCTCCGCCGTTCTTGCGGTAAATGAATCGGTCAGCAGGATTGTAGAAAAAGGCAACGTCCGACTTCTCTCGCTCTCCGGGCATCCGGTAGCGGGCTGTGGCAATCTGTTGCATGGGATTCGGGTTAGCCTGCGAGTATCTGCTTAACGATACGGTTGCGGCGCGATGGCTGCGTTTGCTTCCACCATTTAGAATTAATCAGGTTCTGCGCTGCTTTCGAGTACTCCCCATTTAGGAGCGCGGTCTTGAATCCCTTAAACTCGGCAAGATTATTCGCGCCAAGCTGGAAGCTAAGATTGGTCAGCGCATCGCGGCGAGCATCGGATAACTTATCGAAGTCCGGCATGAAGCTTCGCGCATCATTCTCGGCGATTTGGTAACTGGCATTAGCGAGGCTTTTGATCTCGGTAGCGCTTAGTTTTTCCTTGCCTTCATAGACAGCATCAAAGTCTTTGCCGATGCCTGCTGCTTCCCATACGCCCTTGGAATGCGAGGAATCCATGTTAAAGCCAAGGCCAACGGTTTTGTTGCCAGTGGTATCGGTATAGGATTCGTTTCTAACGCCCTCATCTTCAATCAGCGATTGCGGTACTTCCAGCGATTGCTTCAGGCGCTGCGTCTTGCGCTCATAGAGTTTTTGCAAATCGGCATCGGTCAGCCCTTCATAGCGGTTAGGTTTTGCGGTTGGTTGCTGATACTCCCGCATGGATTTATCGGCAGCAACGCCGGGAGCCGCTTTCAGTGCGCCGTTTATAAACTTGCTGGCTTTGGAGTTTTTCAGGCCTTCAATAGCTGCTGATGGCGTTTGCTTGAGAGGCGCTGTGATTCCCTTTTCAACCGTCCGCGCCTGATTCGCGGTTGCTATCGGCTTGGCAACGGATTTCACAACCGCCATTGTCTGGTTTGCCCCGGGCATGGCATCAAGGATGGTTTTGCCGACAGCCCCTAGCACACTGGCCGAGCCTGATGGGTTTGCCTTATCGCGCACAACATTAGTTGCGTAAAAAGCAACGTCCGCTGCATCTTTCAGGGCGTTTACGAAGTTATCCCCAAAGAGTTCACGCATACCCGCGCTGTTTTGCCGCAATGCCTCGGAAAGGTTCTTGCGGAATGCATCGCCGCTAACATCCGCCGCTTCATCGGTAAGGGTGCTTTTCAGGATATTCTGCAGGACTATGCCGCGTGCCTTACCCATGATTTCCGGAGAATCACCAAAGGCTTGTTTCAGCATACGGATTTGCTTAGCGGCTTTTACATTGGTAAAGTTGCCCTTGCCGCCAATTCCCAGCATCTTCTGCAAGAATTGCTCTGGCTCAATGCGCCCCGCACCAGCTTTGCCGGTCAGGCTGTCATAGAGTTTGCCAGCAACACCATCACCGTCCGCGCCCCAATAGGACGTCTTATAGTCCTTGAACGCCTTATTGGCTGACCGGATGGATTCCAGGGCAGTGTCATCACCGATAATCTTGCCGCCTGCGGATAGCTCATCGTTGAACTTATCAAACACGGTTTTAATACGGCTGATGGCAACCGCTTCCGGGCTGCCCGGCGCACCGCTGTTTGCCGTCAGGCGCTTCCTGAAATTACTAACCTCTGTCCATGAAACCTTGCCGCCATGCTTTTGCGCCCGTTTCAGGATATTATCGCGGAAATAGCGCAGGTTCGCACGCAGCGCAGGTGACAGGCTGGTATCTATCTGCATGTCATTGACCACGCCAGCCATTTCCTTGCGGAGTGGCGCGAAGTCTTTCACGTCAATAAAGGCTTTCTTGCCTGCCTCGCGGGCGGCATTATACAGTTCATCAACCTTGGATTTTGCGGCCTTTACGCCTTGGTAAACAGTGTCAGAAGCCGCCTGAGAAGCCGACGTAAAATCGATTCTCTCCAGATCATCACCTGCAATTTGTCGGACGACATTGCGTAAGTAATTTTTGAGTCCTTGGGAAACAGCAGCCTGATTTTCAAGAGCAACCTTTTGTGCGTCATCCCCCAGCATGCCAACGCGGGCAGCGCCCTGCATTGCTTGCCCCCCGGCATCCTGCATGATAGCAGGCGCGGAGATGGGGATATTGTTAGCCTTAGCAATTGCCATCACCTTTGCTTGCGTAGGATTCAGGCCACTGCGTACCGCTTTTTTATATTCTTTCATGGCGGTTTTGCCAGCCGTTTTTACAGCCGCCTGGATACCCGCTGCATCCAGCCCCTCTTTTGCAAGGCTGACCTCCAGCCCGGAAACCAGCTTATTGGCATCATCGGAGCCAAAGAGGCTGGTTAGCCCTTTGACTATTTTCTCCCCGCCCTTGACGGATTTCCCGGCAATCTTGCCGCCCGTTTTTAATACCGCGCCTGCCCCCGCACCAAACGCAGCGCCTTTAGCAGTATTGGCAAGGCGTGATTCATTGGTTTTCGTAGCATCGGTCAGGCCGGACAGTCCGCCACCCTTTGCCCCGGTAGTAACGAAGCCGCCTTTAATCGGCAGGTAGGTTAACGGATCAAGGCCAATGTCACCGATAAGACCAAGGCTTTCACGCTCACTGCGTAGTTGGTCAACAACATCATCCTGCGAGCTTTTAAAGTCCCCATATGTCAAGTTGGTGCCGGGAATAGCGGTTTTCTCATTAATCAGCCCAGCGCGTTCGGCTGCCCCTGCGCCAAGCTGCATTAGCCCTAGCGCCCTGTTCTTAGCGGGTGCGGTCAGTTCACGGAAAGATGCCATTATTTCAACCCCCGTTTTTTCATTTCCGTTAGGAGCGCGTCAAGGTCGTCATCTTCATTCTTGGCATCGGTACGCACGGCGGAAGGCTTATAACCGTAGGTCGTTGCCGCTTCATCCACCGAGCTTTGAATATTGTTTAAATACTGATCCATCTGGTTGTTGAACTCATCCGGCGAACCGTAAGACTCCGATTCAAAGAACGAGGTGGGGTCAGGCGCTTGATTCAGAAATTGCGTATCAGGGCCACTCAATGCACCAAGCTCATCAAGGTTTTTCTGCTCAAGCTGGATGGCCTTAATAATGCGATCCATCTCACGAAACTCTTTGCTTCCCACCTTTGTTCCGAGCAGCGGCAAGGTAACGCCTGGCTGGAATCCATAGGCAGACACCTTTTCTTTCAGCGCCCCGCCAAGCCGTTTGATTTTCGTTGCGCTACGCAGCGCCTTTTTTACTTCCGTTGCGTCTGTGTTAGTTGGCCGGTAGCCTTCCGCTGGCTCATATCCCGGTATGGATACTTGGTCGCGGTAGTTCTTCTCATCTCGCGTAATCTGATCTTCCTTGGTTTGCAGGGCGATGAACGCAGCGGGATTGCCACGCATGGCGTCTTGCAGCGCCA
>JACCDT010264373.1_pt1 | contig 12382 bp, 10 predicted proteins | sample 7446291 | NCBI WGS metagenome assembly JACCDT01 (sample SAMN15323446, study PRJNA562643) | freshwater metagenome | isolation source: river surface water | place: USA:Blue River Watershed | collected 2017-08-17
CAAGTTGGATGTCATTTCGGTTCAAGACATGCATGCCCAGTTGACGGCTTAAGGACAGACAATGAGCACAGTTCCCATTACCAAACGCGGCGCAGAAAAGCTCAAGGACGAGCTGCACAAACTCAAAACGGTGGAGCGTCCGTCGGTGATTGCTGCCATTGCCGAAGCGCGTGCCCAAGGTGACTTGAGCGAAAACGCCGAATACGATGCAGCCAAAGACCGCCAGGGGTTCATAGAAGGCCGGATTCAGGAAATCGAGGGCAAGTTGTCTGCCGCACAAATCATTGATCCAGCGTCCGTGGATGCGGGTGGTCGAGTGGTGTTTGGTACCACCGTAGAACTGGAAGACGAGAGCACCGGCGAGTCCGTCACCTATCAGATCGTGGGAGAGGACGAGGCCGATTTGAAGCTGGGCTTGATCAACATCAGCAGCCCGATCGCGCGTGCCTTGATCGGCAAGGAAGAGGGTGATGTGGCCGAAGTGCAGGCGCCAGGTGGTGTGCGCCGCTATGAAATTGTGGGTGTTTCCTACATTTGATGCGTCCAGCGCGTGCACTGGCCGCATGCCGTCTACGACCCCCACAAAAGGTTGGTGAACAACAGCTTTTGGCGCAAGTGACTGGGCCTCAGGCTGGGCTTGTCAGTCCAAACGGCCTTTTTTGACGGATTTTTGCTTGGGTTTTGCCCGCTTGATCTGTCCCCCTGCGGCCAAGCGTTGGTTGCCCAACACACGCACGGTTTTGACCTCGGGTTTTTGACCGCCGCGTGAGCTGTACTTGAGGATTTTGAAGTCGCGAGGACCTGCTTTCCGGTCCTCGTCCACGGTTTTGACTTTCTCGGGCTGAGGCCGCCACAAGATCAGCAGTTTGCCGATGTGCTGAATGGGCGCGGCGTTGAGTTGGTCGGCCAATTGAGCAAACATGGCTTCGCGCGCTGGGCGATCGTCGCCCAAAACACGGATTTTGATCAGGCCATGGGCATTGAGGGCTGCTTCGGCTTCTTTGATCACAGCAGGGGTCAGGCCATCCCCGCCGATCATGACGACCGGATCAAGGTGGTGGGCATCGGCGCGGAAAACTTTGCGCTCGGCAGGTGTGAGTTGTATTTGGGGCATTGCCGTATTATCCCCGCAAGGACGCGAAAGAATGAAAGTCAAAACCAAAAGTAAAAAAGTCAACAAGGCTTGGCTGAATGACCATGTCAACGACACCTATGTGAAGTTGGCCCTCAAAGAGGGTTACCGAGCCCGCGCAGCCTACAAACTCAAGGAGATTGACGAAACCTTGGGCTTGATCCGTCCAGGCGATTTGGTGGTCGACCTGGGTTCAGCGCCCGGTGCCTGGAGTCAGTATTTGCGCCGACGTTTGTCTCCCAATGGTGCGGCCGTGGGTGAGCTCAACGGCTGCATCATTGCTTTGGACATCTTGCCCATGGCAGCTGTGGAGGGGGTTCAGTTCATTCAGGGTGATTTTCGGGAAAACGAGGTGGCGGCCTTGTTGGAAGCCTCCTTGCAGGGGCGACAAGTGGATGTGGTGGTGTCCGATATGGCGCCCAACCTCTCGGGGATCGATCCGACCGATGCGGCCCGAGTGACGCATTTGATCGAGCTGGCCGTGGAATTTGTCCAAAACCACCTGAAGCCGCAGGGTGCTTTGGTGGTCAAAGTTTTTCACGGCAGTGGTTACAGCCAGATCGTGAAAATGTTCAAAGAGACCTTCCAGGTGGTCAAAGCCATCAAGCCCAAATCGTCCCGCGACAAGTCAGCGGAGACTTTTTTGGTGGGCATGGGGCTGAAAACGTCGGTTTGATGTTGCAATCCCTCCCTTTTCAAGGGCCAAAACCCCTACTTTCTGCTTTGGCGTCAGTTCCCGGGCCTAGAATGGTAGGAATCTTTTTTTCGATTGGAGCGTCTCTTGAATAACCCCTGGTTTTCCAAAATTGCCGTTTGGATGGTGATTGCCATGGTGCTGTTCACCTTGTTCAAGCAATTTGATAACCGTGGCGTTGCTGGTGCGAACGCCATTGGTTATTCCGATTTTCTTGAAGAGGTTCGCAGCAACCGCATCAAGAGTGCCACGATTTCTGAAAGCCCCGGCGGCACTGAAATCATTGCCATCACGCTGGATGAGCGGCGCATCAAGACCACAGCCACGTACCTGGACAGGGGCCTGGTGGGTGACTTGATCAACAGCGGTGTGAAGTTTGATGTCAAACCACGGGAAGAGGGATCTCTTCTCATGACCTTGTTGGTCAGTTGGGGCCCCATGCTTTTGCTGATTGGTGTCTGGGTTTATTTCATGCGCCAGATGCAAGGTGGAGGCAAGGGTGGGGCCTTCAGTTTTGGTAAATCAAAAGCCCGTTTGCTTGATGAAAACAGCAACCAGGTGACTTTTGCCGACGTGGCAGGCTGTGACGAGGCCAAGGAAGAGGTCAAAGAGGTGGTGGACTTTCTGAAAGATCCGCAACGTTTTCAAAAGTTGGGCGGACGCATTCCCCGAGGTCTGCTTTTGGTGGGCCCACCTGGTACCGGTAAAACCTTGTTGGCCAAATCCATTGCTGGCGAAGCAAAAGTTCCTTTCTTCAGCATTTCTGGATCTGACTTCGTGGAAATGTTCGTGGGCGTGGGCGCATCGCGTGTGCGCGACATGTTCGAAAACGCCAAGAAAAACGCGCCCTGCATCATCTTCATCGATGAAATTGATGCCGTGGGCCGCCAGCGTGGCGCCGGCTTGGGCGGTGGCAACGACGAGCGCGAGCAAACCTTGAACCAGATGCTGGTCGAGATGGATGGTTTCGAAACCAACCTCGGCGTGATCGTGGTGGCCGCGACCAACCGTCCCGACATCTTGGACGCCGCTTTGTTGCGCCCCGGCCGTTTTGATCGCCAGGTGTATGTGACTTTGCCCGACATCCGTGGTCGTGAGCAAATCCTGAACGTGCACATGCGCAAGATCCCTGTCAGCCAGGATGTGAGCCCTACAGTGATTGCCCGTGGTACACCCGGCATGAGCGGCGCGGACTTGGCCAACCTCTGCAATGAAGCGGCCTTGATGGCGGCGAGGCGCAATGCCCGAGTGGTGGAAATGCAGGACTTTGAAAAGGCCAAAGACAAGATTCTGATGGGCCCTGAACGCAAGAGCATGGTCATGCCCGAAGAAGAGCGCAGAAACACCGCCTACCACGAGGCGGGACACGCCCTCATTGGCAAGCTATTGCCCAAGTGCGACCCCGTGCACAAGGTCACCATCATCCCCCGTGGCCGTGCGTTGGGGGTGACCATGAGCCTGCCCGAAAAAGACCGGTACAGCTACGACAAAGAATTCATGCTGAACCAGATCAGCATGTTGTTTGGTGGTCGCATTGCCGAAGAGGTGTTCATGAACCAGATGACCACGGGTGCCAGCAACGACTTTGAGCGAGCCACTTCCATTGCCCGCGACATGGTGATGCGTTATGGCATGACCGGTGCGTTGGGGCCGATGGTGTATGCCGAAAACGAGGGCGAAGTGTTTCTGGGCCGCTCGGTCACCAAAACCACCAACATGAGCGAATCCACCATGCAAAAGGTGGACTTGGAGGTGCGCCGCATCATCGACGAGCAATACAGCTTGGCCCGAAGACTCATCGAAGAGCACAGTGCCCAGATGCATGCCATGGCCAAGGCGCTGTTGGAATGGGAAACCATCGACAAGGACCAAATCGATGACATCATGGCCGGTCGCGATCCATTGCCGCCCAAGGACTGGACGCCTCGCACGCCTCCCTCGGGTGGAAACAGTGGGGGTGGTACACCCACGGTTCCAACCGAACCGGTGACAACACCTGCCTGATTTTTCGAATGCATTGATCAAAACGGGGCCTTCGGGTCCCGTTTTGCATGGAGCTCAACACATGGATAGGCCATCGCAAACGGGGGACGGACTGTTTTGGCAAACGACGCGTTTTGACTTGGACTTATCAAGCCCTAAGGTCATGGGCATCGTCAACCTGACCCCCGACTCTTTTTCGGATGGTGGTCAGCACGCAGGCACCACGCAGGCGCTGCGCCATGCCGAGCAGTTGCTGCGCGAGGGAGCGGCCATCCTCGATGTGGGGGGAGAATCCACCCGCCCGGGTGCATCTGTGGTGCCCGCGCAAGAGGAATTGGGCCGCCTGATGCCCTTTCTGCGTGAAGTGGTGCGCTGGGAGGTGCCGATCTCGGTGGACACCTGCAAACCCGAAGTGATGCAGGCGGCGTTGGACCTGGGGGTGGACATCGTCAATGACATTTGGGCCTTGCGCCAAGCCGGTGCCGAAAGCGTGGTGGCTGCGCACCCGCGCTGTGGCGTGTGCTTGATGCACATGCACCGCGATCCTCAAAGCATGCAAGTTCACACCATGACGGGTGATGTGCTGCAGACGGTAGGGGACTTCTTGGCTGAACGTCTGCAGACCTTGACTGTTCAGGGGGTGGCGGCCGATCGCTTGGTGCTGGATCCGGGCATTGGATTTGGCAAAACTGTGGCACAAAACTTTCGCCTGCTGGCCCGGCAAGCCGATTTGTTGCAGCTGGGGCGTCCCGTGTTGGCGGGTTGGTCGCGCAAATCGTCCTTGGGCGCAGTGTTGGCCCACCAAGGGGAGGTGCCCGAGCCATCGGAGCGTCAGGCTGCCAGTGTGGCAGCGGCGTTGTTGGCGGTGCAGCAGGGCGCCAGCTTGGTGCGGGTGCACGATGTCAAGCCGACGGTGGATGCGCTCAAGGTGTGGGCCGCAGTCCAGGCGGAGGGCCTGGTGCCTTGACGCACCATCGGGCCAGCCCTGTCAGCCGACCTGTGCCTGAGCACCGTTAAAATTTTGCAGACGACTTCCATTACGAAGGGATTTCATGGCGCGTCAATATTTCGGTACCGACGGCATTCGGGGCACTGTGGGGCAAAGCCCAATCACGCCCGATTTCATCTTGCGTCTGGCCCATGCCGTCGGTCGCGTGCTCAAGGCCCATGAGGCCCATCCGGTCGTTTTGATTGGCAAGGACACCCGCATCTCGGGTTACATGCTGGAAAGTGCGCTGGAGTCGGGCTTCAATTCTGCGGGTGTCGATGTCGTGCTGCTGGGCCCCGTGCCCACCCCTGCTGTGGCCTACCTGACCCGAGCGCAAAGGGCTTCGTTGGGGGTGGTGATCAGCGCGAGCCACAACCCTTTTCCTGACAATGGCATCAAGTTCTTCAATGCCCAGGGCAACAAGCTGCCAGACGCCTGGGAAGAACAAGTGGAGGCCACATTGATGGAGGACCCGGTCTGGGTCGATTCAGCGTCATTGGGCAAAACCAGGCGGCTCGATGATGCAGCCGGGCGTTACATCGAGTTTTGCAAAAGCACCTTCCCGAATGAACTCACCCTCAAGGGCTTGAAAATCGTGGTGGATGCTGCCCACGGTGCGGCCTACCAAATTGCCCCGAAGGTGTTTCACGAATTGGGGGCCGAGGTCATCGCCATCGGTTGTTCGCCTGATGGCCTGAACATTAACAAGGGTGTTGGGGCCACGCACCCTCAAGCTTTGGTGCAAGCCGTCAAGGACCATGGAGCCGACTACGGCATTGCGCTCGATGGCGATGCCGATCGCTTGCAAGTGGTGGATGCTTCCGGGCGCTTGTTCAATGGCGACGAGTTGTTGTACTTGATGGTGGCGGATCGTTTGGCTCGCGATGAAGCGGTGCCCGGCGCAGTGGGCACCTTGATGACCAATCTGGCGGTGGAGGTGGCACTCAAACAGCGCGGGGTCCAGTTCGTGCGCGCCAAGGTGGGTGACCGCTACGTGCTGGAAGTTTTGCATGACAAAGGCTGGTTGTTGGGGGGAGAGGGCTCGGGCCACTTGTTGGCCCTGGACAAGCACACCACGGGTGACGGCTTGGTCAGCGCTTTGCAGGTCCTGCAAGCCTGTGTGGCCAGTGGTCAAACCATGGCGCAACTGCTGCAAGGCGTGAGCCTGTTCCCGCAAACCCTGATCAATGTTCGCCTGAAACCGGGTTTTGACTGGCAAGGTCATTCGCCCTTGTGGGAAGCTACCCGTTCGGCAGAGACCGAGTTGGGCGAGACTGGACGGGTTTTGATTCGGGCCAGTGGCACTGAGCCCTTGCTGCGTGTCATGGTGGAAGCGCGTGATGCTGCGCAGGCACGCCAATACGCCGAGCAGATTGCAGCCACCTTGGCTTGAGGCTCAGAGCCCGCGCTTCAGCAGCGAGCATCACCTGGGCCTATTCAGTCAGACTTGTCTTCAAGGGCCTGATTGAAAACCTTGTTCAGTAAATCAGCCTGTCTGGTTTGATCTCTTGCAAGATGGTGGTGGCGATTTCTTCGATGGACTTGGTGGTGGTCGACAACCAGCGGATGCCGGATCGGCGCATCATGGCTTCACCTTCAGAGACTTCCATTCGGCAGTTTTCAAGGCTGGCGTAACGCGAGTTGGGGCGCCGCTCCGATCGGATTTCAGACAAGCGCTCTGGCTGGATGCTCAGGCCAAAGATCTTTTGTCGATGTGGCATCAGTGCTGGCGGCAGTTGTTTCCGCTCGAAATCTTCCGGAATCAAGGGGTAATTGGCCGCCTTCAGGCCGTGCTGCATGGCCAGATACAAGCTGGTAGGGGTTTTGCCGCTGCGGCTTATGCCCACCAAAATCACATCGGCCGATTCCAGATCGCGGTTGGATTGTCCATCGTCATGCGCCAGTGAAAAATTGATCGCCTCAATCCGGTCGTGGTACTCCTTGCTTTTGCTCACATCCGAAAAGCGGCCTACTCGGTGGTGTGACTTGATGCCGAGTTCGTTTTCCAGTGGATTCACAAATGTACCGAACATGTCGAGCAGCATGCCCTGGCAGTGGTCTTGCAACACCTTCAAGACCTCCATATTCACCAAAGTGGTGAACACTATGGGTTTGCTGCCTTCGGTTTCGGCCGTGTGGTTGATTTGACGAACGGCTTGGTGTGCCTTGTCGATGGTGTCGGTGAATGGCAAGCGCACATGCCGACTTTTCATGTCGAATTGGGCCAAGATGGCGTTGCCAAACGTTTCGGCCGTGATACCGGTGCCGTCAGACACGAAAAAAACAGTGCGTTTGGGCATGCTTGTAATTTATTTCAAAAGATGGGCCTCAGATGACCCCTAGAATGAGTCAATTATCCATGGCCTTGCGGTAAGTGCGCCCATAACAAGAACAACCCAGCCCTGACACGCCGCCCTGGTGACCCGTTTTAACTTTGGAGCTTTAGCATGTCTGTTCTTTTCAGTGAGACCGCTCTGGTCGTGCCTTTCGAGCTTTTACGCATGACGGATGTCGAATCGGTCGGCGGCAAAAATGCCAGCTTGGGCGAGATGATTTCCCAGTTGCCCTCAGGCGTTCGTGTCCCCACCGGTTTTGCCACCACCGCCCACGCTTTTCGGCAGTTTTTGTCATTCGGCGGCCTGACCGAGCGGATCAACGCCCGACTGGATGCGCTGGACACCGAAGATGTACGTGCCCTGGCCGCTGCGGGTGCCGAAATCCGTGCAATGGTCGAGGCTCAACCTTTCCCGGCCGATTTGGAAAAAGCCATCCGCAGTGAATTTGCGCGTTTGCAAGGTGCCAACCCGGAGGCTTCCTTTGCTGTGCGTTCTTCGGCCACAGCCGAAGACTTGCCCGATGCCTCCTTTGCCGGACAGCAGGAAACCTTTTTGAATGTGGTGGGCATTGACGATGTGCTGCACAAAATGAAAGAGGTCTTTGCCTCCCTGTACAACGACCGCGCCATCAGTTACCGGGTGCACAAGGGATTTGCGCACGCCGAGGTGGCATTGTCCGCAGGTGTTCAACGCATGGTGCGTTCTGATTTGGGCGCAGCGGGCGTCATGTTCACCATCGACACCGAGTCGGGCTTTGAAGATGTGGTGTTCATCACTTCCAGCTATGGTCTGGGCGAGACGGTGGTGCAGGGTGCTGTGAACCCGGACGAGTTTTATGTGCACAAACCCATGCTGGCCGCGGGTAAACGCAGCGTGATCCGCCGCAATCTGGGCTCCAAACTGATCGAGATGGTGTTCGCCAGCGCGCAGGAAAAAGCCGCCTCGGGCAAGTTGGTCAAAACCACCGACGTGCCCACTGAACTGCGCAACCGATACAGCCTGACCGACGATGAGGTCGAGCAGCTGGCCCGTTATGCGGTGGTGATCGAGCAGCATTACGGTCGCCCGATGGACATCGAGTGGGGCAAGGACGGTACCGATGGCTTGCTCTATATCCTTCAGGCCCGACCTGAAACCGTGAAAAGCCAAGCCAAGGGAACGCCCGAATTGCGTTACAAACTCAAAGGCAAAAGCATCATCCTTGCAGAGGGCAGGGCGATCGGTCAGAAGATCGGTACCGGACCCGTGCGCTTGGTGCATCACATCAGCGAAATGGACAAGGTCCAGCCCGGTGATGTGCTGGTGACCGACATGACCGACCCCAACTGGGAGCCGGTGATGAAGCGCGCCAGTGCCATCGTCACCAATCGCGGCGGACGCACCTGTCACGCGGCCATCATTGCCCGTGAGCTGGGTATCCCTGCGGTGGTGGGGTGCGGCAATGCCACCGAGCAATTGGCTGACGGCACTTTGGTCACCGTCAGCTGTGCAGAGGGCGATACCGGTCACATTTACGATGGTTTGCTTGAAACCGAGGTCAGCGAGGTCCAGCGCGGTGTTTTGCCTGAAATCAAGACCAAAATCATGATGAACGTGGGCAACCCTCAACTGGCCTTTGATTTCGCTCAGCTGCCCAATGCGGGCGTGGGTTTGGCGCGACTGGAGTTCATCATCAACAACAACATTGGTGTGCATCCCAAGGCCATCCTGGATTACCCTGCCATTGATGCCGATTTGAAAAAGGCCGTGGAATCGGTGGCGCGTGGTCACGCTTCTCCCCGCGCTTTTTACGTTGACAAAGTCGCCGAAGGTGTAGCCAGCATCGCCGCAGCCTTTTGGCCCAAGCCGGTCATCGTGCGTTTGTCGGACTTTAAAAGCAACGAATACCGCAAGCTGATTGGCGGCAGTCGCTACGAGCCGGAGGAAGAAAACCCGATGCTCGGTTTCAGAGGTGCTGCCCGCTACATCAGCGCCGATTTTGGAGAGGCCTTTGCCATGGAGTGCGAAGCCCTCAAGCGCGTACGCGGCGAAATGGGTCTGACCAACGTGCAGATCATGGTGCCTTTTGTGCGCACCTTGGGACAAGCCGAGAAGGTCACCGGCTTGTTGGCTTCACAAGGTTTGCGCCGTGGCGAAAATGATCTCAAGGTCATCATGATGTGTGAAGTGCCCAGCAATGCCATTCTGGCCACGCAATTCCTGGAATTTTTCGATGGTTTTTCGATTGGCTCGAACGACTTGACCCAATTGACCTTGGGTTTGGATCGTGACTCCGGCATGGAACTGCTGGCGGCTGATTTTGACGAACGCGACCCGGCCGTGACGGCGCTGATCTCACAGGCCATCAAGGCTTGTTTGTCTCAGGGCAAATACATCGGCATTTGTGGCCAAGGCCCCTCAGACCATCCTGATTTTGCCCATTGGTTGATGGACCAAGGCATCAGCTCGATCTCGCTCAATCCGGACACGGTCATTGAGACTTGGACGAATCTGGGTCGTTGAGGCCGGATCTCATCATGGCGACGAACAATTCCGTGGACATCGCCAAGTCTTCGGCTTATCGGTGGCGGCTGCACCGCAATGTGCTCATCTATGTGTTTTTCCTGCTGGGTTTGATCGGCGCGATGGCCTGGGCCGAAAGCATGGGTTTGTCCCGGAATTTGATTGGTCCCATTTTTCTGTTCAGCACCGTCATGATTTATGCCTTGATTGGCATCGCGGGCCGAACCACTGACGAAGACGAATACTACGTGGCGGGACGCCGTATTCCTGCCATGTACAACGGCATGGCCACCGCTGCAGACTGGATGAGCGCAGCCTCTTTCATCAGCTTGGCTGGCGCTCTCTACCTTCAGGGCTTCTCAGGCAATGGCGATCAACCTGGTGGACTGGCTTATGTGCTGGGTTGGACTGGCGGTTTTTGTTTGGTGGCTTTGCTGATCGCCCCGCAGTTGCGTGCCATGCGGCTGTACACATTGCCGGATTATTTTGACCATCGTTACGGGGGACGTTGGCCTCGCGTGATTGCCGCCTTGGCCTCGGTTTTGTGCTCTTTCACCTACATCGTGGCTCAGATCTATGGCATTGGTCTGATAGCTTCCAGGCTGACGGGTGTTCAATTTGAAATTGGTATTTTGCTCGGCTTGGGGGGCGTTTTGCTGTGTTCTTTTTTGGGGGGCATGCGAGCGATCACTTGGACCCAAGTTGCTCAGTACATCATGCTGTTGTTGGCCTTCATGATCCCCGTGTCTTGGCTGGCTTACAAACAATTGGGCAATCCTGTGGCACCTCTGGTCTATGGTTCTCAGTTGTCTGCCATTTCAGAGATTGAGCAACGTTTGATGGACGACCCGGGTGAACTCGAGGTGCGCCGTGAATTTGCCCAACGGGCCAAAATGTATGCGTCGCGCCTCCAAAATGTGGAGACCTCGATTGAGGAACTGCGTCAAGAGCTGGAAAGCAAAATCCAGACCCTCAAAGCCGAGGGGGCTGACTTTGCCACCATCGCACAGGTTCGCCGTGAACTTTTGGCCGTGCCCCAAGATCCTGCAAAAGCGCGTGAAGAATGGACACGAGCCAAGCTCGAGAATTTGGAGCGCTCACGCCCTTTGGGCGGCATGCCGACACACACGCAGTCCTTTTCCGGAGATCCCGAAGGGGGAGCCGTTCAGGCACGGCTTTTCAACGAGTCCAGACTGAACTTCTTGGCCTTGGTTTTCTGTCTCATGATTGGTACCGCTGGCTTACCTCATTTATTGACCAGGTTTTACACCTCTCCGACCGTGGCTGAGACGCGCAGTTCGGTGGCATGGTCCTTGTTTTTCATTGGCTTGATTTATTTGAGCGTTCCAGCCTTGGCTGTCCTGGTGAAATTTGAGGTGCTCAGCAATCTGGTAGGGAGCTCGTTTGACACACTGCCCAGCTGGATGGCGCAATGGGCCAGATTGGATTCTGATTTGTTGTCTTTTTCGGATGTCAATGGCGACGGTATTTTGCAACTGGGTGAGCTCAAGTTGGGGGCAGACATGATCATGTTGGCCACGCCCGAGTTAGGCGGCATGCCATTTGTGGTGTCTGGTTTGGTGGCTGCAGGAGGATTGGCTGCGGCTTTGTCGACAGCCGATGGTCTGTTGTTGACCATCAGCAACGCTTTGGTGCGTGACATGCGTCCCCACAGTGGCGCCGCCCCCAAGTCTCCAGAGGGGCGCGTCATCCTCTCCAAATTTGCCTTGCTGGCTGTGGCCATGTTGGCTGCGATGGTGGCCGCATTCAAGCCCGCTGAAATTTTGGCTTTGGTGTCTGCCTCTTTTTCATTGGCGGCATCTGCCTTTTTCCCCGGCATGGTGTTGGGCATGCTTTGGTGCCGTGTTCACCGACCCGCGGTGATCTTGGGCATGCTGTCGGGCTTGGGGGTCACCATTTATTACTTGATGGTCAATGCCCCCGGAGTGCGTCATTTTTGGGGTCTGGACCCTTATGACGGCCTGTGGTGGGGTATCCAGCCTTTGTCTGCTGGCGTATTTGGCGTTCCCGTTGGCTTTGGGGTCATGATTTTGAGTACCTTTTTGATCCCCCAGCCATCTTCCAACTCGGGCGCCGGTGACAGATCTTTGGCCAAAACGGGTTCAGACAGATTTCCAGGCCTGTGAAATCCGGCTTATAATCTGAGGCTTCGCCTTGCTGCACCCCGTCAGACGCTGGGGGCAGCTATTCCAACCGTTTGGGTTAACCTCAAGGAGTCTCAATGCGTCATTACGAAATCATTTTGCTGATCCATCCCGATCAGTCCGAGCAAGTGCCAGCCATGCTGGAGCGCTACAAAGGCATGATCACTGCCGGCGGTGGTCAGATTCACCGCGTGGAAGACTGGGGCCGCCGCCAGTTGGCTTACCAGATCAACAAGCTGGGCAAAGCCCACTACCTGTGCGTGAACATCGAAGCCGACCAGGCTGTCATGGCTGAACTGGAGCACGCCTTCAAGTTCAACGACGCCGTGCTGCGTCACCTGACGGTGCTGAAGAAAAAAGCCGCGACAGGTCCTTCGTCCATGATGAAGACGGTCGAGCGCGAAGAAGCCCGCAAGTCACAACAAGCCGAATTCGCCGCTTGATACCGACCTGTTGAGGAGAGAATCGCACCGAACTGAAAGCCTGTATTGCCGAGCAAGCCGCTTTGCGATACACCCCCGCTGGTTTGCCTGCTCTCGATTTGATTCTGGAGCACGCCTCTGAAGTTCAAGAGGCCGGGCA